>ERZ779874.884-NODE-884-length-32332-cov-4.832017_pt1 | contig 32332 bp, 26 predicted proteins | sample MGYA00511031_ERZ779874 | MGnify/ENA primary metagenome ERZ779874 (study PRJEB29588, sample SAMEA2156850) | human gut metagenome | biome: human gut; feature: human-associated habitat; material: faeces | place: Denmark | collected 2008/2010 ...
GGTGGGCAGCCTGCCGCCGATCCAATTGGCATAGGCCTTGGCACCATACCAGGTGACATAAACAACCGGATAATTCTCATAACCGGTCATGGAAACCCATTGGAGGTTTGAGCTATCCCATCTTACGCCCCAAAGATGATCCTTAGTCGTGCAATCGACGATCAGGACTCTCCCCCGATATTCCGTCTTGTCGTTTCCCCGGCCATCGGGACCGATGCCGCATGCGTTCAAGAAAGTGGCGTATTGGGCGTTGGTGATCTCGTACTTGCTCATGCTGAAATCCTTGGTCAGGATAACCTCGTGGCGGGTCTCGTCCGGTTTGCGGTACAGGTTGCTTTCGAGGCTGCCCATTTGAAACGACCCCGCCTTGATGGGTACGGTCTCGATCTCCAGGATCGGGACATCAGCCTGGATGGGCATTTGCTCTTCCGCGGGTGATTCGTCGGATGCCTGTTCCATACTGTCGGCTACCGGAAAAGTGACCGCTTGGTTGCCCGGTTGGGTCATTGGGGGATTTGGGGTAATGGCCGCATGTTCATTATTGGCAACGGAGGCCTCCTTGCGCCCCAGGCCGTCTTTTTGCGCGCAGCCGCCGATAAGCGACAGGGCCACCAGTGATAGCATTAGATTTGATCGTGCGCTCATTGTTTGAGGGTATTTAGTTATTTGTTAGTAAAGGTAGTATTTTTTTGTGAGGTGGATACGTGAGGCGAGGGTTAATTACCGGATATGGGCTGACGCACATAAAAAAACAGCTTTATGTCTCATCACTGGGACATAAAGCCTTCGTTTTTCCAGGGACTTTGGTCTGAAAATGTATATGTATGTGTCTTCTAAAAAAAGAGTTGATAAACTAGTCCTTTATTAGGGCTCACCAACAGGTTGGTTACCTCGAAATCGATATGTCCTGAGGCCGCGGGCTCTTTCAGGCGTACACTGATCGTGTGCTTGCATTTCGGGGCGATCTTGTACTCCCGGAAGTAGGTCAGGTTGGGATCATGCTCACCTTTTTTCAGGTAGAAGGTAAGGTCCGAGTTGTTGTAGACGACCAGTTGGACACTGTTTTTGCCGCGGTTGACCTTCTCGACCTTGACGGCGCTCTTGAACAGCTCTTTCAACCAAGCCTCCTCGCCGATGATCTTCTCGCCAACGAAGACGGCGGTACGTCGGTTATTGAGGGCCTCACGAATCCCTTCCGCCGAGCGTTCCTTGGCGAAGACAAGCGTCATCGTGCGGTGCTCGCCTTTACTGAAATCGATGTCGGTCTGTATCGGTTGGTGGATATCGGAATTGCCGATCATGGTCAGCTTCTTGTCGAGACACCATTGTTGCGCCTCGGGAAAATAGGAGCTGCCGTTGGCCACCTCAATGCCCTGCATGTATCCTCCGTCGTAAAGTTGGGTATGCACGTCCCACCATTTCGTCTCTTCGGGCTGTTGGGCGTCCCATCCCGGATGGTTCCAGAAGATGAACGCGCCTTGCGCCTTGGCGGCCTTGAACGCGTTCATATAATCAGGTGTGTCGAGCGGTTCGCTATCGTTGATGTAGATCGCGTTGTGATGGCCCGGTGCCATATCGCGGGTGATCTCACTGCCCTTGATCAGGATGACATCCTTGTCTTTCGCGTATTGCTTGATCAGTTCGTAAGAACGGTTATGATCAGCCTGTATGTCCTGCTTGTGCGGGCGATACTCGATATGTTCTGTCAAGGCGATCGCGTCTAATCCTTCGGCATAAGCCTCATCAACCCGGACGGTTGGCCAGACAAGACCATCGGAGAAGACGGTATGGATGTGAAAGTCGCACTTGAGTGTTTGGTAATTGTCCAAGTCGGGGATATCCAAGTCCTTGTCGCGAGTTTGACTAAAACAGATTTGCGCCGCGAGCGCCAATATGACAGGTAAATAAAATCTTTTCATCCTTCTTTTGTTTTTTGTATCCTTATGCCGCGAAGATAGCCCCCGTGTTTTGCGGGAGTATGACAAGAGAACTACAATCGTGATTCATGAATCCGTGCGTTGGCCAGGTTTTGTGGCTCAATTTTTTTTGCTTACCTTTAGGCAGAGTAATACCATATTAATATTATGAGAACACGAGATTTCATTTGGGCGGCTATTGTCGCCATTGGCTTGGGATTAGGCATGAATGTTGGTGCCCAGACTCCGGTTTTGGAGATTACGGGCGGACAAGTGCGGGGTGTCGAAACGGCAACCGCGGGTGTTGACTTATATAAAGGTATTCCGTATGCGGCGCCTCCGGTGGGCGATCTGCGTTGGAAAGCGCCTCAGCCGGTTGTACCTTGGATGGGTATTTTGGAGGCGGATAAGTTTGGCCCGGCCTCGATCCAACCGGATCGGGATCATAGCGGTAATCCACCCGCTCAGGGAATTGATTATGTCAAGGAGTTTTATCAGGAGGGCGATCCGATGCGAAGCGAGGATTGTCTTTACCTGAACGTATGGACACCGGCTTCGGGTAAGACTGATGCCAAGTTGCCGGTGGCCTTCTGGATTCATGGCGGCGCTTTTATGGGCGGTTTCGGTTATGAAAAGGAGTTTGATGGCGAGGCTTTCGCCCGTCGGGGTGTCGTGTTGGTGACAATCAATTATCGGCTTGGTCTGTTGGGATTCATGGCTCATCCGGCTTTGAGCAAGGAGAGCGAACATGGCGTTTCCGGCAACTATGGTTTGCTGGATCAGATTGCCGCTTTGGATTGGGTGCGTGAGAATATCGCCCAATTTGGTGGCGATCCCGATAACATCACGATCTTTGGACAGAGCGCGGGAGCGATGAGCGTCCGTTGTCTGGTGGCTTCGCCCTTGACAAAGGGAAAGATCGCGAGAGCCATTATCCAAAGCGGTGGCGGCTTGGACGGTATTGATTCGGATGATACTTTGGCCGACTATGAGAAGATTGGCGAAGGTGTTTTCGGGGATGTTTCGGCAGAAGAGTTACGCTCGTTGACGACTCAACAGATCCAGGAGGCTTATGGTAACTGGATGGCAAAGCAGAAGGGGTTCCGTCTGTTGTCGCCGATGATCGACGGCTATGCCTTGACCGCAAACCTGAAGAACGCGACACGTGCCGGCTCTATTCCTTCGATTCCCTATATGCTGGGTGGTACGGAAGATGACATGGGTATTTTCAAGACTGGGCAATCTCATTATGATTTCTCTTTGGAGATCGCTAAGCACGACATTCGTCCGGCTTACATCTATCATTTTGCCCGTCCGTTGCCGGGTGACGATTCCGGTGCTTTTCACTCGTCGGAGTTGTGGTATGTATTTGGGACGCTTCAGCGAGCATGGCGTCCTTTCACGGCAGGGGATTACGACTTGAGTAATTTGATGCTGGATTACTGGACCAATTTCATGAAAAACGGCGATCCGAATGGTGCGGGCCTGGAACGCTGGGAGCCTTATAAGACATCGACTCCTTATGTGCGGGTCTTCGACGTGAAACATTAATACATATATAATAAGTATGCGGATGAACACGGATGTTGAATCCGTGTCACCCGCATGCTCATTGTTATGAGGTTTTAATGCGCCTCCAGCCAGTTTTGGCCCTCGCCGCAGTCGGCGATGAGGGGCACGCGCAGTGGAACAACCTTCTCCATCTCTTCCAGGACGATCTTTTTCACCAGTTCTGCCTCTTCCTTATAGACATTGAAGTTCAACTCGTCGTGTACCTGCAAGATCATCTTGCTCTTCAGTTTCTCCGCCTCGAAACGTTGGTAGATGCGGACCATCGCCAGCTTGATGATATCGGCCGCGCTGCCCTGGATCGGGGCGTTGATGGCGTTGCGCTCGGCATAACCCCGGACAACGGCGTTGCGCGAGTGGATATCCGGCAGATAACGTTTCCGTTTGAAGATGGTCTCGACATAGCCGTTCTGGCGAGCGGTCTCGATGCTCTCGTCCATGTATTCCTTGACTCTCGAATAGGTCTTGAAATAACCCTCGATCAACTCCTTCGATTCGGATCGGGGAATACTGAGTCGTTCGGCCAGGCCGAAGACAGAGATACCATAGATGATACCGAAGTTGGCGGTCTTCGCCTTGCGGCGCATGTCGCTCGTCACCTCATCGAGCGCGACGCCATAGATCTTGGCTGCCGTGGCGGCGTGGATATCCATGCCGCTCTGGAAAGCCTCGATCATGTGCGGATCCTGACTGAGGTGCGCCATGATGCGCAGCTCGATCTGTGAATAATCGGCCGAGAAGAAGATGCAATCCTCGTTGTCGGGGATAAAGGCCTTACGGATCTCGCGCCCCAGCTCATCACGTACCGGGATGTTTTGCAGGTTGGGGTTGGTCGAGCTGAGTCGTCCGGTTGAGGTGACCGCCTGGTTGAACGAGGTGTGGATCTTGCCCGTTTCCGGATGGATCAGCTCGGGCAACGCGTCAATGTAGGTACTGAGCAGCTTCTTCAGTCCGCGATATTCCAGCAGCTTCCCGATGATCGGATGTTTGGGACGAAGCTTCTCGAGAATCTCCTCGCTGGTGCTGTAGCCGCCACTCTTGGTCTTTTTTGCCTTATCGTCGAGTTTCAGGTGATCGAAGAGAATCTCACCGACCTGCCGGGTCGAGTTGACGTTGAAACTTTTTCCCGCCAGCTCGATGATCTCCCGCTCCAGCTGGTTCATGGTTGCCGTCAGCTCGACGGAGGATTGCTTAAGTGCGGCGGTGTCGAGCGTGACGCCAGTCGCTTCCATCTCGGCGAGGACATAGATCAGCGGCATCTCGATCGTGTAGAACAGCTCATGCACGCCGGCCTCCTCGATCTTCGGGGCGAATTGGTTCCGGAGACGTAAAGTGATGTCGGCATCCTCGGCGGCATATTCCGCGACCTCGGCGACCGGCACGTCGCGCATCGAGCGTTGCGACTTGCCCTTGGGACCGATCAACTCCTCGATGTGGACCGTCTTATATTTAAGGTAGGTCTCCGCTAGGTAATCCATGTTGTGGCGCAACTCCGGGTTGAGGAGGTAGTGTGCGATCATCGTGTCGAACAACGGTCCTTCCACCCGCAAGTCGTATTTCCGCAACACCAGGATGTCGAACTTGATGTTCTGTCCGATCTTGGTCGAGCGTGGGTCGCGTAGGGCAGGGGCGAAGAGATGTACGATGCGGGTCGCCTCTGTCTTGTTGGCCGGAACGGGCACGTACCATGCCTCAAATTCTTCAACGGCGAACGACATGCCCACCAATCCGGCGGTCAATGGCTCGACGCTGTCTGTTTCCGTGTCAAACGCGAAAAATTCACGACCCTCTAAAAAGCGGGCTAATTCCACTCTTTTTTCTTCTGTATCAACGAGATGATAGGTGTGAGGGGTCGACTTTAACTCCGCGAGAATCGAATATTTGGAATCGTCCGTACTCTCGGGCGCAAATATTTCAAAGAGCGAGGGTTCAGCGGGCGCCTTTTTGGGCTGCTTTTGGTCGCTCTTGGTCAATCGGTCGATAAATGTTCTAAATTCTAAATCTGTGTAAATTTCTATTAATCGAGCCTCATCCGGTTTTTCCCGGACACAATCGGCGGCGTTGAACTGGATCGGCGCGTCGGTCTTGATCGTCGCGAGGAATTTGGAGAAGCGGATCTGCTCGGCGTTCTCCTCGATCTTTTTCTTTTGGGCGCCTTTCAGCTGGCTGGTATGCGCGAGCAGGTTCTCGATGTCGCCAAACTCGGCGAGCAGTTTCTGGGCGGTCTTCTCGCCGACGCCCGGGCAACCGGGAATGTTGTCGGAGCTGTCGCCCATCAAGCCCAGCAGGTCGATCACCTGTGAGACATCTTTCAGTTGGTATTTCTCGAGCACCTCGGCGACGCCCAGCGTCTCATAGTCGCCACCGAACTTGGGGCGATACATGAAGATGTTGTCCGCGACCAACTGGCCGTAGTCCTTGTCGGGCGTCATCATGTAGACCTCGAATCCCTCGAGGGCGGCCTGCTTGGCGATGGTCCCGATCACGTCGTCCGCCTCGTAGCGGGGAACCTCGAGGATCGGGATGCGATAAGCCCGGATGATCTCCTTGATGATCGGCACCGATTGGCGGATCGCCTCGGGTGTCTCCTCGCGTTGCGCCTTGTAAGCTTCGAAAGCCTCGTGGCGGAAGGTCGGGCCGGCGGGATCGAACGCGACAGCGACATGTGTCGGTTTCTCCCGTTTCATGACATCCTCGAGGCTGTTGATGAAGCCGAAGATGGCTGAGGTATTCATCCCTTTCGAGTTGATCCGGGGATTTTTGATGAACGCGTAGTAGGAACGGTAAATGAGCGCATACGCGTCTATGAGGAATAGTTTCATTGCTTTTAACACGTTTTAGTGGGACAAATTTTGGGTAAATGTACGAAAAAATGCGTTGACTCGATAGTTTTTGTTACTTTTGCGGATCTTTGAGTGAATATGATGGATAGACGAAAAATAGAAGAGCCTGTCGCCGCTGAGTTCAAACGGTTCAATGATGATTTCGAGAGCTCGTTGCGTAGCGAGACGAATCGGTTGCAAGCCGCCATTGACGTGATCTTAAGCTCAACCGGCAAGCACGTGCGCCCTCTTCTCGTCCTGCTCACCGCCAAGGCTTGTGGCCGGGTGACAGACCAGTCCATCAATTCCGCTGTCCTTCTGGAGCTTTTGCATACGGCGACGTTGATCCACGACGACGTGATCGACGAGACGAAACAACGCCGCGGGCTTCCTTCCCTCAACGCTATTTTCGACAATCGGATCTCGGTCCTGGTGGGCGATTATCTGCTCTCGACCGCCCTGATCCGCTCGATCCAAACAGGTGATATGCGCATTGTCGGGATTATCTCGAGCCTCGGGCGCGACCTTTCGGAAGGGGAGATCAAACAGCTCGAGACGGCCGATGAGAGCGTTATGGACGAGGCTTGCTATATGCAGGTGATCCACAAGAAGACCGCCTCGTTGCTCTCCGCTTGCGCCGAGATCGGGGCTATTTCCGCCCAGGCGTCCGCTGAGATCGTGGCGATCTGCCGCGACTTTGGCCAGTCGCTCGGCTACGCGTTCCAGATCAAGGACGACATCTTCGATTACTTCAAGGAGGCCAATATCGGCAAACCGACCGGCAACGATATCCGTGAGGGCAAGGTGACGCTGCCTTTGCTCTATGCCCTGCGTGAGGGCGATCGGGAAGAGGCCGACCGATTCCGTGCGATCATCCGCTCGAAAGACTTTACCGACGCGAACGTCGAGGCGCTGATCCGTTTCGCCAAGGCGAATGGCGGCATCGCCTACGCCGAGAGCCGTATGCTGGCGTTCCGCGACGAGGCAGTGGCGAAGCTCTCCCTGTTGCCACAATCCGCGGCACGAGAGGCGTTGATGATGCTCGCCGATTTCGTGGTAGAGCGGACGAGATAACCCCTTTTGCTTTTCCCTTTTTCCCTGTTTGATCTTTTGGTTTTTGGGAATAAATATCGATCTTTGCGATCATGCTTGTTGGGTATTTATATTTCCTACAATACTAATATTTGAGTGAGATGTAACTATAGTCATTATGTTTTTGTGATAATGATGAATCTGTTACTTACAAAACATTTAAAAGAGGATTATGCCATGAAAGTTTACATTACGAAATCAACCGCAAAGCGAATTATTGCGTCAATAGATCTAGATAAGGTAGAGTGTGATAAAGATCTTTATGAGGATATAGCAAAGAAATTCTATGACTACGACAAACCTTTTTTTTCAGCTTTTAAGGTACCGAAAATTGAGAAAAGCTTGCGAGCCATGTTCGGAAAATATGAAGAACGTGAATTGTTGGTTTGGAGAATGTTTATGGAAGATCCAACTACTTTCATAAATGAGAAATATGAATTTTTTAAATCACGTGTGGATACTTATACTTCAGTAAATGAATGTGACAATACGCCTGCTTATCACTATGATTGTAATTGTCAATTTTTAAAATCAGATTTCAAAGATTATGAAATACCTGATCAGATTCGTTTTCTTCACATAGATGGTAAAATTTTAGACGGTCAATTGTCTGCGGAAGAGCTTGCTATAATGAAGAAAAACGTAGAGTCATATAGGAATTGGTGGAAAGCTGAAGGGAAGGTTTTATACATGAGAGATAAAGAGGCCTTTTTAGCACGAGTGAATTTACGATTTCAACCATTTCCACCCATTAGGGATATCCGGGAATTTGATATAGAGAATTCGGGAGTAGAAGAAATAGAGACTGCTCCAATTCTTGAAATTTTGGAGAAAGTTGATAAATTGGTAGACGCGTCTGAGAGTTTTAAGAGGGAAAGCGAGAAAAATAAAATAATAGTATCACGTTATGCTGCTTGGTCGAAAGCACTTAGTATTCAAAATAATGAAACGGAATATTCAGACGAGGAAGTAAGATTAGTCTTGAGAGAGTATGAACAGCGTTATAAAGAACCTTTGAGACGGACTCTTCGAGAATTGTACCGGAGAATAAATAATCCGGATTTAGAGACTGATGTGGAGTTGGCGCATCAATTGGGACTTAAGTATTGTCGTTCTTGTCTTGAGTCTTTAAAACAAAAGTGGGAAGCTGTTGAGGATGTGAATATGAAAAAACAAATTGAAGATATAGCGTGGAAATTTATAGGAGAGCGATGAAAATATCATATGTCTTGAAATTCTCGTTAATTCTGAGTTGTTTTGTAACATAAGAGGGGGTCTAAACTCTATTAAATATAAATTTTCAGTTTGAAGGATGAGCATTTTAGAAAGACTAGAAAATGGTCATATCATTACTCAGAAATGATACGACCATTTTATGTTTCATAGTCGCGATTTGTAACTATTCAGAAAGGACTTATTAGTATTGTCAGATATCGCCTGGCGTTCCGCCGTCCTCTTCCTCGTCGTCGTTGAGGCCCGGGGCGATCTCCGGATCCGGGTCGCGGGGTGGCAGGCTGGGATCCGCTTTCCCATCCTCTTCCGTCTTGTTGGCGGCTCGTGTCTGGCGCGATTTGAGCACTGTTCGCATTTCCGAGAAGAGCGTGTTGGCGCGCGCGACAAACGCCTGATAATCGCTCTCGCCGTTGAGGAGGATCAAGGCCTCTACCTGGCGGAGGAACTGGCGCAACGCGTTCTCGGTCGCCTCGCGTGCCGCTTTGACGGCGCCTACCAGACGGGCATCCTCCTCGCCAAGCCGACCCTCCTCCGCGGTCTTGTAGGTGGCGATCCTTTTCTTCAGTTCCGCGAACCATTCGTCCACGTAAGCCAGCTTCAGCTTTTCCTCGCCCAGGTTGTCGAGATCCTGCGTCAGGTTGTGCAGGCGGCCATATTCCTCCTTATAGGAGAGCTTGGTTACGTTGCCATATTTGTACATGATGTCGTAGACCAGTGCCGCCGCCGCCCGCCGGTCAAGATTCGGGTGTTTCACCATGATTTTCGTCATGCCCCAAAGGGCGCTCCACGTCTCGTCGACCGCCTCGTCGGCCAGCTCGACCGACGCGGTGTAACTGTTCTTGGTACTCTGTTTCAGGGCCTCGTCGAATGCGGTTACGGCGCTCTCGTAAGTCGCGATTCTAGGTTGTGCCTCGGTTTCCGCCAGCATCTCTTTAGCGGCCTGAAGGATTTGTTGGGCAAGCGTGAAAAACTCATTGACATGTGCCCTACGGGTGTTGCAAAGGGTAAAATACTCGTTCATAATCTATTCATTTTAATGGTTATGCTGCGAGTTTAAGGATAAAATCCCGATTTTCCAAATCTTGGGCGCGAATAATGCGTTTCTCCCGCTTTTAGGGCGATCAACGGCTTCTCTCCGCCCGGAGCGGACCTGATGATCGGATCAACGGTTTCCCTCCGCCCGGAGCGGGCCTGATGATCGGATCAACGATTTCTCTCCGCCCGGAGCGGGCCTGATGATCGGATCAACGGTTTCCCTCCGGACGGAGCGGGCCTGATGACCGGATCAACAGCTTCCCTCCGGACGGAGCGGAGGTGATGATCGAGCTTGTTCCTCGACATCATGCCAATAGGGGAGAGCGATCGTAAAATAGGCCCTGCCGCGCCATTCAAGTTTCCAATGTATTCTTTTGTGGATGAATATATCGCCATTATCTGTTATCCTGTTTTTTATTTGGTGAATAATCTCTATTTTTAAAACCCAATTAAAAAGGAGAGCTGAATCATGAGACCCTATTTTCATTTACTGTTGTTGTTTTCCCTCTTCCAGCTGACAGGCTGCGGGGAAGAGGAGGTTGTCCAGTTGCCGGACGACCCGACGTTTGAGGAGACGACGGATCCGGCAGACGTGTTTACGGTGGAATGCGCGAACCACGCGCCGGAGTTGTATCTTTCCGTGACGGACAAGGAGGCGACCCCGATCCTTCATATGGCTTCCGATGGCCAGCCGGAGGTGGGAAAGATCGGCATCAGGGGCGTTCACTACGCGGAGAGCGACGCGCCGGGCTCGTTTACGTTGACTTACGATCCGGAGAGGGCTCGCGTGGCGATCTATCCGGAGGAGATGTGGCGTTTCTTGGATCGGTTCGAGGAGACGGGTGATTCGATCCGTTTCTATGGCAAGCGCCCGATTAGCGGCGTGGCGGATTCGGTGGTGATCCCCGTCCGCGAGTTGTGGCTGCGCCTTGTCGTCGAGTGGACGAGCGAGGAGACCGATACGCTCGCCCTGCGTTATCAGGACGCTTGCGACATCCAGCTGACGCGCGTCTGCCTCGCCGGGGATAGCGTCGGCATCAACCAGGTGACGCTCGTGAAATAGTTTCGAGGTTTCAGGTGGAAATAATTCTTAAATTATTAATACTATGAAGGCTGGATTTTTTATTTTAGGTTTATCCTCTTTAATGGCCTTGTGCACGACACCAACCATGGGTCAAGAGGCGTACAAGAATTACGACATCGGGAGCTATCGGCTGCCCGACATCACGCGAAACGAGCTGGATTTCTCGGTGAACTCGGAGGGAAAATTCTCGGACATGAGCGAGTCGGATGTTGTCTCAGGTTCAATCATGGGCAACTTCGACGTGACGTTCAACCGCTACCGTAACGCCCGTACCTTCCGTGGTACGCAGCAGGCGAGTGTCGCGCTTTCCGGACAATACGCGAAGGACCAGCAGGAGGCTAAGACGCGTTATTATGACGTGGGGCTTTATTATACGAACAGCAGTCGTTTTTATGGCGACGATTATGAGGGACTGTTCTTTGAGACGGGCGGCAAGGCCTCTTTCCTGGCTGAAGGCACCAAGCGATTTGGTGATGGCGCGGATCAGCCGCGTAATAATACCTCGAAGGTTTTGGAACTTTCTGTTCCCTTGCGGGTGGGCAAGGGCCGTATCGAGCGGGTGGAGGACGCCCGGCAGGCGATCTATATCCTCGAGAACCTGTCGAAGCGGAAGGTGTTGAGCCGCGAGTTAACTGGGGAGGAGATCGACGCGTTCGCCCGTGTGATCTCGGCCGTGAAGAACAAGCGTTTCTTCGATGCCCGTTTGCGCCTGATTGACGAGGTGACGGCGGTAGATTCTTTCCTTGTGGCGAGTGGTGCGCTGGCCTCTGGTGGGGCGGCCTATTTCACGACGCTCTATGATTATTGGATGTATGGCGACCTGTTCGAGCGGAAGTCGGGCACGGAGATCAGCGGCGGGGTTCGGCCCGTTTTCTATTACGATAAGGCTGATATGGACTACGAGGATTACGCCATACGTGATTACGGGACGAAGCAATTAGGCTCAGGGGTTATCGCGGACGTGCGCCTGGATTATGAGAAGCCGACAAGCCTCTATTGGCAGCATTCGGCCTATGCCCAGCTTTATGGCCGTTATAATTATACGCATTTCGACTATGATGGTGAAAGCTGGCCCTTGACAACCAAGCGAGATGTCTACGTGGCGGGCCTGTCGGGCAGTTACGCCTTCGGCTATTATCCGAACTCTAGGACGAACGTGAATTTTGGCGTGCGGGAGAATTTGACTTGGCAAAAGTTCAACGAGCGGGATTCTTACGAGGACTACGACCCGTTCGTGTCAAGCCGTACGGATCTTTTCCTGAATCTCTATTATTATTTCTCACCCCAGTTGCGCCTGGCGGCGGAAGGGAACTTGGGATACCAGTATTCCGGTCAGGAGAATATTGATTACAGCCGTTGGACAGGCAACTTCGTGTTGACGCTGACCTATTCGTTGTTCTGAGACTCTCATGATATGAGATATGAAACGAGGGACGTTCTCGAAAGAGACGTCCCTCGTTGTTTTTATTCTCCTAGCCGTTTCTCGATATCCCCGACGAGGCTGCTGGCCCCGATGCGGAACAGCTCCTTGTTGAGCCATTCCTCGCCCAGGATCTCTTTCACGAGCGTATAATAGCGGACGGCATCCTCGGCCGTACGAACGCCTCCGGAGACTTTTAAGCCTACTTTGTTGCCCGTGATGGACTCGTATTGCTTGAGAACCTTGCAAAGCGTGTAGACGGCCTCTATGGAGGCGCCAGGATAACCTTTGCCGGTCGATGTCTTGATGAAATCGGCGCCGGAATAGAGGGCCAGGATGGCGGCCCGTTGGATCAGGTCGGTCGTGGCGAGCGCGCCCGTCTCGAGGATTACCTTCAGTTTCGCCTCGCGGCAGGCGTCCTTGATCTCGGCGATCTCATCGGCGATCTCCTCGTAGGCGCCCTCCATGAAATTACCCAGGTTCATCACGATATCGATCTCGTCGGCGCCTTGCATGATGGCCATGGCGACTTCGGCGATCTTGACCTCTGTGAAGGTTTGCGCCGCCGGAAAACCACCGGCTACCGAGGCGATACGAACCCCTTCGGCTGTCAGCGCCTGGCGGACCGTCTCGACGAAATTGGGATAGACGCAGATCGCGGCGACATTGGCGACATCGGGCCGTGTGCCCTCAAAGTCGTTCACCCGGTCGACCATCTTCCAGACGCTCTCTTTCGTGTCGAGCGTCGTGAGGGAGGTGAGGTCGATGAAACCATGGATTTTCTTCAATGTCTCGGCGTTGAAGTTCGCCTCATAATGCTTGTCGAGGATTGCCTGGGCGGCATGGGTTGTCTTCTCGTTGGTGAGTGGCAACTCGAATTTCCCGAAGGCCTCGTGGAACCGGTCGGTCCGCACGGCCTCAAACTCATGAATCAGTTCTTCCATATTCCTTATGCTTTTGATTCGTTTAACTTCTCGTTGTGGATATGCCGCTCCTTGTCGCGGCTGGTCTTTTTCTCGATGTTCTTCTGGAGGGCGGCGGTCAGGTCGACGCCGGTCTGGTTGGCCAGGCAGATGAGAACCCAAAGCACGTCGGCCATCTCGTCGGCCAGGTCGCGGTTCTTGTCGCTCTCCTTGAAGGATTGCTCGCCATAAGTGCGGGCCATAATGCGGGCCACCTCGCCAACCTCTTCCATGAGGATGGCCGTATTGGTAAGCTCATTGAAATAGCGGACGCCATAGGTCTTGATCCAATGGTCCACCAAGGCTTGCGCCTCCCGGATGGTGATCTCTTGCTTTTCCATCCTATTCCTTGTTTTGCGAGTCGATCCAGATGGTCACGGGGCCATCGTTCAACAGTTCAACCTTCATGTCGGCGCCGAATGTGCCGGTGCCGATCGTTTTTCCCAGTTGGATCTCCATCTCGGCGCAGAACTTCTCATACATTGGGATGGCGAAATCGGGTTTCGAGGCGTGGATGTAGGAGGGACGATTGCCCTTCTTCGTCGAGGCGTGGAGGGTGAATTGGCTTACGACGAGAATCTCGCCGCCGATCTCCAATACGGAACGGTTCATAACGCCGTTCTCATCGTCGAAAATACGAAGGTTGACGATCTTTTTCGTCAGCCAGTCGATGTCCTCCTGGGTGTCGCGGTCCTCGATGCCTACCAATACCAGCAGGCCGGTTCCGATCTTTGATTTGACCGTGCCGTCGATCGTGACGGACGCGTGTCGTACACGTTGAATTAATGTTCTCATATTGTCATTCTAAATTTGTTCACTTTAAATTCACTTTTTGTTCACATATTGTTCACACCGCTTGTTTTTTGTCGAATCCATCGCGTAATGCCTTGGCCTTGGCTTCGCCTACGACGGCCTTGAGATCGTCGAGGCTGGCCTCCTTGATCCGTTTCACGCTCTTGAAATGGCGCAGGAGAAGCGTCTTTGTTTTCTCACCAATGCCCTTGATGTTGTCCAGCTCCGATTTGACCTGGCTCTTGCTTCGCTTATCCTTGTGGAACTGGATGGCGAAACGGTGTACCTCATCCTGGATGCGGGTGAGCAGGTGAAATAGCGGACTGTCCAGTCGCATGCCGATCGTCTCGGGCGGGAAGCCAAACAGCAATTCGGACGTACGGTGGCGATTGTCTTTTGCCAATCCGGCGATGGGAATGGAAAGCCCCAGTTCATCCTCGACCACTTCGCGGACAACCTCCATTTGGCCCTTTCCACCGTCGGTAATGATCAGGTCGGGTAGGGGAGCGTTCTCCTCGATCGCTCGTTTGTAACGGCGATAGACCACCTCACGCATCGAGGCGTAATCGTCGGGGCCGACCACCGTCTTGATGTTGAACTTACGATAATCCTGTTTCGAGGGCTTGCCCATCTTGAAAACGACGCAAGCCGCGACGGCGTCGCTACCCTGAATATTGGAATTATCGAAACATTCGATCTGGGCGGGCAATTTGGGCAGGTGCAACGCCTCCTGGATCTCTTTCAGGATTCGGGTATTTCGTTGCTCCGGATTGAGCTTCTCCGCCTGCTTGAGTTTGTCCACCTTATATTGCTTCACGTTCATTTCCGACAATTCGAGCAATTTCCGCTTGTCGCCCCGTTGTGGGATGGTGAAGCTGACGTTGCCCAGGTCTATGTCTAGCTCGAAAGGAACGATGATCTCGCGGGCCGTGCTCTGGAAACGCTTGCGCATCTCGACGATGCCCAGGCTGAGCAGCTCCTCTTTCGATTCGTCCAGCCGTTTCTTGTACTCGAAGGTGTAGGCCTGCACGATCGCTCCGTTGCCGATGTGCATGAAATTAATGTAGGCGGAATTGCCATCCTCAATGATCGAGAAGACGTCGATGTTGTGAAGCATGGGTGTCACGACGGTCGATTTCGAGCGGTAATTCTCGATCACTTCATATTTCTCTTTCACCGCTTGCGCCTCCTCGAAGCGCCACTCGGCTGCCAGCTGTTGCATCTCCTCGTAAAGGTGCTTGCTGATCTGCGAGATGTTTCCCTTCAGGATCTCTTTTACCTCCGCGATATTCTTCTGGTATTCCTCCAGGCTTTGCAAACCCTCGCATGGTCCTTTGCAACGCTTGATGTGATATTCGAGGCAGACCTTGTAGCGGCCTTGCGCGATGCTCTCGGGCGTCAGCGGATATTTACAGGTCCGGATCGGATAAAGCTCCTTGAGCATTTGAAGCATCACTTTTGCCGTAAAGACGGAAGGGTAGGGACCATAATATTGGGAACCGTCGCGGACAATATTCCGGGTTTGGAAGACACGTGGGAAATACTCGTTCTTGACGACGATCGAGGGATAGGTCTTGTCGTCTTTCAGCAAGACGTTGTAACGCGGACGGTATTGCTTGATCAGGTTGTTCTCGAGCAAAAGCGCGTCCTCCTCGGTGTCCACGACGATGTATTTGATGTCGCGGATCTGCTTGACGAGAACCCGGGTCTTATTGTTGTCGTGCTCCTTGTTGAAATAGGAGGAGACCCGTCGCTTCAGGTTCTTCGCCTTGCCGACGTAGATGATCGTTCCCTTCTCGTCGTAGTATTGGTACGATCCCGGCTTCTCCGGGATCGCGGCGAGTATCGTCTTTAAGTGTTCCTTCAGATTCTCGTTCATTTCAATTCTCTTTATGCCCTAAAAACAATCGTTTAGCGATATGGACTTGAAGTATGTGTTTCACGTGGAACAAACGGCTATCGGCCGAGCAAAACCAGGAGAATGTTGATGTCGCTGGGCGAGATGCCGGGGATTCGGCTGGCCTGGGCGATCGTTTCGGGGTCAATCCGGGTCAGCTTCTGTCGGGCCTCCGTTGAGAGAGATTGGATCGAGTTGTAATCGAACTTGCCCTTGATCCGGATATTCTCGAGCCGGTTGATCTTGTCGGCGATGATTCGCTCGCGCTTGATGTAGCCGCTGTATTTAATCAGGATCTCGGCTGCCTCGATGATCTCCTCCTTACGTGATTGGGGAACCTTGTCCAACTCCTGCTTGAGGGCCGGTACCAACTCCGACAGGTTCTCGAGCGTAAGCTGTGGGCGAGGTACCAGGTCGATGAGCTTGCAACCGTGTGAGAGCGGCGCGGTGCCGAGGCGTTCCAGGCCTTCGTTGATGTATTGCGGCTTGATGGAGTAATTCTCAGCAAAGCGGATGATGGCGTCACGACTTTCCCGTTTCTCTACGAGCAGTTGGTGACGATCCGCCTTGGCCAATCCCAATTGATAGGCTTTTTCGGTCAGGCGCATGTCTGCGTCGTCTTGCCGGAGCAGGATGCGATACTCGGCTCTGGAGGTAAACATGCGATAGGGCTCATCTACGCCTTTCGTCACGAGGTCGTCGATCAAGACGCCAATATAGGCCTCGTCGCGCCCCAAAACGAACGGTTCGCCACCATGGCAATTGATGTGCGCGTTGATGCCGGCGACGAGGCCTTGTCCGGCCGCCTCCTCATAACCGGTCGTTCCGTTGATCTGTCCGGCGAAGAATAGATTCTTGATCGCTTTTGTCTCCAGCGTATGGTTGAGCTGTGTCGGGTCGAAGAAATCGTATTCGATCGCGTAGCCTGGCCGATAGATCCGCACGTCGCGAAAAGCGGGGATCGCCTGGAGTGCCCGCAGCTGGATGTCGAGGGGCAGGGAAGAGGAGAAGCCGTTCAGATAGTATTCTTGGGTTGTCTCGCCTTCCGGCTCCAGGAATAATTGATGCTGGGGTTTATCGGCGAAGGTGACGATCTTGGTCTCGATGCTGGGACAATAACGGGGACCGATACTCTTGATTTGTCCGTTATAGAGCGGTGAATCCGGCAATCCTTCCCGCAGGATGGCGTGACACGCCTCGTTGGTGAAGGTCGTCCAGCAGCTCAGTTGGCGCAGTTCACGGCCGACCGTGTCCAGATAGGAGAACTTATGGAAATCGTTCTCGCCCGGTTGTTCCGTCATTTCGTTGAAGTGAACGCTGCGGGCGTCGATACGGACGGGCGTTCCGGTCTTCATCCGGTCCGAGCGGATGCCCAGGCTGATCAATTGCTCGGTGAGTCCGGTTGCCGCCGGCTCTGAGATACGGCCACCACGGATCTGGGTCCGCCCGATGTGCATAAGTCCGTTCAGGAAGGTGCCGTTGGTCAGGACTACCGCTCCGGCCCGGAACTCGACGCCCAGTCCGGTCCGTACGCCACAGACCCGGCCCTGTTCGATGATCAGCTCGTGGACCATGTCTTGCCACATGTAAAGATTGGGTGTATTCTCGAGGATCCCCCGCCAACATTCGATGAAACGGGCCCTGTCGCTTTGGGCGCGTGGGCTCCACATCGCCGGTCCCTTGCTTCGGTTGAGCATACGGAACTGGATGGCGGTCCGGTCGGTGACGATACCCATCTGTCCGCCGAGCGCGTCGATCTCGCGGACGATTTGTCCTTTGGCGATACCGCCGACAGCGGGGTTACAACTCATCTGCGCGATCTTGTTCATGTCCATCGTGATGAGTAGGGTACTCGATCCCAAGTTCGCGGCGGCGGCGGCGGCTTCACAGCCCGCGTGCCCGGCGCCAACTACAATTACATCGTAATTAAAAGTCATGATTTTGTCCTCTTTATTTTCCGCGAAGATAGTGAGGATCGGGGAAGTTTCCGAACGAAAGAGGCCTTATCGAGGATAGAAAGTGCGGGGCTTTTTGGTGTCGCTTTCGGGAATGGTCCGGCCTGGTATATGGGTAAGTTTAACTGAAGTCAAGAGAAGGACTGGCGCTGCGCTTTAATCGTGGTATTCCAAAGCGTGGTAATGTCATTACCATCCTTTGGTAATGTCGTTTCCATCCGATGGTAATCTCATTTCCATGCTTTGGTAATCTTATTTTCATCCGCTGGTAATTTCTGGAGAATTCGTGGATGTCGCAATGCGTGTCGAGACATGATGGCTCTCGTCTCCTGTTGAGGATTGGGATCGCTTAGCAGGAACGGCATGCGTCGGGCAGGATCGCCAGAGCCTTGTTCTCGCACGCCTCCATGATCTCCCGCTCGCCGGGGCCTTTGTCGTTGATGCCGCAGAGGTGCAGGATGCCGTGGATAATGGTGCGGTGCAACTCCTCGTTGTAGTCCGTATGGAACGCCTCCGAGTTGGTACGCACGGTGTCGAGACTGATAAACAGGTCGCCCGAGATCTTGTCGCCGCTCGTATAGTCGAACGTGATGATGTCGGTGTAATAATCGTGTTGGAGATACTGCCGGTTGACCTCAAGGATCTTTTCGTCCGAACAGAAAATGTAGCTGATCTCGCCAGCCTTTTTACCGTATGTCTTGGCTACGGCACGGACCCATTCCCTGACCGCCTCCTGGTTGATGGCGGGAAGGTCGATCTCTTCCGAATAGAATGAAATTGCCATATTGTCTATTTTGTTTTAATGTTTCAACTAAAGAAAACGTATGCCATCGCAATGGCGGCGATCGCTCCGGCCAGGTCGGCCAGCAGGGCGCACGGCACGGTATAACGGGTGTCTCGGATGCCGACGCTGCCGTAATAGAGCGCCACGACATAGAAGGTCGTATCGCACGAGCCCTGCACGATGGCCGAGAGCCGGCCGACAAACGAGTCGGCTCCGTAGGTGTTCATCGCGTCGAGCATCATGCCCCGTGCCCCGCTTCCACTAAGCGGCTTCATCAGGATCGTCGGCAGCGCCTCCACGAAATCGGTATTCAGACCGATCGCGGCTACGCCCATCCGTACACCGTCGATCAGGAAGTCCATGGCGCCTGATGCCCTGAAGACACCGACGCCCACCAGGATCGCTACCAGGTAGGGAATGATGGTGATCGCTGTCTGGAATCCCTCCTTGGCGCCCTCGATGAAGGCGTCGTAGACGTTGATCCGTTTGCGCAGTCCACTCACGATGAATCCGCAGATGATCGTGAAGAGGAGTGTATTCGCGAAGAGGGTCGAATAGAGTGAGACCTCCTCTTGCGGCATTGAGCGGAACAACAGGACCAGTCCGACGATAAAGGCGATCAGTCCGCCGAAAAAGAGCAGCAGGTTTCGTTGGAGGATATTGATCCGTTGCTTGACACAAACCGCCAGGATCGCTACCAGCGTCGAGGTGAAGGTAGCCAGCATGATCGGCAGGAAAACGTCCGATGGATTGGCGGCGCCCATCTGTGCCCGGTACATCATGATCGTGACCGGGATCAGCGTCAATCCCGAGGCATTCACGCAAAGGAACATGATCATGGCGTCGCTGGCCGCCTCCTTCTTGCTGTTCAATTCCTGGAGCTGCTGCATCGCCTTCAGTCCCATCGGGGTGGCGGCGTTGTCGAGCCCGAGCAGGTTGGCCGAAAGGTTCATGAAGATGGAACCGGTGGCCGGATGATCTTTCGGGATGCCGGGAAACAGCTTGCTGAAGACAGGCGAGGCGACTCGGGCGAAAGCCTGCACGACACCGCCTCGCTCGCCGATCTTCATGATGCCGAGCCAGAGCGACAGGATGCCGGTCAGGCCGATGGAGATCTCGAATCCGGTCTTGGCCGAGTCGAACGAGGCGTTGATAATATCCGTGAAGACTTGTGTATCGCCCCCGATAACCAAACGGCCGGCGGCCACCACGAAAGCGACCAGGAAGAAGGCGATCCAGATGTAGTTCAATATCATGTTTTCCGAATGTTAGCTTGTTTGTCGGGCAAAAATAGTGATTAACTTTGCCAACCAAAAGGATTAATCAAATAAAAGAAGGACGATATGAAGATATTGGTGACTTACGATATGTTCCGTGAGGGCTTCACGGAGCTGGAGGAACGTTACGACGTAACCTTTCCTGAGGGACGTGATTTCACGTACGAGGAGGTCTATGAGATGATTCCCGACTACGACGTGCTCTGCTCGATGTTCGATTTCCCGGTGCGGCAGGAGTTGATCGATCACGCCCCAAAACTCCGGTTGGTGGCCAACTATGCCGTCGGCTATAATAATATTGACGTAGCCTACTGCCTCTCGAAAGGAATCACGGTAGCCAATACGCCCGACCAGGTGACGGCGCCGACCGCCAACCTGGCCTTGGCCTTGATGCTCGACACGGCACGGCGCGTCACCGAGTGCGACCGTAAGCTGCGGACGCTTGGCAAGGCGATGAAGGTGGGCGTGCTCGAGAACCTGGGCGTGAACATCGAGGGCAAGACACTTGGTGTTATCGGTATGGGGCGCATCGGGCAGGCATTGGCCCGCCGGGCCGTGGCGTGCGGCATGACGGTGATCTATCATAATCGCCATCGTCTCGATGAAGCGACGGAGCAAGCCTTGGGCGCGACCTTCTGTCCGACGAAGGAGGAGTTGCTGCGGACAGCTGATTTTGTCTCGTTGAACGCGCCCTACACGCCGGAGACACGTCATATCATCGGTGAGGCGGAATTGTGCCTGATGAAGCCGACGGCGATCCTGGTCAACACGGCTCGTGGTCCGTTGGTCGATGAGCATGCGCTGGTCGAGGCTTTGCGTGCGGGCGAGATCCTGGGCGCCGGTCTCGACGTGTTCGAGTTTGGCGACCATCCGTTGCCCGAGCTGCTTGAGCTGGAAAATGTGGTCTTGACGCCGCACATCGGCACGCAGACAATGGAGGTTCGGGTGGCGATGGCCCGTGCGGTAAGTGATAACGTGATCGGCTTCCTCGAGGGAGATCGGCCGGTCGCCAGAGTGCTGAAACCATGACGGCGCTTGCGATCCTGGATGAGCTGCGTGCTGCCGGATCATCGGAGAAGGCGGCGCACCTGAGCCGTTTCTTCAAGACCGGGCCGGGCGAGTATGGCGAGGGCGACCGTTTCCTGGGTGTCACCGTGCCGGTCAACAGGGCAATCGCCAAGGCCCATATCGAGACGCCGATCGACGAGATCCAGCGTTTGGTGGAGAGTGAGTGGCACGAGGCTCGGCTCTGTGGTCTGTTGATCCTTTGCTATCGTTACAAGCGACGGAAGACGACCGACAGCGAACGTGAGGAGATCGTCCGTTTCTATCTGCGTAATGCCCGGCATTGCGATAACTGGGATTTGGTGGATTTGACCTGTCGGGATATTTTGGGCGAGTATCTGGTGAATCGGGACCGCTCGATTCTCTATCGGCTGGCCGGAAGCGATTGCCTTTGGGAGCGACGGATCGCCATTGTCTCGACCTGGGCCTTCATCCATCGTGACGATTTTACCGATACGCTCGCCTTGGCCGAACAGTTGCTGGGCGATCCGCACGACCTGATGCGAAAGGCGGTCGGCTGGATGCTTCGTGAGGTGGGGAAGCGTGACCGGGCAACCTTGACCGCCTTCCTTGAGAAGCACGCGGCCGATATGCCCCGTACCGCCTTGCGTTATGCGATCGAGCATTATCCGGAGGAGGAACGACGCTATTTTATGGATATGAAATACCGGAGGAATGGATAAGGCATTGGCTGAGCGACTGCGTGTCTGGGCAGCCCAATATAACACGCCGGCTTTCATTCCCGACGATCCGGTCAGTTTTCCTCATCGATTCAACGACCGGCTGGATATCGAGGTTTCCGCGTTCCTGACAGCCTGGATCGCCTATGGCCGGCGAGAGCATATCTTGGCGAAAGCGGGTTTGCTGCACGATTGGATGGGTGAGAGCCCGTACGCTTTTATCATGGAGGCCGACGATGAATTCGCCGTTTTAAGGGGCGAGGCGAGCGAGGGAAGGCGAGATACTTTCTATCGTTTTTATACCTTTGCCGACCTTCGCCGTTTATGCCGGCGCTTGCGGGAGATCTATCGTCGCTATGGCAGTTTGGAGGCAGCCTTTGCCTCGATACCCGCAGGAGAGTGTCCGACTCGCCGGTTGCGTCGGTTGTTCCCCGATATTGTCGGGATCCCGTCGGTCACGAGCGGTTGTGCCTGCAAACGGCTGGCGATGTTCCTGCGCTGGATGGGACGCCGGGACGGTATAGTCGATTTTGGCCTTTGGCATGAGAGCCTCGATCCGGATGAGCTGTTGGTCCCGTTGGATACGCATGTGCGGCAGGTGGCCCTTGAATTGGGGTTGACTCGCCGGAAAGAGACTTCGTGGAGAGCCGCCGCCGAGATTACGGATGCTTTGAGAGAGGTTTTCCCAGGCGATCCTTGCCTGGGTGATTTCGCCCTTTTTGGTTATGATATGGACAAGACAAGAAAACAAGAAAAAGAGAGATGAACGATATAAAGACAGTATGTGTATATAGCGCGTCGAGCACGAAGATCCCGGAAATCTATTTCCAAGCCGCCGATGAGTTGGGGCGTTTGTTGGGCGAGCGAGGCCTTCGGGTAGTCAATGGCGCCGGTAATATCGGCTTGATGCGGGCGGTTTCTGACGCGACACTGGCCGCCGGAGGAACCGTGACGGGCGTGATTCCCCGTTTCATGGTGGAGCAGGATTGGTATCACAAGGGATTGACGGAATTAATCGTCACCGAGACGATGCACGAGCGCAAGCAACGGATGGCAGACTTGGCCGACGCCGTTATCGCTCTGCCCGGTGGTTGCGGCACCTTCGAGGAGTTGCTCGAGATCATCACCTGGAAACAGCTCGGTCTGTTCACCAACCCGATCGTGATCCTTAATACCGACGGTTATTATGACGCCCTCTTGGCTCTCTTTGAGCGGGCAGTGAAGGAGAATTTCATGCGCGATCAGCATGCCGGCATGTGGGCTGTCGCCCACACGCCAGAAGAGGCGGTTCGCCTTATCTATACCCAACCGCTTTGGGATAAGTCGTTGCGCCGTTTCGCGGCGATTTAGCGGTCAGGGAATTCCCTCTCGTCGGTTTGGGCCGTGGTGGCCAATACCCGTTTGTCGAGCTATTCCCTTATCGCTCCTAATGGGATTGACATGCCCAGATAGACACCGAATGAGGCCTGCTCGCCGGCGAGAACATAGTTGGCGCCGATAAAGCTGTTGCCGAACTTGATCAAGGCCTCGAGGGCGTTGCCGGTGGATTGGATATAGCTGTAGGCCAATGAGGCGTTGAACGACGAGCCTTTCGGTACATAGCCGCCCACGAGGCTGATGGTCGAACGGTTGAACGGCTCGGAAAAACGAATGTTGTAAAGAGAACCCACGCTGAATTGCTCTTGGGCGCCCAATCTGTATTCGGCACCGACCGAAAGTGTTGTCCGCAGGCCCGTCTTATAGCTCTCAGGCTCGTCTTCTGTCAGGTTATATCGGCTTGGGTTGAAGATGTCGTCACCTAAATAACGGTCATAGTTCTCGTAGGTGATCTCGACTTGTTCGCTGTTGTCGACCGATGCGATCGAGATGGCCTCCTCGCGCCATTTCAGGAAGCCGAGATCGGTCACCGAGGCGGAAAGATTCAGGTGATCGATGGGCGAGTAAGCGACACCCAGATCAACGCCCAGTCCATAACCGGCGATACCGAAGCCATCGAGGGCGAATTCATCGACCTGTCCTTGCTCGTCGAAGGTCAGTCCGCCTCCATTATAAGCGGTACGGAGATGGCCTTTCGCAGCGGAATAACCGCCATAGTTGGCGCCCGTCGTCCAGCTTTCAGGACTATCCGGATAATCGGGCAGATTCATGTCGAGGACCATCTCATCAACCTTGAAATCAATATCGGCGAAACCCAACAGTAGTTTTGCCCGGGCGCCGACCGACAGGCGCTCGGTGAGTTGGCGGGCATAACCGACTCCAATATCTGAATAGGCTCTTGTGTTAAGCTGGAAGTTCCGGATATCGACATTTTGCATGTGAAGATCTGAGTCCTCATATAAATTGAGGTCACGCATATATTCGAACAGGGATTTGGGAACGGAGGCGCCAAACGATAATTTCAGCCCGACATTAATGCTCCAGAAGTTCGCTCCTCGCCACCAGCCGACCGAGAGGACATTGACATTCATATCGAGGTTCATTCGGTTATCCGGCTTCATCTGGTCGTAGAATGAATCGTCGTTGAGAACCTTCTCATCTGCCGAGATCGCATAAATGAGATCAGAGAGATTGGTAAAATCAGTAGCGCCATCAATGCGAAAACCGCCAATGAAAGGAAGGGCCAAATAACCACGTTCTGGCAAGATAGCGGGATTCAGCTGGTTCGCGACGTGCAAATTGCGATTGAAATAGGCTGCCTTGTCTTGGGCAAAGGCGACATTGGCGGAGAGTAGCAGGCCTAAACAGCCTAAAAAACATTTCGTGTGTCTCATCTCTTTCTTGTTTAGGAGTGATTTTATCATAAGATTCTTATATATGTTTCCTGTCATTTATTCCAAAACTTGACGGAAAGCCGAACTCACCGAATGGAGAGAAGAGCTTTCCGTATGTATATGTTGTTTAGGGTATCATGTTGTCGTTAGACTTCCTGGTGAGTCAAAATTAGTGGATATCGAAGGAAGAGACCGGTTGAGACAACAATAAAAGAGTCCCATTTGACGGAATGGGACTCTTTTGGATGGGATTTCTTGACTTGATTATTCCTCGGCCTTGCGTCCGATATATTTCAATGGAGATTCCCCGTAGTGGCGGGTGAAGTTGCGGTAGAAGGTGGAGCGAGAGGTGAAGCCGCACGCGTACATCAGTTCCTTGATGTTCATCTCCGGGTTTGCCTCCGCCAGTGCCTTGAAATGCTCGAGCCGGAGATGGCTGACATATTCCCGAAAGCTGGTAAATCCCGCACTTTTGATCGCTTCGGCAACCGCCTCTTTTCTCTCGCCAATAGCCTGGGCGACGCTCTCGAGCGTGCAGTCCTTATCGGTGAAGAATGCGTCTTTTCTTATCGCTCTCTCAATTTCGGGAAACAGCGGATGGAGTGTCTCCTCAATCGGGTCTTCCTCTAGCGCCAAAGGTTCTGACCGGCGAAGAGAGAAGGGATTCTCGTGTCGCAAGTACTCGATCGAGAAAAGGAGAGAGAAGACGACAGCTGTCGCTCCAAAGAGGTTAAAGATAAATTCGTTTATGCTTAGCGTAAATAGGATGTAGATTACCAGGAACAGGAGCATGAAGCCGGCGAAGAGATACATCTCGCGATTGGATTCTCGCCACGTATTCTGACGAAGCAACGGATAGATCGCCGAGAAAAGCGGTGTCGCGATCGAGGCGACGAAGATGACACTCCGGATCTGGATGTCGGTCTTGTCGAGTTGTGTCAGGATTTCCGTTAACGAGGCGATGGTGGTGATTTGCCCGTTGAAGAAGATGTAACAGATCCCGATGGTGGTAATGACGATGGGAATGAGCAGGCTCAGGAGCACCTTAAAAGGTGTCAGATAACCCGGTCGCAACGAGGCAGTCGGGAAAAGGCTGATGAGACTGGCAGGAAGATACCATTTAAGCATTTTCTCGATCGAGAGCAGATCGGTGAAACGGTAGGTTGGTGTTTCCGTGACGATCGTTAGCCATCCGATATTTTCCCAAAGGAATACGAGGCCGATGCCAGCGGCAATTAATCCCCAATAACGTTTCAGATGGTTGTCTTTGGCCCGGAAAACCAGCAGGCAGCCGATCAGTAAAGTGAGCAGGTCGAACGCGATCTCGATGGATAGATAGAGGATTCCCATGTCCTTTTGGATTATTGAGTATGATTTGAACAGGGCGTGTACCTTTGGGCTTTTAGGTACACGCCCTGCTTATTGTGGATGAAAAGGTGTCGTCTTTAGCGGACTAGCTTCAACTCATCGATCAGTCGCGGACATTTGCCCCACTTGTCGATCATGAAAAGAACATAGCGGATATCGACACCGATACAACGTTGCAATTCCGGCTCAAAAGCGATATCGCCACTCATCGCCTCCCAGTTACCATCGAAGGCGAGACCGATCAGGCGTGCGTTCTTGTCGAAGATCGGACTACCTGAGTTACCGCCGGTGATGTCGTTGTTGGAGAGGAAGCAGAGTTGCAACTCGCCCTTCTCATTCGCATAAGGACCGAAGTCACGTTTCTTGAAGAGGTCGAGAATCTCCGGCTGTACATAGAACTCATCGCTCGTCGGATCCTCTTTCTCCAGGACACCACGGTCTGTTGAGTAATAATTATACCATGCCGCGTCGTAAGGGCGATAACCGCCGATCGAACCGTAGCTCATACGCATCGTGAAGTTCGCGTCGGAAGGTAAAGCCTTGTCCGGATTCATCTCTTTGAGGCCGGCGAAATAGAGGCGCTCGCCACGATAGATGTCAAACTCGGCGTCGCTCATCTCCTGCTCGAGGCTGTAGAGAGCCATCATGGCTGACAAACTCAACTCGACTGCCGGATCTTTGGAGATCTTGGCGTACTCTTTGGGATCGTTGATGATCTTGGCGATTTTCTCCTCTGACAGGAGGCTTGTCTTCTTGAACAGGTAAGCGGCGTATTTCTCGTAATCGCCTTTATATTTCTTATCGATCTTCGTGTAGATATCGGGCAAGCGATCCTCATCGACACGCTCACGTACGATCTTAAGCATAGCGGCCAATACCTTTTGGTCGAGTGTCGGCTCGTAATCCTTGAAGAAGGCTTTAATACGGTCCTCGAGGAAAACCTGTTTCTCCTCAGCGGTTGATTTTTCCGCGTCGAAGCTCTGTACCATGCGGGCCAAACGAACGATCTCCGCACCGTTGGCGAAGGCCTCGCTCAGATAAGTCAAAGCGTTGCGGCTTGCGCTTGTGGAGGTATAACCTTTCTCCAGCAGACTCAAGACCTCGCCATATTTGGCTACCCGATCCTGGCTCTGCGCTACCCAGTCGGCGAATGCTTTTTCCTCAGCCTGCTTCCGGGCGATCACGTCAAGGTTGGCGAGACCACGGTTCATACCAATAGCGTTCTTCCAATAGTTGGAGCTGCCAGCATATTTGGAGGCATACTTGATGCGTACGGCGTCGCTCGCCTGCATCGCCTCGCTCCAAAGAGCCTGCTTGATGCCGCGAACCTCGATACGAGGCTTGTTGCTGTCCTCGATCCGTTGCTTAACACCCCAAGAGCAAAGGTAACGGTCCGTGCTGCCCGGGAAACCGATCGTCATGGCATAGTCCTTGTCTTGATAGCCTTGCATGGAAACCTCCGCGACATATTTAGGATGGTAAGGCTTATTGGCAGCGTCATACTCGGCCGGCTTGTTCTCCGCGTTGGCGTAAACCCGGAAGATCGAGAAGTCACCCGTCTGGCGCGGCCACATCCAGTTGTCGGTATCACCACCGAACTTACCGATTGACGAAGGTGGCGCGAAGACCATACGCACGTCGCGATAGACATCGTAAGTCACCAAGTAATATTTGTTGTTATTGTAGAACGGAACTACCTCAGCCGCCAGGAATTGGTTTTGGCCGATTGAGTCGCAAATGGCGTTACCGATCGAGTCGGCAGCCATCAGGCGTTGATACTCGTCTTGGTATTTGTCGATTTGGCTGTTGATGCGGTTGCTCACGTCGATTGTTTCCCGAAGATAACGTACAGACAAGCCCGGTACGGGAAGTTCCTCGCTTTGGTTTTGCGATACGAAACCATTTTTCAGGTAATCGTGCTCGACACTACTGAGTTTTTGGATCGAACCGAAACCGCAATGGTGGTTCGTGAAGATCAATCCCTCGTTGGACACTGTGATACCTGTGCAACCACCACCAAAGATGACGACAGCATTCGCTACGCAAGGCTCGTTTTCATTATACAATTTATCGACCGAAGGCTTGAAACCCAGCTCGGCCATCCGGGCCAGGTTCTGCTTGTTCAGTTCTTTCAGGATCCACATACCCTCGTCGGCATAAGTGGATAAGGCGACAGCACAAAGACATAACGCCGTGCCTATTCTCTTTTTCCAGTTCATCATTTGTTATTTATTCTATTTAAATTAATATTTAATGTTCTCACTTTGTTGTTTTGTTTCGCATCGCTCATTTGGATTTTTTGTTAAAGTATTTGCCAATATAGGGGATCTCCTGAAGAGGCAGGTCTCGCTTGACCATCACGATGATATAGATGACAAGCAAAACGGTCCGATAGGGATATTGCAGCCAGCTTGGCTCAAGCTTTAATGTGCTGGCGGCATAAAGTACGGCGGCCAATGCCGTATAGGCCAATGCCGATTTCAGGTCGTATTGGATCGGATATTTTTTCTGCCCAATGAAATAGGAGAGCAGCATCATGATGAGGTTGCAGGCGAAAGAGGCCCAGGCGCAGGCCATGTAGCCGTAACGCGGTCCGAACAACAGGATGATGGCGACAGTCGCCACGCATCCGATCGCTGAGAAATAAGCGCCCCAATAGGTCTGGTCCGTGAGCTTGTACCACAAGGAGAGGTTGAAATAGATCCCGAAGAACAGCTCGCCCAGCATCACGATCGGTACGACCCGTAAACCGGGATAATAGGCCGGTCCGACGAAATATTTCAGGATGTCGATGTAGAACATCACGCCCAGGAAGATCAATAAAGCGAAGATGATGAAGTATTTCATCGCTTCCGAATAGGCCTTCTTGTTGTCATCGCTCTTGTTGCGGGCGAAGATGAAGGGCTCGTAGGCATAACGGAACGCCTGGGTGAACATCACCATCACCACGGCGATCTTGAAGCAGGCGCCGTAGATGCCGAGCTGCTCGTTGGCGTAATCCTTGTCGTCGAACAGGAACGGGAACAGGATCTTGTCCGCTGTCTGGTTGAAGATGCCGGCGATTCCTAACAACAGGATGGGGAAGGAGTAGGCCAGGATCTGGCGCAACGTCGGCAGGTTCACTTTGGCTCGCAGGCCGGGCAAGATATCGGGGAAGAGCAGGACCAGGGTCAATAACGTCGTGAAGACGTTGGCCACGAAGATATAACCAACACCATAACCCTCATGATAGAACCAGTTGACCGAAGCGGGCGCGTGAGTATGCAACCAGGGGCAGACGACCAGGAACAGGATGTTGAGCGCGATATTCAAGAAGATGCTCAAGAGCTTGATCCCCGCGAAACGCCAGGCCTTGCCCAAATAGCGCAAGTAGGCGAAAGGCACGCAACAGAAGGCGTCGACCGCGACAATACCCGCCATCATTCCCACATATTCCGGATGTTCGGCGTAACCCAAACCTCCGCTGATCTGGGGCAGGAACAGGAAGACCAGCAGGACGAAAAGGGTCGAGCTGGCCATCAGGCAATAAAGGACCGACGCGTAGACTCGCATCGGTTCCGTCTCCTCCTTCTTGTTGATGAATCGGAAGAAGCCGGTCTCCATGCCGTAAGTCAAGAGGATGAGCAGCAACGCTGTCCATCCATATAGATTGGTGACGATTCCGTAATCGCTCGTGTCTGTCAAGACACGCGTATACATCGGTACCAGCATCCAGTTGAGGAAACGCCCGATGATGCTGCTTAATCCATAGACGGCGGTCTCTTTGGCCAGCCGTTTCATTCCTCCTGCCATTCTTTTTCTGTACTCTCTTTTTAAAATAAGAATCCTTGCTGTTTGAATCTGTCCCTGCCCAAATGGGAATAGGCCAGGTCGGTCACCTCACGTCCTCTTGGCGTCCGTTTCAGGAAACCTTCCTTGATAAGGAAAGGCTCATAAACCTCCTCGACCGTACCTGGATCCTCGCCCAGCGCGGTCGCTATGGTTGTCAGTCCGACGGGTCCGCCCTTAAACTTGTCGATGATCGTAGTTAAGAGCTTGTTGTCGATTTGATCCAGGCCATAACGGTCGATATTGAGCGCTTCCAGGGCATAACAGGCGATCGCCTTATCAATCTCGCCCGAGCCTTTCACTTGGGCGAAGTCGCGCACGCGTCGCAACAAAGCGTTGGCGATACGTGGCGTACCCCGGCTGCGTGAGGCGATCTCCTCGGCAGCGTTCGCCTTGCAACGGACACCCAGGATATCGGCGCTCCGGAGGACGATCTTGGCCAGCGTGTCGGCGTCGTAATATTCCAAGTGCATATTGATACCGAAACGGGCACGCAAAGGACTGGTCAACAAGCCGCTGCGTGTAGTCGCCCCGATCAGCGTGAAGGGTGCCAGATCGATCTGGATCGAACGGGCGCTTGGTCCCTTGTCGATCATGATATCGATGCGGTAATCCTCCATTGCCGAGTAGAGATATTCCTCTACGACGGGACTGAGGCGGTGGATCTCGTCGATGAACAACACGTCGTTCTTCTCGAGTGAGGTCAGTACGCCCGCCAGGTCGCCGGGTTTGTCGAGCACTGGGCCTGAAGTGACCTTGAATCCGACGCCCAGCTCGTTCGCGATAATGTTGGAAAGTGTTGTCTTACCCAGTCCTGGAGGTCCGTGCAGCAGCACGTGGTCGAGTGCCTCCTGGCGCATACGGGCTGCCATGACGAATATCCGCAGGTTCTCGACCACCTTCGCCTGCCCGCTGAAATCGCGGAAAGAGAGTGGGCGAAGCACGTTCTCGTACTCACGCTCGCTCTCCGGTTTTCGTGCGTCTCGTATGTCAAAATTCTCGTCCATATCTTCAAATTTCATAGGTTTGCAAAGATACGCCTTTCTTTAGGATTTCTGTTCGGCTAAGGACAAAAATAGCGGCAAGTGGCCTCTCCTGTCACTCGTTGGCTAAACCGAGCACGGTCCAAAACAGCCATTGGCCGGTCGACTCCAGGATCTCCGGGTTGATCGACGCGGTGTTGTCTTTGGGGTGATGATAATAACCACCACCGGCGGCCCGCAGGTCAACACAAGGATAGCCGGCCTTCATGAAGACGGCGCCATCGGTCCGTGGGCGGGTCAGGTAATGGTTTTCCCGTTGGATCAGTTGACGGTGGATATATTTCCCATTGGCCGCCTCTGTCGCCTTGGCCAGGTCGGGATGATCGTAGGCGTAGTTGGAAACCAGGATCTCGCCAGCACCAACCTGTTCGAGGTTGAGTACCGCCTTCACCTTCTCTTTCGGGAAGATCGGATGGTTCGTGTAATAGGTACTGCCGGTCAGGCCCGCCTCCTCACCATCAAGACTCAGGAAGACAACGCTCCGTTTGGGCTTGCTCTCCAGCTTGGCGATGGCCTCGGCTGCGCCGAGCAGGGCGGCGGTGGAAGCGTTGTTGTCGTTAGCGCCCTCGATGTGATAAGGGATCATGCCCAGGTGATCGAGGTGTGCGGCGACGATGATATACTCATTCTTCAGGACCGGATCGCTGCCCTCCACGACACCGACAATGTTCTTGCCCGTGGCGTTGGGATTGTAGGTCGCGTTCATCTTGATCCGGGCCCGCTTGCCCATCTCGAACGATTGGGGCTTCATGGTCTCGTAGATTTTCTCGATCGTCTCCTTGTAGGTCCGGCCCGTGCCGCGGAACAGGTCATCGACAACGGTATCGGTCACGTGGCAATAGACGAAACCCTCGTTATAGGGTGCGTTCGGGCCAGGTACCCATTTGTATAGCAGTCCGATAGCGCCATGGGCGACGGCGTTGTTCAGTTTGGTCTGGTGGAGCGTATGGTTATACCATTTGGCGATATCCTCGGGCTCTCGGCTTCGGTTGGGTGTCTCGCCCTCGATGAGTACGATCTTGCCCCGCACGTCGATGCCCTTGTAATCGTCGTAACCCAGTTCGGGAGCGGTCACGCCAAAACCGGCATAGACGACTTCGGCCGTGATGTCGCCGTTGCCGCTCATGCCGCCGGCGAACCAGCCTTCGGCCCATGGGTATGACTTGGCGATCCAGCAGTTTTTCTCCTTGGCCTGGATGGGGAAGAGGATCTCCATCGTACTGCCGGGTTGGATCTCGACGCAAGGATGCGGATATTCCTGGATATAACCGCCTTTATCGCCTGCCGGACTCAGTCCCCAGCTCTTGTAATAATCCTCGACGATCGCGACCGCCTTGGCCATGCCGGGCGATCCGGCGAGCCGTCCCTCGAGGGAGGGATCGGACAGTTGCTCGACATAATGGAACAGTTTGTCCGAGGTGATCACTTGGTGCATCGTGTTGAGTTGTTTCTGCTCCTCGCTTAGTGGCTGACGAGGGCCTTGTCCCGCCGCTGTAGTCGTCAGGACCGCTAGGCAGATGGCCATCAATGTTGTCTTGTAGTCTTTGCTCATGATATCTGTAGTTTAAATTGGTTATGTCGCGAAAGATGTTCCTCAAAGGTAGGAAAACTATAGGGTAATGAAGGTCTTTTTGACTAGTTTTTTATGAAATACTTTTCGTGTAAATGGCCGGTGCTTTAGGAGCTTGTAGTGTACTAAATAAGTTGACACAAATTATTTAGTAACATGCGTAAAAATC
>ERZ779874.896-NODE-896-length-32100-cov-4.387424_pt1 | contig 32100 bp, 25 predicted proteins | sample MGYA00511031_ERZ779874 | MGnify/ENA primary metagenome ERZ779874 (study PRJEB29588, sample SAMEA2156850) | human gut metagenome | biome: human gut; feature: human-associated habitat; material: faeces | place: Denmark | collected 2008/2010 ...
AAACATGAAAATAGGAGATAAACACCTATGATTAGTGTTTACCTCCTACTCGATTAGATCTTATTCGTACAGATTCCTTGAGATTATTTCGTTACAGGAATCTTGTCGATACGACGTTGGTGTCTGCCACCCTCGAACTTCGTATGCAAAAAGATGTTGACGACACGTTTTGCGGTCTCTTCTGTCATGAAACGACCAGGGAGGACAAGTACGTTCGCGTCGTTGTGCTCGCGGGCAAGAGCCGTGATCTCTTCGCTCCAGCATAAAGCGGCACGTATTTTTTGATGTTTGTTCAGCGTCATGCCAATACCATTGCCTGTACCACATACCGCAATACCGGGATAAACCTCGCCATTCTCGATTGCCTCACCTAATTTATGGGCAAAATCGGGATAATCGCAACTGTCGCTCGAGTATGTCCCGTAATCCTTGTATTCATAGCCTTCCGCTGTCAACATGTTCTTGATGTGCTCTTTCAGGTTGAAACCCGCATGATCGCAACATAAACCTATAACCATATCTTATTTCGCTAAAAATTCTTTGACTTGATTGTATACGTTCTGGGCGTTGAATCCCAATTTCTCGTCCAATACCTTATATGGCGCAGAGAAGCCGAATGAGTTCAATCCCCAAATCTTGCCGTTGGTGCCAACGAGACCCTCGATCGTAGTAGGCAGGCCGGCCGTCAATCCAAATACCTTATGGCCAGACGGGATAATGCTCTCCTGATATTCTTTGCTTTGGCTCTTGAACAATCCTTCTGACGGCGCGGAGACAATACGTACTTTAATACCTTCCGCACGCAACAGGGCCGCTCCATCAACCAAGGTCGAAACCTCTGAGCCGGAAGCCACCAGGATAACATCCGGATTGGCGTCCTCGTTGAGGATATATGCGCCTTTTTCCGCGCCTAAAGCCTCTTGATAACGATTTGTCGTAGCGGGCAGGTCGCTGACGTTCTGGCGGGAGAGGATCAGGGCTGTTGGTGTGTCCATGTTCTCCATGGCCAGTTTCCAGGCTACTGTTGTCTCGACAACATCGGCAGGACGCAAGACAAGCATTGAGTTCTTGCCAGCGTGGTTCTTCAGTTTCTCCAACAAGCGGACTTGTGCCTCTTGCTCGACCGGCTCATGAGTTGGGCCATCCTCGCCGACACGGAACGCGTCATGAGTCCAGATGAACTTGACTGGCAATTGCATGAGGGCTGCCATTCGGAGAGCCGGTTTCATATAGTCGGAGAATACAAAGAAGGTACCGCAAGCGGCGATAACGCCTCCGTGCAGGGCCATACCAATGCAGACGCATGCCATGGTTAACTCGGCTACACCTGCCTGGAAGAAGGCACCCGTGAAATCACCTTTCGTGAAAGCGTGTGTTTTCTTCAAGAAGCCGTCGGTCTTGTCAGAGTTGGAGAGGTCGGCCGAGGCGCAGATCATGTTCTCCAACTTGGTAGCCAAGAGACCCAATACGGTCGCGGAACCGACTCTTGTCGCCTGGTTGGGCTTCTGCTCGATCGACGACCAGTCGATTTCCGGAAGTTTGTTGGCGAACCAGTTGGCCATTTTCTCGGCCTTTTCAGGGTTGGCCTTCGCCCAAGCCTCTTTAGCGGCACGGTGCTCAGCCATGATCTGTTTCAATTCCTCACGACGTTTCGCGTAAAGCTCAGCTACCTCAGGGAAGATCGTGAAAGGATTCTGTGGGTCACCACCCAGGTTCTTGATCGTCTCCTCGATCGAGACGCCCGCTGCAGACAGGGGCTGGCCATGTGTCGACACCTTATTCTCGAAACTGCTGCCGTCAGCGGCCAGCGCGCCTTTACCCATGACGGTGTGGCCAATGATCAGGGTTGGTCTCTCTGTCTCCGCCTTGGCCTCGATCAGGGCCTGACGGATCTCGTCGGCGTTATTGCCATCGATGGTGATGACTTTCCAACCCCACGCCTCGTATTTCATCGCGACATTCTCGCTGGTCACCTCCTCGACGGTGGTAGACAGCTGGATGTTGTTCGCATCGTAAAACATGATCAAGTTATCCAAGCCTAATGTCCCGGCAACCCGGCCCGCGCCTTGTGAGATCTCCTCCTGGATACCTCCATCCGAGATGAAAGCGTAGATGGTTTGGTTCATGACCTCCTTACCCAGGCGGGCTTGCAGGAATTTGGCGGCGATAGCGGCACCAACGGCATAAGTATGACCCTGGCCAAGCGGGCCGGAGGTGTTCTCGATACCTCTTTCGACGTTAACTTCGGGATGGCCCGGAGTTACGCTTCCCCACTGGCGGAATTGCTGGAGTTCATCCAATGTGAATTTGCCGCTTAAGGCTAAAACAGAGTAAAGCATCGGCGACATGTGGCCCGGATCGAGGAAGAAGCGGTCGCGTCCTTCCCAAGCGGGGTTCTCCGGGTCGTAAACCAAGAACTCGGAGAAAAGAACATTCACGAAATCAGCGCCACCCATCGCGCCTCCGGGATGCCCGGATTTCGCTTTCTCTACCATTGACGCAGCCAATATTCGGATATTGTTCGCTGCCCTATTCATGACTTGGATATTGTTCATTTTATCAGATGAATTATTAATTTAGGCGCGAAGATAGTTAAACTCTTTTTAAGAGTGAGCATTTTCGGCCGATTAAATATAGAAAAAGCTATTGGTGCTTGTCTTAGTACATCCGATATTCGGGGGGAATGCTTGCGAGTCTTATCCCAGTACCATTGGGAAAGTACTGGAGTTTGATTAGGAAAGTACTCCAGTACTTCCCGGGAAGTACTGGAGTAATGTCCGTATAGTACTGGCGATAGGTCCGAACTTGTTTCCTCGTCAGTATTATTCCGCTAAACGGCGAGAGCCGTCGCTGATGACGACATCATAGATCTTAGGCTTATGGCCAAACTGCTTTTCGTAGGCGGCCGATGCCTCTTGGATGAAATGGTCGTAAAGCTCCTCTTTCACGAGGTTAATGGTGCAACCGCCGAAACCGCCGCCCATGACGCGCGAACCGGTAACACCGCATTGCTTAGCCATATCGTTCAGGAAATCGAGTTCCTCGCAACTGACTTCATAGAGCTTGCTCATGCCGTGATGTGTCTCATACATCTTTTGGCCGACCGTCTCGTAATCTCCCTTTTCCAGGGCGTCGCAAACGTCGAGTACCCGTTGGATCTCCTCGATAACATATTCCGCACGCATATAGTCCTCAGCGCTGACATCCGCCTTGACTTCATTCAACATCTCCATATTGGCGTCGCGCAGGAACTCCACTTCCGGGTGGTTGCGACGGATGGCGGCGGCAACGTTCTCGCACGATTTGCGGCGATGGTTATAGGCTGATGAGGCCAACTCATGCTTGACAACTGAATCAAGCAGGACCAACTTGTAGCCAACCGGGTTAAACGGATAGTATTTGTATTCGAGCGAACGGCAGTCGAGACGGATCAGGCTGCCCGCTTTTCCGAAGACAGAGGCGAATTGGTCCATGATACCGCAATTGACACCACAGTAATTATGCTCGGTCGATTGTCCGATCTTGGCCAGCTCGAACTTGTCGATACCTAAAGCGAACAGCTCGTTGAGCGCGTAAGCGTAGGTGCTCTCTAACGCCGCTGATGACGACATGCCCGCTCCGAGGGGAACATCACCAGCGAAAACGGTATCGAAACCCTGGATTTGTCCGCCCCGCTTGATCGTCTCCCGGCAGACACCGAAGATGTAACGTGCCCAGCTGGCTTGTGGAGCGTCATCTTCTGTTAACCCGAATTCCGCGTAGTCGTTCAGGTCGATCGAGAAAGCACGAACTTTACCCGTGCCATTTGGTTTGATCTCGGCGATCATGCCCTTATCGATCGCTCCCGGAAATACGAAACCACCATTATAATCCGTGTGCTCGCCGATCAAGTTGATCCGGCCAGGTGAGGCGAAAAGGTATCCCTCGCATTGGAAAAGCTCCTTGAATTTATTTCTTATTTTCTCTTTCATCATGATATGATATTTGATGGTTAATAATCTTTATATGCTTAGTAAAGGACAAAAGGGATTATCCAATCCTGAATTGGTGGATAATCCCTTCCGTTCTCATGATTTTATTTTATCTCAATCAACTGGGATGTCCTTGTTGACATTCTTGCTACCGATCATTGCATAGAAGAACAAGTAAGCGAAGCTGATAGCCGGTACCCAGTAAGAAGTCATGTAGCTTGTCGCGTCAGCGATCGCGTTCTGGATCTGCGGGAAGATACCACCACCGCAAACCATCATCATGAAGATACCTGAAGCTGCCGCTACATATTTACCCAGACCCTCAACAGCCAAGTTGAAGATACCACCCCACATAACGGAAGTGCAAAGACCGCACAATACCAAGTAGAGGGCATTAATAGGCACTTGAACCATACCGAAAGAAAGCGCGCCTGTAGCGTTAGTCTCCAATACCGGCATAGATACTGTAGAGGTGATCGGCGAGAAGATCGCTAACAAAACCAAGCAGAACGCGATGACTGAAGCACCAGAAAGCATCGCCTTACTTGAGACTTTCGAACCGATGGTTGCGCCTACGAAACGGCCGATCAACATCAGGAACCAATAAGTACCTCCCACGAAACCTGCTGTCGCCGCGCTTACGTTACCGGCGTTAGGATCAGAAAGGAACAGGATCATTGTTCCAGGGATACCAACCTCAAGTCCAACATATACGCCAATACCGATAGCGCCCAACACGAAGTGGCGGAATGCCCACGGTGAGTGCTCGTACTTTACGTTCTTTGTTGCGTAAGGCTCAGGAATAGATACGAAATACAGCACGATGAAGATCACGGCAAAGATCGCCATAGCGATGTACATTACCGGATAGACATTAGTGATGTTTGCTTTTGTCACGTCACCGACCAAAGCACCAACCAGCATCGGGACGATTGTTGCGCAAAGAGAGTTCAATGTACCACCCAATTGGATCAACTGGTTACCCTTGTTTCCTCCGCCACCGAGCGTGTTCAACATCGGGTTAACCACCGTGTTCAGGATACACATACAGAAACCTGCGATGAACGCGCCCAACACATAGACGCCGAAGCTACCGACAGAGCCGGAGAGTACCTGGATGCCCACACCGATAAATCCGATGACGATACCCAGCAAAGCCGTTTTCTTGTAACCGATCTTTTGGATCAACTTTCCGGCCGGGATACCCATGAACAGATAAGCGGCGAAGTTGGCAAAGTTACCCAACATTCCTTCGAAGTTTGACGCTCCGAACTGATTCTTCAATACGATGCCCATAGGGGCAGCCAAGTTCGTGACAAAGGCGATCATCGCAAATAGGATGACCATCATCACGATAGGCAGAGTGTAATTCTTTTGTTCTGCTGTTGCTACCATTTTTTTAGTTTGTTTTATGATTAATACTGATTAAATATTTGTCTACTCTTGTTCGACTGAGAAGCGATAGATCGTCTTGCTCTTGAATGTTTCGCCAGGTCGCAAGACAGTCGACGGATACTCAGGTTTGTTGGGACTGTCTGGAAAATGTTGTGTTTCCAGACAGAAGGAGCAACGCTCCGGATAGGGGTGATTGTTTTTTCCGATGATGGAATCGTTCAGCCAGTTGGCTGTATATAATTGAACACCAGGTTCTGTCGTGAATGTTTCCATACGGATTCCTGTCTTTGGTGAATGACAGGTAGCCGCAAGCGACAATTCCTTGCCCTCCTTATTCAGGGCATAACAATGGTCGTAGCCCTTGCCATAAATTAGTTGTTGGAAAGGCTCGTTGATCCGTTCACCAATCGTATGCTGTTGGCGGAAATCCATAGGTGTGTTTGCTACGGGCTCTAATGGGCCAAAAGGAATGGCTGTCTCGTCGGTTGGCAGATAATAATCCGCGTTTATTTCCAGAAAATGATCTCCAATATAACGATCTCCCTCACCAGAGAGATTGAAATAGGAGTGATTGGTCAGATTAACTACGGTAGGCCGTGTAGTCGTTGCCTCATATTCCAGGACAACCTCGTTCTCGTCTGTCAGGCGCATCGTGACGGAGGCTTTCAACTCTCCAGGATAACCCTCTTCGCCGTCGGCGGAAGTGTAAGTCATGACAACAGATTGGTCGTCAATTTGTTTAATGTCCCAAACACGGAAATGGAAGCCTCGTAAACCTCCATGTAAACTGTTTGGCCCATTGTTGATGGCCAATTTATCGTAAGTCTCACCGTCGAGTTGGAATTTTCCTTTCGCGATGCGGTTGGCGTAACGACCGCATGTAGCACCGAACGTGGGTTCGCCCGAATTCAGGTAGTCGTCAATGTTGGCGTGACCCAAAACGACATCGACCAATTTACCTTCCTTATCAGGAACCATTAATGAAACGATCTTTGCTCCGTAATTCGTGACGCAAAGCTCTGATCCTTTGTTATTCCGTAAGGCGCAAAATATAACTGCTTTTCCGTTCACCTCCTTTTGGTAATCCATTGGAGAGAGTCCGGATACACTTTTAATGTTCTCCATGATATAAGATTGTATAAAATCGTGTGTAAAAGTAAACACTTATTTGCATACGGGCTCAATTTTATTTATGTTTTATAGCAGGGTTTTAAGGTTCTGTAACGATGAGAAAAAGAAAGCCCCATGGAAAGAGCTGATCCATGGGGCTTAATCTAAAAAGGCATATTGTTTATTTCCACTTCTTGAGTTCTTTTGAGTTCTCGGGTGTCGCCTCGATCAGGCTTAGCGCGAAGCCTCCACTGCGGGCCTCCTTGATGTTCATCTTGGTTTTATTGGTGACGATTCCTTTCTTGATTGTATAAGCGGTAGGATTCGTCTGGTAATCGGCGTCGGCACCGTCGGCATACAGGGTCGCGACATATTTCTTGTCGGGATCCAGGAAGTTGAGCGCGAATGTCGCGACACGGGCATTCTCGTCAGTGATACCGCCAACAAACCAGTTGTCGCTACCTTTTGCCTTACGGGCGATCGTGATGTAATCGCCAGGCTCGGCCTCGATGTATTCGCTCTGGTCCCAATCAACAGCGACATCCTTGATAAATTGGAAAGCGTCCATGTGCTTACGGTAATTATCTACCAAGTCGGCCGCCATTTGTAACGGGCTGTAAAGAGTGACGTAAAGGGCAAGTTGCTTAGCCAGGGTAGTCTGGACTTGTCCGTGAGGCGCGTTGCCCAAGAAATCCATCTTGATGTCGAAGATACCCGGCGTATAATCCATCGGGCCACCGATCAGACGGTTGAAAGGCAGAAGCGTCGTGTGGAACGGTTTGCTACCACCAAAAGCCTCATATTCCGTGCCTCGGGCGGATTCGTTACCGAGCATGTTTGGATAGGTCCGGCAAAGACCGGTCGGACGTACAGCCTCATGGCCGTTGACACAGATCTTATATTCCGCCGCTTTCTTGATGGCGTAAAGATAGTGGTTGTTCATCCATTGACCGTAGTGGTGCTCGCCTCGTGGAATGATGTTTCCAACATAACCGCTCTTCACGGCATTGTAGCCATTGTCTACCATGAATTGGTAGGCCTTGTCCAAGTGACGCTCATAATTGCGAACAGAAGCGGAGGTCTCGTGGTGCATCATCAAACGGACGCCTTTGCTGTGCGCGTAATCATTGAGCATTTTCACGTCGAAATCAGGATAGGGCGATACGAAATCAAATACATAATCTTTCGATTTGCCGAACCAATCTTCCCAGCCTTCGTTCCAACCTTCTACCAGGATCTGGTCAAGTCCGTTCTCGGCGGCAAAATCGATGTATTTCTTCACGTTCTCGTTGTTCGCTCCATGGCGACCGTTGGGCTTGGTCTTGGAATAGTCTGTCTCGCCTAGCTTGACGGAAGGCAGGTCGTCGGTATATGCCCATGTGCTTTTGTTGGTGATCATTTCCCACCAGACACCAACATATTTTACCGGCTTGATCCAAGAGACGTCTTCCAATGCGCAAGGCTCATTCAGGTTAAGGGTAATGCGGGAAGCCAGTATATCTCGAGCGTCATCGCTGACGATCACCGTACGCCATGGAGAAACGCAAGGAGCCTGCAGATATCCCTTATTGCCCTGGGCATCCGGTGTTAGCCAAGACTCGAAGATAAAGTTCTTGTCATCCAGGTTCAGGTGCATGCAAGAGTAATCCACCAAAGCGGCCTCATGCAGGTTGATGTAAAGGCCATCGTCGCTTTTCATCTGCAGGGATGTCTGTACGCCTGTCGGGGAGAAAGGTGTTTGTGAGGAGTTCGGTGTAATGGCTCCTTTCATGAGTCCCCGGATCTCGGAGAGTTTGGATTCCGTGTAATCGTACTCTTGCGTGTCGTAATCGCCCGGAATCCAAAACGCCTTATGGTCGCCGGTCATGGCGAATTGCGTATGCTCCTCCTTGATGACAAAATAGTTCAGGTTCTTTTGAAGAGGAAACTCGTAACGGAATCCCAGCCCGTCGTCGAACAGGCGGAAACGGATCAGGATATCCCGCTCCTGAGCCTTTTGGTCGAGCGTGACGGCCAATTCATTGTAATGATTGCGGATCTCTTTTTCCTCGCCCCAAACGGGTTGCCAGGTCTCGTCGAATGTGCTGGTTTCGCTTTTCTCGATCGTGAAGCCATTCATTAATCCGGGATCGTCTTTCAATTCCAATCCCAGCTTGGAAGGCTTGATGACAGCCTTACCTTTATAATATAACTCATAAATTGGTTCACCTTGATTGTTGACAGAAAATCTCAACTCCAGGTTGCCGTTTGGCGATTGGAGGTTTTCGGCCAAGGCCATACCACTCACCAATAAGGAGAGCAGCAGACCGGCCAACCTCTTTTTGGTTTTTGTCGTGTTTTTCATGTTTTCCTATTTTTGTGATTATGATACGCGAACTTAGGGATAAATCTGGGGCAATTGTGGCGTATCAAATAGGAATATAAAGGCTATCAATAAGGATATTCCTTGATTGATAGCCTTTTGTGTGTTTATCCGAGGGCTCGGATTATAAATGGCTTTTAGTCATTCTTATTCCGCGATCAGGTCGGCTTCCTCCGCTCGAGACTCCCGGATTAGGTCGGCGGGTGCCAATTTCACCTGTAAGCCCCGTTGGCCTGCGCTCACGTAGATATGGCTAAACGTGACGGCCGTCTGGTGGATGTAGGTGGGGAAATGCTTTTTCATTCCGATGGGTGAGCAGCCGCCGCGGATATAACCCGTGACGGGCAGCAGCTCTTTCATCGGGAGCATTTCGCATTTCTTGTTGCCCGAGACTTTGGCCGCTTTCTTCAGGTCGACCTCGTCGGCGCCGGGAATGACACAGACGAGATAACCCGTCTTGTCGCCATGCAACACCAGTGTCTTGAATACCTGTTCGACATTCTCGCCCAATTGCTCGGCCACGTGGGTCGCGCTCAAGTCGTTCTCGTCCACCTCGTAAGGCACCAGTTCATAGGCGATCTTGGCCTTGTCGAGGAGGCGGGCCACGTTTGTCTTGTTAATCTTCTCTTTCATGTTATAATAGATATATTTGGTCCTTTAGATTCCTTTCATGGTCAATTGCACCCGTTTGCGTTGCAGATCAACACTCAGCACCTTGACCTTGACGTGCTGGTGGATGGAAACGACCTGTGTCGGGTCGCTTACGAACCGGTCCGCCATCTCGGAGACGTGCACCAGGCCATTCTCCTTGATTCCCACGTCGACGAAGCAACCGAAGTTGGTGATGTTCGTGACGATGCCCGGCAAGACCTGTCCCTCATGCAGGTCGTTGATGGTTTGTACGGATGGATCGAACTCGAAGACCTGAATCCCTTGTCGAGGATCGCGTCCCGGCTTGTCCAGCTCCGCTAAAATATCCGTCAGGGTTGGCAGGCCGACGGTCGCCGTGACGTAGCGGGTGGGATCAATCTTCTCTCGTAAGCTCTTGTCGCGGATCAGGTCGGGGATGCCGCAGCCCAAATCGCGGGCCATACGCTCGACAATCGGGTAACTCTCCGGATGGACGGCCGAATTATCCAGGGGGTTGTCGCCTCCACTGATCCGAAGGAAGCCGGCGCATTGCTCGAAGGCCTTCTCGCCCATGCGGGGCACCCGCTTCAACGATTCACGGTTCTTGAAGGGACCATGCTCGGCACGGTAATCGACAATATTGCGGGCCAACGTCGGGCCAAGGCCGGAGACATAGGTGAGCAGGTGCTGGCTCGCCGTATTCACGTCGACGCCCACCAGGTTGACACAACTCTCCACCGTTTGGTCGAGGCTCCGTTTCAAGGCGGCCTGGTCTACGTCGTGCTGGTATTGCCCTACGCCAATACTCTTGGGGTCTATCTTCACCAGCTCGGCCAACGGGTCCATCAATCGACGGCCGATGCTGACGGCGCCACGTACCGTGACATCATAATCGGGAAATTCCTCGCGGGCGATCTTCGAGGCGGAGTAGATGGAGGCGCCATTCTCGCTGACGACGAAGACTTGCACTTTCCGGTCGTAGCGGATGTTGGTAATGAACTGCTCCGCCTCGCGGCTCGCCGTACCGTTGCCGATCGCGATGGCCTCTATATTATAGGTAGCGACCAATTGGGCTACCTTGGCGGCCGCCTTGCCTCGCTCGTTCTTGGGTGGATGCGGGTAGATCGCCTCATAATGCAGGAGATTGCCCTGCGCGTCGAGGCAGACCAGCTTGCAACCCGTACGGAAGCCGGGATCGATTCCCAAGACTCTTTTCTGTCCCAACGGGGGCGCCAGGAGCAATTGCCTGAGGTTACCGGCGAAGACACGGATCGCCTCCTCGTCGGCCTTCTCTTTGCTAGTCTTGGCGAACTCGGTCTCGATGGCGGGCTTGAGCAGACGCTTGAAAGCGTCGTCGACGGCGGCCTCGACCAGCCGTGAGGCCTCGTTAGAGGAGCGGACGAACCGTTTCCTCAGTCGCTCGGCACAGGAGGCAGTATCGGGCGTAATGCTGACTTTCAGGAAGCCCTCGGCCTCGCCCCGGCGAAGCGCCAACAGGCGGTGCGAGCTGACACGGCGCAACGGCTCCTGGAAATCGAAATAGTCCTTATATTTCTGTCCCTCTTCCTCTTTTCCTTTGACAACCTTCGAGGTGATCATTCCCGTATGGGCGAAGGCGGCACGGGTCAGGTCGCGGGCTCGCTCATCCTCGTTGACCCATTCGGCGATGATATCTTTGGCCCCTTGGATCGCATCGGCGGCTGTCTTGACCTCGTCGCCCAGGAAGTTCCGGGCCTTGCTCTCGACATCCGGGTTGTTTTGCGCCATGATCATTTTCGCCAGGGGCTCAAGTCCACGCTTGCGGGCGATCTCGGCGCGCGTCTGCCGTTTGGGCCGGAAGGGGAGATAGAGATCCTCGATCTCGGTCGCGCTCCATGAGTCTCGGACGCGCTGCTCCAGCTCCGGGGTCAGCTTTCCCTGCCCGCCGATCACGCGCAGGATGGTCTCTTTCCGCTTCTCCAGCTCTTTCAGCTGTTCCAGACGCTCCTGTATGGCGCCGATCTGGATCTCGTCAAGCCCACCGGTCCGCTCCTTGCGATAACGGCTGATGAAGGGGATCGTCGCGCCCTCTTCCAGCAGTTGTATCGTGCGGGCAACCTGCTCGTCCGCCAGCCGCAGCTCTTTCGCTATGATTTGATGGAAATGGGTTGTCATATTCTTTTCTTTTTTGAAAACGGCTCCAAATTTACATAGAAAAATAAAGAATGCTCTTCAGTGGCCCATCTTTATCGGATATTGGCCCGATTTATCGGATCGACAGTCCGGATTTGTCCGAAGGAGTCCTGTTGATCGGAACAATAGTCCGGATTTGTCCGAAGGAGCCCTGTTGATCGGAACGACAGTCCGGATTTGTCCGAAGGAGCCCTGTTGATCGGATCAACAGTCCGGATTCGTCCGGAGGAGCTCTGTTGATCGGATCAACAGTCCAGATTCGTCCGGAGGAGCCCTGTTGATCGGATCAACAGTCCAGATTCGTCCGGAGGAGCCCTGTTGATTGTCTGGAAAAGAGGCTCTCGCTTGTCTGAAGGATGGAAATAGGCGTTATTGGCCCTTCATGGAGATGACCTGGTCTGCCATGAGGCGCAATTCCTCCGCGTCGTGCGAGGTGAAAAGAATCAGGCGGCGTTCGTTCGCCTGCCGCTTGCGGATGCGTTGGATAACCCGCTGGCGCAACGCCTCGTCCAGTCCCTTGAAAGGCTCATCCATCAGGAGGAGAGGCGAGGGGAAAGCGAGGGCACGAGCGATGGCGACCCGTTGTTGTTGGCCGTAGCTGAGTTCCGTCGGGCGATGGCTTTCCAGTCCCGTGAGTTCCATCTCCTCGAGCAGTTCCTGGGCGATCCGGATCGCCGTGGGTCGGTCGAGAAACGAGGCCAACGGAAGGGCGACATTCTCGAGAGCCGTAAGGTGGGAGAGCAGGAGCGGATCTTGGGCGACAAGGGCGATGGGTGCCGCCGGATAAGGATGAATCGAGCCTCCGGTGGGGCGCAGCGTGCCGCACAAAAGGCGTAACAGCGTCGTCTTGCCCGTTCCCGAAGGAGCGGAGAGGCCATAGACCGTCGTTGGCTCGAGGCGGATGGAAAAATGACTTACGCCGTAATGGTAACTGAGATCATGTATCTCGACCGGTTCGCTTGGACAGGTGGGGAATGGGCGTGCCGTCCGTCGGAAATGGATCGGGACGCGGCATACGGCGAGGCGGGTGATCAGGCGGTCGGCGGCCAGGCTCAGCAGGATGGCGACCAAAGTCCAGACAATCAGGTCCGGGATCTCGATGTAATTCTGCGCCCGTTTCATCTCGCTGCCGATGCCCCACAGGCATTGCGACAGGACCTCGCCCATGATGATGGCCCGCCAGCCGAAACCAGCCGCGGAGGCAAGTCCGCTGAAAAGGTAAGGCTTGATCTGCGGGTAGATGACCTGCGCCAGGCGATCGCGCCGCGTGAGGCGGAACAATCGGGCCATCTCGCTCAAATCGGGATTGAGCTGTCGGATGCCCTTGCTGAGATTTTCCGTCAGGAGCGGGAACATGGTGAGGAAAGCGATCAGCAAAGGGATACTTTCCGGATTGAGGAAAATCAGCGCCAGCAAAATAAAAGAGATGACCGGCACGGCACGCATGGCGCCGATCAACGGACGAAGCAACGCCTCGACGTTGGCCGATCGGGCCATAGCCGGCGCGATAGCTAAAGCGGCGATGAACGAGATCAAGAGCCCGAGAAATCCCCGGCCGATCGTCGCTAACAGGGATTGATAGAAGCCGGCGGACAGGAACGCGTCCATAAAGGCTTGCGCCAGGCGACCGATGGTCGGCACCAGCTCAGGCTGGCCGACATGGCGGGCGAGCGCTTCCCAGGCGGCCAGCAGGATCGCTGCGGACAAGAATGTCAATCCTTTTGTTCTCATGGGCGGGAAGTAATGAATCGGGCATTGGGCAGTTTGCCTCCGATCGCCTTGGGTTCGTACTGGAAGATCAATCGCAGGAAGGTATCGATCTCCGCCTGTGCCTCCTGGCTGCTTTTATAGTCGAGGCGGCAACGGCGGATCGCCTCGGGTGTCAGCATGCCCGGGGCGAAAAGCTTCTTGTCTTCGAGAATACGGATCGTCTCTTCCGGCCGCTCATTGGCGAAGCGGCAACTCTCGGCCAGCAGCGAGTTGAGCGTATCCCGCAAGGCCGACATATCGGGCGTGAGGACAATGGCTGTTTGGGCGAAACCCATCTCGCTGGTTTCCGTCCTGTTCAGGTCGGCGATGATCTGGAGCGTCGTGTCTTTCCGGAGGGCGATGGTGAGAAAAGGCTCGCTCACGACGGCACGGTTGATTTTCTTGGCCATCAGTCCCTGGGTGATCTCGCCAGCCGTCTGGAAGACATAATTCAGGGGCGGCTGTTGTCCCTCGTTTGACAGGTAGTGTCGGGTGAGGATATCCGGCGTAGTGCCTCGTCCGAAAATATGGATGGTCGAATCGTTGCTTCCCGTACGGCCAACTAAATAGAGCGTGCCCCAGATCGGACATCCGGTCATCTCAAGCCGAACACCTTTATTGTAAAGGTTGGCCGCGCTGATTGTCGGCAGGACAGCGATGTCCGCCTCTCCCTTGATAAGGGCGGCCTGTACGATATCGGGCGATTCCGCGACTGTTACGGCGACACGCTTGCCTTCGATGACGGGTGGTTGCTCCAGCCATTGGGCGAATGCCATGACCGAAGGGCCCCGCAATACGACTGCCCGGATCTCCTTGTTGGATGAGCTTTGGCATCCCGTGAGAAGGAGTATGAAAATAAATAGGAGATGTCTCATGTTTGTCAATCATTATGGTTCTCATAAAAAGCAATTAGGGATTGCCTCCCGGCAACCCCTAACCAATTTTGTTAACCTTAAATCTAATACTATTATGAAAAAACCACACTGCAAAAGTACAATTAATACCTATATCCATACAGCAATAATTGCTAATTAATGTTTTGATATAGATAAGAAAAGCTAATGGGAAACAACGTCCCCCATTAGCTTTTTCGCGGCGGCTGGGTATTAGACTTTCGCCAGGTCGTTTTCTGTTACGTAATCGAAATTCTGGCGACGGATTACCTCGCGGGCGCTTTCCTGGTTGTTCGTGCGCAGGATCATGATGGCCTTGTCGGTCGTCGAGAAGCAATACATATACTCAATGCTGATCCCGGCCTTGGTAAAGCAAGCGAGCGTATGCGCAAAACTGCCCGCCGACGAGTTGGTGACGATGGCGAGTACTTCGGTCAGGTTGGCGCTCACGTTGTGCTCCTTCAGGATGGAAAAGGCCTTTTGCGTGTCGCTCACGATGATCCGCAGGATTCCGTACTCGGAGGTGTCGGCCACGGTGGTGGCGATAATCCGTATGTTGGCCCCGGCGAGGAGCTCCAATATCTCGCTCAGCTTCCCGTACTTGTTTTCCAGGAAGATGGAAATTTGATTTATGGTCATGATGTCGTATATTTAATGGATTCAACAAAGTTTCCTTAAGTCTTTGACGCGGACGGCTTTGCCATCGCCGGTCGGAAGCGAGCCCTTGGCGACGAGACGGATGCGCGGTGTGAGCAACAACTCGTCTTTCAACTGTCGGGTGATCTCTTTCGTGAGGCGTTGCAAAACGCTGTAATCATCGGTGAAGAGATCGCTCAATTCCACCTCGATCAACATCTCGTCGGAGTTGCCGATCGTCTCGATCGTGATCAGGTAGTTGCTGCCCAGCTCCTTGAAGTTCATCAGGATCTTCTCGATCTGGATCGGGAAGAGATTGACTCCCTTCAGGATGATCATATCGTCGCTTCTGCCCTTGAAGCGAGCCAGGCGCTTGTGCGTGCGTCCGCAAGGGCAGTCGCCCGGCAGGATGCAGGTCAGGTCGCGGGTGCGGTAGCGCAAGAGCGGCATCGCCTCGCGGTTGATGGTTGTCAGTACCAATTCGCCGACCTCGCCTTCGGGAACGGGTTCCAGTGTTTCCGGGTCGATGATCTCGACGATAACATTATCCTCCCAGATGTGAAGACCGTTTTGCTCTTGGCATTCGAACGCGACACCGGGACCGTTCATCTCCGACATACCGAAACAGTTGTAGGCCTTAACGCCCAGGAGCTGCTCGATGCGCTTACGCTGCTCCTCCGAGTGTGGCTCGGCACCGATGCAGACGGTGTGCAACTTCGTGTCCTTGCGGGGATCGATACCCATCTCGTACATGACCTCCGCCAGTCGGGTCGCGTAGCTCGGGATGATGTGCAGGCAGGTCGTACCGAAATCGGTGATGAATTTGATCTGCCGTTTGGTGTTTCCCGCCGCCGCCGGGACGGTCAGCGCGCCTAGTCGCTCAGCTCCGTATTGGAAGCCCAATCCGCCGGTAAACATGCCGTAGCCCGACGTGTTCTGGAAGACGTCCGTATCCCTGAGCCCTACCATATACATGCAACGGGCCACTTGGTTCGCCCACTCGTCTAGATCTTTTTTCGAATGCAGGACGACAGTTGGGTTGCCTGTCGTGCCACTCGAGGAGTGTAACCGCACGCATTCCCGCAAGGGGATGGCGACCAGCCCGAAGGGATAATTATCCCGAAGGTCCTGTTTGGTGGTGAACGGGATTTTTTTCAGGTCGTCGAGCGACTGTATACTGTCGGCCGTGATGCCGTGTTCCTTGAATACCTTATTATAAAAAGGAGAATGGGCAGCCGCCTCGACGGTTTTTTTCAGTCGTGCCAATTGGAGTTTTTCCAGGTTCTCGCGGCTCATCGTCTCAAGTTCCTCTTGCCAATACATGTTTTTATTTTCCATTGTCGATATTAGATAAGTTTTTAAGCAATTTCTGTTAATTGGTAGCAAAAGTAGCCTTTTTATTTGAAAAAGGAAATTTTGGGGTGGCAATTTCGGGGCAATCTGTTTCCCGCGCCGGCGTGTGGCCCGTTTTTCCGGGTCGGAAGCATCCGGTATTCGTGCGTGACCCGTTTTATCGGGTCGGAAGCGCTGCGCGTCGGCGCGTGGCCCATTTTACCCGGTCGGAAGCGCTGCGCGCCGGCGCGTGGCCCGTTTTACCGGAATGGAAGCGCTGCGCGCCGGCGCGTGGCCCGAACGACGCGAAAGGAAAAGGCTCGTGGCCGTTCGTGAGGTTGGAATATGAGTAAAGGAGGATAGGTGATGGCTGTCTGTCAATATTGGCCTATCTTATACTTGGTTTGTCTGCTATTTTGTCAGTTGGCCTGGGCCTGGCGGATTTTGGCACTCCATTTGTTAGGTGGATGAATGGTTATTGGCCGGAAAGGCAAACAAGATTGTAAAGGTTTTTTGTTAAGCATATAAATAAAAAAGAAATATAATATGAGCGCGAAGGGAAACATTGGAGTAACATCGGAGAATATATTCCCGATCATTAAGAAATTCTTGTATAGTGATCATGAGATCTTCTTGCGTGAGTTGGTGTCGAACGCTGTCGACGCGACCCAGAAGTTGAAAACATTGGCCTCTGTTGGCGAGTTCAAGGGCGAGATGGGCGACCTGACGGTCCGCGTGAAGTTCGACGACAGTACGATCACGATCTCGGATCGTGGTATCGGTATGACGGCCGAGGAGATTGACAAGTATATCAACCAGATCGCCTTCTCGGGCGCGGAGGAGTTCGTCAAGAAATACAAGAACGACGCCGCTGCGATCATCGGTCATTTCGGTTTGGGCTTCTATTCGTCGTTTATGGTCTCTAAGAAGGTGGAGATCGTGACGAAGTCGTACAAGGAGGGTGCCGTAGCGATGAAGTGGAGTTGCGACGGTACGCCGGAATATACGATGGAGGAGACCGACAAGGCCGACCGTGGTACGGATATCATTCTGTATATCGACGATGAGAACAAGGATTTCCTGAACAAGGAGAAGATCAATGGCCTGCTGACGAAGTACTGCCGTTTCTTGCCGGTCGAGATCGCCTTTGGCAAGAAACAGGAATGGAAGGATGGCAAGTATGTCGATACCGACCAGGATAACATCATCAACGACACGAAGCCGGCATGGGTCCGCAAGCCGTCGGAATTGAAGGATGAGGATTACAAGAAATTCTATCAGGATCTTTACCCGATGAGCGAGGAGCCGTTGTTCTGGATCCACCTGAACGTGGATTATCCGTTCAACCTGACCGGTATCCTTTACTTCCCGCGCATCAAGAGCAACCTGGATTTGCACCGCAATAAGATCCAGCTCTATTGCAATCAGGTCTTCGTGACCGACTCGGTTGAGGGAATCGTTCCTGAGTTCCTGACCCTGTTGCATGGTGTGCTCGACTCGCCGGATATCCCGTTGAACGTCTCTCGTTCTTATTTGCAGAGCGACCAGAACGTGAAGAAGATCTCGAGCCACATCACGAAGAAGGTGGCCGACCGTTTGGAGGAGATCTTCAAGAGCGACCGGGCTCAATTCGAGGAGAAATGGGACAGCTTGAAACTCTTCATCCAGTATGGTATGTTGACCGACGAGAAGTTCTACGACCGTGCGGTTAAGTTCACTTTGGTGAAGGATGTCGAGGGCAAATATTTCACTCTTGAGGAGTACAAGAACTTGATCAAGGACAACCAGACAGACAAGGATGGCAACTTGATTTATCTTTATACGACCAACAAGGATGAGCAATACAGCTATATCCAGGCCGCGAAAGATAAGGGCTACAGCGTGTTGGAGATGAATGGCCAGCTGGATGTCCACGCTATCGGCCAATTGGAGCAGAAGTTTGAGAAGAGCCGCTTCACTCGTGTTGATGGCGATACGATCGACAACCTGATCCGCAAGGCGGACGCCAACCAGGTGACACTCGACGAGGAGCAGAAGAACGCTTTGCGCGAGGTCTTCAAAAGCCAGTTGCCAAAGGTTGAGAAGGCAGAGTTCTATGTCACTTTTGAGGCTTTGGGCGAGACAGCCAATCCGGTTATCCTGACCCAGTCGGAGTATATGCGCCGTATGCGTGAGATGTCGGCAATGCAGCCGGGCATGTCGTTCTATGGTGAGATGCCGGACAGCTTCAACTTCGTCTTGAACACGGATCACGCCTTGGTTAAGAAGGTTTTGGCGGACGAGGAGACGGCTTGTGCCGAAAGCTTGAAACCGATCTTGGCCGATATCAAGGGCTGGGAGGCTCGTCAGGCGGATTTGCGTGAGAGCCAGAGCAAGAAGAAAGAGGAAGAGATCACGGCCGAGGAGAAGGAGGACATGACCAATACGAACCATAAGCTCGATGAGCTCAGAGGACAGCGTGACCAGATCTTGGCCGACTACGCGAAGGGCAATAACCTGGTCAGCCAGTTGATCGACTTGGCTTTGTTGGGCAATGGTATGCTGAAAGGCGAGGCGTTGAGCCGATTTATCAAGCGTAGCGTGGAGATGATTGGATAATTCTCCTTAATTTCGCGGGCAAAACATTAAATACACAACAAAATGTCTGTAGCTAAATTAGATGATAACCGAAAGGTGACAACACACCGCCTCATCGAGATGAAACAGCGTGGGGAGAAAATCTCCATGCTGACCGCTTACGATTTCTCGATGGCGAAATTGATCGACCAGGCGGGAATGGACGTGATTTTGGTGGGCGATTCCGCCTCGAATGTGATGGCTGGAAACGTGACGACCTTGCCGATCACGCTCGACCAGATGATCTATCACGGCAAGTCGGTCATGAAGGCTGTTAAGCGGGCCTTGGTGGTGGTCGACCTGCCTTTCGGAACGTATCAGGGTAATTCTAAAGAGGCGTTGGCGTCCGCGATTCGGGTCATGAAGGAGACGCATGCCGATTGTATCAAGCTGGAAGGTGGCGCGGAGGTGCGCGAGTCGATCGAGCGTATCTTGTGCGCGGGTATTCCGGTGATGGGACATCTGGGCTTGACGCCTCAATCCATCAATAAATTCGGTACCTATACGGTCCGCGCCAAGGAGGAGGCCGAGGCGAAGAAACTGATCGAGGACGCGCATTTGCTGGAGGAGATCGGTTGTTTTTCGCTGGTTTTGGAGAAAATCCCGGCTGCGTTGGCCGCACGGGTCGCTTCTGAGTTGACGATCCCCGTGATCGGTATTGGCGCTGGCGGCGGTGTAGACGGACAGGTGTTGGTGATGCACGATATGCTGGGTATCAACCAAGGTTTCTCTCCTCGTTTCCTGCGTCGTTATGCGAATTTGGGCGAGGAGATTACTCGGGCGGTACAAGCTTATATTGAGGATGTGAAATCATGTGATTTCCCGAACGAGAAGGAGCAATATTAAGCCTTTTCTGAAAGAACGGGAATAGGGAAATAAGAAGAGCGAGCAGGTGTTGGTACCTGTTCGCTTTTTTTGTTCTGTGAATTCAGATGTTTCTCAGTGCGTCCGGAAGTGCGGGAATCCCGATTTCCGGTTTGTGGAATATCTGGGCTTACCAGAGCATGACATTGACCGAGGCTCCAAGTGTCATAGAGTGAAGAATTGTTTGGCTTCGGCCGCTTTCGCTTTGGGGCATCTCCACAAAATATTCCGTATCGAACTTCGCCGGATTGAGGCTGTAGTCAAAAAAGAGTCGGATGCCCAGTTGAGGCTTGAGTACATAAGAGATAGAGACGCCTGTCGTGAGATTGGCGTTAAACTCGTCGCTGACTTGGGTGATTTTGATCTCCTGGGCCTTTTCGGTTTCTTTTTGGTAAAGCGCGAAAAGCGTGTTGTCGCCGATGTAGTTGACACCCAGCAAGAGCTTGCCGCCAACAAGGAAATGATCGGTCACGGGGTAAGAAAGATAGGTGCCGACGCTTGTGGTGATGTAGTTGAGCGGGTTCGATTCCAGTTGTTGAACCTCGGGCCAGGGAAGCGCTTCTGTCAGGGTGATTGGCATGCTTGTCGCCGCGATCCGGCCTCCGAAACCGACATATCGGTTCATGAACCAGGCACCCTCGAAACCCGCCGTTGTGCCGGTCGTAGCTTTTAAATTAATATGCGGACTGAGCTGGTAATGGGCGGGCATCAAGCTGAATCCTGCATAGAGGCCGAAGAAAGAGGGGTTTCTGTCATAGTCGAAATCCGAGAAATCGAGATTCTTTGAGGTGATACCTTTATCTTTGAAGATGAGATCGGCCAGGAAATAGCCCACTTCGGTAGATAGAATGCCAATGCCCGCTCCGGCCAGTACGTCCGACATCCAGTGCCGGTTGTTGAGCATCCGCGAGACGGCGGTGGCCGTGGCGACCGCCTAACCGCCGACGCTGTACCAAGGGCTGCGGGTCAGTCCATATTCCTTGTGCAATATGGTGGCTCCCATGAAGGCTACGGCGGTATGACCGGAAGGAAAGGAGTTGCGCGAGGAACCATCGGGACGTGGAACCTTGGCGGTGTATTTGATACCGTTTACAGCCGCCGCGAGCAGTGTGGCCGAGAAGGCGTCCGAGACAAGCATGCGTCCCCAAGAGCTTCGTCCTTCCACGCCAGCCGCTTTCAATCAGAAAGTGGCCACAAGCGGAACATATTGCAGGTAGTCGTCATAATGGTTGCGAAAGGTCGGGATATAGGCGTTACGCAGGCTGCGGAAATGGTCGTCATTACTTTTCACGATCAATCCACTGACGATGAGTGGTACGCCGATATAGGTCATTTGGAACGCTTTGCTCTGGATGATCTGGTTGGTCAGGAGTTGTGCCTTATTATGGAAATTGTTATCCAGGTAACTGGTGCTGTCTGCCGCTGGTTGTTGTGCCATTGCCTGTACGGCGATAAGGGATGACAAGATAACCGTCTTGCAGCTAGTGATCATTTTTTTCATTATGATTGTCCTGTTTGTCCGCGAAGATAAGCCGATTCGCCTTATACGGCAAGTAAATCAGGACACGAATTAAGTCGGATTGTCAAAACAGGACATTTATTGAGCCGCCAAAGGTCATGGAATGAAGAAGTTGTCGTTTGCCCGTGATCTCGTTGGCTGATGTGGAGAGATCGGTCGTGTTACCCTTGAAGGGATTGAGGTTGTAGTCGAAGAAGAGTCGGATACCAAGCATGGGTTTGGGTGCGCACAAGAAAGAGATACCTGTGATCAGGTTGGGATCGAGTTCGCTTGCGATGCGTCCGATCGCCTTTGTCTCTTGGTCGTTAGCCTCTTCGCTGATCGTATTCTCCAGGAAATAGCTACCGCCCAGCAGGAGTTTGCCGCCAATCAGGAGACGGTTGACGATGGGGTAGGAAAAATAGGCACCGGCACTTCCAGAAATGAAGCTGAGCGGTTGTAATTGGATCGCCTGTTGTTGGTCGAGAGGATAGAGCGGCAGGCTGGTGGCGGAGAGGCGACCGCCGAATCCGACCGTCCGGTTCATGAACCAGGCGCCCTCGAAACCGGCTGAGCTGCCTAATGTCGTTTGGAGGTGGATGCCCGAGGGCAAAGTGATTTTGGTTGGCATCTTGTTAAGCCCTAGATGGAGGCTGAAGAAGGAGGGCGGTCGCTGGTAGTCGTAAGCGCTCATGTCGAACAGTTCGTGCGTGATGCCTTTTTCTTTGAAGATGAGGTCTGCCAGGAAATAACCCAGTTCGGTCGAGAGGATACCGATACCCGCTCCGGCCAGGACATCAGAGAGCCAATGCCGATTATTCAGTATGCGCGACAAGCCGATGCCTGTCGCCCAGGTATATCCCGCCACGCTGTACCAAGGGCTGCGGGTTAATCCATATTCCTTATGAAGCATGGTCGCGCTCATGAAGGCGACTGCCGTGTGCCCGGAAGGGAATGAGTTTTGCTTGGATCCGTCAGGGCGTGTAACTTTTGTGGTATATTTCAGGGTGTTGACAGCGGTGGCGACCAAAGCGGCCGAGAAGGCGTCGGAGACGAGCATGCGTCCCCAGGAGCTGCGTCCCTCTACTCCAGCCGCTTTCAGTCCTAACATGGCCGCGGCGGGCACGAGAGTCAGGTAATCATCGTACGGATATCGCAAGTCGGGAGCGTAAGCGTTGCGTAACTCGAGGAAATGGTTGTCCTGGTGTTTGATGATGAGTCCGCCCGCGATGAGAGGCACACCGATGTAGGTCATCTGGAACGCCTTGCTTTGGATGATCTTGTCGGTCAGGCGTTGAGTCTTGTTATAGAAATTGTTATCCAGGTATGAGGCGCTGTCCTTCACGGAGTCTTGCGCCATTGTCTGGGCGACGGCGAGAAACGACAAGAGGGTCATCTTGCAGGCGGTAATCAATATTTTCATCCGATATGACATTTGGCTGCGAAGATACGCCGATTCGGGAGATGGAACAAGTTCGGGGAACTTAAAATGGATAGTAAATTTTATATCAAACACTGTCTGGAAAAATGTTAGAAAAAAAGAGGATTTGGTGTCTATATTTCTTGATTTGGATGATTTAGATAACGTGTTATTTTGGGAAAATAGACAAATTGAGGTGAAATCAGGCCCTCGAAACGGCAAGAACGTCCATTTTGTTCGAACAAAATTATTTTTTCTTCGGAAGAAATGGCGGTTTTGTCCGAAGAAAATGCACTTTTCCTCCGAAAGAAAAAGCGCATAAGTACGTTGCCGATGGCCAATAAGTAGGGAAACATTGGTTGATGCCACCTATTGTGTCGCCTTACACAAGCGTATGTGATGAAAAATGGGGGATATTGGGGGACTATTTTGTCTTTTTGGCGCAATTTCCGAGTAGTTTACTTGTGTGATTTTAATCTGACATATAGTTGCTTGATTTATTCGTTTTGATTTAAAAAAGATGTTGTATTATTTTTATTCGTGTCATATATTGGCTTTATTTTTAAATAGTATGTTGATTTGATAAAGCTTATCTTCTCTAGAATCGCGTATTTGAAGACATCTCGTATCCCGCCCCGAAATATTGTGAGGAAAATAGGGCTATTTTGACAAAATGAAAGTTGAGAAGTGTTACGATTTGAAATCATATTGTTTTTTGCTAATTTTGCGGCCGCTCAAAAAATACTTGCAATAAAAAATGAAAGCAATAAGTAAAAATGCCATCATTGGTTATCCGGCAGGAATTATAACAGGTGTCACATACGGATTAAATCCGCTGTTCGCGCTCCCTTTGATGAAGGAGGGGGCTTCTACTGAATCTATTCTATTCTTCCGCTATATCATTTCCGTTCTGTTATTAGGGGCATTCCTTTTCCTGAGCAAGCAGAGTTTCAGGATAAATAAGAAAGAAGCCGGGATTTTGTTCGTACTCGGACTGCTTTATACCTCAAGCAGCATATTCCTGTTTGAGGCGTTCAAGTATATAGCATCCGGACTTGCAACGGCACTCGTTTTCCTTTATCCGGTTCTTGTGGCCATAATTATGGTCTTTCTGAAAGTAATCCCTTCATGGCCGGTATGGTTATCCATATTTCTTACATTCGGTGGCGTGGTTATTATGACACAAAGTGACTCCACGCAGACCATTAGTCCGTTAGGTGTTTTCCTTTCTTTGGGATCGGCGTTGGTTTATGCCATGTTTATTGTCATAATCAACCGGAGCAAAACCATCCATAACATTTCGAACAGCCTGCTGACATTTTATGCTTTGAGCGTAGGAGCCATTGTCTTTTTTATAAAGCTTCTGATGTCTGATTCGGAAATTACTGCCGGTCTGGAAAACAACATGGCATGGTTGAACCTTATCGGGCTAGCCATTTTGCCGACCATTGTCTCAACTTCCTCGTTGGCAGTCGCGACCAGGAACATAGGCGCGACTAAAGCCTCTGTCCTCGGTGTATTCGAGCCGATAACCGCTATCCTTATCGGAGCTACCGTTTTTGGAGAACCGATTACCACAAACATCGTTGTCGGCATTCTAATCTCAATGGCCGCGGTGACATTCATGATTGCCAAGACCAAAAGGTAAAACGAATCAATTGTGGCTGAGACAATTCGTCTTGGGAAATTGGAGGTCCCAAAACAGCTCCGGAAAAGAACTTGACACAGTTTAGTTTACACAGCCAATAAATTTCATGCTCTTTGAGTCCTGAATTCATTCGGGGTGATTCCGACTATACGTTTGAACATACGGCTCATGTGCTGTGGATACTGGAATCCAAGACTATATGCTATCTCGCTCATAGGTTTAGATGTGGAGAGGAGTAGCTCTTTCGCACGGCTTATCAGCTTGTCCTGAATATATTCCGTGACAGTCTTTCCGGTCTGTTTGCTGATCATATCACCGAAATAATTAGGTGAAAGAAAAACTTTGTCCGCAAAGTATTTTACGCTTGGCAGACCGTTTTCTTGTGGAGCTTTACTGTCAAAATATTCATCAAGCAGACGTTCAAATCGGACAACTACATCCTTATTGGATACCTCACGTGTAGCAAATTGACGTTCATAGAAGCGCATGCAATAATCAAGTAATAATCCGATATTGGCTGTTATCAACCTTCGGCTGTGTTTGTCAATATTATGTTCCAGCTCATCCTCAATCTTACGGAAACAATCCATGATGGTTTCACGCTCGGTTTCAGACAAATGGAGAGCCTCACGGGTCTCGTATGAGAAGAAAGAATACTTTTTTATCTCTTGCCCCAACATTGTTCCACGAATAAAATCAGGATGGAACAATACGCCGTGCGCCGTTGGCCTGGTACCTTTCAACATTTCTGTCGTGGAAACCTGTCCCGGGGCGAAACAGACAATGGTTCCTTCTTTGTAATCGTAAGGTTGACGGCCATAGGTTATATTTCCGCATTTTGTGTCTTTCAGAAACAGGGCGTACACCCCATAATTGATTTTGAAATGTTCCGGCCATACAGTAGCTTTTGACAAATCAACGACCGCAACCATAGGATGCAATGTCTCCAACCCGAACAACTTGTTGTATCGGTCAACGCTGTCAAGTTTAATCAATTCTTCCATATTGAGAAGTATTATTGTCGTTTTGCAAATGTAGTGTTTCTATTTTGAATATTATCCTCTCTTTTACGTTGAAGACTCTTTCAGGTTGATGGGGGTCTACATAATTCATCCATTATCCGTAATTCAGGTAGATATGTCAAAGAATTGTCTACCATTCAACTTTACTCATGCGTTTAACTTTGCTACAGTTAACAAAAGATTCTAATGAATATTTATGAGAAGTAATTATGTATATGAAGAGTAAACTTGTTTTGGCTGTTATTTTATCTATTCAGATTCAGATAGCATGGGCACAGGCGAGAATCAGTTATAATAAGAAAGGTCAGGCTGTTCCATCAGCTGTGCAACCATTTGGGGAAGAGGCATTCGATCTTCAAGATGGAACAATCATCCGCTGGTTGGGTAATGCGGGATTCTTTATTAATAGTCGTGGAACTTGCATTATGGTTGATCCCATGCTGAAAGGGTTTGACATGCCTGTCTTATTTCAACCACCCATTATTCCGGAGAAGGTTCCACATTTGGATGCTGTGCTCATTACCCATTGCGATAACGACCATTACAGCATACCTTCATGTACGGAGCTGTCAAGTAAATGTTTTCAATATCATAGTACGCATTATGTCGATACGTTGATGCGACAGCAGGGTCTGCCTTCTTTTGGACATGATATCGGTGATGAGTTCCGCATAGGTCCTGTGAGTGTGAAGCTTACTCCGGCTTATCATCTGTGGCAAAATGGGATGGAAGAATTTCGGAAGTTAAGGGAATATAAGATGGAAGATTATTGTGGTTTTCTTATCAACACTTCCGATGGGTTGATATGGGCTCCGGGTGATTCCCGGTTTTTACCCGAGTTTCTGGAGTTACCATCTCCTGATGTCATTTTCTTTGATTTTTCGGATGATTCCTGGCATATAGGATTGGAAGGGGCTATAAAGATTGCCAATGCTTATCCTGAAGCGGAATTGATTCTTTCTCATTGGGGAACTGTAGACGCGCCTGATATGAAACCTTTTAACGCTGATCCTCGAAGCCTTGAAGGTCGTGTTGTCAATCCGGAGCGTATTCGTGTTCTTAATCCCGGGGAACCATTTATTCTGGAAAAGGATTCTGACCCCGATAGCAGGAGAGGGTCTTAACATGGGGAAGATTTCTTTGGTAAAACAGAAACTTGCGGTTGTTCTGGCCTATTTCCTAATCTATGTGGTATGGGGATCTACCTATTACTTCATCGGAATAGCCCTGCGTGACATCCCGACATTTTTACTGGGAGCCCTGCGTTTTTCCGCCGCGGGAATCCTGTTACTGGCAGTATGTGCCTGGCGTGGAGAAAAGGTACTGCGTCTGCGGCTTATCCGGCGTTCAGCGGTGAGTGGCATTGTCCTGCTGTTCGTAGACATGGCCGTCATCATGTTGGCATAGCGCTATGTGAGTAGCAGCCTGGTGGCCGTTCTCATCGGGACCTGTTTGGGGCATGAGCATGTAACAGCACTGCAATTGGCCGGGCTGGTTATTATTTTAATCAGCCTTCTATTGGTGGAATGGCCTGTCAAACCTAAAAATACCGAAAAAGAGAACAGATAAGCTGTTTGGAGAATAATAATTTATAGGCATTGGATTGGATGCCGAAAGTAAAATCGAGTGTAGGGGTATAAACATCGGTAAATTATATACCAGCGACCATTCCTTTTCAGGGTATTTTTGCAATAGAATCCTACGTATTCTTATCTGCGTGCGGGTGAAGTAATCGGCAAATGCATGTCTTTACGAAAATCATTGTTGTTCATGGGAACAGCCCGGAACATGGGTCACATACCATGCTAATTTTATACGTTAAACTTAATAATAAATATATTAAAATGAAGAATAAACCGTCAATTGTATTGGGAACCTGGTCGTGGGGCACAGGAGTAGTCGGTGGCGACCAGGTCTTTGGGAATCATCTTGGAGAGAAAGAACTGCGTCCGGTCTTTGAGGAAGCAATGAAAAACGGGCTGAATCTGTGGGATTCGGCTGTAGTCTATGGCATGGGAGCATCAGAAACCTTGCTTTCCTCCTTTACCCGTGAGTATCCGCGTAATGAGGTGCTTGTCTCCACCAAGTTTACGCCCCAGATTGCTGATGAGAAGGCTGAAAATCCCGTAGCAGAGATGCTGGAAGGAAGCCTGAGCCGTTTTAGTACCAATTATATCGATATCTACTGGATTCATAATCCGGCTGATGTAGAGCGCTGGACTCCTTATCTGGTGCCGTTGGTGAAAAACGGGAAAATCCGCCGCGTGGGCGTTTCCAATCATAATCTGGCACAGATCAAGCGTGCGGAAGAGATCCTTTCTGCGGAGGGCGTACATGTGTCTGCCGTGCAGAACCATTACAGTCTGCTTTACCGCTCGTCTGAAAAGGCAGGCATTCTGGATTACTGCCGTGAGCACGACATTGACTTTTGGGCCTACATGGTGTTGGAACAGGGAGCTTTAAGCGGGAAGTATGATACGGCTCACCCTCTGCCCCGGGGAAGCCAGCGTGGCGAAACCTACAATCCGATGTTGCCTCAGATAGAGGATTTGGTCAATGTGATGCGCTCAGTCGGTTCCAAACAGGGCGTGTCTCCGGCTTTGGTCGCTATAGCCTGGGCAATAGCCAAAGGTACGACTCCAATTATTGGGGTGACTAAAGTAGGACAGATCCGGGATATAGTCCGTGCCCTTCAAGTAACCCTTTCGCCGGAGGATATAAGAATGATTGAGTATACGGCAGAAAACACGGGTGTTGATACACGAGGCTCGTGGGAAATGCCGATGGTTTGATAATGGCTATGAGATACTGTTTCCTGTTTCTCTGCATGATGATATTTCATGGAATATTACATGCTCAAAATGTCATAGATATACATTGCCACAATGTATTGCCTGAATTTCGAGCCCTGCTTGAACAGCATGATGCCGCCATGGAAGAAACTTTCCCGCTCCCTGAATGGAGCGTGGAGGCGCATTTGCGGTTCATGGAAGAAGCAGGAATCAGCCTGTCAGTATTATCCATGCCAGCCCCGCAGCCGTGGTTCGGGAACGCGGAAGAGTGCGGCCGTACAATACGTGATTACAACGAGTTTTGTGCCCGATTGAAGGCCGCCCATCCGGACAAATTCAGGTTCTGCGCTTCACTTCCCCTGCCGGATGTGGATGCGGCTGTCCGGGAAGCCATCTATGCGCTGGATACGCTTGGCGCGGACGGCATCAAGCTGGCGACGAACAGCCGTGGGCAATATGTCGGTGATGCCGAACTCGATACGCTCATGCGGATTCTGAATGAACGTCAGGCGGTCATCATTCTTCATCCTCACAAGCCATCACCGGTGCATGCGGATATTATTGCCACTACACCGTTGGCTGTTTATGAATATCCGGCCGAGACGACACGTGCGGTCATCAACATGATCTCAAGGAACGTCCCGTCTCGTTATCCGGACGTGAAGATTGTGGTTCCTCATTGCGGTTCCTTTCTTCCGTTGGCCATCCCGCGAATGAAGGCTGTCCATCCGGCTATGGCATCAAAAGGATTCATGCGGGAAATCGACTGGGAAGCCAACCTCCGGAATCTCTATTACGACCTGGCAGGTGCTGCGACTCCCGAGGTGGTGCGCACGTTGTTGACCATAACAACCCCTGACCATTTGCTTTATGGGTCAGATTATCCGTATCAGCCCGATCGGGTATTGAAGGCCGGATTGGAACGGATGCGTGCATGGATGTCAGAAGATCCGTCTCTCGTATCTCAACTGCCTGGAATTTTATATGGAAATGCAGTAACTCTATTTGTTGATAAATCTTGGTAAAATATGAACAGACGAGATTTTTTGAAGTGCTCGACTTCAGCTGCGGCAACAGTGTTGCTATCCTCAGTAGCGACCGCTGATGAATTGTTTACTAAAAATGAAGATGAAATGAAAATTGTAGTATTGACAGGAAGCCCCAGACGAAACGGCAACACGAATTACCTGGCTGACCGTTTCATAGCGGGGGCAGAGGAAAAGGGACATGAGGTGTTCCGTTTCGATTGTGCCGCCCATAAGGTCAATGGCTGTATGGCTTGCAACCGTTGCGGCATGGACGGTGATTGTGTGCTGAAAGATGATTTCAGTATTGTACGTCCTCATCTGCTGGAAGCGGATATGGTAGTATTCGTAACCCCGATGTATTATTTCGGATTCTCTGCGCAGATCAAGAGTGTCATAGACAGATTCTACGCCATCAACGGGCGAATAAAAGGGGCTCCAAAAAAAACGGCTTTCCTGATGGCGTATGCCAACAGCTCGTATAAGGACGCTGAAGCCATGCGAGTGCATTACGCTACTTTAGCGGATTATCTTGGCTGGAAAGATATGGGGTCGGTCATAGCTCCGGGTGTATGGACTGCCGGTTCCATAAGAAACACCAAATACGGAGAAGAAGCCTATCAACTCGGTAAAAGTTTGTAACCATTAAAACAATCAGTATGAAACAACTTATAATAGCTCTTGTATTGGGTTGCCTGTTTTTCCCATCAATGACGAGGGCACAGAATGATACCAGGACAGACAGGACCGCTCTCTGTAAAGAGAACTATACGGCTCTTTTTGGCGGTGAAGCCTTAACTGGAAAAGGAACAGATCCTGAGTTTATGTCCATCCTCCAAAAGTTTATCTTCGGAGAAGTGTTTGCCGTAGGCGAACTTGACCATAAAACCCGCGAACTGATTACCTGTACGGTCCTTACCACGATGCAGACCTTGCCTCAGTTGAAGTCTCATGCCGCGGCGGCCTTGAATGTGGGTGTGACGCCTGTTGAGCTGCGGGAGGCAGTCTATCAGTGCGCTCCGTTCATCGGTTTTCCGCGGACACTGAATGCCATCGATGTTATTAACGAGGTTTTCCGTGAGAAAGGCATTGCTTTGCCGCTGGATGCCCAGGGCACTACCACGGAGGAGAATCGATATGAAAAAGGATTTGCTATCCAGAATCCACTCTACGGGAACGAGATTGCCGAACGGATGGAGGATGTCCCGGGCGGTATGGGAGCTGATGTGGCCCGTTTCCTGACTGAATATTGCTTTGGTGATATTTATACCCGCGATGGCCTGGATGTCAAAACCAGGGAATTGCTCATTTACTGCATTCTGACAACGCTGGAGGCCGATTCTCAACTTCAATCCCACACGTTGGGAAATATGAAGCTGGGGACAAGTAAGGAAACACTTGTGGCGGCTGTTATCCAGTGTCTTCCCTATGTCGGTTTTCCACCGGCCATGAAAGCGTTGAATGCCATCAAGAATGCCGGTCGGGAGACGGTGGACCCAGCCAAACAGCTTGTACGTCTTTCAAAAATAGAGGTTGATTCTTCACGCCTGGCGGAATATAATGCCTACCTGAAGGAGGAAATCGAGGCTTCCATGCGGTTTGAGCCGGGTGTGTTGACACTCTATGCCACAGCCGAGAAAGAGAACCCGAACAAGGTCACCATTTTGGAGATTTATGCCGATGAGGAGGCATATCGCAAACACATCCAGACTCCGCATTTTCAGAAATACAAACAGGGAACGCTCGATATGGTCAAGTCGCTTGAACTGGTGGACTCCACGCCGCTGATTCCCGGACTAAAAATAAAATGATATGAAAAAGAGAATATTAGGAAAAAGCGGACTGGAAGTGTCCGCTATCGGACTGGGTTGTATGGGGTTCACGCAAAGTTACCCGCCCTATCCGGAAAAAAACGAGGCGATCGCGACCATCCGTCAGGCCGTAGAGGCCGGCATCACCTTTTTCGATACGGCTGAGGTCTATAGCATGTTCAAGAATGAGGAGCTCGTTGGCGAGGCGCTTGAGCCTTTCCATGATGAGGTGGTCATCGCCACCAAGTTCGGCTATGATATGGCCAATGTCCATTTTGAGGGGGCGGCGCGTCCCGTTGAATTGTCGAGCAAGCCTGAAGTCATCCGGCGTGCTGTCGAAGGCTCGTTACGGCGCTTGCGAAGAGATCATATTGATTTGTATTATCAGCATCGAGTTGATCCGAATACGCCGATTGAGGAGGTTGCCGATACACTTTCGTCTCTGATCAAAGAGGGTAAGGTTCTTCATTGGGGGTTGTCTGAGGCTTCAGCCGCGACAGTCCGTCGGGCACATGCCGTATGTCCGCTTACGGCAGTCCAGAGCGAATATTCGATGTGGTACAGAAAGCCTGAAGCGGAGTTGCTGCCAACTTTGGAGGAATTGGGTATCGGATTCGTGCCATTCAGCCCGCTGGGCAAGGCCATGCTGACAGGACGTTTTAATAGACAGACAACATTTGACCAATCCGACTTCCGGAGTACCATCCCGCGTTTCAGTCCTGAGAACCTGCAACAAAACGTGGCGCTGGCCGAGTATGTAGAGTGGTTGGCTGCGAAGAAACAAACTACACCGGCACGAGTCGCCCTTGCCTGGCTTCTGGCTCAAAAGTCGTGGATCGTTCCGATCCCAGGATCAAAGAGGATTGAGCGGATTGTGGAAAATGCCGGCGCTGTTGAAATCTCTTTCTCGCGAGAGGAGTTGACGGAGATCCGTTCCCATTTGGATTCGATCCATATCATTGGTGGACGTTATCCGGAAGATCAGGAAAAACTGACGGGATTGTAAATTTGAGTACAGAGGCAAAGTTGGGCTTTTTGTATTCTGCTCCAATTTGAGGTATGGATAAAAAGAAAACAGCTGATAACAATCGTTATCAGCTGTTTTGGTGATCCGCCTGGGGTTCGAACCCAGGACCCCATCCTTAAAAGGGATG
>ERZ779874.903-NODE-903-length-31854-cov-4.742759_pt1 | contig 31854 bp, 27 predicted proteins | sample MGYA00511031_ERZ779874 | MGnify/ENA primary metagenome ERZ779874 (study PRJEB29588, sample SAMEA2156850) | human gut metagenome | biome: human gut; feature: human-associated habitat; material: faeces | place: Denmark | collected 2008/2010 ...
CGGCATGGGCCTCATCAGCGGCCGCAAGGCGTTCCAAAGGCCGATGAACGAGGGCATCGAACTGCTCCATGCCATCCAAGACGTCTATCTCGATCCTTCAATCACCATCGCATAAACCCACACCCATGAAACGAATCGTACTGCTCCGCCACGGGCAGAGCACCTGGAACAAGGAGAACCGGTTTACCGGCTGGACGGACGTCGACCTCACGCAAGAGGGTGTCGCCGAAGCCGTGCGGGCCGGAGAGCTGCTCCGCGACGAAGGCTTCACCTTCGGAAAAGCCTATACCTCCTACCTCAAACGGGCGGTCAAGACACTCGACTGCGTGCTGGACAAGCTGGACGAAGCGTGGATTCCGGTCGAAAAGTCATGGCGGCTCAACGAAAAACACTACGGAATGCTGCAAGGGCTCAACAAAAGCGAAACAGCCGAAAAATACGGCGAGGAGCAGGTACACGTCTGGCGACGGAGCTACGACGTGGCCCCCGACCCGCTGCCCGAGGACGACCCGCGCAACCCGGCGACCATCGCCGATAATGTGGGCGACAACGTGGGTGACGTGGCCGGCATGGGAGCCGATCTCTACGAGTCCTACTGCGGATCGATCCTGGCGACAGCCGCCCTGGGTGCCGCCGCCTTCGTGGCCAGTGGCGACATTGTGGCGCAATACAAGGCGGTCATCGCCCCTATGTTGATCGCCGCCGTCGGTATCATCCTCTCCATCATCGGCATCTTCGCCGTGCGGACCGACGAGAACGCCACGATCAAGAACCTCCTGAAAGCGCTCGCCGTGGGCACCAACCTCAGTTCCGTCCTGATCGCCATCTGCTCGTTCGGCATCCTCTACCTCTTGGGGCTCGAGAACTGGTTCTGGATCGGTTGCTCGGTTGTCATCGGATTGGTTGTCGGCATCGTGATCGGGCAGGCGACGGAATATTACACCTCACAATCTTACCTGCCGACCCGCAAAGTGTCGGAAGCGGGCTTGACGGGCCCGGCGACCGTCATCATCTCCGGCCTCGGACTGGGTATGCTCTCGACCGCCGTGCCGGTGATCGCCGTCGTGGTCGGTATCATCTGCTCTTTCCTGTTCGCTTCGGGATTTGACTTCTCGAATATCGCCATGGGTCTTTACGGCATCGGCATCGCCTCCGTCGGCATGCTCTCGACGCTGGGCATCACGCTGGCGACAGACGCCTACGGGCCGATCGCCGACAACGCGGGCGGCAACGCCGAGATGTCGAACCTGGGCAAGGAGGTACGCAAGCGGACCGACGCGCTCGACTCGCTGGGCAACACCACCGCCGCTACCGGCAAGGGCTTCGCCATCGGATCGGCCGCGTTGACGGGACTCGCCCTGTTGGCCTCTTACATCGAGGAGATCAAGATCGGCCTCGTCCGGCTGGGCGAGACGACGCTGCAATTCGCCGACGGCCGCTCGATCGACATCGCCAAGGCCTCCTTCTCCGACTTCATGATCTATTACGACGTCACGCTGATGAACCCGAAGGTGCTGTCTGGCATGTTCATCGGTTCGATGATGGCCTTCATGTTCTGCGGATTGACGATGAACGCCGTCGGACGGGCCGCGGGGCACATGGTCGAGGAGGTACGCCGCCAGTTCCGCGAGATCAAGGGCATCCTGACCGGTGAGGCGGAGCCCGACTACGCCCGTTGTGTCGAGATCTCGACCCGCGGCGCGCAGCAGGAGATGGTCCTCCCGTCGGCTCTGGCCATCATCGCCCCCATCGTCACCGGATTGATCTTCGGTGTCTGTGGCGTGGTCGGCCTGCTGATCGGTGGCTTGAGCACCGGCTTCGTCCTGGCGGTCTTCATGGCCAACGCGGGCGGCGCCTGGGATAACGCCAAGAAGCACATCGAGGAGGGTAACTTCGGTGGCAAGGGCAGCGAGGCGCACAAGGCGACCGTCGTGGGCGATACCGTAGGCGACCCCTTCAAGGATACCTCCGGACCGAGCCTCAACATCCTCATCAAGCTGATGAGCATGGTGGCCATCGTCATGGCGGGGTTGACCGTCAGCTGGAGCCTCTTCTAGCACCGGGAAATTCGGACGCACCTGAGGTGCGTCCCTACAGGGGGACGAACGAAACCAACGAAACCAACGTAGGGACGCACCCCAGGTGCGTCCGAATTCCCCCAAAAACGTATCCGCCACGATTTCAACAAAAAATCATTAATCACAAACCAAAACACGACAACATGAAAAATGACGACAACAAGAGAAGCAATGAGCTCTCCTTCCCTTCGCGTAAAAGCCCACGAGCCGATTTCCACGACTATAGCGGAGGCGATTATTTCATCACGATCTGCACAAAAAATAAATCCCATTATTTCGGGGAGATCACCAACGGCCAAATGCGGCTCTCTCCACTGGGAGAATTTACCACCAACGCAATAGACAGTCTTCATTCGCATTATCCTTATGCGGAGGTACGAGTATCGATCGTCATGCCCAACCACCTGCACATGATCATCCACATCGACACGGAAGAGAAAAACACACGCCTACCCAAGCAAAGGACAGCCCTGAGCGGCAAACACAAAAAAACGGACGGAAGCGAGCCTCCGGCCAAAATGCGCCTTGAGCCCGCGTCCGTCCGCCTCATCTATCCTGACAAGAGATCAAACCTCTCCTGGGGTTCCGCCCTCTTCGCCGCCAGGCTCGGGATCCGTTCCTTCGTCACCGGCAGAAGTCGTACCACTACTGGTGCCGCCATTCACGATTTCCGAGAAAGAGCTCACGTAGCCATTGACCGTGTTGATAAAACCCGTAATTTCATCTGTTGGCTGAACAATAGCGTACGCGTTGACGATTCGGGTGATCTCGTCATAAAGAGTCGCTGCCTCGTCGATCAAATCCGCCGAACGGAGATCGCTCACTGCCGCATGGGCGGCCGCCTCTTGTGTCCGCAACTCAAAAGCCTCATCAAAAGCCTCATTGGCCGCCTCCAAAGCGTCGATATCCGCCTCAAGACCAAGGGCCGTGACGGATGCCGTGTTCGACGGGTCACGCAGCACGCCGATCATCCCCCGAACCTCGAGAGTCTGCTTCGCGTACTCATGAAAACGTATTTGCTTGTAGCTTGACAGCTGAGGACGCAAGTGGGCGGAAGCCTCACGTTTCTCATCTACCAAACAGTTCTTTGTGGCATCCACCTGGTTATGGATGGATCCCACACCATTGTCGCGCCGTTTGTCAAGCGCCTCAAGGGTCTCGGTCGTAATGTAGGAACGCTGACGGTTAACAATGGAGGCCAGCTGGTCGACCACCTTCTTATAGGCAGGCGCCAATGTCTCGACATGAAGCGCCTCGGCTGTCGTCGCCTCTATCGCCTTATAAGTCCTGTCATGGAAATTACCAGCCGCTCCAATCGTCAACCGGCTGATTGCAAAAGTACGAATTTGTGTTGCCATTTCGTTTCTCGATTTAGTTATACATAAATTATTGGGTCTCTCTCGCGAAGACGAGGGGTTAACAATCGCCTTCACGAGGGCTAAAAATACGATTTTTTACTAAACTATAGAACTTTAACCAAGAAAAAAGATCTTTTTCCGACCGCCAAACCTCTTCTGGGAACGAAAAAAGATCTTTGGCGGGGCAGCGAAGCCCTTCGGAATAAGAAAAAGATCTTTTTCTGACCGCAGAACCTCTTCAGCGAACAGAAAAAGATCTTTGGCGGGGCGGCGAAGCTCTTCGGAACAAGAAAAAGATCTTTTTCTGACCGCAGAACCTCTTCAGCGAACGGAAAAAGATCTTTGGCGGGACAGTGAAGCTCTTCGGAACGAGAAAAAGATCTTTTTCTGACCGCAGAACCTCTTCGGAGGATGGGGAAAGATCTTTGGCCTGGTGGCGGACGCTCCTGGGGAGCGTCCCTACAGGGGGGGCGGCACACAAATGAGGATCAGACGAGGGGCACGATAGATGGGCACGAGAATCAAAAAATCCGGACCTTTTTATGCCAGTCCGTCCATTTTGCCGTAAATTCGCGCCGTAAAACATAAAAACAACTCAACAACTATGTCTATCTCACGCTTTAATGCCGTGGAGAAAGCTTCCAACCGCAAGGCGACCGAAGCGCATACGCCCACGCAGATTGTATCCGAGTTTTATGGAGAGAACGTCTTCAACCGGAAAGCGATGCGTAAGTATCTTTCCAAGGAGACCTACAAGGCCCTGACCTACGCGATCGACAACGGGATACCTATCGACCGCGAGATCGCCAACCACGTTGCCGCCGGCATGCGGATGTGGGCCCTGGGCAAAGGGGTCACGCATTACACGCACTGGTTCCAACCGTTGACCGACGGAACGGCCGAGAAGCACGACGCTTTCGTCGAGCACGACGGCAACGGCGGCATGATCGAGGAATTCAGCGGCAAACTGCTCGTACAGCAAGAACCCGACGCGTCGAGCTTCCCCAACGGCGGATTGCGTAACACATTCGAGGCCCGCGGCTACTCGGCCTGGGATCCCTCCTCGCCCGCTTTCATCGTCGACGACACCCTCTGCATCCCGACCGTCTTCATCGCCTACACGGGCGAGGCGCTCGACTACAAGACACCGCTGATCCGCTCCATCGAGGCGCTCGACCAGGCGGCGACCGCCGTTTGCCACTATTTCGACGGCAGCGTCAAGAAAGTGACCACCTATCTGGGCTGGGAGCAGGAGTATTTCCTGGTGGACGAGGATCTCTATTCCGCCCGTCCCGACCTGTCGCTGACGGAGCGCACCCTGATCGGCCACGAGAGCGCCAAGAACCAGCAGCTCGACGATCACTATTTCGGGGCGATCCCCTCGCGGGTACAAGAGTTCATGAAGGATCTGGAGATCGAATGCTATAAGCTGGGCATCCCGGTCAAGACACGCCACAACGAGGTCGCTCCCAACCAGTTTGAGCTGGCGCCGATCTATGAGGAGTGCAACCTGGCGAACGACCATAACCAGCTGCTCATGTCGGTCATGAAGAAGGTGGCCCGCCACCATAACTTCCGCGTGCTGCTGCACGAGAAACCCTTCAAGGGAGTCAACGGCTCGGGCAAGCACTGCAACTGGTCTATGGGTACCGATACGGGCGTCAACCTCTTCTCGCCCGGCAAGGACCGCGAGGATAACCTGCGTTTCATCACCTTCGTGGTCAACACGATCATGGCGGTCTACCGCTTCAACGCCCTGTTGAAGGCCACAATCGCCTCAGCCACCAACGCGCACCGCCTGGGAGCCAACGAGGCACCGCCCGCCATCATCTCCACATTCCTTGGCACACAGATCAGCGAGATCCTCGACAAGTTCGAGAACAGCTCGATCGAGGACGCTATCGAGGTGGACGACAAGAAGGGACTTCACCTGGGCTTTGGCCAGATCCCGGAGCTGCTGCTCGACAACACGGACCGTAACCGGACGTCGCCTTTCGCTTTCACCGGCAACCGCTTCGAGTTCCGTGCGCCGGGCTCGTCGGTCAACTGTGGCTCAGCGATGCTGGCACTCAACAGTGCCGTCGCTTACCAGCTGCGTCAATTCACGAAAGATGTCGAGTCGCTTCGCACGGAGGGCAAGAGCAAGGAACTGGCCATCTTCGAGGTGCTGAAACGCTACATCAAGGAGTCGAAACCGATCCGGTTCGACGGTAACGGTTATTCAGAGGAATGGAAAGAGGAGGCTCGCCGCCGCGGATTGGATTGCGAGAGCAGCGTACCGTTGCAATACGACGCCTATCTCCGCCCCGAGTCGATCAAGATGTTCGAGTCGATGGGTGTCCTGAACCGCAAGGAGCTGGAGGCCCGCAACGAGGTGAAGTGGGAGATCTACATCAAGAAGGTACAGATCGAGGCCCGCGTCCTGGGCGATCTCTCGCTGAACCATATCATCCCGGTAGCCGTACGCTACCAGTCGCTGTTGCTGGATAACATCACGAAGTTGAAGGAGGCCTTCGCCGGCGAGGAGTACGACGAACTGTCGGCCGAGCCGCGCCGCCTGATCCGCAAGATCTCCGGACACATCTGCGCCGTCACCAAGAAGGTGGACGAGATGGTAGAGGCCCGCAAGAAGGCGAACCGCATCACCGACATGCGCGAGAAGGCGATCGCCTACCACGACACGGTAGCGCCCTACCTCGACGAGATCCGAGACCACATCGACGACCTGGAGCTGATGGTCGACAACCAGATGTGGCCATTGCCTAAATATCGGGAGTTGTTGTTTATTCGATAAATGAGAAGGGGCACGGTTTCCGTGCCCCTTTTTTCATATCACCATTTAATGTAATCGGCATTCATCACGAAGTCGTAATCGTACTTCATCGCCTCGAGCGGCGTCATGTTGTAACGCTCCTGCTCGATAAAGTAGTCCTCGAGGCCCGCCTTCTCGGCCACGGCGAAGAGCGCCTTGAAATCGACCAGTCCCTTGCCCATCTCAGTGCTTCCCTTGCCGTCCGGGTTCGCGTCCTTCAGGTGCCAGTTGGCGAAACGACCGGGATAACGGTTCACGTAGTCGTGGCACTTGTAACCGCCATAGACCAACTGGGCCGTATCGATCTGGAAAGTCACCAGCGCCTTGTCCGTATTCTCGATCATCACGTCGAACGGGATCTTACCCTCCAGCTCATGGAACTCGTCCACATGATTATGGAAAGCGAACCGCAAGCCATTCGCCTTCGCGATCTCGCCACACTTATTGAACTGGTCCGCCAGGCGTTTCACGTCGGCGATGCTCTTGATATCTTTCGAGGGATAACCGGCCTGAATAATCCACTTGCAGCCCAATTCGGCCGTATCCTCGGCGTTCTTCTTCCAGAAATCCCAACCTTTCGTGTCGCCATCCGCCAAAAGGCCGCTTCCCGTATGCGAGCCGACCATCCGGGCACCCATATCGGACAGGTACTTTTTCATCTCGGCCGGTGTCTTGCCGTAGAATTTGCGGTCGCGATAACCAGCCGCCTCAAACCTTTTATAACCAATTTTCACCAGGGCGCGCATCGTCCCGTCAAAATCCGTCTTCAAATCATCCCTTACACTATACAATTGCAAACCAATCGCCTTCTCTTTTCCCGCCAGGATCGAGGCGAAACCATTCGGCACTACGCTGAGCGCCGCGAGAGCGGCACCCGCTCTCAAGAAATTCCGTCTTGTAATCATCACTCCATTCTTTAAGATTAACGCCGCTAAAGGTAAGAAAATAATTCCTACTTTTGCGGGCGATTTCAATAAACGACATATGCGAGGCGCGAAAAATCTTACCGAAGGACCAATCGTCCGCCAGTTGTTCAGCCTGGCGATGCCGATCATGGGGACCTCATTCATCCAGATGGCCTACAGCATCACCGACATGGCGTGGGTCGGCCGGTTAGGGTCGGAGGCGGTCGCCGCCGTTGGCGCTGTCGGCATCCTCACCTGGATGACCAACTCGATCTCCTACCTCAGCAAGGTGGGCTCGGAGGTCAGTGTCGCCCAAAGCATCGGCATCCGTGACGAGGAGAAAGCCCGCCTCTTCGCCTCGCATAACCTGACGATCGCGCTGATTCTCTCGGTGATATGGGGAGCCTTGTTGTTCCTGTTCGCCCAGCCGGTCATCCACCTCTACAAGCTGGAAGCGCCGATCGAGGCACAGGCCGTCTCCTACTTGAGGATCGTCGCTACGGCCTTTCCCTTCATCTTCCTGTCGGCGGCGTTCACCGGCATCCATAACGCCTCGGGCCTAAGCAAGACCCCATTTTATATCAGTGGCGTCGGGCTGTTGCTCAACATGGTTCTCGACCCGCTCTTTATCTTCGGTTTCGGCCTGGGAACGGACGGGGCAGCCTGGGCGACGTGGCTCTCGCAAGCGGTGGTCTGCGCCTTGTTCATCTATCAGCTGAAAATACGCAATCCGCTCTTCGGAGGATTCCGTTTCCTCACCCGCCTGAAAAGCGACTACACCTTGAAGATCATCCATATCGGACTGCCGGTCGCCACGCTCAACGCCCTCTTCGCCGTGATCAACTTTTTCATGGCCCGCACGGCAAGCACCTACGGCGGCCACATCGGACTGATGACACTGACCGCTGGCGGACAAATCGAGGCGATCGCCTGGAATACCTCACAAGGCTTCAGCACGGCCCTCAGCTCGTTTGTCGCACAAAATTATGCTGCCAAGGAATGGGAGCGCGTCAAGGCAGCCTACCGGACCACCCTCAAGATGGCCTCCGTTCTTGGCGCCCTCTGCACGATCCTGTTTGTCTTCTACAGCAGCGAGGTCTTCTCGCTCATCGTGCCGGAACAGGCGGCTTATGAGGCAGGTGGTGTCTACCTGCGGATCGACGGCTACTCGATGCTCTTCATGATGCTGGAGATCACCAACCAAGGCTTGTTCTACGGTGTTGGCCGCACGATTCCGCCAGCCGTGGTCAGCATCACCTTCAACTCGCTCCGTATCCCGACTGCCATCCTGCTTTGCCAGGCGATCGGCATCAATGGGGTCTGGTGGGCCATCAGTCTGTCGAGTATAGCGAAAGGTATTGTCCTGTCACTTTGGTTCCTCATTCTTCAGAAGAAAATTTTAAAGTAACTAAACAGGCATCTCCCGTGAACAATATTTGTTTATTTTTGCGGCTGAACTGGATAAATTCTAAATATATAATAAAGGAATCATGAGCAACAATTTCAAACGCGAGACATTATGCGTACAAGCCGGCTGGCAGCCCAAAAACGGCGAGCCGCGCGTCCTTCCGATCTATCAGAGTACAACCTTCAAATATGAGACAAGCGAGGAGATGGCCAAACTTTTCGATCTTGAGAAGTCCGGTTTCTTCTATACCCGCCTGCAAAACCCGACCAACGAGGCGGTAGCCGCCAAGATCGCCGCTCTCGAGGGTGGTGTCGCAGCGATGTTGACCTCTTCAGGACAGGCAGCCAACTTCTTCGCCATCTTTAATATCTGCGAGGCGGGCGACCATATCGTCAGCGCCACCAGCATCTATGGCGGAACCTACAACCTCTTGGCCGTCACGCTGAAGAAACTGGGAATCGATTGTACGTTCGTCGACCAGGACGCTAGTGAAGAGGAGATTGCCAAGGCGTTCCTCCCGAACACGAAACTGCTCTTCGGTGAGACGCTGTCGAACCCGGGCGTCATGGTGCTCGACATCGAGAAGTTCGCCCGGATTGCCCACAAGCAGGGTGTGCCACTCGTTGTCGATAACACCTTCGCGACACCGATCAACTGCCGCCCGTTCGAATGGGGTGCCGATATCGTGACCCACTCGACCACAAAATATATGGATGGCCACGCGACCTGCGTCGGTGGTTGTATCGTAGATAGCGGTAACTTCGATTGGGAGGCCCATGCCGACAAGTATCCCGGCCTTTGCCAACCGGATCCCTCTTATCATGGCCTGACCTATACGAAAGCATTCGGAAAAATGGCCTATATCACGAAAGCGACCAGCCAGTTGATGCGCGACCTGGGCTCCATCCAATCGCCCGAGAACGCTTTCCTGTTGAACCTTGGCCTGGAGACGTTGCATCTTCGTGTTCCCCGCCATTGCCAAAACGCCTTAGCGGTCGCTAAATGGTTAAAGGGTTGCGACAAGGTCGCATGGGTCAATTATCCGGACCTGGAGGACAACAAGTATCATGACCTGGCAAAGAAATACTTGCCAAACGGTTCATGCGGTGTCCTCTCTTTTGGCTTGAAGGGCGGACGTGATATCGCTATCCGTTTCATGGATAACCTGAAGTTGGCGGCTATCGTCACACACGTCGCCGATGCCCGTACTTGCGTTCTTCATCCCGCGAGCCATACGCATCGCCAACTGACCGACGAGCAACTGATCGAGGCCGGCATCGCGCCAGACCTGATCCGCTTCTCCGTCGGTATCGAAAACGTAGAAGATATCATTGCCGATATCCAACAAGCATTAGAGGCTTAATAAAATAGACGGACCTTGCGAGGAATCTTCCCACAAGGTCCGTACTCTTTACATACATGAAATAGAATAAAGATAAAATCTTTATAATCTCAACAAATCCACTACGGAATAAACTTTGCTCATTCCCTCAAAAGTAAAGAACTGATCATCCAAGATCATCCACTGCAAACGCTTCTTCAACGGCAAATTCTTTATATCCGGGAAAAATGACAATGGAAGGATTATCTCACGGCCATCAGTCAGATAAGCGGCCATCTTACCTCGGTGCTCCGTAAAATCCAGTTTCTTTATTCCAACATTGATACCTTTCATCTTGCACATGGTCCGATCATTTTTCAATATTCTTTATTCTCGTTTTCTCTCCGCGGAATGTCTTCGAAATTTGACTATTGATAAATTCCCAATGCTTATCAATCGCCTTAATCAACATTTCGTTATCTTTAGCGGACAATTGGCTCTCCGCAATTTCCACACACTTCTTTCCATCACGCTCAATCCAAATCTTCGCTAAGGAATGAAGATGTCGACCGCCTTTCTTAAAAATATGTACATGCCGTCGGTTATCATTAATATCGGTCGGTATCGAGACCAAGAGGAACATTTTCAAAAAAGCCAACTGTCCCATAAATAGCTTACTTTAGATCACAAAGGTAAAAAAATACTTGAGAGTTAGCAAGTAATACTTGGCTATTCCCCATCAGATCGGCAGGAAACGTCCCAACCGGGCGACCCAATTGGTCGCATGCCGCCTTAAGCCAACAGCGGGCAACTCATGGAACAACAAATCGGGTCTGAACTCACGTAAGATCAACCAATCCGCCTGTTTTACCCAATGACGGAAAGACATATTTCCGGAATGATTCTTGGACAATTCACTCAGGCGGTCCAAGTCAAAACAATCGGCCACAATCCCAGCACCCGACAAGGCGGCGTCGTAAGCGTTGCAGGCCTGCTCGATGTGCGTCGGCACCATCAGGATCGGTTTACCCAAATACATCGCCTCGCAAACCGACTCAAAGCCGGCAGTCGTCGCATAGGCTTTAGCGCCCGACATATAATATAGGAATAAAAGATCATCCAGCTGATGAAAAGAGAGTCGCTCATCCACCTTAAACTCGGCAGTCTCGGTCTTCCTGTCCCAGAAGAAATGCAACTCCTGTTCCGGATGCGCTCGATGCCAATCGATGATCTCTTCCGAGAACCCACTGTTCAACAGGTAGCCGAAAAGATATTCACCCTGCTTAGGCTTTATATCCAAAACCTCATGCCGCAATAAAGGAGGCACGACAATCAATCCCTCCGGCCCATATTCACGCATTTTCCTGAAGGATAACGCCAATTTCTTGGCGGCACCGATCGCCGTCAGCCGCGTAAAGAAACGCAGCATAGCCAGTTCCAGGCGGTTCTCGTCCGGAAACTTAAAATCGGGATGCAAGAACAGGTACTGATGAGCAATACAGATCATCAAGGCTTTCGGACGGAACAGGAAATAGGTGAAGCCCGTCAGGAGCTCATAAAAGTTTACGACCACGTCAGCCTCCGTCTCTCGGATCATCCGGTTAATAAAACGGACACTCAACAGATACTTCGGCAGGCGGGCCAAATTATAGACAATACTGGCGGCCAGGTTCACCTGCTTATTCTTGGCTGTCGGCAGGAAGTTCGGGCTCTCGAAAGGATAGACCGGCACACCGATCTTATCGAGAAAGAAAGCGGGCAACCGACGGGCCGGACTTTTGCCAACCAGGACACCGACCACCTCATGTCCCTCGCCAACCAGTTTTTGGCGTAACGAGAGTGCCTGCGTTAAATGGCCTCGTCCCTCACCTTGTATGACAAACAGGATTCTCATACGGCATCCGCGTACTCACGCGCCTCACTGTAGGTCAAGACCTCCCATTGGCCATCCTCGTCCTCAACCAAAGCGGTCATGCTCTCCACCCAATCTCCTGAATTGAGGTAATGGATCTTTCCATACCAGGTATTGGCCGCCTGATGAATATGTCCACAGATGATACCATCCACGTGTTTGGACTCTGCCAAAGCCACCAGCTCCTTCTCGAACTCAGAGATATAGGAGACCGCGCTTTTCACCTTATGTTTTACCTGTTGCGAGAGGGAGAAATAGGGCTTGCCCAGTCGCTCCCTCCTGCGATTGTAGATCTTATTGAGCCATAACAAAAAAGTGTATCCTACATCGCCCAGCTTGGCGAGCCAGCGCATATGAGTGGTCACCGTATCGAACACGTCACCGTGTGTCACCAAATAACGCTTCCCGTCTTGCGTATTCAACAGGTAATCTTTTACGATCGTAATATTCGAGAAATGGAATGGAACCAAACTATCCAGGAAATCGTCGTGATTTCCCCTGACATAGATTATTTGAGTGCCCTGCTTCTCCATCATCTTCATCAAGACCTTAAAGAAGTCCGTCTGGGCCTGCTTCCAGCTCTTTCCGGAGCGCTGGAGTTGCCAACCATCGATAATATCGCCGTTCAGGATCAAACGGCCGCAATTGACACGCTTCAGGAAGTCTGTCACCTCTCTAGTCCTCGAATGCTCCGACCCGAGATGAATATCGGAGAGGACGATTGTCGGATAGTATCTTCTAATGACCATCTATTCCATTTTTTAATACATTACAAATATAACAATTCATATATTACAACAAGAAGACAACTTGGTGAAAAAAAGATGAAGATAAAAAGAGGCCAACCTCACGACTGGCCTCTTTCTTCATAAACCCTAATTTAAACCATAACAACTATGGCCACACTAACTTAAACGATTATTCGCCAATCAAATTTAACGCCATTAAACAAACGCTAACCCATTAACCTGTTTATCTATTATCACTATTACTCTTCTTTCTGGGAAGCCTCGTAAGCTTTCAGCAGCTTCTCCTGGACATCTGCCGGGACAAGCTCGTAGCTGGCGAACTTCATCGTGAACGACGCACGGCCACCTGTGATGGAGCTTAACGAGGTCGAATAATTCGACATCTCCTTTAAAGGCACCTTCGCCAACAGCTTCTCGAAGCCCTTCTCGCTGTTCATACCCATGATCAACGCCCGACGGCCTTGCAGGTCGCTCATCACGTCGCCCAGGTAATCAGCTGGAACGGATACCTCGACATCATAAACCGGCTCCAGGATCTTCGGTCCCGCCTCCTTGAAGGCCGTGCTGAACGAGTTGCGGCCCGCCAGCATGAACGAGATCTCATTACTGTCTACCGGGTGCATCTTACCGTCGTAAACGCAAACACGGACATCGCGGGCATAAGAGCCAGTCAACGGCCCTTGCTCCATACGGCCCATAATGCCCTTCAGGATCGCCGGAAGGAAACGAGCGTCGATCGCGCCACCGACGATACAGTTCACGAATACCAACTTGCCGCCCCAATCCAGGTCGATCACCTGCGTATCGCGGACGTTCATCTTATACTCCTGTCCACCGAAACGATAGCTGTCCGGAGCGGGCATTCCCTCATAATAAGGCTCAATAATCAGGTGAACCTCTCCAAACTGACCAGCACCACCCGACTGTTTCTTATGACGATAGTCCGCACGGGCCGCCTTCGTGATCGTCTCACGATACGGGATCTTCGGCTCCAGGAACTCGATCGGTAATTTATCATTATTCTCGATACGCCATTTCAAGGTACGCAGGTGGAACTCACCCTGACCTAAGACGATCGTTTGTTTCAATTCTTTGGATTGCTCGATAACCCATGTCGGATCCTCCTCACGCATACGGGTCAAGATCTCCATCATCTTCTCGGCATCGGCCTCGTTCACCGGCTTGATCGCCCGACGATACTTCGGATCCGGATATTTGATGAAATCGAAACGATAATCACAACCCTTTCCGTTCAACGTATTGCCACGACGTACGTCTTTCAGCTTCACGGTCGCGCCAATATCACCAGCGACCATCTCTGTTACCGGAACACGGTTCTGGCCCGCTACAGCGAATAACTGTGCGATACGCTCCTTTGATCCGCGATCGGCATTCAACAGGTCGTCGCCCTCCTTAACCTTACCTGATATCACCTTAAAGTAGCAAACCTGGCCAATATGGGGCTCAACTGTTGTCTTGAAGAAGAAGAGGCTGGTCGGTCCCTCAGCGTCGGGTGTTACCTCCAAGCCCTCTGTCGTGATCAGACGCGGCATCTTGTCCGTACAAGGTACGACATTGCCCAAGAACTCCAACGTACGGCGTACGCACATATCACGACCGGCGCAAACACAGAATACCGGGAACATACCGCGAGTCACCAGACCGGCACGGATACCGGCACGCATATCGTCCTCGCTCAAGGCACCCTCCTCAAAGAATTTCTCCATCAGCACGTCGTCATGCTCAGCGGCAGCCTCTACCAACACCTGATGCAACTCCATCGCCTTGTCCATCTCCTCAGCCGGGATTTCCAATACGTCGGGCACACCGCCTTCCGGTTTCCAGCGATACATCTTCATCTTCAGCACGTCGACAACGGCGTTGAATGACGCGCCACAAGTGATCGGATATTGGATAGGAACAATCTTGCTACCCCATTGGTCGCGCAATTGAGCTACAGTGCCCTCATAATCGGCCTTGTCGTTATCCAACTGGTTAACCACGAAGATCACCGGCTTGTGGAATTGCTCCGTATAACGGAACTGATTGATCGTGCCGACCTCAACGCCATATTGCGCATTCAATACCATCAACGCGGTATCCGTTACGTTTAAGGCGGAAACCGCGCCGCCGATAAAGTCGTCCGATCCCGGACAATCGATGAAATTCAATTTACGGTCTTGCCATTCTACGCTGAAAACTGTCGAGAACACAGAGTAACCATATTCTTTCTCGACCGGGAAATAATCCGATACTGTATTTTTATTTTCAACAGAACCTCTACGTTTTATAACTCCACCCTCGTAAAGCATCGCTTCAGCGAGAGTGGTTTTTCCGGAGCCAGAACTTCCCAAGATGGAGATGTTCTTGATTTCATTTGTTTGGTACACTTTCATGATATCAGGTTTTAATAAGATAAAACAATATAAAATCCCGTGATCTTTAATCACGAGGCGCAAATTATTCAAAGTAGAAGAAATAAACAACCAAACCGACCATGTTTGAGAGCAGTGCTGAAAAACAGAGGGCCTATTAGTAGACAAAAAAAGAGAGCTCACCAGCGGTAAGCTCTCCCTATTCGTTCTCCGTACTCGCTTCTCCCGAAGATCCTACGGCATTTATTTAAACCTTTATATCCACCATGCCTGCCTCCCGGCGGTACTTGGGTTGATGAGACCCGTGTGGATGAATTTAATTATTTAATTATTTAGCGCCGGGTTAAAACCCGACGCTAATATTAGATTAATCAATTATTGATTATTATTTAACGATTGCCTTAACAGCAGCCTCACCCTCAACAGCTACAGCTACGATACCTGCCGGTACGGCGATTGTAGCGTTGTCAGATGCGATTACCTGAGAAGCAACGACCTTACCCAAGATGTTAGTGATCGTTACGTTCTTACCAGCGGCACCCATGATTGTTACCTGACCGTTGCCAGCGACTACAGATACACCCTCAACAGCGATGTTCTCGTTATCAACGGCTACCTGATCACCACATACGTGCTCTACATTGAAGATCAAAGCGTCATCAACACCAGTCGTTACATCCTCAAACTTAGAGTTCTCGTTAGACAACACCAAGCAACCATTCTGCATCTTCAACCAAGCGGCATAAGTTGGAGCGATATTGCCTTCAGCACTATTAATGCCATATACACCATTGTGAACATCTTTCTCACCATGTGCGTAATTAGCATTATTAGCATCTTTAGAATTTTTATTATTAGAGAGAGACTTCATAGACTCGATCAAGAATGCACGGTCAGATTCAACCTCATTTGCGGCTACAGAAGGATTATAGAAACGCATTGACCAAGTTACATACTTGTGATTATCACCAGTCAACTCATAACGATATGACAAGAAATTACGAGCATTTTGATCATCCTTACCAGCATTTGTCCAAGCTCTCAAAGCCTCAACCTCTGCGGAAGCCAACTTAGCCAAGTCGATCTCCTCATTCGGCAGATTCTTGAACTCATCACGCAAGATATACAATGTATCACCTACAACGATCGCCTCTTTAAAGCCGGCACGATCATACTCTGCCCACTTGTAATCATCAGAACCAACCATCTTATCGTTATTAGCGAAATCATGGAAGTTGATCAAGAACTTACCACGAGCGAAGCCCGGAGTTGCAGGAATAGCGTGTGAACAATGAGCTGCATCTACAGCGTTACCCTGATTGTCATAGTGGTTATGCTCGTATGTACAAGGTACACCCGGCGTACCAGCGAAGTCATGACGATCAATTGAGATCAAGTATTGCGGCTTGATATTACCAGCGCCACGGTTAACCCATGCAGTATCTACGATGAACGCCAAACCACCTTGTGCCTTATCCTGAGCGTTGATACCTAAGAAGTCGATGTGCTCTACCATAAAGCTTGGATTTGCCTCGATCATCAGGTATTCGTTACGATATTTCTCATAGAAACGCAAAGTATCTACACCATCACCAGCCTGACCTTCCAAAGCGGCAGAGTTGAAACGACGATACAACGGAGTCTCATCACGATTAATAGCAAATGAAGATGTACGAGTCTCAGTAAGCGGTTGATCTTTCAATGTTGCAGCACCATCATAATCAGAAACACCTGCTTTTCTTCCATCAATCACATATTCGTCATTAATGTAATATGGATTCTTTTTATTTACATCATCGTCAGCATAAGTAACAGCATAGATATCTTTCAACAAATCGTAGCCCAAATATTCACCATCTTCATTATATTGTGGCTCATAAATCCTATCATAAGTAGTAGCCTTTAAGATCGCATAATAATGTTGACCATCAACATGCATATTCTCTTTGAAGAAAGCAATATACTCATCATACTTCTGAACACCATTGTTTTCGGACTGACCATAATCCCAGCTATTTTTACCTGTATTAAACTGATCATTCTCGTTCACTTTTAAGTACGAACCATTCAAACTTACTTTATAAGCTGTACGGACTAATTGAGCCAAACCTTTGATTCTCTCTTTATTATTAGACATTGCATTAGCAGGTTCAAAACCATACGCAATATCTACAGTTGGAGCATCAACAACATTCTCTTGCTCTTGTTTCGTAAATCCATCAGCATATCGATACCAAATTTCCGCTTTATGCTTAGCAGGATTATACTTCACTGTATCGATATTAAATGCCGAAACTTCATTCCAAACAGTGAATGTTGAATCTTTCTCAGCCTGAGCAATATACTTATCCTGTGCATAAGGATGCCAATAGTTAAAGTTATATTTTCCACCTGTTGTCAGCTCATCCTTAGTCAATTTCTTATAACCCAAATATGGATCTTCGATAGATGACTGTGGAACAGCCTCAAATTGCAATGAATCAACAGCTATTACATATTTTGGATACAAATAAGGAGCATCTCCAACTAAAGTCTTACTTTCAATGGAATTATCCCCAACATACATATAAGCAGCACCTTCAGATTGCTTCAATTGAATTCCTGCATATTCAAAATCAGTATCGAACTCACGGTTAGCAATCTTTATCGGAGAGAACTTCTTAGTTCCAGAAGTCTCTGTATACTCCTTCAAAACAATCCATTGATAAGCAGGCATATGAGCGACATCTTGCTCAGCTGCATTTACTGTCACAAATAAAGGAGCACTATTTCCATTGTTATAAATCGGATGAGCCAAGTATTGACCCTTAGCGTTCTTGATGTAGTAAACACCATCAGCAACAGAAGTATACTCAGCTTGAACTGCTGTACAATCACCAAAGCCAAATGATACATGTGTATTGATCGGCAATTGACCAACAGTTACGATACGAGACTCTGTAGCTGCCTCCAAATCTTGTAACTTAACATAGTTGGTGTTAGCATTTGCTGCATTTTCACCCACATATGATCCATCAACATTTAACTCAGTTTCATAAGTTCGAAGATAAAACTCGTCATTAGATTTATCAGCATCATTCTTATAGACCGACTCATATTCTCTCCACCATTTACTTCCATCTGCACTATTAGCCATATCATTGACCTTATAAACCGCAGATTTAGCTTGAATGCTCAAGCTATCCTCAGTCAAGCAATAGTTCAAACGGAACTTATACTGATCCTCCATGAACTCATAAGTCTCTTCTTTTGGATCATTTGATTTATTAGCTCCAAATTCCGAACCAAAAGCAAATGTCAAGAATTTCGTACCATAACCATTTGCATAAGCCGTATCAACACGGAGATATGCTTTTGTTCCATCCGCATTCATTTTATACAAATGGACAAAATCTTCACCAGTGATCGCCTCTGCCTTCAAATCATTAGTAGAAAATGGATTAACAATATCAGTATTGTTGTAATCCTTTTCAAAAGTCAACTTTTGGAAATCTTCTTTCTGAGTGAACAATACAGAATTGAATTCAGCCGCCGTCAAATTAACAGCACTAGCTTCTTTCAAACAAAATTGAATTTCTCTATCAATCTGTGCAGACCCCTCATTTTCCGGTTTTACATTATCCAATTCATCTGCATTTACAACCGCAACCTGAATTGAATTACCTTCGCCCCATACCAATGTCGCTACCTTATTAGAAGTGATATATGAACGAAGGGCATAACGTTTTGCTTTATCAACCGACTTTGAGTCGAACATGTAATTAGAATTATCCTCATCCTCTTTTGCATCGGCTCCTAAAACTGGCGCAAAGGCCCAACCCGCAACTTCGCCACCTACACGTTCAAGAGTTTTAACAACAACACCATTTGGTAATTTTCTCCAACCATCAGCACTGCCATTACTTGTTGCATTAGCGTATCCACCAACCGTTACATCCAAGATATCACCATGCGCTTTATTGGTAAAATCATAGATAATAGTTTTTCCTTGATTTTCCAAAGTTACATTTACGCACCACAATGAGCCACCTAAATTGTAAGAATCTCCATCACTTGAAATTCTATTAAAATCAGAAACCAATTTCAAACCATCATTGGCATTCAAAGACAAATACTGAATTTTTCCATCAGTGTCTTTTGTTACCAGCTGATAAGCTTTGCCATTGTTTCCTTCGGCCAACTTAGTTACGACATCACCAGGAGCCGCATTCACAGTGAACGCAGAAGCCAGCATAGCCGCAACAGCTAAAGTAGAAAACTTTTTGTTCATAATTAAAAAATTAATATTAGTAAATAGGTATAAATAATTAGTCTCTTTTTTCTTTAGACCTCATCCGGGACTCTCTTCCTGGCGCACCCATCACGATGTCGCATAGAAACGCCCCTTTTTATTCATCATTGCAAAGGTACATCTTTCTTTTAATCGCGCAATCCTCTTATCCTCTTTTTTTATTCATTCCTCCTCTTTCTTATCAATTCCCTTAGTTTTTCTTGACGAAATAGCCCGGTTTGCCAACTAAACGGCAAAATGGATCGGCGATTCGCTTAACATCCAATCCGTTTATAATCATATGCCAACTGTAGGGACGCACCTCTGGTGCGTCCGAATGCGCATAAATGAATGTATATCAATACGAATTGGATTATCCCATGTCATCCTCCGGACGTACCTGAGGTACGTCCCTACATTTTTTTGATCACTTGTTTTTTGGGTGGAGGGAACTGTCGGGAAAAAAGGGGGGTTTTTATACGACACCCTCTCACCCTTCCATTATACGCATTTCCAACCAGTTAAATGGGTTTTTACACATCCACATAAATGAAGCTACAAAAAGTGATTGCTTATATATTAATGTACGTGTACATTAATAATACAATACTTTCATAAGCCTACGCCAATGACATTTTGTCAAATCCAGTTCCATTATCATTTTGTCAAAACAACCCTCATTTCCTCGCGATATTCCGGACAGGGATAAGGGAAGGCTGGAAATAGACGATTCTAGAGAAGTTAAGGTTTATCTGTTTGTCGCAAATAACGAACACTATTAAGCAATAAGGTTATCTATTGGGGTTAACAATAACATAGTGCCCAATATAGAACCAAAGGCAAATCAATATCACATTCAAAGTTCATTCGCATTTTAGAGCGAACAGAAACCTATTAAATGTTAAAACAGCTCTTTAAACGGCCTTTTGGGGACAAGACAGGCAGGCTCCAGCCTCAATGATCGCTATAGTCAGTCAACGCATACGGACGTATCGCCTCACACGTACGTATGTGACTACTTTTTCCTCCGAATGCGTCCGCGCTTTTCTTCGAAGGAAAAGGGCATTTCCTTCGGAAGAAAGTATTCTTTTGTCCGAATAAAAGCGCAAGAGGGTTCTAATGAGAGGTGGAATTCTATTTTTCTGGTTCTTTTTCCTCAAAGTGGGTGTTAGCGGGAATTGGGATATTGAGGATAAATGACAGGATAATCAGATTATGGGGTGGCAGAATGATATGATATAGGGATAGGGCGAAATTGGGACGTGATAGAATTAAGATACAATAAAAAGAGACGTGATGAAATTGGGACGTGATAAAAAAAGAGACGTGATGAATCACGTCTCTACATTAGTTTCTCTATTTCTGATTTGCTCAATCCGGTGCATTCGGCTATCATATCAACTGACAGGCCTTTTTGCTTCATTTTACGGGCAATATCGTATGAGTTTTCTTTCTTGCCTTTATTAACGCCTATCTCTATGCCTTGCTCAATACCCTGTTCAATACCTTTTGCTATGCCTTCCTCTAAACCTTTCGCTAAACCTTCCTCTAAGCCTTCCTTCAAGGCTTGCTCTTTCATATAGATCCAAGTATTGTAATTATCCCGGTAAACCTTCAGGCAGGCCTCGTATTCATCGCGCTCTTTCTTGTTCATATTGACACTTCCAGACGCTGGGAAAGGGCCTTCTGTCCTTTAAACTGTAAAGATTCCAACTGTTCCAATCCCCTGTCCACAAACGGACTGATAAATACGCTTTTTTCATAATCTCGATTTTGAAGTTATTATTACGCAATGTTAAGGAAAATCGGGGATATTTCCAAATTGCAAGTGAACAAGTCCCCGAAGTTCGGTTTTAATCTCGTATATTCGCGTATATCTAGTAATCAACATTAAAACCTAATAAGCAGATGAAACGGATTATCTTCATTTTCGCGGCCATTTTAGTTGCCACGAGCATGGCATTAGCGCAAAAGAAAGCGGTCATCTCGGTTGAGGACAGCGCGTTCGACTTTGGCGTCATCAAGGAGGCCAACGGAAAGGTCTCGCACACCTTCACGGTAGAGAACACGGGCGACATGCCCCTGGTCATCACACGGGTCATCGCCTCATGTGGTTGCACGACGCCCCAATGGCCCAAGCAACCCATTCCCCCAAAGGAGAAAGCGGAAATCAAGGTCACTTTCGATCCAGCGGGACGCCCTGGCGAGTTTGTCAAGACCATCTCCGTCTACAGTAACGGGAAGACCGGAAGCTATGTCCTGGCCATCCGGGGAAAAGTAGAATAAACAGACTAAAAAATAACAATCTATGTCCAAATGGAAAATCGGATCACTGGCGTGCGTAATGCTCTTGTCGGCGAATCTGGCCTGGAGCCAAGGAGGCGCCAAGATCGCGAGCGAGCAGCTGGTCTATAACTTCGGGACGATCGCCGAGTCGGACGGCATGGCCAGCCACATCTTCAAGGTGAAGAACGAGGGCGACGCCCCGCTGGTGATCACCCGGATTACCGCCTCATGCGGCTGCACACGCCCGGAATGGTCGAAAGAGCCGATCGCCCCGGGCCAGACGGCCGACGTGAAGATCACCTATAACCCGAAAGGACGACCGGGACCGTTCTACAAGACCATCTCGATCTACAGCAACGGGAAAAAGGGCAGCTTCAACCTGGCGATCAAGGGAAACGTCACGCCGAAATCGGCCGAGCCCGTATTCACTTATCCCTACTCGATCGGCAAACTGAAGTTGCATACGAAGAACGTCCTCTACAGCAGCATCCGGCTCGACGAGGTGTTAGGGCAAAAAATCAACCTCTTGAATGAAAGCGACCAGGAGATCAAGATCCGGCTAGGGAAAACACCTCATTACCTGAACGCGCAAGCGACAAGCCTCGTCCTGAAACCAGGCGCCAAAGGCACGATCACCTTGTTGCTCCACGCGAAAGAGGCAAAACGGATGGGCCGCGTGACCACCAAATTACCGATCTACGTGAAAGCGGGCAAGGAGAAAGAGGTGGAGGGCAACGTGAGCATAGCGGCTAACATCATCGACAATTTCACCAAGCTGAGCAAGGAGGCCAAGGCGAGCGCGCCGATCGCCCAACTCTCGGGTACGCTTCTGGAGTTTGGCAAATTGCCGGAAAAGAAAAGCTTCGTGCCACTGATCGGAGGTAAGGTAACCGGAACGTTCGAGATCACCAATCCGGGGAAAAGCCCCCTGAAGATCTATAGCGTCACCTGCGATGATGAGCGTGTCGACCTGTCGGGCGGTAAAAAGACACTGAAGCCGGGCGAGACAGCCACCTTCAAGGTAAGCGTTCGTCCTAAGGAGATCAAGACAAAGTTAGAGACACTTATTAACGTCGTATGTAACGACCCTAACGGCCCGATCCGGCTGATCAAGGTCACGGCATACAAATAAAAAACAGTTATTATGGAGCACCCCGAAAACGAAGACAAATATAAAGGGCTAAAAGTCAATAAGGGCGTAAGCGATATGCCCACGGTCAACCCTTACCTGAAGAAAAGGGTACAGAGAAAGCGATACACGGCCGACGAGTATGTCGCAGGCATCCTGGATGGGAACATCACCATCTTGAGCCAGGCGGTCACTTTGGTGGAAAGCTCATTGCATGAGCACCAGGAGATAGCGCAAGAGATTATCGAGAAATGCCTTCCACACGCCGGTAAATCGGTCCGAGTCGGAATTACGGGCGTTCCCGGAGCCGGTAAGAGTACATCGATCGACTCATTCGGAATGCACCTGATCAACGCCGGCCATAAATTGGCCGTCCTGGCGATCGACCCAAGCAGCGAGCGCTCAAAAGGAAGCATCCTGGGCGATAAGACCCGTATGGAAGCGCTCTCTCGCGAAAAGAACGCCTTTATTCGTCCTTCACCATCAGCAGGCTCATTGGGTGGTGTCGCTCGTAAGACCCGCGAGACAATCGTCTTGTGTGAGGCCGCGGGCTTCGATACGATCTTTGTCGAGACCGTTGGCGTCGGACAGAGTGAGACAGCGGTTCATTCGATGGTGGATTTCTTCCTGTTGATCCAGCTGGCCGGTACGGGCGATGAGCTGCAAGGCATTAAGCGTGGTATCATGGAGATGGCGGACGGTATCATCATCAACAAGGCGGACGGCGACAACATCAAGAAGGCGGAGTTGGCGGCAGCCCAATTCCGTAACGCGCTTCACCTCTTCCCGCCCTCGGATTCCGGCTGGTTCCCGAAAGTATTGACCTATTCCGGCTATTATGGACTCGGAATAAAGGAGATCTGGGATATGGTCAACGAGTATGTGGCATTCACGAAAAAGAACGGTTATTTCGACTACAAGCGTAACGAGCAAGCAAAATACTGGATGTATGAGAGCATCAACGACTCACTCCGCGACAAGTTCTACACCAATCCGGAGGTGGAAAAGATGCTTCAACCAACCGAGCGCCAGGTGCTGAACAACGAGATCAGCTCATTCGTGGCCGCAAAAAGGATGATTGATCTGTTCCTGAAGAATATTCAATAAAATAAAACACACCGATTACGGCGAATCTTACAAGCGTAATCGGTGTGTTTTTTATTTCTCCCAGTTTAATTTAATCCTCGTCACTCAAATCAATCGGAATCTGACGCTTGAACGCCTCCTTGAAAGAGATTAAAGATTCCGTCCGCGCCAAGCCAAGCGGTTGCAGCTTATTGTGAATAATGCTCAGCAAATGCTGGTTGTTCTTAGCGTAGATTTTAATAAAAAGATCATATTGCCCGGTCGTATAATGACATTCCACGACTTCAGGAATCTGTTTCAAAGCCTCCGTCACGGCAGGAAATTGCCCAGGCGACTTCAGGAACAAACCCATATAAGCGCAAGTCTCATATCCGACCTTCGTATTGTCTACAATAAACTCAGAGCCTTTAATAACACCGAGATTCGTCAACTTCTGTATCCGTTGATGAATCGCCGCGCCAGAGACATTACACTCTCTAGCGACCTCCAGGAAGGGCATACGCGCGTTCCCGATAATCAATTTAAGGATTTTCTCATCCAGTTCATCCAATTGGTGATGTCCCATAAAATTAGTATATTTGATAGCTATAAAACTGTACTTTCAATTTAATACAAAAGTAAAGTAAAACTTATACATATCCTAGATCTAAGAATAAAATATTACTCATCTGAAAGCAACAAAATAATCAATTAAAAAACATGGAAACAAATCAGATTAACTTAAGAAGGGTTGAGGACATCAACGCTCCAGAGACAAAACTTGTAAAAAAAACGTACGAAGATTCATTCCCAGCAAACGAGAGAAGAGATTATGAATTGGTACTTAACCTCATAGCTAATGAGCCTCGTTTCAGCTTAACGACATTGATACGGGATGAGCAGTATGCCGGATTCATTACGGGTTGGGATTTTGGCGATTTCATCTACCTGGAACATTTCGCAATCGACGAGTCCATGCGCAACGGCGGCATCGGCTCAAAAGCCTTTAAGGCCTATTTGGGACAACTAGACAAACCTGTTGTCCTGGAGGTAGAAATGCCTAACGACGAAATGAGCAAGCGCCGAATTGGTTTCTATGAGCGGCTCGGACTCAAGCTTGACACGCACACCTATTTCCAACCGCCTTACAGGAAAGGGGATGATTTCCTGGAGATGCGCCTAATGACCTACGGCCCGCTCGATCTGGAAAAAGACTTCAATCATGTAAAAGAAAAGATTCACAAGCATGTCTATAACGCATAAAAAAAGGCTGTCCGTTTTGGACAGCCTTTTTTATGAAGATAGAATTGATTAATTGACACGCTTAGCGGCAGAGTAACTAATCTTAAGAGCGTAAGCCTCACGAAGCGCTTGTTTGATATCGGTAATGATACCCATCTTCGTTTCCTTATCCGCCTTAATGGAAACCGTCATGAACGGCTGGTCCTCCTCTTTCATTGAAGACTTCTCCTGGGCGATATAGTCCTGGATCTCTGAAGTCTCAGCGAAAGCGTCATTCAACTGGATACGCGTCTCGGAACCCATCTTTGCTCTCAAATCCGGTGTTGGCTTACCAACATAGATAAAAGTCACCAAAGATTTCTTTTCCAATTTCTGCAACTCCGTAGCCTGCGGCGCATGGAACTCCACTTTCAAAGTCACCTCACGCATGGTGGTTACCATCATGATGAAGAACAAGAACGCGAACACCAAGTCAGGCAAAGAAGAGGTATTCAACTCGGGCATTTCACGACCGCCCGCTTTACTAAATTTTCCCATTATTTCACCCCTCCATAGTTTTTAGGCTCAGCCTCAGAGATCTTCTGAGGATAGATATCCTGAACAGCCTCTTGTTGATCGGGAGCCAACTCAGCGAACGGTTTACCGAATTTCTCACGAGAAATATCGTTTCTCAACTCGTTGTAAGCGGCAGCGATCTCATTCTGCACATCAATATAAGCTTGATACTCCGTACCACGGTCATTCTGCAAAGAGATGACGTGATTCTTCGTTACCATACGTTTCCCAAAGAAGGGCACATCGACCTCCACTTTCTCAGGCATGTGCTCATTATTTGACGGGTTCGCGACGAACTCCTTCACACGATCTTTCAATTGCTTGATGTCGATAAACTCATCTCCGCAAAGGATCTGGTTGTTACTATTGATCAAGACAACCAACAGATTCCTTTTCTTAATATCAACATCCGCATCATTCTTCTGATCTTTGGGTACAGGAGGCGGCAAACGTCTTGCCAAACCTTGGTCCGTATCCATTGAAGTCGTAATAAGGAAGAAGATAAGCAACATGAAAGCGATATCGGCTGAAGAAGAACCATTAATACCCGGTGTCTTTCTTTTCTTACCCATATCTTTTTATTTTATCACTTATTTAATATCCTTTTTACAGTTCCCGCACAAACTACCAAAATGATAGCGATGAACAAAACAACAGAGGATTGAATCCACATATCCGTCGCCTTCAACCAGAAAGGCGTGTTGTAGGTCTGAGAATCCGCGTTCAACGTTGTCAAAGGCGTACCATCACCCATTGAATAAGTAATGATCAACAAAAGAGCGAAAAGCACAACCACGATGAGAGACCTCAAAGCGGATTTAGGATTTGTTTTCAGCACAGAAGCGAACTGCCAGAGAGCCAATACGGCCAAAGCAACAAGCGTAACCGCGAAAACAACATAAGTCCAATCCAATAAAAGTCCAGTATATATGTAATTCTTAATCTCAGCGGAAGGATCCTCGACACCTCCACCGAAGAATATTCCAAGGACAATGACTGAGATGATCGATATGATCAACAGTGTCCAACTGGATAATTTTCTTATCTTAGTAACTGCCATGGTCGATTATTTTTTGAATTTGAGGTTATATTTCAGAGCCAAGTCAACCAATGTAACAGAAGCGTCTTCCATCTGGTTCAATAAGGCCTCTACCTTGCTCAACAAATAGTTGTAGAAAATCTGAAGAATCAAAGCGACGATCAAACCACCGATAGTCGTGATCAAGGCCACCTTCATACCACCTGCAACGACCGTCGGGCTGATATCACCTACTTGCTCAATCTTATCGAACGCCATGACCATACCAACCACAGTTCCCAAGAATCCTAATGACGGAGCCATCGCGATGAACAACGTGATCCAAGACAAGTTCTTCTCCAACAGACCGCTCTGTACACCACCGTAAGAGATGATTGATTTCTCAACGACATCGATACCTTGATCAATTCTCATCAAACCTTGGTAAGCGATAGAAGCGATAGGACCTCTCGTATCACGAGCAATCGCTTTAGCGCCCTCAATGTCGCCCTTGTCCAAAGCATCTTCCAAGCTCTTCAGGAATTTAGAAGTATTGATCTCAGCCAAATTCAGATAGATAATTCTCTCCAAGCAGAATGCCAAACCAAAAATAAGAGCGATAGCCAGCGTACTCATAAAGTCCGCGCCACCCTCGATGAATTTAACCTTCAATGCTTGATAAAGACCACCTTCAACCGCTGGTTGAGCTGCTGCTGCAGCGTCCTGAGCGAATGCGACAGTAGAAGTTCCAAGGGCACAAAGACCCAAGAATGCTTTTGCAAATAACTTTTTCATTGTGTGTTTAATTTTTAAGATTAATAATTCTCTTATTTTTATTTTGTTTTTGTTATTCTCAATTTCATCATGGTATTTACCGTCGCGGAGAGAGCGGGATTCGAACCCGCGATACGCTTTAGGCGTATACACGCTTTCCAGGCGTGCCTCTTCAACCACTCGAGCATCTCTCCCTCTCCTACAGGATTTCTTTGAATCGAGCGCAAATTATGAAAATATTTCCACTTGCGATCTTTTCAGTGCACAAATCTATAGTTTTTGATTGACATACGCCAATATCTTTGGAATATTTTTCAGAGTTGTTCAAAAATTTTTTCTCAACGGTTTCGATTTATGCTATTAAACACTTCTAAAGCATTCACACGTGTCGATTTCACGCAATCCTCCAAGCTCACCTGAAAAATCTCCGCCACTTTCTCCGCCGTTCTCCAAATGTAGGCAGGCTCATTTCTTTTACCCCGATAAGGCACAGGAGAAAGATAAGGCGCGTCCGTCTCGAGGACAACCTGATCAATCGTGGCGCTCCGCAACACCTCCGGCAAGGTTGATTTCTTGAACGTGACGATACCGTTGATACCAATCTTGAACCGCTCCAAACGGGTGATCTCCGCCAACTCTTCAACCGTTCCACCGAAACAATGGAAAACTCCTGAAAGCTTTTCAGGCCCTACCTTATATATAGACTCCATTATATAAGGAAAAGCTTCGCGACCGTGAATGGCGACGGGCAAACCCAAATCCGCGCTCCAACGCAATTGTTCCTCGAAGACCTCGATCTGCTCACGCTTGTAGGTTTGGTCCCAATAAAGATCAATACCGATCTCACCAACGGCACAGTAAGACCGCACCGGCAAAAGGCGCTCGATCTTGCCCAGGGCCTCCACGTAATCGGGGCCAACGCTCGTCGGATGCAGGCCCATCATCGGATAGACAAAATCGGGACACTCATCACACAAGCTGAACAGGCGGTCGACCGTCTCCAGATCAACATTGGGCATCAACAGGGTGTCAATGCCCGACGCTCTCGCCTCATCGACCAGCTTCTGCCGGTCTTCGTCATACTCCTCAAGATATAAATGGCAATGCGTATCTATCAATCCCACCATACTGCCTTATTAACTCTTTCGTTTCATCAAACGGTCGCAAGTTCCTTTCAGGACAGACAAGGTCTCCGGGGCAATACTCAACCGGGCCAAGTCCTCATTAGCCATCCGGTAATAATCCTCAATCCGGCGCTCCGTCAGGTCACGTATAGATAATTCGTTATAAAGATTGGTAAACGTCGCGATCTTCTCTTGCGCGTCATAAGTCTTACGCGCCATCCAATCCTCCATAACTTGCCTCTGCTCCTCGCTGGCAACGGAAAGGGCATTAATCAACAGGAAGGTTTTCTTGTTACACAAGATATCCCCACCGATATTCTTACCAAAAGTCTTGGGATCGCCGTAAACATCCAACAGGTCGTCTTGCAACTGGAAGGCCAGACCGATATGGATACCGTAATCATACAGGGCATCCGCGTCAGCGGCTGACGCCCCACCGATCATCGCGCCAACCTTCAAGGCACAAGCCAACAAGACCGCCGTTTTTAACCGGATCATCTCGAGATACTCCTCTTCCGTCACGTCGGAACGCGACTCAAATTCCATATCGTATTGCTGACCGGCGCAAATCTCGAGAGCCGTGCGAGAGAAGAGCTCAAGAATCGCCTTATCATTGGCCTTAGCCACCAACTGATAAGCGCAAATCAACATCGCGTCGCCCGATAGGATCGCCACATTGGGATTCCACAACTTATGCACCGTCGGTTTATCGCGACGTCGGTCCGCCTCATCCATCAGGTCGTCGTGCAGAAGGGTGAAATTATGGAAGACCTCTAAGCCCAACGCCGGCTGGAGGACATCCTCGTTCTTTCCGCCAAACAGGTCGCAAGCCATCAACGCCAACGCCGGACGGATCCGTTTTCCGCCCAGCGATAAGATATAGGTAATCGGATCAAACAGTGAACGCGGGGGTTGATCAAACGTCAGGCGAGCAAGCGCCTCCTCGATCGTTCGGCATATCTCTTCGAATGTTCTCATTGCTGTCTATATATAATAATAATGTATAAGTAAAAAGAGAGGCCGCGGAATAACGCGACCTCTCCTATTCTTCGTTCTCCATTTATTACTGCAAACGGAAGGTAACAGGCACGGTATATTTTACACGTACTGGTTTACCTCTCTGCTTTCCGGGCTTCCACTTCGGCATCGCCATAATCACGCGGAGCGCCTCCTTATCCAACGACGGGTCGACACCACGCAACACCTCCGCGTCTACGATAGAACCATCACGGTTAACGACGAAGGCACAGATTACACGACCCTGGATACCGTTCTCCTGAGCGATCACCGGATACTTGATGGACTTCGCCAAGTATTTCAGCAATTCGTTCATACCACCGGGGAATTCCGGCATTTCCTCTACAACGGTGAAAATCTGTTGAGCGGCTTCCTCTTCCTCTTCCTCTACTGCGGCGGGCGGTGTATAAACAGCGGTCTGCGCTGCCTCTTGCGTATCCTCAGAGGTCAAGATATCTTGTTGTTCCAACTCGACGTCATCCTCAACGACGTTCAACACTTCTGTTACGACTGGCGCTGGTGGTGGTGGTGGTGGCGGAGGCGTATTCTCCGGTCTCGTGATTTCCACTTCCTCCTCAGCGATAATGTCTTGGACCTGGTCGCTCTCCTTGACGACCATCACGTCACGTGTGCTCCATTCGAAGCCCACGAACACGATCGCCAAACCAACGACGAATCCCATCAGGGTATTCAGGGCTTTGCCTCTCTCAAGGTCCGCTTTCGGTGATTTTTTTACTTCCATATATTTAATGTTTATGAGTGCTTTTCACTTGGGCAAAAATACAAATAATTTGGATTGTCCGCTAAATTATGACTAAAAAATATACCATATTCCGTTTTTTTCCGTTCTCTATCCAAAGAGTTCAAATAAAGTCGAACGACATGTAGCCCCAAGTTTTAATGAATTAGCGTATCTTTGGGCGATTTTTAGCGATTATGAGAAAAAGTATCATCACAATAGGCCTGGGGCTGGTCGCCTTGGGCGGCTGGGCGCAAACAGGCAACGAGGCATTCAGCTTCCTTCGCCTGCCCAACTCCAACCGCGCGAGCGCGATGGGCGGTCACACCGTTTCGCTGGTGGAGAACGATCCCTCGCTGATCTTCCACAATCCCGGTCTGCTGGGTGCGGAGATGGACGGGACGATCAACCTGAACTACCTGAACTACATCTCCGACATCAACGCCGGAAGTGCCCTTTTCACGAAAGCGCATGGCGAAAAGGGCGCTTGGGGTGTTGGCGCCTCCTTTTTCTCGTATGGGGATATCCAGGAGACAACGCCCGACAATACCCAATTGGGCAAGCTCTCCGCCAAAGACATCAGCCTGCAAGGGTTTTATGCCCGCGACCTGAGCGAACGCTGGCGTGCCGGCCTGGCGATGAAATTTCTCTATTCCGCCCTGGCGGACTACTCGTCGATCGGACTCTGTTTCGACGCGGGCCTCAGCTATTATAATTCGGAGACTGAGTTTTCCTATGGATTCGTCCTGAAAAATATCGGCGCCCAGCTGAAACCATTTTACGACGAGCGACAGAAAATGCCATGGGACATCCAGATGGGTTTCTCCAAGAGGATGCGCCACGCGCCAATCCGTTTCTCCCTCACCGCCCAATACCTCAACCGCTGGAAATTCCAGTATGTGGACGACGCGGATAACACGTACGACGGTGATTCTTTCTTCCAGGCGTTCGTAAAGCATTTCGTGATCGGTGTCGATTTCATCCCCTCGGATAATTTCTGGGTAGGTGTCGGCTACAATCCTAAAACCGCGCTCGACATGAAACTGAGTGGTGGCGGTAATGTTCTGGCTGGTTTATCGGCAGGTGCCGGTATCCGGATCAAGATGTTCGACGTGGGATGCTCAATCGCCAAATATCACCCTTCAGCGCTCTCCATGATGATCAGCCTCTCCCTCCGACTGGCCGATCTCAAGCCTTGATCAGATTCCACCGCGACAAGCCCTTTTTAGTTTCACCGCAGTGAAAATCCGAACGCACTGCAGTGTATTTGGAATTCCACTGTTATGTATTGTTTTTGGGCCTTCAGCCCATCTTGCGTAAAAGAGGATATACCCAAATTGGGAATGTTGGTCTGTCACTTTTCAGGATTGTTTTCATGAATAAATTATGCAATATATATTCATTGACAGTTGAAGTATATATTCATTGGCGAATGCAGTATATATTCGATGACGGTTGAAGTATATCTTCTCCAGCCAATGGCCATATTGGGAGGGCAGAAGAATGGCTTTCCGACGACTGGGTTGTTAGCTGTTAACGATGGGCATTATAAGGCGCCAACAATGGGCATCGTTAGCACCTTATAACCCAGTCGTTGTGAAATCCCTTTGGGTGGTATTGTTGAGCTTTATCTATTGCATTGATATTAAAGAATTAAAGGTGTCTGTTATCGCCTTGCCAAATGAACTATTGTTCACTTCCCAAGCCGCTAACTGTT
>ERZ779874.909-NODE-909-length-31719-cov-69.765980_pt1 | contig 31719 bp, 20 predicted proteins | sample MGYA00511031_ERZ779874 | MGnify/ENA primary metagenome ERZ779874 (study PRJEB29588, sample SAMEA2156850) | human gut metagenome | biome: human gut; feature: human-associated habitat; material: faeces | place: Denmark | collected 2008/2010 ...
CGGTAGTCAGTGTCTTCACACGGGTACGCGAAGTCAGGGAAGAACCCGGCTCGTTAAAAGCGATATGCCCGTCGGGACCGATACCGCCCACAAACAAGTCAATGCCACCATACGAGGCAATCTGTTTTTCGTAATTCTCACATTCCGCTTCCACATCCGTCGCGTTTCCGTTCAGGATATGGATGTTTTCCTTCAGAATGTCAATATGGTTGAAAAAGTTGTTGAACATAAACGAATGATAGCTTTCCGGATGCGATTCGGGAAGACCCACATATTCATCCATATTAAATGTCACCACATTGCGGAAAGACACTTTTCCCTGTCGGTTCAGTTCAATCAGTGCCTTATACATGCCCAATGGGGAAGAGCCCGTAGGCAAACCCAAGACGAAAGGACGTTGCGGACTCGGACAGAACTCATTGATCCGGCGGGCTACATGACGGGCAGCCCACGAAGAAAGCGATTGGTAATCGGATTCGATAATAACTCTCATAGTTTTTCCAGATTTAATTAATATATTTGTAACAAAAATCCACATTGACTTTGATACAAATGCAAAGATATGGGGATTTGTGGATAAAACAACCATCAAACAAGGTAATTATATTCCATTTTTAAAATTTTTAATTAAGAACCCGTAATTAAATGAAACATATCATGAAAGAACAATTATCCGCAGACATCCAAAAAGGGTCGAAGAGTGCCATTATGAAAAAGCACATCATCACCTATTTAATATACAATGAGAATTCCACCATAACCGACCTTGCCAAAGAAATGGATTTAAGTATCCCTACCGTAACGAAAGTCATCGATGAAATGTACGAGCAGGGATACATTGATGAATACGGCAAATTGGAAACAAGCGGCGGACGACACCCTATCTTGTACGGACTGAATCCAGATTCCGCTTACTTTATCGGTGTGGCCCTTACCTGGAACAGCCTGCATATCGGGCTTATCAACTTCAAGGGGGATTTGCTGAAACTGCAAATGGGCATTCCCTTCGAACGCCAAGACACCATGGAGTGCATACAGAAATTATGCCATCACATCGAAACATTCATAGCCGGACTCAGCATCAGCAAAGAACGCATCATGCACATCAATGTAGCACTATGCGGACGGGTAAATCCCGATTTAGGATACAGCCACAGTTTCTTCAACTTCGGCGAACGCCCTCTTGCCGAAATCCTGACCGGAGAAATGGGTATAGAGGTGTCCATCGAAAACGATAGCCGCGCCATGCTATACGGCGAATACATCAAAGGAGCGTTAAAAGGCTCGCGTAACGCCTTGTTTATCAACATCGACTGGGGACTGGGTATTGGTATCTTAATAGACGGAAAGCTTTATAAAGGCAAATCGGGATTCTCCGGAGAGTTCGGCCATACATACGGGTATGACAACCAGATTATCTGCCACTGCGGCAAAAAGGGATGCTTAGAGACCGAAAACTCCTGCTCGGCACTTTACCGCAAGTTCATCGAGCATCTGAAAGCAGGAGAAAACTCCATCGTCCTTTCGGAAAAGCGCATCGAAGACATCACCCTTGAAGACATCTTCAACGCTATCAGCAAAGAAGACTTGCTGGCCATCGAGCTGGTAGAAGAAATCGGACAGCAACTGGGATTGCATATCGGCAGCCTGATTAACATATTCAACCCAGACACGGTTATCATCGGAGGAGAGATGTCGAATGCCGGAGATTTTCTGCTTCAACCTATCATTTCCACCGTACGCAAATACACCCTAAGCCTGATGAGCCGCGATTCGGAAATAGTCTTGTCGAAATTAAAAAGCCAAGCAAGCATCATCGGCTCATGCTTAATGTCCAGAAGCCGCCTGTTCGAAGCATAGGCATACGGACATAAATTAAAAAAAGAGGATGTCCCTCAGCTTGGAAAGACATCCTCTATAAAATTTTACAAACCGACGATTATCGATTTGATTATCCCTGGTGAATTGCTTCAGAAGGACATACATCCGCACAAGTGCCACATTCTGTACACATATCCGGATTGATAGAATATTTGTCACCTTCTGAGATTGCGCCAACCGGGCATTCATCGATACAAGTACCGCAAGCGATACAATCGTCACTAATTACGTAAGCCATTGTTGTAAAAGTTAAAAGTTATTATTAGTACTAATTTGATAATGCAAAGGTAACTTTTTTATGTGAAGTTGTAACGTCTACATAGCAATTTTTACATAATTTGTACATAGTCTAAATAGATTCACGGCTTTAAAGACTGATACATCGCTTGTTGCATACGTGTACGTATATTCATCTTCGTCAAATTCTTATGGTCAAACGCACGAGGATAGGTACGGTTGCTTAAGAATACAAACACCAATCCGTTATCGGGGTCTGCCCAAGCCGATGTACCCGTAAATCCCGTATGTCCGAATACACATCGGGGTGCTTCGGGAGCACACGGACTATGGTCTGTATCATCTACATCCGGTTTATCGAACCCCAATCCTCTCCGGCTGTTTTCCGCTTGCATGCCGACAAACAAGTCGCACGTGGCACGGCTCAGGTAACGGCGATCACCCCATACCCCTCTATCCAACAGCATTTGGAATATGGCCGCCACATCGTGTGCCGTCGAAAAAAGTCCTGCATTGCCCGAAACCCCACCCATAAAAGCAGCTATTTCATCGTTAACAAAACCTTGCACCACGCCTTTCCGTAAAAAATCACCAGCAGAGGTAGGCACAATCTGCGACTTGTCGAAATGCCGCAAAGGGCGATAGGCCGTATGTTTCAACCCCATCGGCTTATAGAAAACACTGTCTAAATAAACGTCCATCGGGACTTGCGCCAATGTTTCCACCAATTCTTTCAGCAACATAAAATTCAGGCAGCTATACCGATAAGAATGTCCTTTCAACGGTACCTCCGCCAACTGACGGAGCATCTCTTCGGGAAAACCCTTATTCAGAAACAAACTATCGGATAAAGGTAACGCATAACGGTCGGAAGGAACATGGGAGACCCATTCCTCTTTGTATGCGAAATCAGTGCAAGCATATAAATGTTCATCGACTTGCAACCTGTGACGCTTGTCTGGCTTCTTCCGGAACAAACCGCCCTTACACGTTTTCATGTCTATCGCTTCCTGATAGAAAGGCCAATAAGCCGGCAATCCCGATTCGTGAAACAACAAATCCTGAATCGTTATACGCTCCTTGCGGGTACCTTTCAGCATAGGCAGATAACGGCTTACCCGGTCGGTCAGTCCGAACTTGCCTTCATCGTAAAGTTTCATTACAGCCAACAACGTGCCCGTCACCTTGCTTAAAGAAGCCAAATCATACAAACTGTTCTCTTTCACGGTAAGCGAATCGTTGTATGTAAAAGTGCCGAAACACTTATTATAAACCGGATAACCATCTTTCCATATCATCACATGACATCCCGGATACGCCTGCGCCTGTATCCCCTCTTCGGCTATCGTATCAATCCGCGCCAGTATCCGCGAATCCATACCGAAATCTTCCGGCATATACAAACGAGGATGGTCGGGGTCGATGGTGACACCTGTTCCAGCCTGCCATAAACCGGCCATACCTACAGACAAACGCCCTGTAGCCATACTCCTGCCGGTCATGACATCCGCCACATGACGCTGTATTTCTTTTGTATCCGTATGAGCAAGAATCACCGCCGAAGCATGGTGCAACGCCAATACCATTTCCGAAAGTCCTTTTTGAGGCACGAAACTGACCAAAGCCAACGGTTTATCTTCGGCTAATTCCTGAATCAGGGGTAAATAAGGCGCGTAATCTTTCTGATGCAAAGCGACTATAACCCGCTGTGCCGAACGAAGCCGTTCGCGGATAGCCTCCAACGAATCGGTACGCGCATGCACCCAGCTTACTTCCAAAGACTCTTTCAGTTCCTTATAAAAAGGATAAGCTTCGGCAAGCGAAGGCGATATGCTCAACAAAACCGTCCCCGACAAAGAGAAATCCAAGGGAAACATATCAAGGGAATCTTTCACAACCGTAACCGCCGCCTTGTCCAGTGCCACGAGCAGACTGTCCGTTTCGGGAAGCCAAAGACGTTCTTTCAAACCATTCCCATCCACTACCGGACGCTTGGACAATCCCAACGCATACTTATAAGTAAGCACTTTCCGGCATTTTTCGGTTATCGCCTCTTCTGTCAGCAGCCCCTTCTTTACCGCCGCAAGCACTCCCGACATTTCACGCTTCAGGTTACGCGGAGCCAGCAACATGTCGTTTCCGGCAATAAGTGCCTGCGCACATACACGCTCCGCCTGCTTAATGCCTTTCATCTCCAGCGCATCCGTAAAAACCAAGCCCGAAAAGCCCAACTCGCCTTGCAAAACGGAAGCGATGATATTCGGAGATATAGAAGCGGGTTTCTCACACAATCCGGGAACTTGCAAATGACCTACCATCATGCCACTTACACCCGCTTCTACCGCCTCACGGAACGGATATAATTCGATAGAATCCAAGCGGGCACGGTCGAAATCCAATACGGGCACCGCCAGATGCGAATCGACTTCCGTATCCCCGTGTCCGGGAAAATGTTTGCATACAGCCATCACCCCTCCGTCTTCCAGCCCGCGTGAATAAGCGATGACTTTGCGTGCCACCTCTTTCGGGTCGCTCCCGAACGAACGGGTATTAATCACCGGGTTGGCCGGGTTATTGTCTACATCCGCCACCGGCGCGAAATTGACCTGCACCCCGATAGCACGCAGCTGCCGAGCCACTTCCCTTCCATAACTATATATCAACGAATCATCCTGCACACAGCCCAACACGCGGTTCTTCGGGAATTCGGGCATATCTTTCAAGCGCATGGCAAGCCCCCATTCTCCATCGAAGGTTATCAGCAAAGGTATCTCGCTCCATTCCTGCGCCAGATTGGTCAGCCGTACCTGCTGGTTTATCTGACCTTTCGCGAACAAAAGTCCGCCCAATCCATACTCTTCAATGGCTTTCCGTATCTGTGTCCTGTTCCGTTGTGTCATCACCGGGTCTACTGTATGAATGAACAACTGACCTATCTTCTGCTTCAAAGTCATTTCCGCCAGACGGCTTTCTACCCACCTGCGGCAAGCGGACGTATCCTTTACCTGGCTCAAGATAGCGGTTTGCGCAAATGCTTGTACCACGGCAAGCATCACCGCGCATAAAACGACAAATTTCTTCATCAATCTACGCTTCATGCCCCCTCCTCTACTCTTTTTGCAATGTCAGGACCATCTTGCCCACAAACGCGGCATGTTTGCCCATCTGCTGGAGCGGCACCTCCACACCATCCAAGTTTTTATAATACGCAGGCACTTCGAAATAGGAATGCGAATGTCCGCCCAATACCACGTCTATGCCGCGCGTGTTCTCTATCAGTTCAACATCCGAATACGGATCGCCTTGCCAGCCCAAATGCGACAAGCATATCACCACGTCACATTTTTCCTGCGTCCGCAACAAGTCGGCTATCCGTTGGGCTTCGGATACCGGGTCTTCAAACTTCACGTCGCCATACGATTCCTTAGCCACCAGCCCCTCCAGTTGCGTACCCAATCCGAACACTCCAATCTTCACTCCATTACGCCGCAATACTACATATTCCTTTACCAGTCCTTCGAGCACCGTACCTGTCACATCGTAATTGGCGCACACGATAGGAAAATCCGCCAACCGGAACAGGCGCGCCATATTCTCCAGACCGAAATCGAACTCATGATTCCCGATTGTACCCGCATCGTAACGCATCTCGTTCATCAACCGCACTTCTACCTCGCCTTTGTATATATTATAATAAGGTGTACCTTGCGAGAAGTCGCCGCAATCGAAAAGCAACAAGTCGGGATGAAGCTCGCGCTGCTGCTTGATAAAAGTAGCCCGTCTCACCATCCCCGCTTTCCCTGCCAACAGGGTATCCTGATAGTCTTCCGAAAACGGCTCTACCCGGCTGTGCATATCATTGGTATGAAACACCTGTAACTCTTTAACCGACTGGGCAGCCGCCATTCCCGACAACAAACATACCCCAATCATCAAACACCATTTTCTCATAATCCTTCCCTTTTTTTATCGTTCTACAATCCGGCCTTCTATTTTCGCGTCGACACACCTGCCAGCCGCCTCCACACGTTTTACATACTCGATAAACAAATCGCGCAAAACCGCATTTTCCGGCTCCACCTTCGCCGTAGCTTTCTTAAAAGCTCCCAGCCGGTCGTTTCCTTCCGCAAGATAATCGATGGTAGCTACCTGATAGTCTTTCTCCGGGTCGACTTGCTCGCCTCCCACTTTAGCGTCCAGCAGCTTTCCTTCTTTCGAAATGGCCAACGTAGCCCCGCTCAATCCTTCGCCATGCACCGCGGCCATCTGCCCGAACAAATCAAGCAAGTCCGCCCCTTTCAGCGTTACTACCGCCAGCCTGTTCTCGAAAGGCGCGATTTCATACGCCGACGCAATGGTTATCTCGCCCTTGTTCAGCAAACCGCGTATGCCTCCCATGTTCATGACACCTACATCTGCCTTTATGCCCGCCTTCGTTTCCGCGCTGTTCCGCAATATATCTGCCAGCAGGTTGGACAACGGAGACTCCGGACGATATGCTTCCAGTTTCTGTGCCGCTTCGCCGATAACCGGTTTCATGATGCTGTCAACGCCCTCCTGATAAGGCTGCAAAATACGCCATGCATCCATATCCTGATTGGCGTCATACGCTTGCGTAATGGGCACCCTGCCACCCTCGACCGACACAACCGAATAACTTGTGTTACATGCCGACAAAAACAAAGCCGCCACGCACACACCATAATATACTCCTTTCTTCATGCTATTTCCGTTTAAGTTTCGTCAAAGGTAGGAAAAAAGCGAACTATGCCCAAATTTTATTCAAAATAAAGCAGAAAGGTTTTGCCATGTCACAAAAAATCACTTACTTTGCACCGCTTCCGCGCAATCGCTGTCAAGAAGAGTTACTTGGTATGTTGCGTAGGGTACGATCAAACAATTTAATTTCAAAAAAGAACAATGGATTTAATTAAAATTGCAGAAGAAGCATTTGCTACTGGCAAACAGCATCCTTCATTCAAAGCAGGTGACACGATTACAGTAGCATACCGTATCGTTGAAGGTAACAAGGAACGTATTCAGATGTATCGTGGTGTAGTGATTAAAATCAGCGGACATGGCGACAAGAGACGTTTCACGGTACGTAAAATGTCGGGAACAGTAGGTGTAGAACGTATCTTCCCGTTGGAATCTCCGGCTATCGACAGCATCACAGTCAACAAGATTGGTAAAGTGCGCCGTGCCAAATTGTATTACCTGCGCAAACTTACCGGTAAGAAAGCCAGAATTCAGGAAAAACGTACAAATGGTTAATCACACTGAAATTCGATTCTTTCCTTACATAAAAACCGGTTCCTTCTATCAGGACCGGTTTTTTAGTATCTGATACAAGAAAAACGATTTCCAAAGACAACTGAATCCGGACATTGGGTTGAAGTCATACGTAAAATAACACAACCTTCTTGATAAGCACAGGAAAACAACGGCCCCCGTACCACACAGGGTATGGAAACTTCCAGGCAATAAAGATATATTTATACTCAATATAACTGCCATGCCGACACGATTAGTAATCGTACAGCGTGACGATTAGTAATCGTACAGCCGCACGATTACTAATCGTGTCGGGGAAGCATATAATATGCCCCGACAGGGCAGGATAGCCTTATCCCTAAGAAAATATGTAAATTGAACTAAAAAAAACAGATAAAGTATGATAAAGTATAGTTTGGTAATGCGTGGGAAACCGGGCAACTCGGAAGCACCGAAACAAGTTTTCGCTTCGGCGCAAAGCGTAAAGAAAATGTCGCTGGAAGAAGTGGCCAAGTACATAAAACAACATGGTTGCGCATACAGCGTAGGCGATTTTTTAGCCATAGCCAATATGCTGGCACAGGCTACGGCAGACCTGTTGAAAGACGGATACCGTGTAGAACTGGATGAGCTTGGCGAATTTTATGTCACGCTGGGTTGTGAAGGAGCAGAAAGCATGGACGATTTCCGCCCGGACGAACACATCAAAGAGGTACGGGTACACTGGACGCCCAGCGATGCCTTCAAAGACCTCCGCCAGGGAGCGACATTCGAAGAAACGTTAGACCGCCGCACGGAGCGCAAATTGCTGAAAGCGGAACGCAAAGGTGAATCTACATTGGAGCTGAAATGAGTTACAAACATACAAGGACGCAAAAGCCGAAACCCTGACTCTACAGGCAAATAAAGGACCTCTTTACACCAACCCGATACAGCAGTAAACAAGAAGACGCACCAACCAACTATGTCCGTGCGTCTTCTTGCTTTATATTGCCATCATACGACATTTTTATTCATACACAAACCTGCCGTTTTCCCAGCGGGCTTTGATAACAACCGGTGGAGCGGTTGGCGGATATTTCTTTTGTGGAACCACAGAAACACGGCTTCTCGCACGTTGGTTCAAGTCCCAATTTACAAATTCCTCATAATCGTATGTCCAACTTTCTCCATACGCCAATTTATGGATACGGTAATAAATGGCTTCACGCGAAGGAGCATTGAATCCTCCGGTATTATCATTCATGATGCTGTTTTCGGTAGGACGATATGCACCAGTCCAATACGTACAAGCTCCTTCATAAACACCGATATTCTCACTGGCATACCGTGAATCAGCTATGAATTTGCTCCAATATACCCGGGCAGGGTCGGGAATATAATCGGTATTTTTACCCCAGCCATAATTTTCCCGCATATTTTGTTCGTCACGTATTTCATTTGCCGGAATCATGCCCATATACTCGTAAGCATATTCATCATTCAACTTAGCAAAGCCATGTCCTCCGGCTTCATGATGCAGTATAGTCGCCAAATCTTCATAAGTCGTACCTATCGGGAAATAGGCAACCGACGTGCCTCTTCCATAATCGCTGGTATAACCCGTATTATAATACATCCAGCAGGTACCCGCATACCTTGTAGAATTCATCATCACAATAATCAGCACATCTTGCATCTGCTCATCGGTAAAATTAAAAGCAGCCTGAGCATACTGCATACACAAACCATCCTTTCCACCCACACGTGTACCTTCTCCGAAATAACAAGAAAAAGCTGTTTCACCGCCATCAAAGTAGCCCTCGTTTTGAGATACGGCATTTACATAATACACATTAAACATATCTCTGAACGAAGCATAAGGCTCTTCGCTGAAAAACGCATCTGCTGCTTGCTGCATTACTTTTTCATACGTTCCGTCGGCAATCTGTCTGTCTGAGAAAGCATCACCCATCAGCACGACATTGATGCCGTTTCCTTCGGAAGCCGTTTGCAGAGTGTACGCCTTTCTGTCCGCCGAGAAGTCGGTGGATTCATAAGGTGCATCACCTTCGCCCAATATGCCTTTCAAGAATTCCGGCAACTCATCACGAGAGGTAAAACTGCTATGGAAAATCATCTTACCCGTTTCATCGAAAGCGATAACCGTAGGGAATCCTGAATAAGGAATGCCGCCTTCCGGATTTTCCATCAACGTGGGCCATTCCATATTATTACTTTCGATATAATTATTTGCCTCTGTAGGATTATCCATACCGTCATCACAAACGCCAATAATTTCTAACGAATGGTTCTTATAACGTTGATACAACTCCGACATCACCGGATGAAACGCTTTACTGTATCCACACCACGTAGCCCATACATAATACAAGGTAACTTTATGACTGGATACAATATCTATCGTACGGATGGTATTGCCCCGATTATCTGTTGCCGTAAAATCTGGTATATAAAGATTAAGAGTTTCAAAAGTAAAGCCTCCCGGTTCGTTTTGCTCGATACATCTATACCCGTTTATTTGCCACCAATCGGTAGCGGTAACAGCTTCCGGCACATCTCCTCCCAGCATATTGTCTGAAAAATCCATCGTTTGCAACTTGGTCAGCCTGCTTAACGTTTCAGGTACTTCTCCCGTCAGCTGGTTGCCAAACAAATAGCAATATTCCAAATTGATAAGATTGCCAAACTCCGAAGGGATGTTCCCCATCAACTGATTCTCATAGATATAACATGCCCTTAAATCGCTCAAGTTGCCTATCTCCTGCGGAATACTTCCCGTCAATTGGTTATTGTTCAGGTACAAATAACCGAGAATGTGCATATTGCCTATAGACGATGGAATCTCTCCCGTCAGCGTATTGCCACTCAAATCCAATGTATACAGTTCGGTCAGATTGCCTATTTCTTCCGGAATGCTACCCACCAGATTGTTATAAGACAAATGGATATACTGTACTCTCTCTTGGCTGTAATCCAATGTCACTCCATACCATTCCGACAAAGGAGCATTCGTACACCAGTTGGTATTGTTCGTCCAGTTGTCCCCATTGGTTGCATCATACAGCGCAATGAGAATATCACGGTCTGTTGGTCCTTCCGGTTCCAGTTCCGCATCGGTATCTACTGCCGCAAAGCTGGAGATGACGGAACGGGTTACGGTTATCGACTTTTGAGTCTGCTTACGAATGGTCTGCTCCTTACCGTTTATCGTTCCGGTTATATCCACTGTAATGCCTTGGGTAAAGGTCTGAGGAGCGACAACGAAATAAAACTCCGTTACACTCAATTCGGACAACTGCACATTGGCAGAAGTGCGCAACTGTATCGTGGTCTGTTTATCCCCGTTTCCATCGATGGTAAACACAGGAGCATCGGAAGCTACATCAATGGTTCCGTCCCCAGCTAACGCTTCCCCGTTATTTCCCTGAAGCCGGATAGCAGAAACAGCCATGGTTCCGGTGAGACGCAAACGGATGATGCCGCAGGTCTGCAAGAAACGGAAATCACTGTTCGTGCTTTTCGCTACCATCGGGCAATCGCCTGTATCGAAACTTCCTGCACGATAATCTTGCCCATCGGTCAAGCGATAAGAAATCTTGGTACCGTCTACAGCACTCTGCGCACTATAAGGATAAAAAGCATAAAACTCTTCCCCACTCACACCCGTTTCGCTTTCGAAACGGGCCTCATCGCCTTGTATTTCCGTCAAATCATAACGCACGGCTTCGGCAGTTGTATTACTGAAAATACCGATTGCGTCCGATTGTTCCCATATCACAGCATTGCCCGACAATTGGGTACGGCTTTTCACAGCCGCCGAAGTAGTGGCTTTTACCGATGTCAACCGGGTATCCGATTGGTGCGACGACTGCAATTCATCTTGTTTACATCCTGCCAAAGAGAGCAAGAGCAAACTCAAGCAAAAAATTATATATGTATGTTTCATAATGATTCTATTTTATCATTCTTACCAGTTTTCTTCATTCTCGGTAAAGTCTTCTATCTGCCCGCCGGCCGTAGACGGTTGCTTGCCAGCCTGAAGCACTTCAATCGTCTGGCTCAATCCGCCGGCTGTAACGGTGATGTTGCCTTTCCTTTCGGCACGGTCTGCATTGGCTGCAATGACAATATTGCCGTTTTGCAGGCTCATCCAAGCATTGCCATTCAAGTTTATATTCGATTCACCTGCATTGGTGTTGATAGTCAACGGATACGTACCGCCTTCTGCCGGTGCTTCTATACGCTGGGGCGTAACATTCAGGTAAAGTTCCTCTCCTGCCTGAGTTACTGTAACGGTTCGTGTAACGCTGCCGTCTTCTGAAACAAAGGTCAGAGTAGCTTGGCGAGCGGCTGTCCCTTCATTGGCGGCTACGGCAAAGGTCAAAGACGTAACTTCGGTCAAACCGCTTACCGGACTGGTCAGCCAAGAAGCACTGCTCGAAACGCTGTACTTCACATTTGCATCAATTTCTACCTCAATAGAAGCCGCTTCCGAAACCAAGGCAAACGTAGTCGGCGAGACATTCAACTTGGGCATTTCTTTACCCGCTTGTGTTACCGTAACGGTCCGCACCATGCTTCCGTCTTCCGAGGTAAATGTGATAACACCTTCACGGATTTCTGTCCCTTCATTCGCCTTCACATCGAAGGCAACCGAAGAGGCGTTTATCGTACCACTTACCGTAGTAGTAATCCAACCGACATTGCTCGCCACTTGGTAATTCACATTCGTGCTGACTGAAACAGTAAATGATGCCGCATCTGCGCCCAACGACAAAGAAGACGGAGAAACGTTCATGAAGTCATAATCCCCCCCTTCTTCTTCCTTTCCAGCCTGGACTACCTTTACTTTCTGTTCCCCAATCTCGCTATCCAGAAGAATCACGGCTTCACGGGAAACGGTGCTGTAATTCGGTTCGCAACTGAACGTCAACGTTTCGGCCACCAATCCCCGGCTCTTCACTTGCTCCAACCAATCGGCATCGATAGAAACCGTATAATCCACATTCGTCTGCAATTCCAAAGAAAATCCGGTATCTTCCGCCGCCAACTCAATACGGGAAACAGAAACTATCAAGCCACCCGCCGCAGCCTGACGGACCAATAAGGTATCGGTAAGTGTCGCGGTCTCATCACTAAAGATAAAACGCGCCTCACGGGAATCGTATGTTTCATTGGGTTGCACCTCCAAATGAATGGTATGCGTAGACACGGCTCTTCCCGCCGGCTCTGCAATCCAGTCGTATTCGGCCTCAGCCTTATACGTATAGGCGACATTCGACTGTACTTGTACATCGACCGTCCCACCTTCCGCCCCTACATTCAGGACCTCATCGGAAAGCAGCAACACGGGTGCTTCTTCTTTACCAGCCTGATAGACATTTACAGTCTCTTCCAATCCACCGCTTTTCAGTGTAATGACGCCCGAACGCTGTTCTTCCGATTCGTTTGCCGCAACACGGAATGTCAATGTTTCTTTCGTCAGGCTACGCGACGTAAGCGGTTCTATCCAATCGGCAGATACACTCACCTCATACGACACATTGGCTTGCACCTCCAGCTCGATGGTACTTTCGGATGCCGGAAGTTCATAAACCTGTTGCGATAGAATAAGCGCATCCTTCTGCTTTTGGGTAACCACAACCGTCTCCTGTTCGTCGCCACAAACCAGAAAGACTGAAGCTGAGCGTTCGTCTGTACTTTCATTGGAAGCTACAGTTACCGTAACGCTTCCTTCTCCCGCTTCACCTGATGGGGGAGAAACACTTATCCAACTGTCCGCACGTGAATTGCCTACAGAAGCGGTCCATGCCGCAGTGGCTGTAAAATGGATGGAAAGCGTACCTCCAACTGATTCAACAAGAGGTTGCCTGTCTGTTCCTTCAGCAAGCGTGATGCTTGCCACTACAGGTTCAGGAGGAGTGGGTTCTTCCAATTCTTTCTCCGAATCGGAACACGATGCCGCCAAAAGCAACAGCAGCAAAGACATGATTCCTTGTAACTGGTACATCTGAATCCAAGAGCGCATGTGTTTCATAAGCATTACAAGTTTAAATTTATAATTTATTAGGGTAAAAAGACAAATCCATAAATCAATGTCCACCTCATACCGCTTCATTCTTAACCGACCGACCCGCTTGGCATTATTACAAATCACTTTTACATTGGACCGCACGAAAGCTCTTCTTTGCCAAAGTATCTGATTGAAAAAGAATGCAGAGACAAATATATGTAAATTTTGTTGAATAAAAAAATATTAATATAGAAATGTCTCAGATAAATAAGAAGCTGTTTTGAATTTCTCCAAAAAGTTTTTCTTGGCTTGATGTATCCGTTTTCGTGTGTGCTTTGGGCGATTTTTTGGTCCTTTTCGCTCCTGTTCTTCGTCAGATAGCCCGCTATCTTCCTCATCACAGAAGCGAAAATGCCTCAAAAACTCATCCCAAATCATCACACGATAAATTCAAAACAGCTTCTAAAAAAGAAACCGGTACGACGATATTCCCTTGATGTATCAGGAATACCGACGTACCGGTACTTATGTATGTATTAAACTATATCAGGCGTTGCGTCCGTGACAGTTCTTATATTTCAAACCACTTCCACACGGACAAGGATCATTACGTCCTACAGTCTTTTCAGCACGATAAGGTTCTCTTTTTACTTCACGCGTATCTTTTCCGGCTGCAGCCTGCTGGTTGGGGTCGTTCAAGTTTCGCTTTTCCTCACGATATTGCTGGCGAAGACGTTGAGGTTCGGGAGCAGCCTGACGTACCTGTTGCGGTTCTTGCACCGGGATTTGTCCACGCATCAAAACCGAAATGGTATTGTTGTTAATCTTGTTCACCATTGCATCGAACAGGTTAACTGATTCAAGCTTGAATATCAACAACGGGTCTTTCTGCTCGTAGCTTGCGTTTTGCACCGAATGCTTCAACTCATCCAATTCGCGCAAGTTTTCTTTCCAAGCATCGTCAATAACATGAAGCAAGATTGCTTTTTCGAATGCTTTTACGATTGCTTTGCCTTCAGTCTCATAAGCTTCCTTCAAATTAACGGAAATATTGTACATCCGCTTACCATCGGTTATCGGAATCAAGATGTTCTGATAAACCTGTCCCTGGTTTTCATAGACCTGCTTGATGACCGGATTGGCAATCTGAGCCATGCGCTCTGTCTTACGGCGGAATAAATCCATCGCGCTTTGGAAAGTCTGTTCGGCAAGTTCGTTCTTGTTCTTATTGCGGAAATCATCTGCTGTAAACGGTGTTTCCATTGCCAAGGTTTGCAGAATTTCCATCTTCGCGTCATCGTAAGCAGGCTGTTCTACCGCATTATAACAACGGTCCCAAATCATATCGGCGATATCCATACCGATGCGTTCGCCCATCAAAGCATGGCGGCGTTTGGTGTAAACCACCGTACGTTGCTTGTTCATCACATCATCGTATTCCAACAGACGCTTACGGATACCGAAGTTGTTTTCTTCTACCTTCTTCTGGGCACGCTCGATAGATTTTGAAATCATGCTGTGCTCAATCATTTCGCCTTCCTTGAATCCCATCTTATCCATCCAATGAGCCAAACGGTCGGATGCAAACAAACGCATCAGGTCATCTTCCAACGAAACGAAGAATACAGAAGAACCCGGGTCGCCCTGACGTCCGGCACGACCACGCAACTGACGGTCTACACGACGCGACTCGTGACGTTCTGTACCGATGATGGCCAAACCGCCGGCAGCTTTCACTTCCGGACTCAACTTGATATCGGTACCACGGCCTGCCATGTTGGTAGCAATGGTCACCGTACTGCTCTGACCGGCTTTCGCAACGATTTCGGCTTCCTTCTGGTGCAATTTCGCATTCAATACATTATGCGGAATCTTACGCAAAGTAAGCATCTTGCTCAGCATTTCAGAGATTTCTACCGAAGTCGTACCTACCAAGACCGGACGGCCTGCATTCACCATCTTTTCGATTTCTTCGATAACTGCCTTGTATTTCTCACGCTTGGTCTTATAGACACGGTCGTTCATATCAATACGGGCAATCGGACGGTTGGTCGGGATAACCACTACATCCAGTTTATAGATGTCCCAAAACTCACCCGCTTCGGTCTCTGCCGTACCGGTCATACCGGAAAGCTTGTGATACATACGGAAATAATTCTGCAGGGTAATGGTCGCGAAGGTCTGTGTCGCGGCTTCAATCTTCACGCCTTCCTTGGCTTCTACCGCCTGATGCAGACCATCGCTCCAGCGGCGTCCTTCCATGATACGTCCCGTTTGTTCGTCGACAATCTTCACCTGACCGTCCATTACCACGTAATCGGTATCTTTCTCGAACATCGTATAAGCCTTCAGCAACTGGTTGATGGTGTGTACCCGTTCTGCCTTAATGGCATAGTTGGTCATGAACTCGTCTTTCTTGGCAAGTCTTTCTTCATCGCTCAGCCCTTCTTCGTTTTCCAAAGCGGAAAGCTGGGCAGCGATATCGGGCAATACGAACAATGTCGGGTCTTGCGATTTGCCGGTAATCAGGTCGATACCTTTATCGGTCAGGTCTACGCTCTTCAGTTTTTCATCAATCACGAAATACAGAGGTTCTACAGCTTCGGGCATACGCTTGTTGTTCTGCTCCATGTAGATTTCCTCGGTCTTCAACATACCTGCCTTGATGCCCGGCTCACTCAGGAACTTAATCAACGGCTTGTTCTTCGGCAATGCCTTATGGCTACGGAACAAGGCAAGGAAACCTGCTTCCTGGTCTTCTTTCTTGTCCGAAGCAATCAGACGCTTGGCGTCCGCCAAATATTGGGTAGCCAACTTACGTTGCGCTTCTACCAGTCTTTCTACCAACGGGCGGAGCACTTCGAATAATTGTTCGTCGCCCTTAGGTACCGGACCGGAAATAATCAACGGTGTACGCGCGTCGTCAATCAACACCGAGTCGACCTCATCGACAATGGCATAATTGTGCTGGCGCTGTACCAAGTCTTTCGGACTGACCGCCATGTTATCACGCAAATAATCGAAGCCGAACTCGTTATTGGTACCGAAGGTAATGTCTGCCATATACGCACGACGACGGGCTTCCGAGTTAGGCTGGTGCTTGTCAATGCAATCCACACTCAGGCCGTGGAACATATAAAGCGGCCCCATCCATTCCGAGTCACGCTTAGCCAAGTAATCATTTACGGTTACGACATGCACACCGTTTCCGGTCAACGCATTGAGGAATACCGGAAGCGTAGCCACCAAGGTTTTACCTTCACCGGTCGCCATTTCGGCAATCTTGCCCTGATGCAATACGACACCACCGAACAACTGCACATCGTAGTGCACCATATTCCATGTGATTTCATTACCGCCGGCTACCCAATGGTTCTTCCAAATCGCCTTATCACCCTCTACACGTACAAAATCCTTTCCTTGTGCAGCAAGGTTACGGTCCATTTCCGTAGCGGTCACCTCTATTTCTTCGCTCTCGGCAAAACGGCGCGCTGTATCTTTCACGATGGCGAAAGCCGTAGGCAGTACATCATTCAGTGCTTTCTCGTATTTCTCGAGCACTTCTTTCTCCAGCTTGTCTATCTGGTTGAAAATCGGCTCACGCTTTTCGATATCCGTTTCTTCGATGGTCGCTTTCAAGTCTGCGATTTTCTGGGTTTCCTCTACAGCAGAATCTTTAATGTATTTCTTCAGTTCTTCCGTTTTGGCACGCAACTCATCGTTCGTCAACTTCTGGATTTCCGGATAGACTTCTTTTACCTTATTCACCCACGGTTGAATCTCTTTCATGTCGCGGGTTGCCTTGTTTCCGAAAATCTTGCTTATAAATTCATTAAATCCCATTCTATTGTTGTTTTTATTATTCCTACTGATTTACTTTAATTTTGATTGCAAAGATACACATTTTCGCTAAGTATCTGAAACACTTTTCGATACTATTTTACTTGCGAATACCCGTAAGAGGGGCTGACATGGCGGCATTGGGTGCCCTAATACGCATGAAATGAGCTACCGTAGGAGCAATCGTAGCCATCTTGACCGGTGCATATAAAATCTCCGGCTTTATATTATTCCCGATAAAAACAAGCGGAACCGAAGTATAAGTGTCACGCACGATATGGGTAGAATGCGAAGCCTCGTCCACAACCGACCATCCCGGCATGACCTCTACATAAATATCGCCCGAACTATTCGAGTTGAACGTGTTACGGATTTTATCGATACGGGGAGTCCATGCGCCCAGCAACAAGCGTTGCGATGAATAAGCCGTACGTACCCCGCTCATCTGCACAATGAAGTCGGAAGACACATTCAAGAGTTCCGTCAAGTTCATCTTGCGGTCTTCTATCAGTTTATGGTTCAAGTAAATCTGACGGTCGAAATACGTCTCCACATATTGTCCCGGTCCGTAAACAGCCATCAGATACATATTCAGCAATGCGGCGCAACGCTTGATATAAAACTCACCGCCCGGTATCCGATATTGTTCGGGGTCCTTAGGTTCAGAGTCTACATAGCCGGTAGAAGTGATGAAGAACAACGCATTGCCTAACCCTACTTTTTGATCTATCAAGTCGAGCAACTCGCCGATGGAACGATCCAGACGCACATACATATCCTGAATCTCCATCGCATATTCCGTATTTGGCTTGTGTCCGTAATTGCCCGCATAATAAGAAAGGGTAAGCAAATCGGGTATATTGTCTTTCCCTACCTTCGTATCACGCAAGCAAGCGGCAACCAGCCGATTGACTTCATCGTTTACATACGGGCTGGTTTTAAACTTCTTGTACTTCTCCGCACGTTCATCCGAAAAATCATGTTTGAAAGTCAATTGCTTGGCGGAAGAAGTCACATACCGGTACGAACTGACCGGCAGATAAGGCCCCCAAGTCAAACTCCCGATACGGAAATCAAGTCCTTCGTGGTCATTATACGTAGTCACCCACTCCGGAAAAGTGCCATAATATGTAGAGCCACACCACTTACCGGTTTCATCGTTCAGCCACAAAGCGCATTTCGCCGCATGACCCGCCGAAAGGACAGCCATCTCACGGGTAGGAGCGATGGAATAGACTTCCGCCTCACCGTTAGTGGCGACCATCAGTTCATCGGACAAGGTAGAAACCAACAGATGTTGGGGAGAGGTGTTTTCCGAAGTATAGATTCCCATAAAAGCAGGGTCGTCTACACACTTCACCATCCGCAGCGTGTTGCGGTCCATCCAGCGGTTTCCTACGATGCCATTATAATAAGGTGTAGTGCCCGTATAAATAGAAGCCACCGCCGACGAGCGGTCCATATTAATAAAGTCGTATTCCGCATTGCAATATACCCGTCCTTCTTTCAGCAGACGCTTGAAACCTTTCTCGCCATACAGGGCAGAGAAAGCTTCGATATAATCGGTACGGAGCTGGTCGATAGTCAAGCCCACCACCAAGCGGGGTACGGGCGATGTGGTCTGCGCCTGCAAACCGGTCAAGACTATCACCGTCATTAAAGATGTCAATATGCGTTCTTTCATGCCTTTTTGTTTCCTGTCAATACATGGCTTACCGAGTTCATCAGCAAACCGAGCGCCAAAGGTAATACTGTTAAATTAAATTCTTGTCCACAAATCGGGAATATCACTATAAAAAGTGTTAAATACACTATATTTATGACATGATAAGGGTCTTTCCGTCCTTTTTTCTCGTGCCAAACGAGGAAAGGAAGATAAAACAAGGGTATCGGATTGAAGAGCCAAAGCAACCAATTCGACCCTACCGTGGGATGCGTAGAGAAGAAAAAGAGGAAAGCCACCAGGCATCCGGCAAGCCCTTGCATGAGGAGCAGGAACAAGTCCCATCCCCACCAGACACGGCGTTTCTTCCATCGCACCCAACCCATCACGATGCATACCACCAGAAAGAGAATGCCGCACGCCATAGGCGATAGAGGGAAACCAGGCTCAAAAGGTTCGGGTTCCACATCTACGATTTTGATCGTTTCCGATACGAGCGGGCGCTTTTCTCCATTCGCGCCCAAGATGTACGCTTGGCCTGCATAATGCAACATATAGAACGGAGCAAACATCTGCAAGCGTTTCCCTATCGGACGGTCCGCTTCCACACCCAGGCACATATCAATGCCCAACTCGTCCCACTTGGCTTCGGAAGTAAACTCATGCACGATGCTACGGAATGTCTTGTCCGGTATCGAATCCGGATAAACCACCTTGCCTTGGATAGCCTCTTCTATCTTGTCGCGCGCACGGGTCGTGCAGTTATCATAAAAGTAATTATACCGGTAAACCCTGTTCTCCGGACGGTAATTCTCTTCAAGCAAAGCCACAAGTCTTTCCTTTTCCGCCTGAGTCAGGTTCAGCACCTGCTGGTACACCGAAGAGCCACGCATGGCATATTCCGCCCTAAAATATATATAAGGTGTAATGCCCAACTGGTAATCGGTCTCCCCTTTCACGAAACGCCACACGAAATTCGGCTCGCGGAAGTTGAACATCCCGTAATTGAAAACCAGGTCAATCTTCCGGGTATAATTCTCATAGCGGATGGCCGTATGTCCGAAATGCGCATAGATTTCGCTTCCGGGAGCACAGGTCATCAAGCTCAGCCGTATGCTGTCGGGGTTGGAACTATATGCATTGACAAAGCCATATAAGAACAACGCCACAAGCAAGTATTTGAATCTTTTCATCATCGTATATTCAAGTAATATGCCTATTCGGGCGCAAAAATACATGGAATAATTGAAAAGTTCGAAAGAATTTCCCGGTTTTATTGTCCGACCTATCTTTTTTTTAGCTTACTTTGCACCCCAAAAAAGCAGGAAAAGTGAATTTAGTTATTGATATCGGCAATACAGTAGCCAAACTGGCTGTATTCGACAACGAAGACATGATAGAAGTCATCCGCGGGTCAAACCACTCGTTGGACTGCCTTCCTATGTTATGCCATAAGTATCCCATAAAAAAGGCTATCATCGCATCGGTCATTACGCTCAGCAATACCATAAAGAGACAACTGAAGAAGGTTAATATCCCGATTCTGGAACTGACCTACCAGACCCCCATCCCCATCCAGAACATGTATAAGACCCCTGAAACATTAGGAATGGACCGGCTGGCGGCTGTAGTAGGAGCCAATTACCTCTGTCCGGACAAGAACTTGCTGGTGATTGATGCCGGAACGGCGTTGACCTACGAATTCATCGACGCACAAGGACGCTACTGGGGAGGAAATATCTCGCCGGGCATTTACATCCGGTTCAAGACCCTGAACGCTTGTTGCGACAAGCTTCCTTTAATCGAAAAAGGAGGCGATTTGCCCGAATTCGGTTACAGCACCGAAACAGCCATCCGGGCAGGAGTCATCAAAGGCATTGAGTTCGAAATAATGGGTTATATCCGGCTGATGCAAAAAAAACATCCCGACCTTTTGGTTTTTTTAACCGGAGGAGATAAATTTTCTTTTGATACAAACTTAAAAAGTATCATCTTTGCAGACAGATTTTTAGTATTGAAAGGTTTAAATAGAATATTGGATTATAATGTTAAGAAAGAAAGCACTTTTGAGCGTCTTGATGATTATCAGCGGCTGCCTGACGGCTATTGCCCAGTCAAGCGTTAACTCTCCTTATACACGATATGGATTGGGCGATTTGTCCGATCGGGGGTTTGCCAACAATGCCGCCATGGGAGGTGTGGGTTATGGTATACGTAACAGCGGATACATCAACATGACCAACCCGGCCTCGTTCTCCTCTGTCGATTCGCTTTCATTCATGTTCGATATGGGCATGAGCCTGAAAAGTTCCAATTACCAAGAAAACGGCTTCAAATCGAACGCCAAGAACTCCAGCTTCGACTATATGGCCATGCAGTTCCGGCTACACAAACGCCTGGGACTTGCCGTCGGGTTCACCCCCTATTCTACTGTAGGATATAACTTCTCGACTACCACCCCTGTAGAAGGAAACAATAGCTATACGGCTACCAATACATTTTATGGCGACGGCGGATTGCAGCAGATTACTGCCGGATTAGGCTTTAAAATATTAGACAACCTGTCGATAGGAGCCAGCGCAGGATATATATATGGTTCACTCAATTATCAGGCAGGCATCTCATTCAATACGAACAGTGACCAGACATATGTTTACAACAAGGTGAAAGTAAGAAGCTATGTTGCCGACTTCGGTGTGCAATATACCCAGCCGATAGGCAAGACCGACTTTTTGACACTGGGACTGGTATACGGCTTGGGACACACGTTGAACTCCACCGACACAGAAGGCATCCAAGTGACGGACAACCCCACCAAACCAAGCTATTCGGCTGTCAATGAGCAAGTGATAAACGACTCGTATGGCATTCCGCACACATTCGGTGCCGGATTGGCATATACACATAATAACAAATTGACCATAGGCGCAGACTACACGTTACAAAAATGGTCTTCGGTGAAATACCAGAACAAGACCAACATGTATGAAGACCTGAACAAGATTGCCATAGGTGCCGAGTTCATCCCGAATCCGATAGGAAGAAACTACCTGCAACGCATCCGTTACCGCATAGGATTCAATTATGCGACCCCCTACTTAAAACTGCCCCAATACGAAGGACCGTCCGAATACAGTGTCAATGCCGGATTCGGATTCCCGCTTTATCTGTACCAGCGGAAAACTATCCTGAACTTGACCGGACAATATGTCCGCGTACGCCCCTCCGTTTCCAATATGTTGTCGGAAAACCGCTTTGTCATCAAGCTGGGACTGACCTTCAACGAACCTTGGTTTATGAAGTGGAAAGTTAATTAATGGAATACCGGAAGCAAAATACCATGAAAATAAATACATTCGGATTATTGTTGGTTGCCTTGCTTCTTAATTCCGTTTCGGTAAATGCCCAAAAAGGAATAGAAGACGGGTCACGTTTCGGACACGGAGAAGACAGTATCCGAAGCGTAAGAAACATGGCCCGTTATCAAGCGCTTTTAAAGGAGAACGACTTCAAGAAAGCCTATGCACCCTGGAAAATGGCGTTTACCGAAACTCCGTGGGCACAAACTTGCCTATATACAGACGGGACCCGAATATTGCGTGCGCTGATAACCGGCTCGAAAAGCGAAACCGAAGAGAAAGGTTTTCTGAAAGAGCTGATGGCTGTACACGACCAACGGATACATTACTTGGATTCGCTCAACACGCTGACCGACGCACCGGTATCCCCCGGATTCATTTTAGGGATGAAGGCACATGACTACCTCATGTTTGCCCCCCTGCCATTAGACACCGGCAAAGCTTACCGGATGGTTCAAAAAGCTATCGGCATGGAGAAAGAAAAGTCTACTTATTATATGTTGCAAGACTTAATGGACTTGTCGCTTCAACAACTAAAAAACGACCCCGACCATATCGAACAGTTCATCCAGGATTACCTGACGGCGTCGCACCATGCAAATATGCGCATAAAGACCCTTGCGCCCGACACCAAAAAACGTCTGTTATGGGAAACAACAAAAAATTACATCGACGCACGGTTCATGGAAAGCGGTCAAACGACATGTAAAGCCCTGCAAGCCGTATATGGTCCGAAAATCGAACGACATCAAACCGACTTGGCCTACTTGAATCAAGTCCTTACGACCCTGGAGCAACTGAAATGTACAGGCGAAGAGGCTTATATCGCGGCATCGGAGGCCGTATGCAGGCTCACTCCTACCTACGGCAAAGCAGCCCGATGCGGATACCTTTATTATAAAAAAGGAGAAACAGAGAAAAGCATAGCTTATTTTGACAAAGCGATAGAACTGGCCGGCTCGACAACAGAGCAATCGACCAGCTGCTATTGGGCGGCAAGGGTATTGTTTAACCAAAAACAATGGATCCGTGCCAAACAATATGCGTTAAAAGCCATCGCGCTCAACCCCAACAACGGAAAGCCCTACATACTGATAGCGCAAATGTATGCTTCGAACCCTAACTGGTGCAAAGAAGCTACATTAAACCAATGCACCTACTTCGCCGTTATCGACAAGCTGCAAAAAGCCAAGTCGTTAGACGCCAGCGTAACCGATGAAGCGAACCGCCTCATCAATACTTATACAGCCCATATCCCCAGTGAGCACGACCTGGCCTACTTAGGGCTGAAAAAAGGTAATTCCGTCATTCTTGGCGGATGGATAGACGAAACAATCATTTTAAGATAACCCGATACATCATGCCACCTAAACCGACAAACAAAAAATTCATGATACCGCTGAGCCTGACGGTAGCGTTGTGGATAACCGCTTCGTTCTTTTTCTTCCCCTCATGCGGCAAGAAAGAGAATCTGGCGGAAGCCGTCAGCAAGGAAGACTCCATCCCCGATATGCGCACAACCGGTGTCACCACTTATATATCCGATTCGGGCATGATCCGCTATAAAATCATAACCGCCGAATGGCTCATTTATAGCCGGATAGACAGCCCCTATTGGGCATTCAAGAAAGGCGTCTACTTGGAAAAGTTCGATACATTGTTCCGCATCGATGCCAGCATCAAAGCGGATACGGCTTTCTACTACGAGCTTAAAAAATTATGGGACTTACGCGGGAACGTACACATCCGCAGCCAGCGAGGCGATAAATTCGATACCCAACAGATGTTCTGGGACCAAGGCAAGGAACGGATTTATTCCGACCGCTTTATCCGTATCGAACAACCCGACAAAGTGCTTACCGGATACGGATTCGAGTCGAACCAGCAAATGACAGAATACCAGATATACAATAATACAGGCATATTCACCGTAGAAGATACAGCCCCTGTAGACACGGCTGCACAACCCAAAACCAATCACACAAAATGACGGGACTTCTTATCAACCTACTTATATGCATGACGTTTTCCACCTTCTTCGCAGGGATGGAAACCGCCTTTCTCGCTTCCAGCAAATTGCGTTTCGAAATGAAGAAAGACAACAGTCTGTCTGCTCGGATATTGTCGGTATTTTACCGCAACGCCAATCATTTCGTATCCACAATGCTGGTGGGCAACAGCCTCTCGTTGGTGGCATGCTGTATTTGGACAACACAGTTTCTCGAACAATATGTGTTCCGGTCTCTCTACCTCCCGCCCGCCTTAGCCATTCTTATCGAAGTGTTGGTGTCTGCCATGATGATGCTCATTACCCTCGAACTGATTCCCAAAACCATTTTCAAAATGTTCCCGGGGCATACCTTATATATATTATCCATCCCCGCTTTTGTCTTTTATGTACTCTTCTACCCCATCAGCTGGCTGGTATCTTCACTCTCTACCGGCATCTTACGCATATCAGGGCATAAAGTAGACAAGAAAGCCACCGAAATGGCTTTCACCAAAGTTGATTTGGACAAATTTATCCAAAACAGCCTGAAAGACACCGGTACTCCCGAAAACCTCCATACTGAAATAGAACTGTTCCGCAACGCTCTCGACTTCTCGAACATCAAAGTACGCGACTGTATGATTCCACGTACAGAAATCATCGCTGTCGAATCGGACACTCCGCTCGAAACCCTGAAAGAAGCATTTATCGAACACGGCATCAGCAAAATCATCATTTACCGGGAAACCATCGACAACATCGTGGGCTATATCCATTCATCTGAAATGTTCAAACCGCTCACTGACTGGCACAAGAACATACGACGCATCCCTATCGTACCCGAATCGATGAGCACCCACAAGCTGATGAAACTGCTGATGCAACAAAAACGGTCGCTTGCCGTCGTGGTCGATGAATTCGGAGGTACTTCGGGTATTGTCTCCATGGAAGACTTGGTAGAAGAAATACTGGGAGACATCGAAGACGAACACGACACCAATTCTACCATAGCCAAAACCATCGGCGAAAACGAATACATCTTCTCCGGAAGGCTGGAAATAGAGAAAGCCAACGAAATGTTCGGACTCGGTTTGCCCGAAAGCGATGAATACCAGACTATCGGCGGATTGATTCTCCACGAATACCAAAGCTTCCCGAAAGCATACGAAACGGTAACCGTTGACCACTTCCATTTCAAGATAATCAAGGTCACAGCCACCAAAATAGAGCTGGTAAAACTGAAAGTAACCCCGTAAATAAACGAAAATCATCATTTTTTTCCAGAAAAAGGGCATGGCTATGTACATTTTTTGTATCTTCGTGCGCTAAATGGAAAAACAATAATAAAAATCATAACGTTAAATGGCAACTTTACAATCAATTAGAAGCAAAGGACCACTTTTGGTGGTTGTAATCGGTCTTGCCCTGTTCGCTTTCATCGCGGGTGACGCATGGAGGATTCTCCAACCTCACCAAGGCAGACAAGACGTGGGAGAAGTAAACGGAGAAAAACTCTCCGCGCAAGAGTATCAGAAAATGGTAGACGAAGTCAGCGAAGTCATCAAGATGACCAACGGGCTGAATTCGCTGAACGAAGACCAGTTGAGCGGAATCAAAGACCAAGTATGGAACACATACGTCAACAATCAACTGATAGCAAGCGAAGCCGAAAAGTTAGGCTTGACGGTTACCGACAAGGAACTGCAAGCTATCATTGACGAAGGTGCTCATCCGCTGCTGATGCAGACCCCGTTCCGCAACCCGCAGACAGGAGCTTTCGACAAGGATATGCTGAAGAAATTCCTGGTAGAATACGCCAACCTCGGATCTACTCAGATGCCAGCCCAATACGCCGAATATTACCAGAAGATGTACACGCTTTGGAAATTCATCGAAAAAACGTTGAAAGAATCTACCTTAGCGTCCAAATACCAGAACCTGATAGCAAAATCACTGATTTCGAATCCGGTATCTGCCGAAGATGCGTTCAAAGGACGTACAGAGCAAAGCGACTTGCTGTTAGCGGGCGTACCCTACGCAAGCATCAGCGACTCTACCATTACCGTGACGGACAGCGAAATCAAAGACCTGTACAACGAACGCAAAGAATCGTTTAAGCAACCGGTAGAAACCCGCGACATCCAATACATTGATGTACACGTTGTTCCTTCGGATGCCGACCGTGCCGATGTATTGAAAGAAGTAACAGAATACAGCAACCAGTTAGACAAAATGACAAGCGATTATGACGCATTTATCCGCTCTACGGGTTCAGCTGTAAACTATACCGGCGTAGCTATCAACAAGACTTCGCTTCCGCAAGACGTGGCTGCACGTTTGGACTCTGTTTCTGTAAACGAAGTATACGGTCCTTACTACAACCAGAGCGATGACTCTTACAATGCATTCAAGATTATCGCCAAGGCTACTGCCCCCGATTCTTTCCAAATCCGTCAGATTCAGGTTATGGCAGATACCGAAGCCAGACGTACCGAATTGGCAGACAGTATCTTCAATGCTATCAAAGGCGGAGCCGATTTCGCGGAAGTGGCTAAAGCATACGGACAAACGGGAGAAGCCGCTTGGATTAATGCCAGAAGTTGGGAAGGAGCGTCACTCGATGCTGACAATCTAAAATATATTCAAACACTGATAAACCAACCGGTAAACGAACTGAAAAACCTGCAAGTAGGACAAGCCAACCTGATTCTGCAAGTCATGAACAAAAAGGCAATGAAACTTAAATACCAGGTGGCAGTCGTAAAACTTCCGGTTGAATTCAGTAAGGAAACTTATAGCGATGCATACAACAAATTCAGCCAATTTGTTGCGCAAAACACAACGCTGGAAGACATGAAAAAGAATGCGGAAGAAGCAGGCTATACGCTGATTCCGATGTCAGACTTCCGCAGTGACGCACACTATGTAGCCAACATCCATTCCACACAAGAAGCTTTGCGCTGGATTTTCGACGCTAAACCAGGCGAAGTATCCCAGCTTTACGAATGCGGTGACAACGACCACATGATGGTAGTAGGACTGGAAGCCATCAACAAGGCAGGTTATGTGAACATCAACAAAGTGGCAAATATGCTGAAAAACGAAATCATCCGCGACAAAAAAGCGGAACAACTGATGAGCCAGATGAAGGGATTCAACAGCCTCGATCAAGTGAAAGGTATCAAAAACGCCGTCAGCGATAGCGTAAAACACGTAACTTTCAATGCCGCAGCTTACATCTCTGTAGTCCCTGCCAGCGAACCGGCTGTCAGCGCATACGCCGCAAAGACCGATGTAAACAAGGTATCTGCTCCTATCAAAGGCAACGCCGGTGTTTATATGATTCAGGTATATGCCAAAAATAAAGGTGCTGAAGAATTCGACGCAAAGAAAGAAGAAACCGCTTTGTCTGCTACAACATCACGTATGATCAATCAAAGTATCTACTACGACCTGCGTGAAAAAGGCAAAGTTGTTGACCAACGCTACTTATATTTCTAAAGACTTTTCATAGCGACACAAACAAAGGCGTACCTGCATGCCAGGTACGCCTTTGTTTGTATACATATACCCAGCTCCCCCACACAGGGTTAACCCTTCTGCATAAATAGTAATAATACAAGTCAACCCATACTACAAATCAGACGTAAAGTAGTCAACCTTTTCTACAAAGTTACACTTCTCACCCAGTTCAGATATAATAAAACTACAGTTTCAGTGCAATAAAACTACAGTTTCAGTGCAATAAAACTAAAGTTTCAGTATATAAGAAACAACCTGAAACTTAATTCCGCCCCGTAAATACATATAAATGATTTAGTAACGCATCACATTCCGATGCACACATACGCCTGATAACGTGTGTTTCCGCATACGGGTGTCAACGAAAGATAACCGCCCGCCAACCGCCCGTCTTTCAGCCGGACCGGATACGCCTGGGAAATGGTTTCATGAAAACGCAAGGCTTCTTCGCTCCCGGCATAATGCTCAATGCGGAAACAGCCCTGTGCGGCAGGATGCACATAACGGTCGAAAAAAAGACGGGCAAGCACACCCATGTTCATCCGCAGGTTGATTTCCACACACGGATGCACCCGATAGCCTTCCTCCCGGCATATCATCATATCCACCCCCAAATAACCCGTATAATGCCCACCCAGCCATTCGGGTAACTTCCGAAGCAAATGCCGGCGCACATCGTGTAAGGTTTCAAGCGGAACGTATCCGACTAACCGGCGCTCTATTTCAGCATCGGAAGCCAGCAGGTTACCCTTGTAATTGCCGAACGCATCAGTTTCGAACAACGAATAACCGACAAACGACACCTTTCCCTCCCCGTCGGCACGGAATTCCATGGCGAAATCGCACACCTTATCATATACAGGCTCTGCCATCAGTGCCCCTTGTGTGCGGAGGATGCGTGCCGCCCAACCTTCCGCCGAAGCCGGCCATACACCACAAGGCAAGAAAACCAATCCTCTTCCGCTTCCCGACCAAGGTGCCTTCAGGACACATCTCCCCCATCCGTCCCATGCCTTCCGGACTTCTTCCAATGTGCGGCACACCCGTGACTCGCCACACACTCCCTTTTCATCGGCAAAGCTCCGCAAGACTTCGGAAGCGCACACCCTGCCCGACAAACGCCTCCATTCCCCCAAAGCTCCGCCGGAAGGAAGAAAGCCGGAACCGACTCCGGCTTGAAGCAACGTATGCACCAAAGCCGGACTCCATCCCCAAGGCACGTAAACGGAAGAAAGCCAACGTGTCGTCCAGCCTACCTGCGGAAAAGGCGTTTCTCCTTTGCACAACCTCTCCCAACAAGGAATATCCGCCTCCCGTTTCACCTTCACCACGCTTCCTTCGGGCGCATACCAAGCCGGCAATGCAGCCAGCTCGTCCGCCATACGTACAATCTCCGCCGGTGCCTTATAATAAGGAGTGAAATTGGCAAGTGCCATATCGTTCTCCGGATTGAAATAATAAATCGTTTTCTCCATATCTTTATTATTGAACACAGAGCTACAAAGACACAGAAATACATTTTTCATCATCCGAATCCTTAGAAGCTGTTTTGAATTTCTCCAAAAAGTTTTTCTTGGCTTGATGTATCCGTTTTCGTGTGTGCTTTGGGCGATAAATTCAAAACAGCTTCTTATCAAGCCAATAAAAAACCCCGTGTCTTTGTGTCTCCGTGTTTAATTATAAATCCTCCACACAAAGTTACATGAAAAAAACGAATATTTTGATAACTCCAGTTTGCAAATTAATGAACTATTAGTATATTTGCACCGAAGAAACTGAAATTCATGGAAGCATTCTACAGAACACATAATTACTTAGTCGAGCACACTAACGCCCCTGTCCGACGTGACTTGATGGACGAGATAGACTGGAACGCCCGCCTCATCGGCATCAAAGGAACACGCGGAGTAGGGAAAACCACATTCTTGTTGCAATATGCCAAGGAAAAATTCGGTTTCGACCGTTCGTGCCTATTTGTAAACATGAACAATTTCTATTTTTCGCAATATAGCTTGGTAAACTTTGCGGGTGAATTTGTAAAACGAGGCGGTAAAGTGCTTCTTATCGACCAAGTATTCAAACTTCCGCACTGGAGCCACGACCTGCGCACTTGTTATGACCGTTATCCTAACCTGAAAATCGTCTTCACCGGTTCATCTGTTATGCGGCTGAAAGATGAGAATCCGGAACTGAACGGCATCGTACAATCATACAACCTGCGGGGCTTCTCTTTCCGTGAATTCCTGAACCTGCAAACGGGCAATCATTTCTCGGCTTATACCCTCGATGAAATCCTGACAGGACACGAACATATCGCGAAAACCATCCTGCCCCACATCAACCCGCTCAATTACCTGCAAGACTACATTCACCACGGCTTCTATCCTTTCTTCTTAGAAAAACGTAATTTTTCGGAGAATCTGCTGAAGACCATGAATATGATGATAGAAGTAGACATCTTGCTCATCAAACAAATTGAGCTGAAATATCTCTCGAAAATAAAAAAATTATTATATTTGTTGGCGGTAGACGGACCAGTTGCCCCCAACATCAGCCAACTGGCTTCGGACATACAAACCTCGCGCGCCACGGTGATGAATTATATCAAGTATCTTGCCGACGCACGGCTGATAAATATGGTCTACCCGAAAGGAGAAGTGTTCCCTAAAAAGCCTGCCAAGATTATGATGCACAACACCAACCTGATGTACAGCATCTACCCGGTCAAAGTAGAGGAACAAGACGTATTGGAAACATTTTTCGTCAATTCGCTTTGGAAAGACCACAAAGTGAACAAAGGCGAAAAAGGGACTTCGTTCTTAGTGGATGAACGGTTGAATTTCCGCATCTGCGGCGAAGGATACAAAATAAAAAGCAACCCGGATATCTATTACGCCATGCACCGGGCCGAGCTGGGACACGGCAACCAGATACCTTTGTGGTTGTTCGGCTTTTTATATTGATGCATAAAAAGAGAAAACAATATTTTTATTACCTAATAATATAATTAGTAATTGTATGACTAAACAAAAAAAATTCATCACGTGTGATGGTAACGAAGCTGCCGCTCACATCTCGTATATGTTTACGGAAGTAGCCGCTATCTACCCCATCACTCCGTCGTCTACCATGGCTGAGCACGTAGACGAATGGGCTGCCGCAGGTCGTAAAAACATCTTCGGCGAAACTGTTTTGGTACAGGAAATGCAATCTGAAGGCGGTGCTGCCGGTGCAGTACACGGCTCGCTTCAGGCTGGTGCATTGACTACTACTTATACTGCATCTCAGGGTCTGTTGCTGATGATTCCGAACATGTATAAAATCGCAGGTGAACTGCTTCCGTGCGTATTCCATGTATCGGCACGTACACTGGCTTCTCACGCATTGTGTATCTTCGGCGACCACCAAGATGTAATGTCTACCCGTCAGACTGGTTTCGCTATGTTGTGCGAAGGTTCTGTACAGGAAGTTATGGATCTGGCAGGCGTCGCTCATCTGGCTACCATCAAGTCTCGTGTTCCGTTCGTAAACTTCTTCGACGGATTCCGTACTTCTCACGAAATCCAGAAAATCGAAAAGCTGGACAACGAAGACCTCGCTCCGCTTATCGACCGTGAAGCTTTGGCCGAATTCCGCAACCGTGCGCTGACTCCGAACAAACCGGTGGCACGCGGTATGGCTGAGAACCCCGACCACTTCTTCCAACACAGAGAATCATGCAATCCTTACTATGAAGCTGTTCCGGCTATCGTAGAAGAATACATGAACGAAATCAACAAGATTACGGGACGTAACTACGGCCTGTTCGATTACTATGGTGCTGAAGATGCAGAAAACATCATCATCGCCATGGGTTCGGTAACAGAAGCTACACGTGAAGCTATCGACTACCTGACCGCTCAAGGCAAGAAGGTAGGTATGATTGCCGTTCACTTGT
>ERZ779874.941-NODE-941-length-30910-cov-69.229201_pt1 | contig 30910 bp, 28 predicted proteins | sample MGYA00511031_ERZ779874 | MGnify/ENA primary metagenome ERZ779874 (study PRJEB29588, sample SAMEA2156850) | human gut metagenome | biome: human gut; feature: human-associated habitat; material: faeces | place: Denmark | collected 2008/2010 ...
CGGATACATCAAGCCAAGAAAAACTTTTTGGAGAAATTCAAAACAGCTTCTAAATGAAATGCGAATAATTCATTCAAAAGTTGTTCTAATGAACAAAATTCTCAAAGCATACTTTTCTACTGTGGATCAGGGACAAGGCAGCATTGATGCTTTCTTGCCAATTTGGCAAGGAGTGCTTTTTCTTTCTGCTGTTGCCTAACCCTGTAGTTTTCTTGCCCCAGCTCTATGAAATCCGTCCCCTTGGTGAGTACGTTCCAGTAGCAGATTGCCAGTTTTCTACAGACTGCGACAATAGCTTTCCCGGTTCCGGCTTTTGCCGCTATCCGGTGATAGAAAGCGGCCAGGGCCGTTTTGCCTTGCGAGATGGAAGACACCACTTTCTTAAATGCCTGCGCCGCATGGCTTTTTATCCGGTCGGTGCGTAAAGAAATGATGACTCCCCCGGTTATTTTGTTATGGGGCGTAAAGCCAAGATAAGAGGCGAAGCATTTGGCGGAGGGGAATCCTTTTCCTTGATACGGCGCACATACTTTGCTACGTTGTCGGGCTTCTTTACCAAAGGAAAGATGATACCATCCTCACCGTTCTCCGGTCTTGGAGGAAGTAAGGAAAGAGCCAAAGTGTTGAGTGGAACGCTAACGGACGCTTGGTCTTGTGCTGGATGATGGAAACCATCCGCACGCCGTTCACGTCCTTGATGTCGCTCCACCGCAAGTGCTGCATATCACCGAGCCGAAGTCCCGTCATGCACGAGAACAGGAACGCTTTCTTCACGATGTCATATCGGCACGGCGTGGCTATCAGCGTCCGCAGTTCCTCTATGGTCAGGAACTCGCGCATGGCACTTTTCTTTTGTGGCTTCTCCTTTGCGTCCAACAGTTTGAACGGGTTGTTGTCAATCAGCCCCTTGCGGACTGCCATGTTCAAGGCGGCGGCCAAGCGGTTCATGAAGATGCGGCAGGTGGTGCTGCCCAAGGTCTTTTTCCCGTTGTTGAACGTGCAGGTTTTCAGAAAGGCGATGAAGCCCTTGCAGAAATCCTTGTCCACCTCTTTCAGGGCAAGGTTAGGCTTCCCTATATATAATAGGTATTGTTCCACCCTTGCCTGCGCGTTCCGCTTCGACCTCATGCTTGCCGGGGTAAGGCCGTTCTCATCCTTTGTGTACTTCTCCACCCAAGCGGCAAGCGTCATCCGTCCCTTTTTCACGTTCTCCCAATTCACAAGGCCGTGCCGCTGGATGTCGAGAGGATGCGCTCAGCCTTGATTTGCTCGGCCTGTTTGAACGGTTCTTGTTCTGCAACTTGGCGGCTGCGTTCACTTCCGGCACAAGGTAGAGTTTCAAGCCTTCTTTCTTCCTTGCGTCCATGTAATACATGTCAAGATACAGGCTTACATTGCCGTTGTTGAGCCTCTTTTCGCGTATGCGGACAGGCTCTTTACATTTTGATTTCTTTCTTCTTCCGTCCCATTTTCTTTTCTGTGTTATCCGTTTCTTGAATTTGTTACTATATTGTTTATCAATTATTTATGCGCAACACAAAGATAAATCCGAAAGGGACAAAAACGGGACAAAAAGCGCACGAAAATATCTCAATTTAGGCAAATATAACGGTTTAATCAAAAATTAGCAGATACTCATAACTGACTATCAATCAGTTCGATTTGACCGATTTCGTTATATTTGATTTCCTATGGTTTTACCCGTTTGCGATAATTGGTGGATTCCGTGGAGTCACAGCGCAGGCTTCTTCTGGAAGCGACACGAAAAAAACGAAGATATAGGGTAAGTGTTTTGTTCTACAGGGTTGTTATATAAATGATTTTGTTTGTCTACGCTGTAGACGGAGCAAAAGTATTTTATAAACTAACCCTAATTTAATGTGAGACCTTAAAAAACGAGTATGAGAAGCGGAAAATCTTGTGGAATCTTATTTCGGGCATGGGCATTGTCTATGCTTGTCGTAATGCCGTGGCAATTTGTGGCGGCGGAATCTCGATGTGTTGAAGAGGAAAATGTTTGGATAGATGATTATGCTGGTGCCGTGTCGGGCGTAGTTCGTTCGGCGGCTGGAGCCGAGAACGGTACCACATTGACCGTGCGTAATGGCAAAGCGGCTACGGGCTATGTGCGCGTAGAGTTATCCGAGGCTGTTGATACGGATTTACAGGTGACTTTTGCGATAAGTGATGCGGCACTGGCGGTTTATAACGAAGTAAATGGTTGTACTTATACCACGTATGACAGAGCGGAGTTGGCAAAAGGCGGGAAAGTAACTATCCCGGCAGGTCAGCGTCAGTCGGATTATGTAGCGGTACGTATTCCGGCAGGTGGGAAAGGTGATGCTGTTGCTATTACGGCTACTTTCGACAAACCTGGCATGAAGAGTGAACCGTTCGTTTATCGGGTGTCCGAGATGAACGCCCCTGTGTATGATAAGCCTCTGAAGAACTTATGTTATATAGAGGTCAACAACGAGAATCCGTTGAATGCAGGTGAATATACATTGTCGGACGGCAAACCGTTTTTTGATATTGTGAGTGTATTTGCGGCAAATATAAATCTTAATGAGGAAGGAAAACCGTATATCCATTGCAATGACCAGGTGACTTTTGTCTTGCGCCATGCCGATGAAATCATCCGTCCGTTGCAAGCGAAGGGTATCAAGGTACATTTGTCTATTTTGGGCAATCATGACGATGCCGGAATGCGTAGCTTGAGTGAAGAAGGTGCGAAAGCGTTTGCTCAAGAGTTGAAGATGTATGCTGATATTTATGGTTTTGACGGTTTTGACTTTGACGATGAGTATTCATCGTATGCAGAAAACAATTTCAAGGGAAGTGCCGTGTCGGGACCGAATGTCGTAGCTTCGGTCGGCGAATGTACGAGTGCCAATTATACCAAATTGATGGAGGCTTGCCGTGAATGGTTGCCGAAAGGTGAAAGCACTTTTGGTATTTATTGGTATACCGATAACGACCAGCCGGTCGGAGCGCACCTGGAGGATTTGATAGATTACGCTGTATATGGAGCGTATGGTGCTTTCGATGAATACAGGCAACAAGAGCTGAGTAATTCTATCGAGGCTCCGTATGCCATAACGTTGAGTGGATTAGACGCGACGGGAGGGATGAAGGCGGTTTCTGTCAACGAGGAATATTTGAGGAAAGTAAAAGACGGGGAGTATGGTTATTTCGCGTTTTATGATTTGAAATCGAACCGGGTATATACCAAAGAATTTAATCAAGTTGCGAAGATTTTATGGGAAGGGCAGACAGTAAAATGGACTGGGAATGTATATGCGCGTACTGAAATGGTTCCTGTAAAGTATTCCGTTTTGTCTGAAGGTAAGTGAAGATTGTTTTTCTGGATAAGTAGCTTTGCATGGCGTGAGAAATGTAAATACTCTCTACCTGTTGTTTAATAGATAAATAAAGTGAGAAGGCCGGAGTCTGTGTGTGACGCATAGTTCCGGTTTTTTTAGTGCTTCATGTTTTTGTAGGCACAAAAAAACGATATTCATCTTTTTATGAATACCGCCGGCTTCCGAAAGAACCCCCATTGATAGGGTTCTTGTTTCATCTTCATTCAGTTGTTTGTGTTTGTTGTTATCCTTTTTACCTTTTCTTTTTACCTCAAAGCAAAACTAATTTCACCTATTGGATGTAATTCCTGAAAACTACCTTTTTACTAATACCTAAAAAACAAAAACATCTAATTACCTCTTAATCTAATACCTTTTCTTTTGCTTTGAATCTTTTTACCTATATATGTTTCTACTATCTATTAGTTTGTGCTTACTGGTTTCACAACCACAGTGCAAAGGTATGGCTTTTTCTTGTATCTGCAATAAGAGTGAGAGAATTATTATAAAAAATGCTATATTTCTTGATGTAAATCATCTCGTCCGTTCTGTGATATGTCCGAAAATGGGCTTTTGTGTGCGGAAACAGTGCCTGTGTGTGCGGTAACGGTTTGTTTTTATAGCAGAATGGTTGGCTTTTGCTGCTGTTTTGTGCTTGTTTAAAACGTAACTTAAATGTGCGTGTTTTGTCTGAATTGTTAAAAAGAATCTTTTAGCCTCAGGATTCGCTGGTTGCTGCTCCCGCGAAATTCCAAGTGTGGAGAGTAAAGCGATTTATCGAACCTGCCGTCCACTAAGACATCGATATAGGCAAGAATGGGATGCCGGAGCGGATCGGCGAGCAACTCCTCATACGTATATCCGGTATAGCACCAGATGTTCAGTCCGGTTTGTTCGCGAAATAGCCGGATAACGGGCAGGAAGGCTTTCGGATTATAGAACGGGTCGCCTCCGGAAAAAGTGATGCCATCCAATAAAGGGTTGGCGTTGATTTGGGCAATCATTTCATGAATGGCTGTATCGGTCAAAGGAGAACCAGCCAATGGATTCCAGGATTCAGGGTTATGGCATCCTTTGCAATGATGGCTGCATCCTGCAAGGTAAATGGAGAACCGGATGCCCTCGCCATCCACAATGGTTTCGGGGTATGTATATAGATAATGGAGCATGGCTCTTGAGGGTTGATAGTCGATAATTAATAGCTTTGTAATGTGCCGGCAAAATAGCGTAAAGCCAAGAGGAACTGTTTTGGATTTCTACAAAAAGTTTTTCTCATCTTGATGCTTTCGTGTGCGCTTTGGATGGTTTTTTGTCCTTTTCGTTTCTGTTCCGGCTATTTTTCCCACCACAGAATTGAAAATGTCTAAAAACTCCTCCCCAATCATCACACGAAAACGGATACATCAAGCAAGAAAAACTTTTTGGAGAAATTCAAAACAGCTTCTTAACGGTTCATTGTTTAATGGTGTTTTATGCGGTCGCGTTCTTCGGCGCGTTTGGCCGAGTTCCAGCTGCTTAAGTCTCCGGTAAGATAGCCAGTGATACGCCGCATACGGAGGATGTTCTCGCTATTACATATCGGACATCTATCGTAAATGACTCCACGATAACCGCAATTATGGCAGGTGTCTACCGGATGGTTGATAGAACCGTATCCGATACCCTCATCGTGCATTACCTTGACAATTTTGGCGATGGCGCGCACGTTCTTCTGTGCTTCGCCGTCCAGTTCCACGTAGGTGATGTGTCCGCCGCGTGTCAAAGCGTGGAAAGGGGCTTCGCGTTTGATTTTCTCTACGATGCTGATAGGTTCTTTTACATCCACATGGAATGAATTGACGTAATAATCACGGTCGGTTACGCCGGGGATGATGCCGTATTTCTTGCGGTCGATGCGGGTAAAACGTCCCGAAAGTCCTTCGGCAGGTGTTGCCAGTACCGAATAATTCAATCCATATTTCTGTTTCAGCTTATCCGCCACACGGTTCATCTCCTCTACCGCTTCGTAGAGAGTGTCCCATGCTTTGCGGTTGTGTCCGTGTCCTTCTCCATAAAGAGCCACCATTGCATTGTGTCCGCCGATAAAGCCGATGCCCAAGGTACCTTGTTTCAGTACGTCGCCTACTTCATCGTTCGGGTTTAGCCTGCCTCCGCCTTTCCATACGTCGTTGCTCATCATGAAGGGGAATTGGCGGACAAGGGCGGTGCGTTGGTATTGGTAGCGCACATAAAGTTGTTCACCGATGAATTCCGCCATCCGGTGTACCGATTGTAAGAACAACTTTCTGGCGCATTGCTCCATGGCTTCCCGATTGTTTTCGCCTGCGGTACGTTCGGCTTCCCGATGTGCTTCAATGGCGAGGCGGGGCAGGTTCATTGTGGTAAACGAAAGGTTTCCACGTCCCAAGCTGGTTTTTTCGCCGTTCAGGTTTTCGAACACTCGGGTACGGCATCCCATTGTTGCCAGTTCGTAGCGATAACGTTTCGGGTCGTTCTTGTCCCATTTTTCGTTCTGGTTGAACGGGGCATCAAGGAACATGAAGTTAGGGAAGAGGGCTTTTGCCGTGGTTCGGCAGGCTTTCAGGAAGAGGTCGAAGTTGGGGGTTTCGAACGTCATTCCTCCGTTCAGTGCCGATTCAAAGTCGGTCATCGCCTTCTGGTAGTCGGCTTCCGAATAAGATACGCCGTCCTTTATCTTAAAGATTTGGATAGGGAATACCGGCACTTCTCCTCGTGTGCCCAGTCCTTCCACCGTAGCTTTCAGCAATTCTTCGATGACCATCCGTCCTTCGGCTGAGGTGTCCGTTCCGTAATTGATGGAACTGAACACCACTTGATTGCCTCCGCGCGAATGCATCGTGTTCAGGTTATGGATGAATCCCTCCATCGCCTGATGCGTGTCTTTGCGCACTTGCTTGTGGGCAGCGTGCAGGATGTGTGCCAATTCTTCCTCGGTGAGAACGATGCTTTGGTTTGCCAGTGCGGAAAGAAATGCCGTCCGGGCTTCTTTTGCCGGTTCGATGGAAACAAGATGTGTGTGCACCTGTGTCGCTAAGTTTTTTTCATCGATGGTGTTTCCTTTCATGTCCATATAGAAGGTAATGCCTGTTACGATGGCTTTCTGATAGCTTTTCAATACGCCTTTCGCCATGAAGAAGTCGAAGGCGGGGATGGCCTGGCCTCCGTGTTGCTCGTTCTGGTTGGTTTGGAAAATGATGGTTGCCAGCGTGGCATAGCTTTGGATGGACTGGGGTGTGCGGATGCTTCCGTTCTTTGTGTGGAAGCCGCGCTCGAACAAGTCGTCCAAATCATATTGGATACACGTGGTGGTCTTGGTGGGGTAATAATCCAAGTCGTGAATATGGATATCCCCTGTGCGGTGCGCTTCGGCATATTGCTTGGGCAAGAGGTATTTGTACGTATAGTCTTTGGTGACTTCCGAGGCGAAGGTCATCATCTGTCCGGCAGGCGTATGGCTCGACATATTGGCGTTGCTCAGGTTCACATCGTTTTTGTCTATTGCCACGATGCCATCCATGATGTGCTTCATTTGCGTCTTGCGTTCGCGTTCGGTGTTTCGCCATTGGCGGTAGATGATGTATTTCTTAGCCACTTCGGGCTGCACTTTCATCAGCTCGTTCTCTACGAGGTCCTGTATTTCTTCTACTTCCAATATGGGGTGTTCGAAGTGGGCGATGACCCGTTGTGTGATTTCTTCGATCAGTTGCTCCTGGTTTTCCAGTCCGGTAGCTTGGAATGCTTTCCCGATAGCGTTCGAGATTTTAGAAGCCGAAAAGCTTTCTTGCTTTCCGTCCCGTTTGATGATGCAAATGTCTGTTGCGTTCATGTCGTGTTGCTTTTATAAGGGTTGGACAAACAGTTGCAAAGGTAATGATTTGGATGATTATTTCAAATTCGAAATTCTCATTGTTATCTAAATTGGACAACTTTGAAAAATAAAAACGGCGTTACACGTATGTATAACGCCGTTTTGTGGATAACTTAATTTAAAATAAGATTATTCTATTTGAAGATCAGATAATGTTTATATTAGGAAGGATTTACTGGCTCCAACCCCATTCCTTTTGCCTTTTCCAGCATAAATTGGAAGGCAGCATCGTGTTCGTTGGGGATGATGCCGTCGAGGATGGCATCTTTTATCGCGCTTTTCAGTTCACCTATTTCCCGACACGGGTGCAGGTTGAATATGCGCATGATTTCTCCTCCGTCTACAGGAGGTTGGAAATTGCGGATGCGGTCTTTCTCTTCCAAGTCCTTCAGCTTTTGTCGTACCAGCTTGAAATTGTCGAGGAAACGTTGTTTGCGTGCTTCGTTTTTCGACGTGATATCCGCTTCGCAGAGTGTCATCAGGTCGTCGATATCATCTCCGGCTTCAAATAACAGACGGCGTACTGCCGAGTCGGTCACTACGTCATCGGCTATTACGATGGGACGCATGTGCAGTCCCACCAACTTTTGTACGTACTTCATTTTTTCATTCATCGGCAATTTCATCCGGCGGAAAATTTCGGGCACCATTTTCTCGCCTACATAATTATGGTTATGGAAAGTCCAGCCCAAGCGCGGATCCCAGCGTTTGGTGCGTGGCTTGCCGATGTCATGCAGCAGGGTAGCCCAGCGTAGCCAAAGGTTGTCCGATACTTTCGCTATGTTGTCTACTACCTCTAAGGTGTGATAGAAGTTGTCTTTGTGTCCGCGTCCGTTGCGCACCTCTACTCCTTGCAGGGCGGTCAGTTCGGGGAATATCAGTTCCAATAGCCCGCAGCGGTCTAAGTCGACAAAGCCTTTCGAGGGTACGGGCGAGAGCAAGATTTTGTTTAGTTCGTCCTTGATGCGTTCGTACGAGATGATTTTGATGCGCTCGCGGTTGCGTTCCAGTGCGTTGAAAGTCTCGTCTTCGATATAGAAATTCAGTTGGGTGGCGAAACGGATACACCGCATCATGCGTAGTGGGTCGTCGCTAAACGTGATGTCGGGGTCGAGCGGAGTGCGGATGATACGTTGTTTCAGGTCTTCCAGTCCGTCGAACGGGTCTACCAGTTCGCCGAACCGTGCCTGATTCAGGCATACCGCCATCGCGTTGATGGTGAAGTCGCGCCGGTTTTGGTCGTCTTCCAGCGTTCCGTTCTCTACGACAGGTTTACGGCTGTCATGGCTGTATGATTCTTTGCGTGCCCCCACGAATTCCACTTCCGTTTCGAAAAACTTCACTTGTGCGGTGCCGAAGTTATGGAATACGGACACGTGCGCTTTCGGACCTAACTTTTTGCCCAAGGCTTCTGCCGCTTCGATACCGCTTCCTATCACCACTACGTCGATGTCTTTCGAGGGGCGGTTGAGGAAAATATCGCGCACGTAGCCTCCTACGGCATAGCATTCCAGCCCCAGTTCATCGGCGGTCTTAGAAATCAGTTTGAATATTTTGTCAGTAAAATGTTCTTTCAGATTCATCATCTCTATGCGTTTTCGTTTCGTCTTTTGTGTTCAAAACCTGTAAATAGGGTGCAAAATTACAAAAAAAGCAGGAGCTTTAGCGGATATGAACCGATTAAATTGTATTTTTGTTTCGTGATTTGAGAAGATATGGAGTAAAAAATACAATAGTATGAAAAAGATAATCGTGGCAGCCGTATGTTTGTTGGCATTCCTTTCGGGATGTAATGGCGATTCGAAGAAAGCCGAGGCATTGTTTCAGCGGGCGGAAGCGTCTTTCGCTTCAGGAAACTATGGTTTGGCCAAGTTGCAGATAGACAGTATCCGTACTCTTTATCCCAAAGCGGTAGATGCGCGTAAGGCAGGCATTCGCCTGATGCAGCAAGTAGATTTGAGTGAGCAGCGCAAGACGCTCGCTTACTTGGATAGTGTGATGCAGGTCAAGCAGCTGGCGTTCGATTCGGTTAAGGGGCAGTTTGTGTTAGAGAAAGATACCGCTTATCAGGAAATCGGTAATTATTTCTATCCTACGCAGGTGGTGGAAAAAAACATCGGGCGTTCGTTCCTCCGCGCGCAGGTGAACGAACGGGGCGAGATGTCGCTTACTTCTATCTATTGTGCCGGAGGAAATATTCATCATACGGCGATAAAAGTCAGTGTTGATGGGGATACATTTGCCCAGACGCAATCTTCGCCAGACAGTTATGAGACAACCGATTTGGGGCGTCCTATCGAGAAAGCCGATTACCGTGTCGGCAAAGACGATGGGGGAGTGGCCTCTTTTATTGTAGCCAATCGCGACAAGCGCCTTTTCCGTTTGGAGTTTATCGGAGACCGGAATTACCGGACCACGATGCGGCGTGATGATGTAAAGGCCGTAGTTGCGGTCAGTGAACTGGCACGTATCCTTTCGGCGATGGAAGAAATCCGCAAGCAACAGAATGAAGCCAATCTGAAGCTGAAATTCGTTACCCGTAAGGTAGAGGAAGCGGAGCAGGCGGAAGAATGATCTAAGAAGCTGTTTTGAATTTCTCCAAAAAGTTTTTCTTGGCTTGATATATCCGTTTTCGTGTGTGCTTTGGGCGATTTTTTGGTCCTTTTCGCTCCTGTTCTTCGTCAGATAGCCCGCTATCTTCCTCATCACAGAAGCGAAAATGCCTCAAAAACTCATCCCAAATCATCGCACGATAAATTCAAAACAGCTTCTAAGAAACCTTGGATATAATGCATATAGGGGACATCGGGTCACGTTGGGTGATGTGGCCGGATGTCCTTTTTGTTTTCATGCGGGAAAATTGTAGTTTCGACTGGTGAAAACAAGCGTTTCATCCTGTGAAAACAACCGGAAACGATTGTTGTAGGGAAGCGTCTTTGCGTTTGATGGCTCTGCGCGAAGCACGATGTGTCGGGAGAAAATAGTTTGTACCTTTCCGATTTTACTTTTTTTAGCAGATAAATCCCCGTTAATTTTGTTCATAAACTAAATTTTATCGTATTTTTGCCTCATATTGTAATGTTGACTTTGCAAAATATGATAAATAACATAAAACATCTGGGTATTGTGGAAAGCATAAACGGTTCTCGTCTGAAAGTGAGAATCACGCAGGCTTCTGCTTGCGCTTCTTGTAGTGCGAAAGCGCATTGCCACGTTTCCGAGTCGAAAGAAAAGACCATCGATGTGTACAATCGGGAAGGTGTGCCGTGCCAGGTAGGCGAACAAGTATGGATTGTAGCTACCGCTTCGATGGGCATGAAAGCGGTATTGCTTGCTTTTGTGATTCCTTTTTTGATTCTGCTGGGAGGGCTTGTTGCCGGTTTGCGCTTGACGGGAAGTGAAGCAGGGGCTGCCCTGATAGCCCTTGGCGCATTGATCCCCTATTACCTTATTATATATAGATGCCGCAAGCGGCTCGACCGTTCATTCGTCTTTACTTTGGAAACAGTATTATAATATCAACAACTAACTTTATACTTATGAATCTGATTTTAGTAGCGGTTATTTCATTGGGAGCCATCGGGTTGGTATCTGCCCTTATCCTGTATGTGGCTTCGAAGAAATTTGCCGTGTATGAAGACCCACGGATAGCCCAGGTGGCCCAGGCGCTGCCCCAGGCCAACTGTGGAGGATGTGGGTATCCCGGATGTTCTGGCTTTGCCTCCGCATGTGTGAAGGCCGGTTCGTTGGAAGGGAAACTCTGTCCCGTAGGCGGACAACCTACGATGGAGAAAGTAGCCGGCATCTTGGGGTTGAAGGCCGAAGCTTCCGAACCTAAGGTGGCGGTAGTAAGGTGTAACGGTTCGTGTGCCAATCGTCCGAGACTTACGCAATACGACGGAGTGCGTTCGTGTGCGGTGGCCAACTCTACTTGCGGTGGTGAGACAGGATGTTTCTTCGGGTGTCTGGGATGTGGCGATTGTGTGTCGGTCTGTCAGTTCGGAGCTATCCGCATGAATCCTGAGACGGGATTGCCCGAAGTCGACGAAGGGAAATGTACGGCGTGCGGGGCCTGTGCCAAGGCTTGTCCGCGGAATATCATCGAGATTCGTCCCAAAGGCAAGAATAACCGGCGCGTGTATGTGCAGTGTGTAAACAAGGACAAAGGAGCCGTGGCCCGGAAAGCTTGCGCTGCCGCTTGTATCGGATGCGGCAAGTGTGTGAAGGTATGTCCTTTCGAAGCCATTACCCTGGAAAACAACTTGGCCTACATCGATCCTGCCAAGTGTAAGTCGTGTCGCAAGTGTGAGATGGAATGTCCGCAGGGTGCCATCGTCGCCGTCAACTTCCCGCCCCGCAAAGCGAAGCCGGAAGCGGACTCCGCCCAAACCCTTGCCCAACCTGAAGTAGAACCCTTAAAACAACAGATAAAGTGAAGACATTTAGAATCGGCGGAGTACATCCGGCAGAAAACAAATTGTCGGCGGGCAAGGCTATCAAGCCGCTTGCCCTTCCCCGGCAAGCCGTGTTCCCTTTGTCTCAGCATATCGGTGCGCCCGCTGTACCTGTCGTGAAGAAAGGCGATGCGGTGAAAGTCGGCACCAAGATAGCAGAGGCGGGAGGTTTTGTTTCGGCACCTGTCTATTCTTCCGTATCGGGGAAAGTGAACAAGATAGATGCCGTGGTCGATGCCAGCGGTTATCGTAAGCCTGCCATTTACATTGATGTGGAAGGCGATGAATGGGAAGAATCCATCGACCGTAGCAGCACATTAATAAAAGAATGCAGTCTATCCCCAGAAGAAATTGTAGCCCGAATCAAGGATGCGGGTATCGTAGGAATGGGCGGAGCGTGTTTCCCCACTCATGTCAAACTGACCCCACCTCCGGGTTGTAAGGCGGAGTGTCTGATAGTCAACGGTGTGGAGTGTGAGCCTTATCTTACCGCCGACCATCGGCTGATGTTGGAAAAACCCGACGAGATACTGGTGGGTGTAAGCATCCTGATGAAGGCGGCAAAAGTGACCCGCGCCTACATTGCCATCGAGAACAATAAGCCCGATGCCATCCGCTTACTCAGTGATAAAGCCACATATTTCCAAGGAATCGAAGTAGTTCCCTTAAAGGTCAAATATCCCCAAGGAGGCGAAAAGCAACTCATTGATGCCGTTATCCGCCACCAAGTTCCTGCACCTCCAGCCTTGCCTATCCATGTGGGTGCCATTGTGCAAAATGTAGGTACGGTATATGCCGTCTACGAGGCAGTGCAGAAGCATAAACCGCTCTTCGAACGCATTGTGACCGTTACGGGCAAGTCGTTGAAGGACCCTTCCAATTTCCTTACCCGTATGGGTACGCCGATGAGCCAATTGATAGAGGCTGCCGGAGGAATGCCCGAAGATACGGGCAAGATAATCGGGGGAGGACCGATGATGGGCAAGGCGTTGATGCATGCTGATGTGCCCATTTGCAAAGGAAGTTCGGGCGTTTTGCTGATGAACGGCAAGGAAGCGAAACGCACCGTTCCCCAACCGTGCATCCGGTGTGCCAAGTGTGTGAGTGTCTGCCCGATGGGACTGGAGCCTTATCTGCTTGCCACTTGTTCGGCGCGTGGCGATTGGGAGCGTGTGGAGCATGAAATGATTATGTCGTGCATCGAGTGTGGCTCGTGTCAGTTCACGTGTCCTTCGCACCGCCCGATACTCGACAATATCCGTTTGGGAAAAGGCAAGGTCGGTGTGCTTATCCGTGCGCGCAATGCCAGGAAGTAGTGAATAATTAACAATGAATAATTAACAGTGATTTTATAGTCAACGGTTATGGCAAATAAACTAATCGTATCTTTATCGCCCCACGTGCATAGCGGAGACAGCATACAAAAGAATATGTATGGTGTCTTGATTGCGTTGATACCCGCTCTGCTTGTATCGTTCTTCGCGTTCGGACTGGGGGCTGTCCTTGTCACGCTGACCTCGGTGGCGGCGTGTCTTTTCTTCGAATGGGCTATCACGAAATATATCTTGAAGCGCGACGGAAACACCCTTATGGACGGTTCCGCTGCCCTGACCGGTGTTTTGCTGGCATTCAATCTGCCTTCCAACCTGCCTGTATGGATGGTTGTCATCGGTGCGCTGGTGGCTATCGGCATTGGTAAGATGACTTTCGGCGGATTGGGATGCAATCCCTTCAATCCGGCATTGATAGGCCGTGTGTTCCTCTTGATTTCTTTTCCCGTGCAGATGACCTCGTGGCCTCAGGCAGGCCAGTGGGGCGCTTACCTCGATGCCGAAACCGGCGCTACTCCGCTGGCACTGATGAAGCAAGCCATCAAGACGGGCGATGCTTCCGTATTGGGCGGCCTGCCAAGCAGCCTGAGCCTTTTGATAGGCATTCCGGACAGTGGTCAGATGGGAGCCGGATGTCTGGGCGAAATCAGTGCGGGAGCCTTGCTCTTAGGGCTGGTTTGTATGTTGTGGAAGAAAATCATCTCGTGGCACATTCCGGTGTCTATCCTTGTTACCGTATTTGTGTTTTCCGGCTTGATGCACCTGGCCAATCCGGTTTATGCTTCTCCGGTATACCATCTTCTCACCGGCGGCCTGATGTTGGGGGCTATTTTTATGGCGACCGATTATGTCACTTCGCCGATGACCCACAAGGGAATGATTGTCTACGGCGTTGCCATCGGCTTCCTTACCGTGGTAATCCGCACCTTTGGCGCTTACCCCGAAGGCATGTCGTTCGCCATCTTGATTATGAACGCCTTTACGCCGCTCATCAACACTTATTGCAAACCTAAACGTTATGGGGAGGTATTGAAGAAATGAAAAAGCTGGAATCATCACTGAAAAACATGGTCCTGTCGCTGACAGGATTCTCCATACTTGCCGGAGGATTGTTGGGTTGGGTCAATGCGGCTACGGCAGACCCTATAGCACAAGCCAACGCCAAGGCATTGAGCGATGCTATCGCGGTTGTTGTACCGGGATTCGACAACAATCCGGCCGAAGAGGTAAAGACGGTGGAAGTCGACGGGACCGCCTATAAGGTATATCCCGCTACGAAAGAGGGTGAACCGATAGGGGCTGCCGTAGAAGCCTCTGCCAATGGGTTTGGAGGCGCGCTGACCGTATTGGTAGGCTTCGACACCGAAGGAAACGTCATCGATTATTCTTTACTAAGTCACGCGGAGACGCCGGGACTGGGTTCGAAAGCTGCCGATTGGTTCAAGAAAGGAGCCAAAGGGGATATAACCGGAAAGAATCCAGGCGAGAAGCCGTTGGGCGTGACCCAGGACGGAGGTGAGATAGATGCCATTACCGCGTCTACCATTACTTCGCGTGCCTTCTTGCAGGCGGTAAACCGTGCGTATGCTGCCTATATGGACGAACAGGTGGACGGCACCAGCGGTGCCTCGCCCCAATATTAATCAGGAAAGGAGCAGATTATGAATAACTTGAAAGTATTGATAAACGGAATTGTCAAGGAAAACCCTACGTTTGTCCTTTTGTTGGGGATGTGTCCCACGTTGGGCACTACCTCTTCCGCCCTCAACGGCATGGGGATGGGGCTGGCCACGATGTTTGTGCTGATATGCTCGAATTTCGCCATCTCCGCCATCAAGAACCTTGTGCCCGACATGGTGCGTATCCCTATTTTCGTGGTGGTCATCGCTTCGTTCGTTACCATCCTGCAAATGCTGATGCAAGCATACGTCCCCAGCCTCTACGCCACATTAGGCTTGTTCATCCCTTTGATTGTAGTGAATTGCATTCTGTTGGGACGTGCCGAAGCTTTTGCCTGCAAGAACTCTCCGGTAGCTTCTCTCTTCGACGGGTTGGGCATCGGTTTGGGATTCACCATCGCACTGACTTTGCTGGGTGGTGTGCGTGAGTTTTTGGGGACAGGCAAATTGTTCGGCCTGTCCGTCATGCCCGAGCAGTACGGCATGTTGGTATTCGTGCTCGCGCCGGGTGCCTTTATCGCCTTGGGTTACCTCATCGCTATCGTTAACCGCTTGAAAAAGAAATGAATGTTATGGAATATGTATTGATATTTATCACCGCTATTTTTGTGAACAACATCGTGTTGTCGCAATTCCTTGGCATTTGCCCTTTTCTGGGCGTGTCGAAGAAAGTAGAGACCGCCATGGGTATGGGAGCCGCCGTGGCCTTTGTGCTGACGCTTTCCACCATTGTCACCTATGTCATCCAGAAATTTGTGCTCGACCCCTTCGGGCTTGCCTACTTGCAGACCATTGCTTTTATCCTGGTCATTGCCGCATTGGTGCAGATGGTGGAAATCATCCTGAAGAAGGTTTCGCCCGCTCTTTATCAAGCGTTGGGCGTGTTTCTTCCGCTGATAACTACCAACTGTTGTATCTTGGGTGTGGCCATCCTGGTCATCCAAAAGGACTTCGACTTGCTGACGGGTGTAGTTTATGCTTTCTCTACCGCGCTGGGCTTCGCGCTTGCCTTGATTGTTTTTGCGGGCATCCGCGAGCAGTTGAGTATGGTCAACATCCCTAAGGGTATGCAGGGGATGTCTATCGCGTTGGTTACAGCCGGCTTGCTTGCCATGGCGTTCATGGGATTCTCCGGAGTAGACAAAGGGCTTGCTGCTTTGTTCGGGCTGTAACAGGCTTCATAAGCATAAAAAAAGAACGTGTCCGCAACTATCGGGACACGTTCTTTTTTTATGCTTATGTCTGTCGTCGGTTGACTGCCTTTCCCGGTGCAGTATATATTCATGTGCCAATGCAGTATATATTCATTTCGGGGGTATATTTTTGCTTTTTGCGGACAGGTAAGTATGTGTGCAGTTTCATTTATTTATATGCATATCTGCAATGAGCCTATGTAGGGGCGGGGTTAGCCCGCCCGAAAACATCAACTGCTCTATTTGTGGTCGCATTCGGGCAGGCAAACTCTGCCCCTACAGGTATTTGGCAAATGCGGACAATCCATTTAGCATTTTAAATGAAAGACCGTGATGGTTCCCCTTTTCAGTTCCTGATTCGTATAATTATAGTAGAACAAAATTGGTTTGCGAAAAATGGAATGGAACACAGAGACACAAAGACACAGAGCTTTATTTTTTGAGAGAACAGAGTTCACAGAGTAAAAGTCTGGCTCTATGGTCTTTACCTTCTCTATATATTTATTTCTCCGTGCCTCTGTGCCTCTGTGTTCAATATAAAGGATTAACGGATTTTTCGCAATCCATTTCTGATTGACTATAATTCCCTGTCTTTAAGTTTTCGCTTGGGTCACTTTATCGATGCAAACGTCATTTTTTTACGGTTTCCGTTCCAAAACCGTACGTTCTTGGTACGGAAACCATATGTTTTTGGTTCGGAAACCGTACGGTTTTGGGACGGAGAACGTAAAAGGGAGACAGCTTGAAACAGATTCTGACCCGTTCAATCAGACATTGTTTCCTGCCTTGTCCAATAAATAAAAAAATGCGGCCTTCTGTCTATTTTAAGGCGTCCTTAAGGTCCGTATAGACCGACCGGCTTTGTACCGAGCCAACGATTCCTGTACCTCCTATAATGTTGCTATAGTGGGGCGATGGCTCGGCAAGCCCCCAATCCATCAGGTTGCCGCTTACCGATTCTTCATCGGCGTTGAAGATGCCTGTCAGATACTGATAATAAGATTCTGAGAGGGAGTAGAGGATGATTTTCCGGGGGCGTGAATCGTCTCCGCCCGTAAACAATGGGGCTTTTTCCACTATTTTCAGCGTATATCGTGTGCCGTTGAACAATTCGTCGGTAAAGGTACGCCCTTCGTTCCCGTAAATCCCCGTGTCGGTGTCAATCCCGTCAACAGGGGATTGTTGTGCCAGGAATACGTCATCGTAAGAGTAGTCTATGGTTTCGGCAGCCAGCCCGTTTCCGCTTTCTATCCGGATGAAATAGAAGTTTTGCCTGTCTGGATTGTCGGTAAAGGTAATGTGGTAGGTGGCTTCGTATGATTTCCCGTAGGCAGGGCCGTCTGGAGTCCAGATGATTTGGTCGGGGTCGTCAAACGTGCGGACAGTCAGTGTCACTTCTTCAATAGGAATGACTTCCGGAATGCTGTCGCATCCGTATATGGTTCCCATAGGACTGTCCGCTTCGATGGCAATGCCGTCTCCGGGCGATGGGCGGTAGGCGGAAAGATACTTTTGGCTGGTCGTGTCGTATTTCATCTTTTCCATCTTTGTGCCGTTGACGTATAGATAGACTTCGGCATCCGCTATGTTCGAATACCCTTGGCGGTAATCGGTGAAGAAAACGGTCTGGCTTACTTGAACCATGACGGTTGTGTCCGGAGAAAGTATGGAGTTAAGCACTAACGTGGGTTCGGGGCGGTATTTATCCATGTTGATGTCTTTGTAACAGCTTGTAAGCAAGAGGCCGATAATTAACGCTGTGAGATGCTTGCACGTTTCCATGTGGATGTCTTTTTAGAATTTATAGGTGTAAGAAACAGACGGGATGAGGGGGAACAGGGCGAATTGCCGGAAGCGCGGAGCCAATGACTGTCCGTCCGTTGTCTGTTTCTGGTTGTTCTTTTCTATCATGATGGGGTTCATCCGCGAATAGGCGTTATATAGCGAAATGTTCCATATCCGCATACGTCCGCGTTTTAAGGGGCGGTAGAAATTAATGCCTAAATCCAGCCGGTGGTATGCCGGAAGGCGCACATTGTTTTTCCCTTCGTAGAAGTTGGGCATTTCTTCTTCCTTGTTGGGGTAGGTAGGCACGATGTCTGTCGGGTATCCGTCCGGATAAGCGTAATTTTCGAGCGAGAGCGTGGCTCTGTTTCCTGTCATGAACACCCATCCGGCATTCAGCTCGATGCGTGGCGATAAACGCCACGTGGCGGATAAGGTCACTTTATGCCGGTTGTCGTATTTCGAGGGGAAACGCTTTCCGCCATTCAGTTCGGGAAACAGGCGGTCGCTCCACATTAGCCCGTATCCGATAAAGCCTTGTATGTTCCCAAATTCGGCTTCGGCTTGGAAATCCATTCCATAAGCCCGTCCGTTTCCGCTGCACAGGGTTTGTTCCCAGGAATCCGTTTGCATATATTTGTAATTGTCTTTGTATTCCAGCAGGTTGCTCATCTTCTTGTAATACCCCTCCAAGGAGAAGGTGTAACGCTTGTTAGGGGATACGTAGATGCCGGCGGATACTTGATGGGAGGTTAGCGGGGCAAAGTGACGGGTGATGGGAAGCCAGTAATCGGTAGGCAAAGAGATGTAATTGTCGCTCACTTGTTGCACGAACTGGCTCATTTTGGCATAGCCCGCTTTCAGACTGACAATGGGGCTTAACCGGAAATTAGCGGAGATTCTGGGTTCGAAAACCGGATATTGTTTCCCTTCTACCCGAAAGAACGAGCCGCGTAAGCCGGCATTGAACTGTAGCCAAGGGGCGGCCTGTATGTCTCCTTCCACGTAGTAATTCCACTCATTGGCTATTACTTTTGGGTTCGTTTCCCGCTCGATGGGTAAGGAGGTTGATTGGTTTGCATTTTCCGCCGGGGAGAATTGATGGTGTGTATATTGTGCGCCGAGGCGGAAGACGGCCTGGTCTGAGGGAGTAAATGAAAAGGCGGCGTTTACGCTTAAATCATTGATGGCATTACGGGTATCGGAGTAAGAGCGGCTGAGGGCATCCTTTCCTTCTTCCGCTTCGTCCGAAACGGTTTCCACAGTCCGTTTGAAAGTAGACTGGTAGCGGGTGTAAGACGCTTTCATGTCGTAGGCGATAAGGGCGTTGATGGGATAATGCCATTTGACGGCTCCCAGCATATTTCCCCAGCCGAGCCGGTTCTCGTTTTTGTGGTAATAGTCATTGCCGTCGGCATTTTCTTCATTGGAAAAACGGTGTTCCCCCATTTTTACTTTGTCGTATCCGTAGTAGCCCAAGAGGGAGAGTGTGCCCATCCGCCCTAAGCGTTGGCTTATTTTCAGGTTGAAGTCGGTGAAGTTGTAGCCGGCGATGGTCTTCTCGCCGTCCTTCTTCTTGGACGCGTTCATAATGGCAAGGGCAGGCAGGGAAATCAGTTCCAGCCACGAACGCCTGACGGCTACAAACAGGGAGGTCTTGTCTTTCACTATCGGGCCGGACAGGCTGAGGTTTGCCGAAGTGAGCCCTACGGTAAAATTGCCTTGCCACTTTTCGTAGCTGCCGGTTTTCATGGATATGTCCGTCACGCTGGAAAGCCTTCCTCCGTAGCGTGCGGGGAAAGCCCCTTTGTAAAAACTGAGATGGCTGATGGCTTCGGCGTTGTAAGCCGAAAACAGCCCTCCCAAGTGGTTCATCTGATAAACCGGGCTTCCGTCGATGAGGAACATATTCTCGTCGTTCTCGCCTCCGCGTACAAACATGCCGGCAAACCCTTCCGTGCCGGCGGAAACGCCGGGCTGCAGTTGGAGTGCCTTGATGACATCTGCTTCGCCGAACAGGGTCGGCACGCTTTTGATGGCGTGCTGGCTCATGACGGTCATGCCCATTTGTGCGCTTCGCAGCTTGTCTTCTTTGTAATGGCCTATTTTAACGACTTCCTGTAACCGGTAGCCGCGTAACGAATCGGTTTGCAGGGTGTCTGTAAGCGTTTCGTGGCACCAGGCGGGGACAGAAGGGATAAAGGTAAGTAGAAGGAGCTTTAAATTCATGTTGGGATGCAGGCACGGCGTTGCGTGCAAAAGTGTTTTTCTTCTACCACAACGCCGTGCGGTTAAAGGATTAGTGTGTCGTCGTTATTTCTATATACAGGTTTCCATAGACAATGTAACCGGAATAGCTGAAACCGAATGTATCGTCTACGGTTTTCTTCCCCGAAAATGCCAGGCGGGTATAGCCGTCTTCTGTCACTTCTGTTAACGGGAGGTTGTCTATTTCGATGGATTGATATCCTTCGAATACATTGTCCAGCGTCATGCTTCCTGTCTTGAAGTCTCCGGTACGGAATGTTACGGAAGCATCCCCTGATACCGTTTCTCCGTCTATGGTTGCGGAAAGAAGATTCTTTTCATTTCCGGGTGCATAAGTTCCGTTCAGATAGTTCCCTAATTCGATGCCTCCACCGTTTTCATCATCGCTGCAGGATATGAATGTCATCGGAATGAAGCAAAAGAGAGTCAATAGAAGATATTTTGTCATATCCCAGGTTCCTTCAAATTTAAGTTTCCTCTCTTTCCCGAATGCTAAAAGAGGAAGTAAGCTAAAAATAATAATGTAAATAAGTTTCATATTCAGCAACTTTTGATTTCGAGAACAAAAGTATGATGAATGTTTTAATAAACGGAAGAAAATGGCTAATTTAGATAGGATAAGATTGTGCTGATATTCAGTATAATATAATGAAAAGAATAGGATAAATAATAGGATTACAGACAGGATAACTCTTCCTCTAAATATAAGTAAATGAAGAAGATACTAAATAATTTTATTGATTTATCAGAAAATCATGCAAACTTAGGTTCCGATTGTTGATGTTTAATTTACGGCGCGCGTTTTGCCTGTATTTATTAATCGTGCTTACTGTGTAATTCAATAGAACAGCTTCTCCTGCTGTGCCTAAATCGAAAATGGAAAGGTAACACAATTTTTCTTCTTGTTCGTCTAATGCTGCATTAAGGCAACAGGATGCGATATGAGGATAGACGGTATTGATTAGCTCATAAATTGCTTTCCAATCTTTTTTTGTCAAAGGTGATTTTGAAGTATTAGGAATAACTTGGGAAGCAAGTTTTTGTATTCGTTTGACAATAGGAGATTCTTGAAACATTTTTTGATGTTTCTCATCCAGTTGACGATTGAGCAATTCTATTTCTTTTAACTTTTGATGGTAGATGGTTTGTGTTTCTTGCAATGTCGCTTTGATGTGTGTTTGCTCTTTTTGTTGTGCCAATAGACGTGAAAGTTTATCTAATTCTTCTTCTTTGCTAAACAAGTCATTTTTTAAGGACAATATTTCGTTGCTTAGGGATAAAATATCGTTTTTCTTTTGCGACAAAGCTAATGCTTTTCGTTTTAGAATCAGTTGAAAGATAATTAAAGCTAAGCTGAAGCAAAGTATTATAAAGATTAATAGGCATACGGCTTGTTGTTTCTCTTTTTTTAATTTGTAATTAGCCATAGACACTTTGGCGTGGTTGTATTTTCCTTCTAATGCGGATAAATCTTTTTGGCTCTTATCATTTCTGATAGAGTCTTTCGTGTCTATATAAGATTCTAAATAAGAAAGTGCCTTATCAGTATGTCCTGTTGATTTCTCTATTTCATAAAGTAAGTAGAAATAATCGGTATATGTATATTTGTTTCCCTGCGATTGCTCCACTTTCTTTATATGGGCTCGCGCTTGGTTGAGATTTCCTTTTTGAATATATAATTGCGTTAAAGCCAAATAATCGGGAGCGGATTCTTTTTTATCATATTCAATCCCTTTCTTGAAATAATATTCTGCTGATGAATAATCACCTTTAGTGGCATATATATTTCCTAAACCATTGAATATATCTGCCATTCCAATGGAATCTTTTAATTGTGAAAGTATAGATTGGGCTTGTTTCATCAGAGTTAATGCTTTGTTTAAAGAGTCTTTGAAACACAAAATCCTGCCTGCATCCCGATATGCGAAAGCTTGACTTCTTTTATTATTTGCTTTTTGAAAATGGTTTGCAGCTGAAAGGTATTTTTCTAATGCTATGTTGTAGGAGGTTTGATTATAATACAAATCTCCAATATAACTGTTGATATATCCTGCTAAATTATAATTGTTTATAGATTGGCTTAGGTCTAATGCTTTTAAGTAAGTATGCATGGCATCTTCATAATTCCGGTCTTCTACATACGCTCTTCCTAAATAGAGTAAAATGCGTGCAGTCTCTTCCGTATTTCCATTGTGTTTGTAATAATGTGCGGCCCGTTCCAATTGATGGCTATAAGGTAGGTCTGTATGGAGGGTATCGGCTATTTTCCCTATAAGCATACACCATCGGGCATTTTGGCTGGCGTTCAGGTTTTCTGGATATCCTATGCTATCCAGTAATATATATGTTTTTTCTGGATTTGAAGTTAATAGGTTTTCTGCTTGCGATAAGATATGAGTCGTCATTTCATCATCGTATTGGCAAGAAGTCATATTTGCCAATACAGTAATGGATAGGATAATATGTATTAAAAGACGATTCATACGTTGGCAGGTTCTATTAGAAATTTAGACAAAGGTAACGAAATAACCCGACTTCCTTGAAAGATAAACACATATTAACGCACGGTTCATCGGGGTGTCTTTTTTGAAGAACTTCAGGAAGTGCCGCTCTGCGTAAACGATGCAGAGCGGCACGATGATATAAAGATAGTTTGTATGAGTATAGACAATCAAGAAACTTTTTGTAGAAGTTCAAAACAGTCCTTTTATGACACGTTGTTGTCTTTGTAGCTTTTTTCGTTATATAAGCAGATGATGAATGATAATCATAAATGGAATTTATACCCTGCGGAGAGTGTCAGCGTATGGTAGTTGGCACCAATAGCGTCTCTTTTGCTTTCCTTTCCCAATGAAAGGTCGTATTGCAGCTTCATGTACCAGTTGTGGACTTCCACGCCGATGTTCGCTGCTACGCCCCAATCGAACTTGCGGTCTTTGTCGTACAGAAACAGATTCGAGTTGCCTGCCTGGTCTTCTCCGTAGACAAAGCCGTCGTAATATTGTTGCATCGTGCCGGGGAACGTGCCTTCGATGAGCCGTTGGTTTCCGTCCACTTTGGTCTTCAGGCATACCCCGATGTAAGGTCCTACGCCGAAGAACACTTTGGTGTCCTTATTGAGTTGCCAGTTGAATTTGGCAAGGACGGGAAGCTGGAGGAAATGGCGGGTCCGTGAAACGGTTTCCACCCATCTGGCATCCTCGTTGCTGTAGATTCCTCCGTCATCAATTTTGTAGTGGCGGAACGTATAGAACAATCCCGATTCGATGCCGAAGTGTTTGGTCAGGTTGAAGTCTACGGCGATTCCCGCTTTAGCCGAAGGCCGCCAGTCTTCTCCATACGGAGGTCTTCTTAACATCGAAATACCCACTTCGGGCGACAGGGTGATGTTTTGTGCGCTCACGCTTAGCGTGCATGCGCCTAATAGGAAGGCGCATAGGAAGGCGCAGGTAAATAACTGGTTCATCCGACATTTGGAGTGATAACCCTATATGACTGAATATCAGCGTATATGGAACATATACAATTTTGTATATTGTTGATAATCAATAAGACTGATATCTAAAAGCTATAATTCGCCCCTACAAATGGCTCAATTGTGTTTAAATGTGTAGAAGCGTAAGAACAAGCTAAAATACAGATTGTTACACATAGGGCGTATAGATTGTCAATATACCATTCGCAATACCCATCACTCCAAATTCCAGAAGACCCAAACTGCTGTTCATTACTGTACATTTGTTTGTGGTGATTCAAATATACAATTTGTTCAGCGGTTTTCTTCGTTAATTAACAACTATCACGCGAAATGTCGGATGAACCAAAACAATGCTTTTTCATATTCCCCTAACATGGAATAGATATCAGCCAATTCGCTTTCTAATGAACGGAAGGTTATGTGCGCACAGTCTCGTATTTGGATTGCTTGGGTATACATATCGATAGCACGTTCATAATCTTCATTTACAGCATACGCTCTGCCTAAATCTTGTAAAGAAGAGATTTCATACCGCTTGCAAGAATCCTTCACGGCATATGTGTAGGCTTCCCGGAAAGCTTCCAAGGCATAATCGGTCAGGTCGCGGTACACATACAGGTTGCCTAAGGAAGACATGACTAAGTAGCCCAACTTGTAGTCATCGGTTTTCTCCATCTCCGCTTTCGCTTCTAAAAAGTAGTCCATGGCTTCCGTGATATGCTTCAGTTCGTAGTTGACGTTGCCCATATAGAGTGCCGATAGGGCTTTGCGGCGGGAGTTGTCCGTAGGGCGATAGTAGTCGTAAGCGATGCGGATAAGCGAATCGGAGCAGAACGTAAAGCTCTGCTTGTATTGGGCTTGCGTCACCAAGAGGCACCACAGGGCGTGTTGCTCCTCGTTGCTTGCATCCGGCTTTTGCATGGTCTCAAGGATATGCAGCGCACTGTCGGGATGCTCGAACATCACCGCTTCCGCTTGTGCCAGTTCGGGCGAAAGTGTCTCTTCCGCCGTTTGTTTACAGCCCTGCACCAAGCATACCGCTATCAGGCCGATAAGTGCATATAAGATAAGATGATTCTTCATGTTGTCTTTGGTTTCCGCAAAAGTACGGAAATAACCCGACTTCCTTGAAAGATAAACACAGATTAACGCGGATTTAACGGCGGGTTCACCGGTGTGTCTTGCCGTGTTTTTCTTTCGGGCATCCCGTGCATCCCGCACACCCGCATCCGCAATCGTTTTGTCCCGGTTTCTTCTTCTTGAAGAACTTCAGGAAGTGCCGCCCTGCGTAAACAACGCAGAGCAGCACGATGATATAAACAAGGATAGTTTGTATGTCCATGGCTTAATTTGTTAGATAAACAATTTTCCTATCTGATACGTCAGGAACGAGACCACCCATGCCAGTGCCGTGGTGTAGCAGGCGGCGAAGGCGGCCCATTTCCAGCTTCCCGACTCGTTCTTGATAGCCGCTATGGTGGCGATGCACGGGAAATAGATCAGCACGAAAAGCATGTAGCCGTATGCCACCAGGGGCGTAATGGGGATACGTTCGGACAGGTTTACATTCTCAATGTCTTCCTCATTCGTATAGAGAACGCCCAAGGTACTTACTACCAGTTCCTTCGCACCTACACCCGACAAGAGTCCGATGCCCATCTTCCAGTCGAATCCCAACGGCTCGATGACCGGCTCGATGGCTTTTCCTATCTGTCCGATGTAAGAGTTTTCTTGTTGTTCGGCGGTGGTTTCATACTGGTTATGGTTCGGATAGTACCCCAAGAACCAGATGATGATGGACGCTATCATGATGATGCCTCCCATTTTCTTGAGGTATTGCGCGCCTTTCTCCCACGTGTGGCGTGCCACGGATTTTGCCGTAGGCATGCGGTAGGGGGGAAGCTCCATGACGAACGGGGCGTCTTCGCCTTTTACGATGAACTTGCTGAAGATACGTGCCATGAGCACCGCCAGCAGGATGCCGATGGCATAGAGCGAGAGCAATACCAGGCTGGCACGGCTGGGAAAGAAGGCACCAATCAGTACCAGATAGATGGGCAGACGGGCGCTGCACGACATCAACGGATTGATGAGCATGGTGACCAGACGCGCCTTGCGGCTCTCGATGATGCGTGAGGCCATGATAGCCGGCACGTTGCATCCGAAGCCCATGATGAGCGGGATGAACGACTTGCCGTGCAAGCCCATCTTGTGCATGATTTTATCCATGATGAACGCCGCACGTGCCATATAGCCCGTGTCTTCCATAAACGAGATGAAGATGTAGAGCAGCAGGATGTTGGGCAGGAACACGATGACGCCTCCCACGCCGCCGATGATACCGTCGATGACCAAATCCTTGAGCGGGCCGGCGGGCATATACGTCTCTGCCAGCGAGCCGATGGCTCCTACCAGCCACTCAATCCATTCCTGCGGATAGGCTCCGAGGGTGAAGGTACACTCGAACATGATGTAAAGGAAGAGGAAGAAAATGGGGAATCCCCAAATCTTGTGGGTCACGATGCTGTCTACCACCCGGGTGAACGCTGAGGTGTCCTGGCTCTTTTCCACGTAAGTCTCTTTCAGCGCGCCCGATATAAAGCCGTATTTGGCATCGGTGATGGCCTGTTCGCTATCTTCGTTCATCGCCCGGCGGATGCGTTCGGCTTCCTTGTCGCGTATCTGGATGACTTCCGCGCCGTTGGGCAAGGTGGAAATCACGTGTTGCTCGATGTCCTTGTCGTTCTCCAAGAGCTTGATGGCAAGGAAACGGGTAGAGTATTTGTGGCGGATGTTCTCGTTCTTGCAGATTTCCTTTTTGATGGCTTCGATGCTCCGTTCCAGCTCCGGCCCGTGGTTGATATGGATGTGGCGGATGTAGCTCTTGGCATCGTCGGATTCGTGTACTTCTTCCGCGTTGCTCCCGAATTTATGGTCGGGCACGTATTGATTGTGCCATTCGCGGAACTCGCGCAAGGCTTCGTCTTGTATCTCTTCTTTCTGCCCCATGAAGTCAGCACCCTCGTAAAGTCCGATAATCACATGGAAGAGGGTGTCGATGCCCCGTCCCGTGCGGCTTACCGTGGGCACCATCGGTACGCCCAGTAGCTGCCCCAAGGCTTTGTAGTTGAGTGTGTTCCCGCTGTGTTCCAGTGCGTCGTACATATTGAGTGCCACCACCATGCGCACGTTCATGTCAATGAGTTGGGTGGTGAGATACAAGTTGCGCTCCAGGTTGCCCGCATCCACCACGTTGATGATGACATCGGGGGTCTGGTCGATGATGTGCTTCCGCACATAAAGTTCTTCGGGACTGTATGCCGAGAGCGAATAGGTGCCCGGCAAGTCCACCAGCCGGAAGTGATAGCCTTGGAACTCGAAATGTCCGGCTTTGGCGTCTACCGTCACGCCACTGTAATTCCCCACGTGTTCGTGTGCCCCCGAAGCTACGTTGAAGAGTGAAGTCTTTCCACAGTTGGGGTTCCCGACGAGTGCCACATTGATGGTGCGGCGTTTGCCTTGCGCTATTTCGCGCAGCTTTTCGTCCGATACGGGGATGTCTTCGGCTATGGGGTTGAGCACTTCGGTTTCTTTTATCGAGGCGCGCGCCTCTTCTTCGCTCACCACCTCAATCATTTCCGCTTCCTGGCGGCGCAAGGAGATTTCGTATCCCATTATTTTGTATTTGATAGGGTCTTTCAGCGGAGCGTTCAGAATGACTTCCACCGTTTTCCCCTTGATGAAGCCCATTTCGATGATGCGCCGGCGGAATCCTCCGTGCCCCATCACCTTGATGATGACTCCTTTTTCGCCTGTTTTAAGTTCTGATAGTCTCATGTTTATCGTTTATTTTGCCACAAAGATACAGGATAGATTGATGTTATGCAAGTTATTTAGATTGTTTTTAAATAAAAAGCAAACAAGTTGCATATAGTTTCATGCCGGGACGCAACGAGGTGCATCGGGCAACGCATACGCGTGAATGTCCCGATGCATATAACTTCGTGGGTAAGGATAAGATAGCATATTTTTTCTTACCTTTGCCTTATGTTACAAAAGAACGTGATTCGGTTTATCCGTGAAAAGGATTTATTCGCGGAAAACGACAAGATTGTGGTGGCGCTGAGCGGAGGAGCCGACTCGGTGGCTTTGTTGCGCTTGCTTTTGCAGGCAGGATATCGTTGTGTGGCGGCTCATTGTAATTTCAGGTTGCGTGGAGCGGAGTCGGACAGGGATGAGGCTTTCGTGCGGGGTTTGTGTACGGAGCTGGATGTTCCTTTGCGGGTGACAGGATTCGATACCCGGACGTATGCTGCTGCCCATAAGGTTTCTATCGAAATGGCGGCTCGCGCGCTGCGCTACGCTTGGTTTGAGGAAGTGAGGAAGGAAGAAGGCGCGCAGGCGGTAGCGGTGGCCCATCACCGGGACGATAGCGTGGAGACTTTTTTATTGAATTTGGTGCGGGGCACGGGTATCCAAGGGTTAAAAGGAATCGCGGCGAAGAATGGCAATATTGTCCGTCCGTTGCTTGAGACGGGGCGGGAAGAGATTTTGGCTTACTTGGCCTCATTGGGGCAAGACTATGTGACGGACAGCACCAATCTGAAAGACGAGTTTGTCCGCAACAAGTTGCGTCTGGATGTGCTTCCTTTACTGAAGGAAATCAATCCTTCGGTCAGCGAAACGATAGCCGAGACCGCACGGAGGCTGAGCGATGTGGAAGCTGTGTATCGCTCGGCGATGGAAGCGGCTTGCCGCCGGGTGAGAGAGGGAGCGAACCGTATCAGTATTTACCGTCTGAGGCAGGAGGTGTCTCCGCAAGCGGTATTGTTCGAGTTGCTTCATCCGTTGGGCTTTAACGCCGCACAACTGGGCGACATCTATCGGAGTTTGGATGGAGAGTCGGGCAGGTTGTTTCATGCACCGATGTACACCGTGCTTCGCGACCGTGGTTGTCTGATTATAAGGAAGCGGGAAGAAGAAGGCTTTACCCCGTGCTTGTATCAAGAGTTGATGGAGGTGGAAGCGGGTTTCCGGGTGCCACATGAGCGGGAAACGGCGTATGTGGATGCTTCACGCATACAGGCTCCGCTTGTTTTGCGTAAGTGGCGCCCAGGCGATAAATTCGTGCCTTTCGGTATGCGGGGATTCAAGAAAGTGCGCGATTACCTGCGCGACCGCAAGTATTCTTTATTTGAGAAAGAGAATCAATACGTGGTTTGTGCGGGTGAGGATATCGTCTGGCTGGTAAACGAGCGTACAGACAACCGTTTCCGTGTGACGGAGCATACGCGGCAAGTATGGGTGCTTCGGGTAAAAAAAGATACTCCAGCCATTCTCTAATGGTTGGAGTATCACAACACAAAAACTAAACTAGACTTAACTAAACTATTCAATAAAGAAGTTTCACAACTTCTGTTGTTATTATGTACAGGGCAAATATAAACCTTATATTTAGAAGCGACAAGCAGAATGAAATAAAAACGTGTTTTATCTGCGTTAAAGAAGATTAAAAGTGGCGATTTGTTTAAACAATATGTTCGTTAACATAGTTTTGTAACTCTTGCTTGTAACTATCGGAGATAGGTATGTAATCTTTTCCGAAGATAATGCGTCCTTTGTCGATGATTTTTATTTTCTGCTTTTGTACGATAAACGAGCGGTGCACGCGTATGAATTGGCTGGCTGGCAGTTTTTCTTCCATGGCTCTCATGCTGATGAGCGACAAGACAGGTTTGTTTGTTCCTTCTATGTGAATCTTGATATAATCTTTCAATCCTTCGATGTATAATATTTTGTCTAATTCTATTTGCACTAACTTGTAATCGCTTTTTACATAAATATATTTCCTTACGTTTTCAGCGGGTGGTGTGGAGTCGACTTTTTGTTGCAATTCGAACCAGCGGACGGCTTTGTTGACGGCTTCCATGAAGTCGGCGTAACTGATAGGTTTCAGCAGGTAGTCGAGCGCATTGACCCGGTAACCATCAATGGCATATTGATTGAAAGCGGTGGTAAATACGATGCGGGTATCATTGGAGACCATGCGTGAGAATTCCAGTCCGTTTAATTCGGGCATCTGGATATCAAGGAATAAAAGGTCGACTGGGTTTTTGGGTAACGACTCCATTGCCTGCACGGCACTCGAATAGGTACCGCATAAGGTCAGAACTGGAGTTTTCTTTACGTAACTATCTAATAGTCCTAAAGCCAAAGGCTCGTCGTCGATGATGGCACAGCGCAGATTCATAAGGATTTATTTTTTAGGGTTAAACAGAATGAGGTAATTGGATGTACAACGCAGAGATGTATTCTTTTTTGTCGGGCGAAAGATTCCGTTGCCAACGGTAACGTTTCGGATAAAGCAGTTCGAGTCGTTTGCTTACTTGTTCCAATCCGATACCCGACCCGCTTTTGTCCGCACGGGTTTTGGGATAGTTGCTGTTTCGTATTGTGCAGCAAATTTCTTTCTCGGTTTCGGTAATGGCAATATTGATAAAGCTGGGTTCGGTGGGCGAAATGCCATGTTTGAATGCATTTTCTATCAATGAAATAAAGATAAGTGGTGCAATGGGTGTCTGGCTTTCGGGTTTGATGTCGAATGTGGTTTGTATGTCGACTTGCGGGGATACGCGGATGCGCATCAGCTCGATATAATTCCGGATGAAATCGATTTCTTTCGATAGCGGGACAAATAGTTGCTGGTTGTCGTAAAGGACATAGCGCAGTAGTTTGCTCAGTTCTTGTACGGCTTGTTGTGCTTTTTCGGTGTCGAATGCAATCAATGCATAAATATTGTTCAGGGTATTTAGTAAGAAGTGAGGATTTAGCTGGTTGCGTAAGTTCTTCAGTTCGGCTTCGGTACGGCTTCTTACCGCTTCTCGCCGTTCGGATTCTGCCTGGCTCCATCGGATACTCATGCGGATGGCTACGCTTAACCCTGTAGTGAAAATGAGTCCTGCCGCATCACGTAAATAAAAGATGTATTGGGGCGGAAGAGGACGATTGAGGAAAATAGGAGGTGGAAATAGGGTATCGTTCAGGTAGCGTGAACCTAATGTCATGACGGCAACGGTAAGGAAGCTGACCAACAAGAATTGCCGTGTATGTTCCTTGAAAAGAAGAAAGGGCGTGAAAATGAAATAGTTGAGGTAAAAGATGATAAAGGTGAATAAAGGAAAGATGCTGTGATGCAGGAAGGCGTCCCAGTCTATCGTGCCGTTGCTGCGCTGGGCGAAAAAAATCGGGAAAGCGAAAAATAGCCCCCAGCAGATGATATGAATCAGCACGACTAATGTGCGGCGAGGTATATCGGTTGTTTGTATCATGGCAGAGATATAAATTATGTATGGGCAAAGATAATGTGATTTTTTTAAAGATCCGGCTACCGGGATAAAATCCTTGAGTAGCCGGATCAAGAAACCAAAGTTATGAAGAACAAAGTTATTTTAGACGAACTTTCACAAGCTCG
>ERZ779874.942-NODE-942-length-30900-cov-52.696191_pt1 | contig 30900 bp, 42 predicted proteins | sample MGYA00511031_ERZ779874 | MGnify/ENA primary metagenome ERZ779874 (study PRJEB29588, sample SAMEA2156850) | human gut metagenome | biome: human gut; feature: human-associated habitat; material: faeces | place: Denmark | collected 2008/2010 ...
GCTCTGCTCTGCTCTGCTCTGCTCTGCTCTGCTCTGCTCTGCTCTGCTCTGCTCTAAGGATTATATTTTGTATCATATCTCAATGCAACCCCCTATCTGAAAAGTTAATATATTTTTCATAATTTCATTTCAGATAATAACATCCTTTATAAAATTATACAAGTCGAAAATAAATGTAAAAGTATAAAATGTCGTTCTTTTTTCTTTTTTGATGTATTTTTTAGCCTGAATGGACATATTTTTTCCGGGTGGCATGAATAAAGAGAATTGCTTGCAATTCTTACCACATTTTGGTAATAAAAAGTTTTTCATATCAGAACATGATGCTCGTTAGAGCATGGCTATTATAGGTTTTTAGGTTTGGCTGGTTTCTGATTTTCCAAACAAGATATAGTTATAAAAGAGAAAGAATTTAGTTTAGAAATGATTTATTCATATTTTTAAATAAGCGAAAAGCATTGATTTTACAGGCTTTTTCACGATTTCATAGCTGCATGATTTTTGAATATATAGGCTTTTTTATTGTAAAGAAATTTGAATATCTTTTATTCTGTCCGGATAAAACTTGAATATCTCTTTTTGAAATGGTAAAGAAACTTGAATACTTTTTCGCTATGTGTATAAAAAAAGCTCCTGCCAGTGCTGCAGGAACTCCTTTTTCTTTTTTGCGGTGCTGTTTTTGCTCTCTTCTTCAATTTTCCAGTAATTTATGCGACTACAAATAGCCTGGAACTACTCCCAAGCTATTTTTTCATTCTATAACGTTTCGATTACAAGTTTATGTACGATACCGGGACTTAAATACCGCTTCCATTTGTACCGGTTTTTAATGCCCTCATTGAGATATTCCAAGCTATCCTTTACAATCCGGCTCAAAGAGAATCCCTTGTCTTTCTTTATCTCCTTGTTATGCTGCTGCAGTATCGTGTGCATTTCCCGGATGCGTTCCTCTGTCTCTTCCTTGATCCGGTTCCGGCGCATGGCAATATTGATTTCATGCTCCCTTAACTCGTCATTCTCTCCGGTTGGGACTTCTGCCGTATCTACCATTTCTGCCTTGAATGTAAAGAAATACTTTCTATTATCTTCCATGTAGATACTAAGGAATGGTTCCAGGCTTCCCAAGTACCTTCTTGCTGCTCTATGGGATAAACCAAGCAATTCTTTGAATTTTTGATTAAATGTTTCTACCAACATCTGATAAGATGGCTTCCGGCTCTTTTTCTTGTTAATCTGCCATTCACGCATCAGGTACAATGCCATCAGCTTTGCCGGTGCTTTCAGCTTCTTAAACTCTGCAGAACGAACCATTTTGTTATGCAGTGAAACATAACCTCTTCCGTAGTTCTCATTTCCTGCAAAGGAATTATCCAGTATTTCAATGTCATAATCGAAGTATGTCCGTTTCTGAAATTCTACAATACCTTTCCGCTGCAATGCTCTCATGCAGTCATAAAACCCCTGAAATGATAAGCCTACTTCTTTACACAAGTCACGATAATAGATGCCATGTGCAATGCCATATTCGTTCTGGAACCGCCCTACATACAATACAAAGTCTACTTCACGCTTTGTAAGACGTTTTTTCATCATCTTTTCCAATACTTCTACTGAAATCTTTTCCATCCGGCTTACCCCCTTTCTAAAGATTTTATAACTGCCATTTTTCTATATCTTGTACCACAAAAAAAGAGATAGAACGTATACACACAACATACATTCCATCTCTAATATTTATATCCATTTTACAATTATACAATTTGAAAATAAATGTAAAACTTTTTGCCCTGAAACACTTGACGAACCCTGTGTTTATTGATAAAATCAGCATAAGTGATATATATTTGTTGGTGAAATATATGTCTCTAGTTGATAGAAGTGTTTGCAGCAAATCTACCAACGACTTGATTAAAGTATACGAATTATTGTAAAATTTGTCAAATACTTTTTTTCAAGTGCCTTAACTTTATAATTTTAACAAAGGAGCGAATATAAAACGCTCCTTTTTGTTGCCCTTTTTTACCATATGGCAACAAAAAGGGGAAAGGCAAAATGCCTTTCCCTTTGTCCAATAACTTATAATGGATGATAAAACGTGTTACTTAGTGCTTTCATATTATACCTATACGCAAGTATAAATGTCAATATTTTCATCATTGAACAATGTGCTCATTTAATTTATCCTCACTTATAGGGTCATAGGTGTAAGCTGTTCCTCCCCCTGGAATATCATATTCACCTGTATGGTCACCAAAATCTAAGGTTGTACCAGGTGCTAAGTCCGGAAGGTCATCCTCTGTAAATCCATAAGGATTCTCTTCGTTGCTGGATGTGGATGCACTGCTACTTCCATTACTGGAAGTAGAACCATTGCTCTTAGTTCCAGTGCTACCGGATTTATTAGATTTTGCAGTTGTATTTCCCTTGCCAGTATTATTGTTTGCTACCTGTTCTTTCTCCTTGGCAGCCTTTTCCTCTTCTTCTTTTGCTGCCTGTTCTGCTGCAGCCTGCTCCGCTGCCACTCTTGCAGCTTCCTCTTCTGCAGCTTTCTGTGCTTCCAGTTCTGCTTCCTTTGCAGCTACAACCTCTTTTACCTCTGCTTCCATATCCTCTGCGGATGGAACTGCTACTTCCTGCTCTGTAGATGCTACTACACTTCCAACCTTTGGTTCCTTGGCTGCCTGGAAGTAAACTGCACTTCCTACACCAGCTACAACTAATACTCCAACGATCGCGATTACAATACTCTTTTTCATATAAATCACTCCTTTTCTTTCTGTTTGAATCTATCACTCATTCAATTCATTCATTATCTTTGTCATAGTATAGCACATTTTCCTTACAATGGTGGAAGAAATTCTCCAAGATACAATTCTCTTTGGCATATTGTATACGCCCTATAAATAACCGTCTGGCAGTCTACAAGATATTCCCAATTTCCAATATCCTTGACTGTCCAATCTCCAACATCCTCATTCTTAAAAAATTCTTCAAACGTATCATAATTACTCTGCAGATTGATAAATGAATCAATGTCCTTATTATGCTTGTCATTCAGTTCCTTTGTTCTTTCTTTCAGCTTGTCCATGCACTCTCTTAATTCTTTTAATTTTTCCATGTTAAAACCACCCTTTCTTAATATTCTGTTTGCTTAGTTCTTTATAAAGTCTCTATGTTTTATTTGTGCTTATATTCGCTTATTATATTATCAACATTGCTCAACGCTTCGTCATTTATTTGGTTAAAATCATCACCTGATATTTCGCCTTTTTTTAAGGCATTGGAAGCATTAATAATTCTTTCATACTCTTTTTCAGAATCCTTAAGCATTTTTTTTACCATTTCATTCATCCTGCTTCTCTTTCCCCCTTCCAGTAACCACCTTATCTTTAACATCCTCTACATAAAAAACGTGAAGCTGACCATCTTTATCGTACTTATATGCATACAGCTTTCCATCAGATATAAATGTTTCATCATTGAAAAAAGCACATTCTCCGTACTCTTTCCGGATAACCTCTTGCGGATTATGTTTCTCCATATCGTCAAAAATGGAATTTGTTGTCAGTGCAATTATACCGATACCGAAAACAACCGCTGCTAACTTTGCAAGAAAGATAAAACCTTTCAATATCTTGATGCTCTTTTCATTCATCCTGCTTCTCTTTCCACCTTTCCTTCTCCTGTTCGCTTAATCAATCTTTATAAAGTTTCTATGGCAATAGCCACATATTATATTATCTGCCAATCTCTGTGCTTCGATTACTCTTCCGCACTGTGGACACCGGAACCTTGCAAAACTTCCTACAAAGACCTCTTCACCACGCTTATTTATCAATTCAATATACTTCTGATAATTAAAGTATTTCTGCAGCGTTTTCATGGTTTTTTTGCTTAGATTCGTCACTCTATATCCCTTGTGGCTATCTACGATTCTTGCCTTGCCACCGCACATTTCAACAGCTTTTCGAAAAGAACCATTGTGGTATACATTATTCATGCTAGTATCTTCTATGTCCTTTGCCTGATTGTATAAATGCGCCATTTGATGAATCATTTCCATGTATAACTCTTTTTCCGGTAATGCTGCCATCTGCCAGTTGATGCTTATATACAATGTTCCATTTGCCAATTTCTTTAGTGACCAGTTTATCCGCTTCTTTGCGAAGCTAAATCTGATATATGTTGGTGGAACTACGCTTTTATAATAAATGTCATTTATCGTATCAAATAAACGCATCAGCATATCTATTTCTGTCATAAAATTCTCAGCGGGGAAACCCACTAGCTTGCCTGTGGGAGGAACCGCCTTTAACCTACCTTTCTTTGTTCTATTAAATAATTTTTACGCATCTCTATCAGTCTGAGATTTTTATGTCCGACAGATGTATTAATCTTTGTTCCATTCAATAAACGAATATCCATTCTTCCTGTAGACCTACGTCCAAAAATGAAACATTTTTGACCTTTCCACATAACTTTATCATATAGTCTGAATTCCATTACAGTATATGGTGCCTGATTACGTTTACGATAGCCACCTTTAAGAATGGTACTCTTATGTATCTGACGATTGTGACATCTTACTTTCTTTTGATAATATACTGTACCATCTGATACCGCATTTGGATGCTTACTAATGCAACGTGCATCTATGTAATGTTCTTTTGGTAAATTGTTCTTTATGCGAGTATTTTTTGTAATATATCCATATGTAAGGTTTACATTGGGATATATCTCCTTTAGCTTGTTATAAAAAGCCCATCGCATGATTCCCATAAATGTAGCGTCTTTAAATGACATTCCTCTATGTATTGTCTTAGGAAGTTTTACAATTCCCTTGTGATAACCAGTATGGCATGTTTCACATAATGTAATTAGATTATTTGGTGCATTACCACCAGTTTTACGACTTTCTATATGATGTACATTAAGCACCTTGTCTTTGCTTTTTCCTTTACAGCACTGGCAAGTGTGTCCATCTCTAAAAAGTACATATTCTCTAACATTCCAGAAATCTAATTGTTCACCTTTCTGATATTCTTCACCACTTATTGCAGTATTCTTAATCTTTTGAATATCGAAAGATGCTACTTCTACAATAATTTTTGTAATAGGTAATATCTCATGCACTTTACGGACCACTGTTAAATGACTGTTCACTTTATTTTGAATTGAAGGCGCCAGCCATCCGTCATTGCGTTTACGATTGTTGAATCGAGGTTTACGGTAGCGGGTTTTGCGATTTCTTCGTGTTCTGCGGTTTTGTCTACGAGTGGATATTAAATTTACTATGTCGTTTCGTAGTTCTACATCTGATTCAAATAATACTTTGTCCTCTGTTGTTGCCGAAAGACCTATATGCTTACTTCCACTATCAACACCTAAAGTAATGTCTTGCGTATAATTCGTGCTATCATACGCTAATTGTATAGTAAACGGACATTTTTTAATTACTTTCGCCTTTTTGTTTTTTAACAGAATACGGACTTTTGCATGATTTTCCGTAGGCATTAAAGGTTGTCCGTTTTGACTAATGACGTAAACCATAGTCCGTCTCCTTTCCAAATCCTATAAGGGATTAAATTACTCACTCAGAAGAGTGGTTCGTGTACCATCGCCAATGTTAATGAAAGGTTTTTTGTATGCAACACTGTTCCTATACCTCAGAACTGTTTAATTACATACCTTAGAGCTGCAGACTTGGTACTACATCCACAGGTAACTATATATTCTTTCTTAACGTAGTCTTTATTTCAAGACTTAGGCTACTCTCTCAGGGTTGTTGTACAACCCCACAGGCTTGCCTGTGGGTATTAGTGAGTATCTCGTCCAGTTTTTCTTGTGGAAGAACGCTTGACATTACAATGCTGTAATCCATGATAGCCTGCAGGAGAATAAATGTAACTCCAACACCTATTTCTTTTGAAATTTCCTTTAATTCTTCATATAGTTCTTCCGTCATGCTGATAGACTGTTTCACCGGCTTATTAATAAATCTTGGGTCTTTATGGGATGTTACCAATACATCCGGGTCAAACTTCCGACCGTTTTTATTCCACTGTTCTACTGCCCTTTTTATTAATATGGTCTTTGGGATTCCAGTTACTTCACTGATAGCTTCTTCCAGTTCTGCTAGTCTTTCCGTCACTTTAATAGATGTTTTCTTCATTTCCGTTCTCCTGCTCTTATGATTGGCTCCCGGATGCCAAGTGCTGCATCCGGGAATAGATTGCTTATGAGAATAACTTCTTCAATCCTTTTATATATCTACAATATGCTGCATACTGACTGTCTGTAAGATGCTTTCCACCCTCGTCAATCAGCTTTGATATATCTCTCATATCCTTGTTGAATACATTGGTGGATATAACATATATTGCTTTTTCTTCCCTCTCATTTTTCTTTTTTGAGGACTGTTTCTTTTCCTCTACTGCAATATCGTCACTGGTTATCTGTTCATCTTCACCTTTCTTTTCAAGCATTTCTGTAATGAACTTCGCCTGTACCGGCTTTTGCATATTGGCAACCTGTGCTGCATTTGATACGTTAATTCTGTTCTCTTTTAAGGCTGCTTTTAATTCATCTGAACCTCTGTTTTCAACCTTATCATACTTTGCTACCTGTGCGCTGGATATTCCAAGCTGCTCCGCTACTAAATCCCTGGTCTTTACTCCGGCAATGTTTCTAGTAATATCATTACCATTTTCATCATTGCCTACAACCATGATGGTTACACCTTTTGCTCTTAATTTAGCAATCAGATTTTTCCATTCCCGGATTTCAAAGGCAATATCTTCATGTTCATACTTTCTGTTCTGATTGGTTGTTAAAATAGAAAGCATTTCCTTATCTTCAAAGTCCAGCGGTAAATCCATTGCATCTAAATCTTTGACTTTACATTCTACTGGTTTATCTGCATCCCAATCTCCGGATTCGATAAGGTAATTGATAGCCTTAAAACGTCTGTGTCCGGTAAGAAGCATATAATCTCCATCATCCATCTGATATACAACTAATGGCTGCTCCAATCCTGCAGCTTTTATCTGACTTGCCAATTCCGGAATATTATTCAATGATAATCCGTTTCTTGGGTTCGGATGGATTTTGCTTATCGGGATATATTCTGTCCTTTTCTGTACTTCTACGTTCTTGCTCTGCGCATTAAGAAGTCCTTCTCCAACTCCTGTTATTTTATCCAACTTAAATTTTCCCATGATTGTATCTCCTTTTTGCATAAACTTTTTTGATTTAAAAACAGCTCTACTCTTTTTTTCTTCATCCCAGCCTATCGGGAAAATAATATCACCTTCCGGTAGATATATCCCCTCATTGTTACATTGAACTTTGATATGTTCGAAATAATTACTTGTTATAATAAATTCTGCATACAGTTTACCACTTTTGTAACGTATTCCCTCTACATATCCCTTGCCTTTTAACGGATACCCCTTATCTTTGATAGAACCATCTGTTAAAAGGTTATCTGAAATACTAAATTCGTATGGCTGTACTTTCTTAAATGTCGTATAAAAATCGACTGGCTGCCATTCATTACTTGTTTGAAAGAAATAAGTGTATTCCATTCCTTTTTCCCACTCAAACCAACTTACACCTATAAATGGCAACTTTCTATTATGGCATTCCGCATAATCTCCAAATCTACAAGGTAATGGTATATTCATTGTCTGAACTCTATCTACAACTCCTTTTCTTCTTCCTGGCGCATCCTCTCGATTTCTTTAAGTTCCCTCTGATACTTTTCAATGAATTTTTTCTTGTTTGGGGAAATAATATATTCTGTCAGTTTCATGTATGCCAATGTAACAGAACACTTATTTTTTCCGGAATCAACTTCCAGTAATGGTCTTTGTTCAAAGGTATTCTCTTCCAGATACTTTGTGGTTCCTATGCAAATTGGCAGCAATGGAATCTCGTATCTTGGTAATATCTGTTCCAGTAATCCGTATACTTCTCTTGATACGTTCTTACGGTTATTATACTGTGTAAGGAATGTACCACCGATATGAAGTAATGGATTATATTCTGATACTGTCTCTACAAGGTTTCTTGTAATTGCAAGTCCAATACAGCTATCTCCATCACATCTAAGAGGAATATATACTTCATCTGCTGCAGTTAATCCATTGATGTTCAAAATTGAAATAGATGGACTGCAATCTATCAGGCAATAATCATATTCACCTGCTACCTGTTTCAATGCTTTCTTTAACTTGAACTGCTGCGGAGTTGTTATGTCTGCTTTCAGTCTTTCCTCTACTTCTGCTAATGTAAGGTGGGATGGGATAATATCTAATCCCTCATAATCTGTATGTTTGATTGATTTATGAATATCCATATCCGGATTCAGCAAAACATCTTCGATTGATAATTCTGTTTCAATAGGTCTACGCTCCATGATAGCTGTAAATATATCTATGAAGTTTGTCTGGGAATATCTTCCGGAAGTATTACCCTGTGGGTCTAAGTCTACCAGTAAGACTTTCTTTCCATGTACTGTAGCCATCATATGACCGATTGTTGTTACGCTTGCGGTTTTTCCTACACCGCCTTTGTTGTTAATAAATGCAATTACTTTCATAAGCTCTTGTCCTTTCTTTATGCTATTATTTACTACACCTATAATATACCATACTAGCGGTATACTGTCAACAACTTAAAAAATATAAGTACATAACATTTTCTTTTTTGAGGTAAGTTGTCCCTTAGGTGCTATAAATAGCACCTTGCCCTAAACCCGCATAAATGCTGGATTTCTTCTCAAAAAAACACCCATTTTTTGCATGACACTTTACAGCATTTATGATATAGTGAATATGCTTATGCAATTTGTATTGCATATTCATCCAAACGCAGCCCCAGGTAGTTTATCTATCCTGGGGCATTCTCCTTCCCATATGATATGTTTTTATATCATTTTCTGGCAAGGTGCTATAAATAGCACCTAACTTCAAACCCGCATAAACACTGGATTTCTTCTCAAAAAATCACCCATTTTTGACATATCACCAACGTAGTTTTTCGTCTGCTTTTTATAAGAGCATATTTGATTTCGACTACTGTATATGCTATAATGGCGGTAGCCAAGAAAAGATATGATATGTCATATAGACACCAAGGAACCCTCAGTAGCAGCCACTACCGAGGGTTCCCTTTTATTCGGATGTTGATATATTTCTATATCATTTTCTGGCAAGGTGCTATAAATAGCACCTAACCTCAAACCCGCATAAACACTGGATTTCTTCTCAAAAAACACCCCATTTTTTGACATATCATCCATGTGTTTTTTCATGCTTCCTGATTACTTTTTTATAAAATGTGGCATACTTGATTTTGACTACCGCATATGCTATAATGGCGGTAGCTAAAAGGTTATAAGTGTCAAGCTGACACAAATGCGAAAACCCCGAAGATGTCACCTCCGGGGTTTTCTTTTGGCTAGTTGTCATGGTCATTTCTGTCTAACCATTTGCAGATATAGTAGCTGGCTATTCCTGCCATAACAGAAATAATAAAGGTTATAAGTAATTCTTTCAAGCTGACACCCCCTCTCTGTGTCAGATTGGGTATCGACAACATTTGTATTATATCATACTTTTTTCGTTTAGGTGCTATAAATAGCACCTTGCCCTAAACCCGCATAAACACTGGATTTCTTCTCAAAAAACACCCCATTTTTGATATATCATAAATGTGTTTTTTGCTTTTTGCAAAATTAGTATGATTGATTTTAACTACTATATATGCTATCATGGTAATTGCAAAAGAAAGCATATCCAAGTGGTACATAAGAGAATCCCCGGTAGTAGCTGCTACTAGGGATTCTTTTTATTATGACATTGATATGTTTCTATATCCTTTTCTAACAAGGTGCTATAAATAGCACCTTGCATCAAACCCGCATAAATACTGGATTCTTTGTCTAAAAACGCTCATTTTTGACACCCTTTTTCAGACCTAATTATCTTTCTCTTCCAGGCTGTTTTCCTTTTCGTCCCTCTCTTTCTCCCTACGCTCCTGCTCAAGAAATCTCTCATGCTTCCGGATGATTTGCTCTTTCTGCAGCGTATCATCCAATGCTCTCTCCAACTTCCTTAATGCCCTTTCAACATCATAAGCTGCTTTGTTCCGGAATAGCATTGGCAGATGCTTTCCTTTCTGCTGATATGGCTTCAAGATTTTTTCCTCTATCTTCGATACCATTTTCTTTCCGGTATCATTTCCTGCATCTGCTGCTTTCTTGAAATAGTCCAGTGCAATTACTCTATCTTCTTTAACACCATTTCCACGATAATAGATAAAGCCAAGTGCCACATCAGCGAAATCATTTCCCTGCTCACTTGCCATCTTGTAATACTCAATAGCTTTCTCCGGATTGTAAATAGGACTCTCCTTTTCTATGAATAACTTACCAAGTTTATATTGAGCATACACATTTCCCTCTTTTGCTATTGGCTCCAAGTACGTTACTGCTTTCTTTGGGTCATACACTTTTTCTGTCTTATCAGCATAGATTTTTCCAAGCTGGTACAATGCAGCTTTATTTTCATCCTGTGCAGCCAATTCAAAATAGTGGATTGCCTTTTCTGCATTATGGTATTCTGTATTCTTTCCGGCATAGATTTTTCCAAGTTGATATTGCGCATAGGAATTGTCCTGGTCTGAAGCCTTTTCAAAATTTTCTATGGCTTTTCCAATATTATAGTATGAGGAAGTCTTATCAGAATAAATCTTGCCAAGCTGGTACTGTGCATAAGAATTATTCTGTTCGGCTGCCATGGTCAGATATTTTATGGCAAGACTTTCATTCTTTAATCGTTCATCTTTCAGATAGATTTTTCCAAGCTGGTACTGTGCCATTACACTTTCATTTTCTGCAGCTTCTTTTAAAATCTCCACTGCCTTATCTGCGTTCTCTATATCTCCCTTTTGCAAAAGGATTTTTGCATACTGATATTGTGCGTTTGGGTTTCCATTCTTAGATGATAATTCGAAGTATTCTTCGGCTGTGCTTAAATCAACACTCACTCCTTTTCCTTCCATATTCATCTTACCAAGTCTGTATTCAATGTTCGCATCCGGTGACTTAAATTCCATTGAAAAGAATTTATCGTATGCTGCCTTATATTCCTTATTTGCCCTGTCCATATCCTTTTCAACTTCTATTCCATTTTCGTATGCATATCCCAGCTTGTAGTGTGCATATGGATTTCCCTTTGCCATGTTGTAATAATCAACTGCAATTTCCTTGTCCTTTTCTACTACACTGTTTCCATCCCAATACATATTGCCAACAATATACGCTGCAAACACATTTCCTGTATTGGCTGCATTATCTAAGTATTCAAATGCTTTCTCTTCATTCTTTTCTGTTCCTAGTCCATACAGGTAATGCTTTCCTGCTCGATATAAGGAATAGTTGATTACGAAATTTGTCTGTTCTTCCGGATGCTCTATCACACTTTCAAAACCTTTTAAGGCTCTCTCATAATAATAGTGTGCTTTTTCATTATCTATCTTTACACCGATACCATGTTGATATATGTTACCAAGTTCATAATATGCTAGGATGTTTTTTTGCATTATTTCAAGTTCCAGTAATTCAATACCTTTCTGAACATCCTTGTCTTTACCATATATCAGAACCTTTGCTTTTTTGAAATTTTCACTCCACTTAAAAATTGCATCCGATACGTCAAAATCCAAATCATCTATTTCCGGTTCCTCGATTACTTCGTCTGCATCCGGAAAAGTGTTATCCGCTGCATCCACTTCCGCTTCAAAGAATCTGTCCATAATCTTTTCAACATCTTCCGGAACGTACTCCGCACCACCGGTCTTAATATCATATTCTTTCATTTCCTTTAGAATCTGATTACCAAGTCTTGAATACAAATCTTTGATTTTTCCGTCCTTATAATCTCGTCCGGATTTTCCATATGCAGTTTTATAATCCTTTGCGGTTCGTTCCAGCTCTGCAATGAATTTTAAATAATCATCCCGGTAGTATTTATCAATATATGCCTGTGATAGTTTATCCAGCATTGGGCGAATGTCATACATAGCATTATTATTATAATTCCATAGTCCCCGATTACCACTTCTAGGCAGACACTTGTATATATCAAGAAACATATCCTTTAGGTCTGCATCTACAGATAAGATATGTTCCTTTTTCTGATTTACTATTGTCTCTCTGATAAACTGATTGATTTCAATATTCTGTTCCCGCTGCTGCATAATCTCATTTACAACAAATCGTTTACAGGCTTCAATGCTCTTTCCTTTGAACCGTCCAATATATTCTTCTCTTTTGTATAGTTCTCCGGATGGAGTTCTCACCGGAACCTTTACCTTGTTCCCATTTACGATTTTTTCATCATAAACCTGATACATCTTCTTTTGTCTGCAAGGTGCCGGTTCTACTGTGGCAACATGAACATGGATGTTATCCGTATTGTAATGGATGGCAGCACTCCATGTTGCATTTTCCAAACTCTCATTCTTTAGCATTCGATTGATTGCACCTGTGGCAATCTCTTTTATTTTCCGTTCATCTAAAATATTTGTTTTCGAATCATATAATCCATGTTCTTCTAACCAACGATTATCAAACGATATAACCGTCTGCCACATCAAAGAACCATTGTCTTGTGCTATCCTAAACGTATTTTTCAAATCCTTTTTATCCTGGTCAGATAACTTCGTCTTGTCCTTTGTAAAAATGCCTGTTGTCTTTTCCGGATTATCCATGTAGTCATTGTAAAGATTATATTCACTTAACATTTCATTTCGTTTTGCATCTTCTCGGTCTATATATTCTATGTATTCCCCGAACACACTGGAACCCGCTTCGCAAAATCTCGTTTTCACAATAACTCCTGCTTTGATTTCTGACATATTATCCTCTACTTTCTCTTAAGGTGCTATAAATAGCACCTTGCTTCAAACCCGCATAAACACTGGATTTCTTCTCAAAAAAACACCCATTTTTGACACCCTTTTTCCACTGTCTTTTGGTTGCATGATTTCCCGGCTTGTGATATGTAGCCATGTGTTTTCCGGTTTAGGTGCTATAAATAGCACCTTGCCCTAAACCCGCATAAACACTGGATTTCTTCCTAAAAAAACACCCATTTTTGACACCCTTTTCCACTGTCTTTTGGTTGCATGATTTCCCGGCTTGTGATATGCAGCCATGTGTTTTCCGGTTAAGGTGCTATAAATAGCACCTTGCTTCAAACCCGCATAAACACTGGATTTCTTCTCAAAAAACACCCTATTTTTTCATTGCTTTTTTCTTGTTCCGGTCATCCTTTTGTTGTTTGAAATATGCAATCTTTTCTTTATAGGCATTTTGTGAATCTGCAATAACTGGTGCCTGTATTGCTTCCCGAAGAATACTTTCCCGAACATCATCCTTTATCAAAATTGTATTAATTGCATCCAGCAGAATCGTTGTATTCATTTCTGCAGTTTGGGATGCCCACCGCAAACGTTCAAAGAGGGCATAGTATTTTTGGTTGTAGGATTCTAACAGTCCGGAGATAAGTGCTGCATCATTTTCTTTTTGCTGTTTGTTCTTCTGGTACTCCTGAATGATATAACGTAAAGTTGCACTATCATTTTTAAACTCTTTATCAGCTTTTACTTTACTGATAGTATCAATGCATTCCTGGTCAAGTACATACTTCTTTACCACATTAATCATCCCCTTCCTTCTGCTCCAATGCATCCAGTCTTTCTAAGACTTCATCCAGTATATAATTATTCTTATCAATAATATCTGCATACATTCTTGCCTGGTCTGCTAAAGTCTCTACAAGATTTGCATACTTAAAGTCCATTTCTTTAAGTTCCGGTGCAACTGCTAAAGTGTTCAGGTAATCCCTAATGTAAGTTTCTCTGGACACCCCTTTCTTCTTGGCAAGCTCTGTCAGCTTGTCAGCCACATTCTTTTCAATCTTTCTGATTTTGATTTCCATTTTTCCGTTCCTCCAATGGAAAAATTATATCATTTTGCATAAAAAAGGGCAATATTTTATGGACAATAACAAATGATTTATTGTCCATTTTATAAAATATCTGTCCCCACTATTTAGGAAAGAGCATATCGGGAATGTTTGGCTTTGCCAAACCCACAAACGTAGTTTGGGGTCAATTCCCCCTTATGCTCTTTTTTTTGAAAAACTCAAAAAAATTTTCGCTTCGCTGCGTGCGCCGAACGCACCTCAAAAAAGAAGAAGAAACGTACAACGTTTCCCCATTATGCGAAAATTTTGGACTTAAACAGCGTAACATTTCTTCCAAAGGGGCAAGGGGAACAGGATGTTCCCCTTTCAAATGTCAGGGCAACCTAAGTTGCACTGACTCCGCTTTTCCTGCAGCCGAGAACCTGGTTCCGGCTGCAGCGTTTTAGCTTTTGACTTCCAGCACACAAAAAAGCTAGGTATCTCTTCGGATGCAGGGCATAAAAAAGGAAGCTGCTCTCTGCAACTTCCTTTTAATAATTCAATAAAGACTTTACACCTTAGGTAAATTATAAGGCTACTATATTATTTTGTAATTTCTAATCCGGATATATTAACTCCGAAACTTTCAAGCTTAACCTTTGTTACTTTAATTTCATATTCAAGTACATCATTTTCACAAGTGTTTGCTGCTTTTATTGCTAACAATCTTGTATAATAATCAATCGTATTAGAGATAACTTCAAACTGGTTCATATCTTCATCCACTTTCCACCACCGCCTTTCGTTGGTAATATTATACCATAGTGTAAAGCCTTTATTCAATTATCAATGTACTATTTTCCCTATCTATAATATACCACTTTAGCGGTATATTATCAATAAATATGCTAAAATCTGCCACCTTATTTTTCTTTTTTTGAGGTCTCTTTTCTAGCAAGAATCCAGCATTTATGCGGGTTTGAAGCTAGGTGCTATTTATAGCACCTTAACTATTTATCATGGGATAGGGGAGTAGCAGGAGTATGATAAGGGGCGCAGGATGCGCCCTGGCATTTTAAATGGTATTGGATAGAAGCTGCAGCATGATTACTGGTGCAGGATGCACCATAACTTTTATCCGGGGTATGGGGTTAATCCCCATTATAATTCCGGGGCAATTCTGATTGCCCCGGTTCCTTTGGTACTGGTCGCAGCGAAACAATTGAAAAGGCTGCATGAAATGCAGCTAGGGATTTTTCCTGCAGCCGGGACACCGTTCCAGGCTGCAGCGTTTTCATTTTCCACTTCCAGTAAAAAAAAAGGAAGCTGCTCCCTGCAGCTTCCCTCTCTTATTTCTTTATGAAATCCCGATATAATATCCTTTAATATCAACTTCATCATTTTCATTTTCCGCTAAATTGTAAACTGGATAAACGGCTTCCGGAATATTTCTGACAGTCTCAAAATAAACTCCATTAATAGCGTCCTCAACTTCAAAACATCCATAAAATGCACTACCATTCCAGCCATCCAGTGCAATTGCTTTTCCATCAATTTCTACCACATCAATAAGACCAGTCCACCATTTTCCAAGTTCTTTTACCGGTGTGAAATCATCCTCTGTAAGCTCGTTTAAATTTCCATCAATATATTTCATAATTCGTTCCTTTCCGCAGGAGCCATCCTGCTATAAAAATGTTATTTCCTTACATTGCTATTATACCGCTATTTAGGTATATTTACAATAAATATAGTAAAAATAGCCACCTTATTTTTTCTTTTTTTGAGGTCATTTTTCAGACAAGAATCCAGCATTTATGCGGGTTTAAAGCTAGGTGCTATTTATAGCACCTTAACGCTTGCACTTTCGCTTTGAACTGCTTACAATATGATACATATTCGGTTCTACATATTTCTCTTTAATGTCTTCCCATTGTTTTTGAGTTACTTTTAAATAAGCATTTACAATCATTTTTTCTTACCTCCAATCCAAGGAAACACGCATTTATTTGCTAAATTCTGCCAATGCACACCCTGTACAAAGAAATCTATCTGCCTTGTCATTCATTTGCCTACAAGCTCTGCCGTAGTAACCACATATACAAGGTACTTTGCATTCGCTTTCATCACTTCCTACTTTATTTTTTATACAGCTTTCTTCAAATGCTTTCTGTTTTTCACTTGTTATAATCGGAAACATATAACTCTCTCCTTTCTCTTATGAAATATCCATTTGTTAGCCTAATTTTGTTTCAATATAATCAAATGGTTTCTTCTTGTATTTTCTCTTCCATTCTCTAATGCGCTCTTTTATAATATCTACACAATCCTCAATAATGTAACTATTTATCATGGGATAGGGGAGCAGCAGGAGTATGATAAGGGGAGCAGCAGGAGTATGATAAGGGGCGCAGGATGCGCCCTGACATTTCATAAGCGGAACTGCGTTCTTGCAGTTCCGGTCGCTAGTCGAATTACATCTTCTTTATATCCAGTTCAAAAATAACCTGTCTATTTATAGAATCATTCTTTAGCTTTTCAAATTCAGAAATAGCCTTGCTTCGCTCTTTGCCCTGGTATTCTATTACCTTGGTCAAATTTTCATATCCATCCAATAAATTCACATCAAAAAAGGAAAGAATATATTTCACATTTTCCCGATACCGTTGGACACGCTGCAGCTTTATCTTTTTTCCCATTGGGGCAGTCTGCAGGAAATTGTATCTTTCAGTTAATGCTATCTGATATGCCTTTAGCATCAAAATAACATCTTCCAATTCTTCAATATGTGTTGTACTGGCATTTATATAGTTTTCCGCATCTTTGACGGTGTGTATCTGACTAGGGAGTGTATTCCAGTAGAATATTTTTATTTCTGCCCCGCCATATCTGACCTCTTTACTTGAAAAAAGTCTATTAATCACACTTTCATATTTTTCAGCATTGCAAGTGTCCTGGTTTGGACACTTGCAACATTCTATAACTTCTCTGCATAATGTTTTCATGCTATCTTGATTCCTTTCAATGCTTCTTCCGGATTTGTTCTAAATATGAAGCTGTGAGTAAAAGTAGAATAGTAACCGCCTATTTCCTTTATCTGTGCTACTACAGATAAATATGTTTTTCTGTCTAATGTTTTTAAGCATTTTACAAGGTACAGTTTTTCATGTGTTCTCGTATGCTCACCCACTTTAATAGAAAACAATGATTCTTTTTCTTCCAGCTTTTTCCCATTTACCACTGCCGGAGCAGTTGCATCTTCCGGCTTTTTGTCTTTAATCCTGGCAACCTTTTCAACCTGTTTGCAGTTATCAAATTTGCAACCGAAGAAATAGAAATTTGTGTTAAAGTAATCTATCATTCCATCAGAATCATCACGGTTGTATGATAATACGAATGCATTCACATCCTCTAATACCGCTTTGAAATAATCTGTTTTCAATGCATAGAAAGAAGATTCTTTGCAAGCTGTTTCATATTCTTTTACAAAATCTTCCTGGGTAAAAGAACCCATGTCATAAAATCCATGATTTCTAAGTTTGCTCATTAAGTCTCGAATCTCGTCAGCGTTCCAGTCAATTTTTTCTTTTCTTAAATCATCCCCGGTCTTATACATTTTTTCCGGGAACTCTTTGATTTCCATAATAATTTCCCGGCACATACTAGCGTGTTCTGTTCTTACGCTAAATTTGCAAGTAGGATATTTCTTCTTTACATAGATTCTAACACTCTTTGCAATTTCCTTTATACTAAGGTTAGAATCATAACGGCTTCCTTCCCATCCGTAAGCTGTATAGAATTTTTTTCTTGTACCGGCTGCAGTTTCTTCTTTTTCTTCCTCTTTTAAGGTATTATCATTAATGGCTTTATCTTTCCATATTTTGAAAAGAGCGTCATATTCGCAGTTAATTTCCTGCATGGCTTCCAGTTCTCCGCCATTGTCCGGATGATTTGCTTTTAATAATACTTTGTACTGTGCTTTTAAATCCTCAAAACTGGTTACATTTTTAAAATAATTTTTCATATCGTGTACCTCACTTTCAAAAAAATGTTATTTCCTTACATCATTATTATACCGCTACTTAGGTATATTTACAAGAAATATAGTAAAAAAAGCCAGCCTAATTTTTCTTTTTTGAGGTCTTTTTTCTAGCAAGAATCCAGCATTTATGCGGGTTTGAAGCTAGGTGCTATTTATAGCACCTTAACTATTTATCATGGGATAGGGGAGTAGCAGGAGTATGATAAGGGGCGCAGGATGCGCCCTGGCATTTTAAATGGTATTGGATAGAAGCTGCAGCATGATTACTGGTGCAGGATGCACCATAACTTTTATCCGGGGTATGGGGTTAATCCCCATTATAATTCCGGGGCAATTCTGATTGCCCCGGTTCCTTTGGTACTGGTCGCAGCGAAACAATTGAAAAGGCTGCATGAAATGCAGCTAGGGATTTTTCCTGCAGCCGGGACACCGTTCCAGGCTGCAGCGTTTTCATTTTCGGCTTCCAGTACATAATAAAAACCGGATGCATCCGCTGCATCCGGCTTCCTGCTTATTCTATGATGATTTCAAATAATTCCTTTTCATACTCACTTCCTTCTAAATCCCAATATTCCATATAATCATCAATATCCGCTTGTGCTTCTTCCTGTGCTTCCTCTTCCGTATCATAGGAATTGTCCAGGTCTAAGCTGTCTTTCAAAAATCCACCATCATAATATATCTTATAACTAAACATAAAAATCACGCTCCTTATTCGTCTATATCATCAGCAATTCCGAACCATTCCTTTTCACTGTCTGTCAGTTCACATTCTTCATCAAAGAATATCATAGCTTCTTCTTTATCATCTTCAAGCAATCCATCCTTAAATTTGGTTGCCAATTCTTCCAGTCTGTAACGTGGGATATAATTTTCTTCTGACTTTGCCCGGAACATATCCAATGCAGCTTGTAAATATAAAGCCTTTGCCTGTTCATTGCCATAGTACATAAAATAGGATGCATGGCTCCATTGTTCATCTTCTTTTCCATCCGGATTATAACCACTTGCAACGGCATACTGTGAATTGTTTTCAGACTGTAATAATGCTAATTTATCTTTTCTTAAAATCTCGACCCATTTCATATTAAATACCTCTTTTCTGATTTATTGGATGTGCTTCTTCTAAAAGAGGGTGGAACATCCTCTTTTAGAAGAATTGGCTTCTAGGTGTTAAAACTTGAAATAACGGTTTTGGTATGCAATGTAGTTTTCAAATTCTTCACGTTCTTCCTCTTCACGGTATCTGCGTTGCCGTTCTTCTTCCTGTTTCTCAAAATCATCATCTAAAGATTCCCGGCTTTCCTTTAATTCCTGAAGTTCTTCCAATGCATCCTCAACTGAACTGATACAGCTTTTAATATTGTCCAGGTCAGCTTCCGCTTCATCAAGTATGTCTTTCACATTTTCATCATCCACACTATAATCTGTGTTTGCTGCAGCTCTAAGACTTTCTAACTCCTGATTCACCTGCTGAATCTGTTCTCTGATTTTGCAATCCAAGTTTTCTCTTTTCTCTTTATACTGTTCTTTTGTCATTGTTTCCATATTGAATACCTCACTTTCAAAAAATAGTTATTTCCTTACGCTCTTATTATACTGCTATATAGGTATATTTGCAAGAAATACAGTAGAAAAAGCCACCTTATTTTTTCTTTTTTTGAGGTCATTTTTCAGACAAAATTTCAGCATTTATGCGGGTTTGAGGTTAGGTGCTATTTATAGCACCTTAACTATTTATCATTGGATAGGGGAGTAGCAGGAGTACGATAAGGGGCCCAGGATGCGCCCTGGCATTTTATGTGTCCGGCACTACCGCAGGATCAGTGACGGACACTTTTCCCAAATTTCCGGAGAAAATAACCTACAGTGCGCCAAAATAAAGGCTTTGAGATTCTTTGTGGCCAGAAAAAGGCTGCAAGAATCCAAAGCCGGGAATAGAAAAAAGAAAAGCTGCAGGATGCAGCTTCGAATCAAGGTACGTCCCCCAGGACGTACTACCGGGGGTACTTGGTCGCAGGAAAACAATGATAAGGCTGCATGAAATGCAGCTAGGGATTTTTTTGCAGCCGGAACCTCGTTCCAGGCTGCAGCGTTTTCATTTTCCACTTCCAGTACACTAAAAATAAAAGCCGGATGCATCCACTGCATCCGGCTCTCCTTTAATTCCAAAAATTCTTTCTCTTATACCTTTATGACTATCTGCTTTGGTCTTGTTCTATTTGCTATCCCTTTTTATCACCTTTTCCTGTAAGTCGATTTCATAATTTGCGTGACCACTTTCTTCTGTTACAGCCAACATAATAAATCTTTTATCACTCGACTGTTGCCAACTGATAAGTTTCTCATCATCAATCACAATTTCGATTCCATCCGTAAAATTAACTTTCATAAAACATCCTCTTTTTCTTCTTTTAAAAGCTGGATGATACAACCAAATTCCTTGGCACGAAATACTTTAATTACATCAGCATGAAACTCTTTTGCTAAGGAAGTATCATCATAGATTCTTAACCAATCTGTAAATTCTGCCACTAATTCATAATGGCTTCCAATTTCAGCCTGTCCCTCTACAATGTATGCCCGATAGTTTCCATCCTCGCCAAAATTCAATTTTTTTAATGACAACCCGCCTTTCTCTTTGCTGTCATAACCTACCATAATAAGAGTAGCAATGTCACTATCTCCAATAAATTCCTTTTCAAAATCCTTATAACTTTTCATCATATTCACCTTTTCCTTTCTATATAATATTTGTTTCAGTGCTTAAGATTTCAACGGCTTCTTCAATGGTGTGTTTTCCAAACCATTCAAGCGGTTTTTGAAACTCGGATGTGTGAAATAATTTTCTACTATTTAGAATCCGGTAAACCTTCAATTGCTTTTCTTTGTTTTTCTCCATCTGTAATACTTTTTCCTTTAATTCATCCCACATTTCAACTTTAGCAATAATACTATTAGCGCATATGTAATATGAAATTACTTCCCGGTCAAAGACTTCTCTCATGGTATAAGGATATTCTTGCATAATTCCTATTTTTGAATCTATTCCATAATCTTTACTGGTATAGGCTACCTCATAGCTTTTACCGTCATCTGCATAAACCATAATCGCCCAATCTCTTGTACTTTCTTTATCAAGTATACTATATAATTCCTTTACTGTCATATGTTATTTCCTTTCTAAAATAGTAGTGGTAGCAGTGCAGCCGTTCCGGATGCACTGCAAACCGTTTACTTTCTTAAATATCATATCCGGTCTTTTCATAGCGGATAATGGCAACCACTTTTCCGGAGCTTTTAAGAATTCCCCAGCCGTTCCACATTGGACCATTCAGACCTAATAGCTTCGGTTGGTTAAAAAGTTCTTCCCGCTGGCTTTCTGCCATTCTTCCATTATTGTAGCCATATATAAGGCTTTGGAATTGTTCTGCAGTTTTAATTTCATCCGGTAAATCATAAACACAAGTTGTACCGTTTTCTAATGTTCCTATAATCATATCGTATCCCTCACTTTCAAAAAATGTTATTTTCTTACATCCTTATTATACCGCTATATAGGTATATTTACAAGAAATATAGCAGAAAAAGCCAGCCTAATTTTTCTTTTTTGAGGTCTTTTTTCAAGACACTTTTCAATGCTTTTCAATGCTTTTTTCAAGGCTCCTTTCGGTTCTTTTTTATGGTCTTTTTTCAGACAAGAATCCAGCATTTATGCGGGTTTAGGGCAAGGTGCTATTTATAGCACCTTGTGAATTGCTGGTATGATTATATGGTATGCTGGTCGTGTACCGGTGGAGTGATGGGGTGGTGCAGTAGTGCAGGGTAATAGTGGCTGCTTCTTCTTTGCTGCAACCCATTTTTGTTTTATTAGCCAAAACACGTTTACCTAATAAAGAAATAAGGTACACACACATTCCGGATGGATCATGTGCGTGTACCGAATCAATTATCTTACAGTAGTAGTGGTAGTGATAGTGTAACGTACAGCCTTTTCCGCTGCCACCGCACCGCACCCGAGGGGTACCCGATTTTCAACTGGCTTATGCGTAGCAGCTCTTGGTGAAAAATTGGTTCGACGAACAGGAGAAACGATTTTTTGCTTAGAGCTGGTAGCCAATGCCGGGAAGAAAATTGGGTCGAGGATTAGTGCCATAATAAATATCTTTATCGAAAAAATCTTACAAAAAATCCTGCAAAACATACGAAAAATCATGTTAAAAAAATTCTTAAAACATATGCTGCAGAAACTCTTAAAAATCATGCTAAAAGAAATCATGCTGCAGAAACTTTTGAAATTCTTACTAACAAAACTCTTAAATCTTATACTACAAGAACCTTTAAAACCGCTGCTGCATAAACTCTTAGAACCCATGCTGCAGAACCACTTAAAACTCATACTACCGGAAATCATGCTGCGGAAACTTCTGGAGCGAATAGCACAAAAAATAATCCCTTGGATAATGGGAAAATGATAGAAAATGCTGCTTATTTTTATGCCAAAAATAATACCGGAAATAACACGAAAAAATGTGCTTGAAATCATACCATAGAAACCGTCAGAAGTGCTTATAAGGCAACGCATACCACAAATGCTACAGTTCTTCCTCAAAAAAGAAAAAATGGCTTGAATAGGGCAAATAACGCTTCACAAGACCATTTCAATTACCTCACTTATACAATCTCAAAAACACTTTCAAAGGTGAACCTTGCCACCCCAAAAAAGGATGCTGCAGATGCATCCAGTAAAGTTCCAGCACATAAAAAAAGAAGAAATTATTCCGGAAGAAAATGAAATATAAGCCAGGGCAAAAACTATACCATCAAAAAAGAAAAAACAGACTTTACTTATCCGTAAAATCTGCTTCATCTAATTAACCTAAAAGATATTTCAGTTTAATTTGCAAATACCTTTATCTTCACCTCCAGTAAATCCTTATTTGCTAACAAAAGATTTCTTCGATTTTAGTCCTTAATTCGTCTGTCATTACAGCCTTTCCGTCTTGGTTTGCTCTTTCCAACATTCGGATTAAACAATCAAAACCGTCCGCTTTACTTTCAAGTTGTTCATACTCGTATATTGGCATAGTTACTGTTAAATTTCTTCTATCCATATTATTCCCTTTCTGCTAAATCAGCTAAATTCTAATTTGGTGTAAAGAAATGTTTCCTGATAAACTTCTTCTGTTTCTGTCAGCATCCTTATCATATCATTATTGGGAACCATTGTTGTATCTCCTTTAAAATATAATATTATTCTGTTTCTCGTTGTTCATATACACCAGTAAGCATATAGTTGTCAAACGGTAGTTTTACAAATCTACAAGTTACTTTTGTGCCATCTTTAAAATCGTCTATATACATAGATTCGAATGAACTAGGTAACATGGTAAATTGATTATCAAGTGTTACATATTTTGATGCTTTATCAAAATGAACGGTTCTATCAGCAGTTATATATTGAGAAGCTTCTTTAACATAAACGGTTCCATCAGCATAAATAAAGTCCTCATTAATGGTTAATATTAATCCCCATATAAAAAAAATCAAAACTGCTATAAGTAGTAATCCTTTTATTATTTCCTTCTTTTTATTCAATGTCATATTTACTCAATCTCTCCTTTTCTATATTCTCTCACATAACGATAATAGGTATCTTCATTCAATCCAAGCTGCTTCATTAACTGTGACGTTTTTAACTCCCCCCTCTCTACTTGCTGGTAAGCCTTTGCAAAATCTTCCTTACTCATTTTCCGTGGTCTGCCGTATTTACTCCATTCCCCACGTTTTTTCATCATTTCAATTCCCTCACGCTGCCGCTTCGATTTACGTTCCAGCTCCGTCCTTGCCATTAAATCAAATAGGTCAATCAAGGTATCATTAATATATGACAACATCAAGCGTGACATTTCATCCGGATACGCATTTATGTCCATTCGTGTTGTTGGAATGTCTAAAAATATTACCCGGATGTGATGCTCTTTAAAGTATTCCAACTCTTTCTTAGTTTCTTCGGCACGTCCGAGCCTGTCATATTCCGGAATAATAAGAGTATCTCCCGGTCGCAAAACATCTTCTTTCATACAGATATAGCGCATACGGATAAAATTTCGCCCTGAAACCTTATCTTCAAAGATTTTAGTTAGCGGATAATTATTGGCTGCACAAAAATCCTTTATCTTCTTTGTTCCTCTATCAAGATGCTGCTCTTTACTCGACACCCGATTATATCCATAATATCTTCCCGGCATGATTCTTATTACCTCACATTACTATTACTTGCAAAAAGCATATCATATATATTTGCAAGTTTCAATATATAAAAAGATACATTTTACAACTATGCATAGCTTGTAGATTCTTCCATTGTAAAATGTATACTTTTTACAAGTCATAAGAAAAAGGGATTTTAACTGGGAATGGATAAATCGAAACCCAACAAGAAGCTGCAGGGAATTTATGTGTCCGGCACTACCGCAGGATCAGTGACGGACACTTTTTCCAAATTTCCGGAAAAAATAATCTATCGTGCGCCAAAATAAAGGCTTTGAGATTCTTTGTGGCCAGAAAAAGGCTGCAAGAATCCAAAGCCGGGAATAGAAAAAAGAAAAGCTGCAGGATGCAGCTTCGAATCAAGGTACGTCCCCCAGGACGTACTACCGGGGGTACTTGGTCGCAGGAAAACAATGATAAGGCTGCATGAAATGCAGCTAGGGATTTTTCCTGCAGCCTGAACAATGTTCCAGGCTGCAGCGTATTACCTGGTGAAAAAAGGGAATACTTGAAATAGCTATTTGCATATGCTATAATTGCAATAGCTAAAAATGATATGAGGATGTGTAGACATCCAAAACGAAACCCCACGAGTTGCGACCTCGTGGGGTTTCTTCTCATTTTAAACGGTTGAGCATCCGTTAGGCTAATTATCGCTATCGTTTCTATCTAGCCATTTGCAAATATAGTAGCTGATTACATTTGCTGCAATAGAAACTAAAAATGATATGAGTAATGGCATAGACACCCCCCTTTCTGTTGCCAGATTGGGTTGCGACAACATTGTAAATTATATCATAATGGCATATACGACACAATGCGCTGTTTTACAACATAATTAGACAGATGTAGAAACGCAACGATATAGTATATGCTTTTTCAGTAAAAATATTCAAAAAATATGTACGATTTTTCTACATATTTCCGTGTGATTTTTGCACCAATTTCCAATAAATTTTGTTGCTATTTATCATTGCTTTATGCCCTAAAACTTTATACACTATGTAAAAGAAGTTTTCACTTACCTTTATTTATGTGACGGAAAGGAGTGTTTAATATGTCCCTCAAAGATACCCTCTTAATTTTTTCTTCCTTGCTCCAAATTTTATACACAACCATGTGTATCTTCAAATTAGCCAGAAGAAATCCGGTACCACAATACACAAGAATTGTCCAATTAAATTGTGACATAATTTTACAAAAAAATGAGAACAGTACCACCATTCCCCCGAATGATTTAGGTACTGCTCCCATGCTTTGATAATTAAACAAATTACAATTATAATAGCACATCAAAAAGGTAAGCGCAACTCTTTTTGAGGTCTAGGATAAAAAACTAGACCTCTTTTATTGTCCAATAAAATACTTGAAAAAAGAAAAAGAGAATGCTATAATATAGACAACTTTTAAAAATGTTATTATTTACTTACAGAAAGAGGTGCCAGCAGCAATGCTGGTACCTCTTTCGTTATATCCACTACATTTCTAAATCGTAGTCCATATCCATTTCCGGCGCAACATCTATATCTTTCTTCGGAAGCTGCTCATGGGACACTTCATTATTTTTCTGATATTCCAGTAACCTTTCCTGCGGAACATACTTCTCAATGCTTTTATTCAAATCTTCTACAATATCATTGTATGTAGAATAAACGGATGATAGCATATCATCTATCTTTTGAATCATAGCTTCATCTGTAAAGTCTTTTCCAAGCTCTCGTTTAATTTCAGCTTTAAAGTCCTTATAATGGTCTGCAAGATGGTCTTTTCTTGCATCTGTTAATTCCAATCCAAGACCGGATTCTATCATAACTGACACTGCATCCGCTTCCAGTTCCTTTCCATGTGTTGACAATTTGCTTACTGTATTATGGCGTAAAGCGTGTCCTAACTCATGGCATAGGGTGGATAGCTTCTGTGTACCCTTAAGACTTGAATTAATTACTATCTGGTTCAAATCCCTGGAATAAAAACCTCTTAAGGTTGCGGAAGATAAATCTTCATACTTTACATCACAATGGATAACATCCTTTGCAAAATCAGCTACACCCTTGCATAAATCCTCATGCAGTTCTGACGGATAACCAACTGAAAAAAGTTTCGGATAATCTTCCGGTGGGAATGTGGTCTGCCCTATATCAAATACGGTGCCAATTTTGAAACGTGAGATTACCTTTCCTTCTATATCTCCTTTGCGATATGCTTCTTTCTGTTCCTTCGTGGCTTCAGATAAAGGAACATTGTTGCCATTAATATTCAGCAGCGTAACTTTTACTGGAACCCATATTTTAAGTCCAGTTTCGCCACGTTTAACTGAATATCCCATTTTCTTCCATGCCGGGAATGACTGGATGTACTGTGCATCCCTCTTTTGGGAATAGATAAGTGTTATATTTCTTTCGGAATAGCGGTAAAACTGACTTCCAAAGGCAAGTGCTTCTGCTATTGCTGCCGGGTCATTAATAAACGATTCACCTATGCTTTTAATTCTGTCAGTCATTTCCTGTTCCATCTGTTTATTCTTCTCAACCCATTCTTCCCTATCTTTTTTGCTGTATCGTTTCATACACTGTCACCTTCTATCTTTCAAACATACTCTTGATTTCCTTCTGCTCCATAAGCATCAAGTCATCAATAGGCTTAAGATATTTGTTTTCAATAACCGTTCCAAGCTCTACTTCATTTGGCTTTCCGTAAAGATAGAAATACTGGTTATACTCGTTTCTTACTATGGCATAATTTTTATAATATCCTACAACTACGTTATCGTTTCTTATACTGTCTCCGTCCTCTGGTTTTACAAATACTGTCATGTGTTAATTCTCCTTATCATACATAATCTTATACTGTTTTCCTGTTCCAAAAACATTTTTCACCTGTTCCGGATCGAACAATGCTTCTCCAAAATCCTTATTCATACAATACATAAGCTGCCTTTCTGCAGCGTTAGAAAGTATTTCTCCCTCAATTTCTACATCTACCCCTGTATAATCAATCTTAAATGCTTCATCCCCTAAAAAGGGGATTTTAGCATCAAAAATGATATGATACTTGCTCACTTGCAAAATATTATCTAACTGTATCAGCATATTTCACCTTCTATCTTAAATACATTACTGCCTGGTCTTTTATGGAATATAAGACCTGCAGAACGGCTTCTCTTGTAGTTGGATAAATTAATGTAATCAATCCAATGGCTGCTAAAATCAAAATGATAATGGTTGCCAGTGTTTTTATTACATTAATTAATACCGTTACCGTAAACTTATAGGCATTGCTCTTTTCTACAACCACTACATCTTCATCAAGGTTGTATTTCTCCTTTAGCTTTTCCTGCTCTTTCTCATACGCTATATCTGCTTTTACCTCATTTACAAGACCTTTCTTATACTTTCCCGCCATCTACTTTTTCCTCCTGAATAATCCTTTTTTCTTCGGTACTGCAGTCTCTTCCTGTACCGGCACAATAGGTATCATCTTTTCATAACATTCATTTGGAACATATACATATTTATCCGGGATATTTTCAATGAAATAGGTCTGCTCCGCTTTTTCTTCCATCATTTCTTTAAGGTCTTTTCTATCTGCTTCTGATGTGAAATTGAATACATAATTTGATGTATTGTAAAAGGATGATTCCAGTATCTTTCTTGTATCTGTCATTTCTCCCGGCTCTGAACCTACAACAAAAATCTGTATATCTCTTTCCAGGAACGATACCTTGTTAAAATTGCCATCAAAATAGGTTCCATAATCGTATACATAATAGTCATAGTGTTTCTCGATCACGTTCCGGATTTTATTGAGGTCATAGTAATGGTCTACTCCTTGGAATGTGACAAGTCCTAGTTCCTTATCTTCTGTTACCGTATACCAATCCTTCATATCATTTATATAGCTGCTATCGTTCATCTGAATATAACAAGCTGTTTTTCCCTGCATCTGAATATATCGAATAACCTGTACTGCCATTGTAGTTGTTCCGATTCTCCGACAAGCTCCGGCAATAGCAATGGTCTTACTATCTCCAGCTGCAGCTTCTCTTGCTTCCTGTTCTTCTGCAGCTATCTTCTGCAGTTCTTCCACTTCACTGATTCCATTTGCATCATAATAGCCATTTAAACACTTCTCTAACTGGTCTTTCATATCAGAAAGCATAACTGCAGTGACAAAATATGTAATGCCCTTATTTGCTGCAGATACGATTATATTTGAATTATTCATGTACCCTGCAGCAAATATTATAGGTTTGGAATTATTCGCATTGCATATCTTAATAATGCCATCTACAACATCCTCTGCTTCATCAATGTACTGCTCTACATCAAAAATCGTATAATCCTGCTTCTGATAAGAAAGAATCTCGTTCACCTGTTCCGATATATGTGCAGCTTCCTGCACATAATCGAATGACAAGTTAAATTTGTTACAAACTTCTTCCGCAAAATATCCTTTATCCAGGCTTCCTACAAATATCATTTATCTTTCCCCCTATACCTCTAAATCGTTTTCCATTTCATGCTCATATGTTGAAGAAATACCTTTCGATTTTTCTTTTTGAGGTGAATTATCTTTTGCCAGGGCATCATCTTTATCATCATGGAAGAAATTAAGTTTGTCGCACCCAATCTGGTGCTTCCATGCATACTGTATTTCCTCGTTCCAGTCCTTTGTATATACTGGTCTGCAGCTATCATGGATTTCTACCCCATCTAAGAAATGCTCTTTAATAAGTTGTGCTGCCAGTGCAGAATCACCAATACCGGCTTCATCATTATCCAGTGCAAGATAAACATCTGTAGCTGGATGCGCTTCCAACTGATTGATAATGCATCCGTATTTAGCAGCTCCTGCCAGTGGAAGATAATTGTAATCATGGTAATCCAGTCCTTTTGACTGTAACACTTGCATAACAGACATAGCATCTATAACGGATTCTGTTACAACCATCTTATCTGCATTGTTGTTGATATAAAATCCATGCTCATAATCACAATTTTCTACATCCGCTACAAAACGCTTCTCTGTATTGGTTCCACGCTTACAAGCATATACCGGAGTATTTTTTTCATCCCTGCTGACAAAAACACAATTACCCCGGTTATCCTGATATAACATTTTTCTGTCTACAAACTCCTGTACTATATCCGGGTCTAAACCTCTGGATTTAATGAGATATGCATATACCCGGCGCATATTGTAAGAGGATTCCGGGAGTTCTAACTTTCCCGGTTCTCCTTTCTCTACATTCTGTGTTTTCTGTGCTGCAGGAATTTCTCTTATATTGCCCTTTACACGTTCTTTCAGTTCATTAATAACACTTGCCTGTGTCTGGTTCGTAAAATGCATTACAAAATCAATAACAGAACCATTATAAGATGCCCTTCCGGTTTCCCCACCTAATGAATTTCTGTAGAAATGGTTCTTTGCCGGGTCGATTCGAATTGAATCATGTTCTTTTAAGGTGTAATACTTTCCAACACGTTTTACAGTAAATCCAAGCTCCTGTGCCATAGATAAAATAGATACATCACTTTTAATCGTATCAATGGTCAGCTTATTCATGTAATTATAGTAACTCTGTCTGTTATCCTGGATAAACTGGTTCATAGAATCAAAGTCCTGTTCTTCAGGAAGATTTTTATGTAATGCATTGGCAATTGTTGTTGCATATTCAATTTGTTTTTTCGTTGCTCTACCCATCCTAATTCTCCTTATACTGTGCTTTTTGTTCTTCTAATAACGTAATTCTTTCGTTGTATTCCTCGATAGATGCATTATCCGTGTCTATATCACCATTTGCGGTTTTAATCGTGTTCTGTGCATCATTAATAAGTTTATTGGTTTCCTGTTGTTCCTGGTTGGTCTGATACATTAATCTGTCCTGGTAGCTTTCTATATCTTTTTTGCAGTTCTCTATCAGTACATTCTGACTATTTATATCATCATTCAAAGCATCTATCTTTCCCTGATAAAATGCTATCTGATTGTCGATACGTTCTATCATATATCCATTGTAATCTTTGTCCTCGATTTTAGAAACTGCATCTACCGCTTTTTCATTTGTAATGAATTTACAAGTATCATTCGTATTATCCGGCATGGTAATCCAGAAAGCTATCTGCGTCCATGAGGTAGGAACCTCATTGATTCTTACGACAAATAAATCATCCTGTTCTATAACTGTATCTGTTTTCAAATAACCTTTATTTCTATCAAGTGCCTTAAACTTGTAGGTATTTACTCCGTCATAAGATTGATTGTCTATGGTAAATTGTAATTCCATCATACGTTGCTTTTCTGAATATTTCCATGATAATAGCTGCACCTTTCTATCATTCCAACTCTTAACTGAATTTATCTTAGTTGCTGGTAGCAGCTCACCCTTGTTTCCAAACCAAACATTTGATGTAAAGAATAAAGCGTGTCCAAGTATAACCACAAGAAGGATTGTCAGGATGTGCTTATTATATTTTCCTTTTTGCTGTTTTTTATTTTTTAGTGCCAGCAATCCTTCCTGGAATTTCTTAATGTCCATTTCAAAACTCCTTTCCCTTCCCGGCACCAAGCCGGGAAGTAATAGCATGACTTTCATTGTGACAGTCGTGA
>ERZ779874.951-NODE-951-length-30540-cov-5.175824_pt1 | contig 30540 bp, 25 predicted proteins | sample MGYA00511031_ERZ779874 | MGnify/ENA primary metagenome ERZ779874 (study PRJEB29588, sample SAMEA2156850) | human gut metagenome | biome: human gut; feature: human-associated habitat; material: faeces | place: Denmark | collected 2008/2010 ...
GCGAGAGCGTGTCTTGAATGTTTTTGTTGATTTTGAACAATTGAAAGAAGAGTAGATGAGTTTCGCAAACGCCTAGATATAGAAGGTTAAAAAAGGAGAAGAACTATGGATCAAATCGAAAAGTATATTGAGGAACTAATGGAAAAAAGTACACCGGATCGTCCCATCTGGAACATCGAAAAAATCATGCAGGGGTTAAAATCCACATGGAATTACATTGATGGATGTATGATCAAAGCGATTCTGGAAATGTATGCGATCACGAAAGAGGATAAATACTTGAAATTTGCAGATGATTTTATTGACTGCAAAGTGAATGCAGATGGGACAATTGAGGGGTACGATGTCGATGAACTAAATATTGATAATGTGAATGCGGGAAAAACACTGTTTGAGCTTTTTGACCTGACAGGAAAAGAAAAATACAGAAAAGCAATTGATCTTGTTTACAGTCAGGTTGCACAGATGCCGCGCACGAAAGAGGGGAACTTCTGGCACAAAAATATCTATCCGGATCAGGTCTGGCTGGACGGGCTGTATATGTGTCAGCCGTTTTATATGGAATATGAGACCCGTTTTCATGACAAAAAAAATTATGACGATATTTTCCAGCAATTTTTTAATGTTGAAAAAAATATGAGAGATCCAAAGACCGGATTATACTATCATGCGTATGATTCATCCAGAGCAATGTTCTGGTGCGACAGAGTCACCGGGTTGAGTCAGAACTTCTGGCTGCGCGCACTGGGCTGGTTTTCCATGGCACTGCTCGATACATTAGACAAAACAGACGCATCGGCTGCAGGAGAATCTTACGAAAAATTAAAACAAATATTTGTCGAACTCATGGATGCTATGTTAAAATATCAGGATGAGAGCGGTATGTGGTATCAGGTCGTGAATTTCGGCGGCATGGACAAAAACTATCTCGAAACAAGTGGAAGCTCTATTATGGCATATGCACTTTTAAAAGGTGTCCGTCTTGGATTTTTGCCAGAAAGCTATCGTGCATATGGAGAGAAGGCTTTTCATGGAATCTGTGACCAATATCTTTCCACGGATGAAAACGGAAACCTTCATTTGGATGGAATCTGTCTCGTGGCAGGCTTAGGGGGCGCAAACAGACGGCCGGGTACTTATGATTATTATATGTCGGAGCCGGTTGTCAAGGACGATGCCAAAGGTGTCGGACCATTTTTGCTTGCCTATACAGAGATGCTTCGCCTGAAAAAATAGCACGCCATTTTGAACACTGTCACTGCAAAACTGCTCATTCGACAAATCAGTATGAAGGAAGTAGAGTAGAATGAAACGTTATTTTGATTTTGACATGAATGATTATAAAGACAGAAAATGCAATTTTCATTCGCACACAGTGCGCTGTCAGCATGCAGTGGGAGAAGAGCGGGAATATGTCGAGGAGGCAATTAAGGAAGGCTTTGAGGTGATCGGCTTTTCCGACCATTCCCCTTATTTATTCAAAAATGGATATGTCTCAAGAATCCGCATGACAATGTCCCAGTTGGAGGACTACGTAAAAACCATTGAGGCCTTGAAAAAAGAATATCGGGAGGATATCACGATTTTCCTCGCACTGGAAATGGAATATTTTCCGGGGATTTTTGAGCCGACAATTGAAGAAATTAGACAGTATCCAATGGATTATCTGCTTTTGGCACAGCATTTTTTCTATGAAAATGAAAGTTTTATCAGTGTAAGGCAAAACTGGACGGATGAAATGCATCTGAAAAGCTATGTAGATCTGCTGACAAATGCACTGGATACCGGATATTTTAATATGGTGGCACACCCGGATATCGTAAACTTCACCGGAGATGAAGCATTGTATACAAAGTACATGAAAAAGCTTGCAGACAGATTAAAAGACGAGCAGATTCCAATTGAAATTAATGTGAATGGTTTCCGGGAGTTGTGCAATTATCCAGATCGCAGGTTTGTGAAACTTGGTGTGGAAAATGGAAATGAATTTATTATAGGTGTAGACGCACACAATCCGGATGAGTATCATGATCTCGCTTCTTACAAGGGATGTATCAAAATGGCAGAAGATTTCGGAGGAAAGGTATTCTGGAAATAAAAAAATCGTAGGGGTTGTACCCCTGCGATTTTTTAATCCGAAACCAGCGTCAGCCCTGAAATATCCGGATGGATAGTCAGGGAGTAGTTTGTGTAGTACACGACAAATCCCGGCGCGGCCCCGTTTGGTTTCTTGACATTTTTTTTCTGCAGATAATCAATCTCCACTTTCTCATCTTCGCGTCCTTTGGAGTAATATCCGGCAAGCATTCCGGCTTCCTCGAAAACGCGGTCCGGCAATTCTTCATTGTTGGATTTTACGATGACGTGGGAACCCGGCATTCCTTTTGCATGGAACCACCAGTCATTTCCGGTTGCAAACTTGAAAGTGAGTTCATCGTTCTGGTAATTATTTTTCCCAACATAAATATCATAGCCGTCGGAGGAGCGGTAGTGGAACGGCTTGCTCTTGATTTTGGCTTTTTTATCCGTCTTTTTGCGCTTGATATAGCCAAATTCGATCAGCTCCTCTTTGATCTGTACGAGATCATCTTCCGTCAGGGCAATGTCTAAAGCCGTGGAGATACTTTCGAGATGTTCGATCTCCGTCTTTGTCTCCTCTGTCAGCTTGGTGAGTGCCTCATAAGTACGCTTTAATTTGTTGTATCTGTCAAAATATTTCTGCGCATTTCCCTTGGCATCTAACTGTGAGTCGAGCGGAATGGTGATCATCTCGTTGGTGTAATAGTTCAGTGCCTCTAACTTTTTCGCACCTTCCTCTAAACCATAGCCGTAGGTGTGGATCAGCTCACCGCATACTTTATATTTATCCCGTTTTTCTGTGTCTTTCAACTGCTTTTCCTGCAATTGGTATTTCTTGCGGTTGCGGTCTAAGGCAGTGGAAACGATTTTTCTCAAATCAACGGATTTCTGACGGATTCTTGTATACACATTTTTGGAAGCATAATATTCCTCCAAAACCTGTGAGATGGAATCAAAATTTTTGGCATCATAGTCCGAAAACTGTGTGAGCTCGATGCAGGAAAAATCAATCGGTTCTTTTCCTTTAAAAATAATGTTTGGTTTGTAGGTATGATTTTTCACATCCTCTGCAATCCAGGTGAGATTGTTAAATAAATGCTTTTTGCCGTCGTCATCCAGCGAGTCGACCGGCATATCTCCGTCAATGGAACTGCGGTGGCAGATTTCGGAGGCAAGCAGAGGACTTAAGCCTGTAAAAGAAGAGTAGAGAGCCTTTGTGATGGAGGTCGGTTTCTTCATAACCATATCCATAAAGGCTTCTTCCGTAACTTCGAGCGGGTTTAAACGGTCATCCTGTGTGGCAGGAATGCAGTAGTCGCGTCCCGGAAGCACTTCACGCAGGGAACTCATCATCGATGAGATATGTTTGATGCTGTCAATAATTTTTCCATCACTGTTACAGAAAATGATATTGCTGTGTTTTCCCATCAGCTCTACAATCAGCGTTTTCTGGCAGAGATCGCCCATTTCATCCAGATGTTCAATATCGAAGTGAATGATACGTTCCATATGCGGCTGGTAAATCTTTATGATCCTTCCGTTTGCAATATGCTTGCGCAGCACCATACAGAAGTTTGGTGCGGTCATAGGGCTTGGTTTATTCTGGTCCGTCAGATATAGAAAAGGTAGGGATGCGCTTGCGGACATGGCAAGGCGGAACTGTCCGTTACTTCCTTTACAGGTGAAGAGCAGTTCGTCGTTTTCCGGCTGCGCAATCTTGCTGATCTTTGCATTTAAAATTGTCTGGTTTAATTCATATACGATATTGGAAATCACAAATCCATCAAGAGCCATTTTGTGTACCTCTTTTTATTCTGAATAATCTGGATAATTGCAATGCTGTGGATGAGTCTGTATATGCTGCGATTATCCATAAAAATCTGCCTGATATTACCGGGCACATGGTTCATTATAACGGATTCTACGAAATCTGCATAGATGCAATATATAATTTCAAAAGCCGGATCGCATAATCACGCTGTTGCTTTGAACAGCCTGAGAGAATATGGATCACTGCAAGTTCATCATTTTCCTGCCGTCTTGCCTCTTCGTCTGTCTGTTCCCCGAACATCATATAATCAAGGCTCATGTCGAGACACTCAGAAATCGCAAGCATTGTTTCTGTGGACATTCCACAGGTGCCACGCTCGATGTCTGAACAGTATTTCGGTGCACGGTCTATTCTCTCTGCAACCTCGTCCTGTGAAAATCCTAACTGGACTCTTTTTTTTCGAATGCGGTCGCCAACGGCTAAACGGTCATACGCTTCTCTTTTTCGGTTCATAAAAACTCCCCTTTCTCATTTGTTTCTTATTGTGTGTGATTCTCTGTATCATATTCTTGCGAAAAAAACGTAGAAATAAAACACAATGGAAACGTAATTTAATAGTGAGTTTAAAAGGTATGCGCGAGATACGTTTTAAATGTGATATTGAACAAAAAAACAAGTAAGATATGTCAGAAAACTGTAAGTTTCTTCTGTTGACATAATCAACGGACATGTGTATGATAGAAAATGTTTAAAACACGAAAATAAAGTATGTTTATAACGCATAAGGGTAAAATTATGAAAAACAAAAGAAATCAGAAAAATATCATATGGAAGATACTGCTTATCATTTTCAGTATCGTTCTTATCATATGTCTCATAATCATTGGAATCCAAAAATATCAGCAGAAAAAGCAGCAGGAGTATTACGAAGCCTTATTGGAAAATGAGAGCACCCAGACTCAGGCGACTGAGGAGATGCCGGAGCCGGAAACGGAAGAAGCACCGGACATTTTAAAAAGCCTTGGAATTGAAATACCGGAAAAAGACATTGATTTTGCAGCTTTGCAGGAAGAGAACAGCGATGTGTATGCCTGGATCTATGTGCCGGGAACCAATGTCGATTACCCGGTATTACAGCACCCGGAGGATGATACCTATTATCTGGAACACAATATGGACGGATCAAAAGGGCTTCCGGGCTGTATTTACTCGGAGAGCGTGAACACGAAAGATTTTACCGATCCGAATACGGTTTTATACGGTCATAACATGAAAAACGGAAGCATGTTTGCATCTTTGCATAATTTTGAGGATCAGCAGGTGTTTGAGGAAAACCCTTACTTCTATATTTATACGGAAGATAAAGCCTATGTGTATGAAATTTTTGCTGCTTACAAATACAATGCGATCCATCTGATCTATAACTTCGACCTTACTAATCCGGAGATTTTTCAGAATTATCTGGATCAGATTTTTGAGATCCGCGATATGAGCGCAAATATCAGGCAGGATGTTACGGTCAATGTAGACAACCGTATTGTCACATTGTCGACCTGCGTTTCCGGTGAGAAAAACATGCGTTATCTTGTACAGGGAGTTTTACTGAATGAATAAACAAAAAAGTACAGAACAGACAAAAAAACAACAGAAAACATGGATAAAAATCATAAAGATCGTGGGAATTGTACTGATATGCCTGATCCTTTTTGTACTTATCGCATTTGGAGTGCTAAGGGCACTTGGAAAAAGTGGAATCAGAAAAAATATTTCAGGCGAAGCACCGGTACTCGAATCCACGGAATCAACCGAAGAGGGCTGGCAGGATGGATGGATCCGCTATAATGGTCAGATCTATGCCTACAACGAAGATATCATGACATTTCTCGTCATGGGTGTTGACAATGACGATGTTGTAAAAAAGGCAAAAGACGGTCTGAGCGGCGGACAGGCTGACGCAATGTTTCTGGCAGTCATGAATCCGCATGATAAATCTGTTTCCATTATTGCGGTCAACCGCAATGCGATGGCGCTTGTGGATGTCTATGATGAGGATGGCGTTTACATGGGACAGTATACCAAGCAGATCACTTTGCAGCACGGTTATGGTGACGGCATGGAATTAAGCTGTGAGCGGAGTGTGGCGGCAGTGTCGAGACTTTTTTACAATCTTCCGATCAGTGGTTATGCGGCGATCAACATGGGAGCGATCCCGGCTTTAAACGATGCAGTTGGCGGTGTGCAGGTGACGGTTTTAGATGATGTCATATACCCGGAATACGATATGGATCTCCATCAGGGGGATGAAGTGACGCTGACCGGACATCAGGCTTACTGGTATGTGCGCGGAAGAAATGAAAATGTGTTTAACAGCTCTTCCCTGCGTTTAGAGCGCCAGAAACAGTTCCTGACCACGTTTATTGCACAGGCAAAAAACAAGGCGGTCACAAATCCATCCATTGCGGTGGATTTATACAACACCATATCCAAATACATGGTGACAGACATTGACATTACGAAATTTACATACCTCGCTTCTGAGGCTTTGGGATACAACTTTGATATCAGCCATTTGTACACCATGCAGGGTGAGACACTGATGGGAGATAAATATGAGGAATTTTATGTCGATGATGATGCGCTGTACCAGCTCATCATTGACGTGTTCTACGAACCGGTAGAATCAGAGGATATTAAGTAAGGAAATTCCTTATTTAATATAGAAACCACATGGAATACGTGAGGAAAGGAGGAAAACAAGTTATGAAGAAAAAAATCGCAGTCGTACTTACAGCATTAATGGTTATGGCTATGGGAACAACAGCTTTCGCTGCAACAAGTCCAACAACCAAAACATCTGAGACAACTACAGCAGAGGCTACTGCTTACGCTAACGTTACAGTAGCAGCAGGCGGCATCGTGATCGATGGCGTGGCTTCCACAGCAGCTCCAACTGTAAAAGCTGTTACAACAGCTCAGGTTGAAGCAGCTCAGACACAGGCAGTTGCAAGCGTAGCTCCTACAGCTAAAGTTTTACAGATGATCGATGTAACTCTTCCTGTTTCTTTCGAGAAAGCACAGTTGACATTCTCTGTTAACGGTGTGACAGCAGGACAGAAAATCGCTGTTTTACATCAGAAACATGACGGAAGCTGGGAAGTTATCAACCCGGATTCAGTTGGAAACGGAACTGTAACAGCTACATTTACATCTCTTTCTCCAATCGCATTTGTTGCATACAATGCATCAGCTCAGACAGGAGAAACAACACCTGTTTTACCAATTATTGTGCTTATCTGTGCAGCAGGTATCGCAGTATGCGGAGCAAAAGTTAAATTTAACAACTAATTTTATGAATCTTAAGATTTATAAAAAGAAAAGAATGAACATGTGGTAGTTCCTGCAAAAGCAGGAATAACAGGCGGTCTGTGTCATGCAGACCGCCGGAAAAAGAACTGACAGGATGAAGTAAAATGAGGCATGCATTAATAATCACAACCATCAGCGGATTCGTACCGCAATTTGAAATGAATGATGTGAGAATCTTACAGGAGAATGGTTATACGGTTCATTATGCATCCGATTTTGAAAATCCGATTTACAATATCGATCAAACCCAGTTGAAAAGAGACGGACTGATTTTACATCATATCGATATCAGAAAAAGTCCGTTTCAGATCACAAAAAATACAAAAGCATTTTTACAGTTAAAACAGATCATCAGAAAAGAACAGATCAGTCTGGTACACTGCCACAATCCAATGGGTGGCGTGGTGGGAAGGCTTGCCGCAAAAGCTTCCGGAAGAGAACCATATGTAGTTTACACAGCGCATGGGTTTCATTTTTACGAGGGGGCTCCAAAGAAAAACTGGCTGCTCTACTATACGGCAGAGAGGTTTCTGGCAGCATTTACCGACCGGATCATTACAATCAACAGAGAAGATTATGAGAGAGCAAACCGCTTTCGTTTAAAAGAGCATGGATGCGTGGAACAGATTCCGGGCGTCGGTGTGAATATAGAGAAGTTCCGAAAAAAACCGGAACTGAGAGAAATAAAAAGAAAAGAACTGGACATCCCGCCAAATGGATTTCACATCGTTTCGGTGGGAGAGCTTGTGGAAAATAAAAATCATGCAGTCGTGATCGAGGCAGTAGCACGGTTACATGATGAAAACATTTATTACAGTATCTGTGGCAAAGGTCCTTACAGGGAAACATTGGAGCATCTGATCCAAAAACATCATCTGGAAAAACAGGTCAGACTGTTAGGCTATCGCAATGATGTGCAGGATGTTCTGCAGAGTGCAGACTGCTTTGCATTTCCATCTAAGAGAGAGGGACTTGGGATTGCAGCCATCGAGGCGCTGGCATGTGAAGTCCCGGTGATCGCATCGGATAACCGTGGAAGCAGGGAGTACATGCGCCATACAGAAAACGGCATTGTCTGTCAGGCAGATAAAGTGGCAGATTTCATGCATGCGATCTGCCGCATGAGACAGTCCGGGCAGCTGCGCAGGGAAATGGGAGAACGTGGGAGAAGGACAGCAGAAAGATTCAGTATAGAGGCAACAGATAAAATAATGCGCCGTGTCTATCAGGAGATCAGCGTGACGCAGGAAAGAAAGCGATAAGCATATGGGGGCAGAGTTTGAAAAACAAGTCTCTGTGATCATGGGAGTTTACAACCAGTGGAACAGAGAGGCACTGCAAAAGGCAGTAAAGTCCATATTGAACCAGACACTCACGGATTTCGAATTCATCATTTACGATGACGGTTCTGATCCGGAGGTGGCAGGTTATATCAGAGAATTAGAAAAGCTTGACGAGAGGATTGTCCTGATTGGAAAAGAGGAGAATCACGGTCTGGCTTTTTCCTTAAATATGTGCATTGGCGCTGCAAGAGGAAAATACATTGCCCGCATGGATGCAGACGATATCGCACTGCCGGAGCGTCTGCAGGTGCAGTATGATTTTATGGAGCAGCACAAGGAATATGCGTGGTGCGGCTGCAATACGAGACTGTTTGATGAAAACGGTGTGTGGGGAGAACGCAAAATGCCGGAACTTCCGTCTGATAAAGACTATCTGCCGTTTTCTCCCTTCATACATCCGACGGTCATGTACCGCAGAAAACTATTTGAAAAAAACGAAGGTTATCATGTTTCCCCGGAAACATTGCGCTGTGAAGATTATGAGATATTCATGCGTCTGCATCAGCTTGGTTATCAGGGGTACAACATTCAGCAATACCTGTTTGCGTACCGGGAGGACAAGCAGTCTTTTCAGAAACGCAGATTTCACTTCCGGATCAACGAGGCAAAACTCCGCTACCGGAATTTTAAAGCCATGCATCTGCTGTTTCCCTTGGGCTGGCTCTATGTGATCCGTCCGGTTGTGGGCGGTCTGATTCCGCCTGGAATCGTTGCGTTATTAAAACGCGGTGAGACATGGTGGAAATCCAAAAAAGAACAGATGCCCGAAAATGCCAGATTGGAGTATAGCAGTTATGAATCCGACCGACCGCAGAGAACAGAGACTACAATCTTATAAAAAAGCCCAATCCGAGAAAAAAATCTATGAGCGTGTGCTTGCGCCGACACTTTATGAGTATGTGCTGTGGGTTTTGCAGGAGACTCTGCAAAGCGGAAAAAAGCGGCTTTACTTTCTGGCAAGGGATGGCTATCAGATGTATCTTGCCGCACAACAGCTCTGCAAACAATATGATTTGGACATCGAGTGCAGATATCTCAAAGTGTCAAGATATGCGGTGCGTGTGCCGGAATATCATCTTCTCGGGGAACGCTGTCTGGAACGCATTTGTGTCGGAGGAATCGATGTGACCTTTGAAAAAATCATGCAGCGTGCAGCACTGACAGACAAAGAGGCAGAGGAGATCGCAGCACTTGCCGGGTACACGGAGAATTACAGAAAAGTCATCAATTATCACGAGGTCATGCAGTTAAAAGACCGCTTAAAAAAGATACCACTTTTATTTCATTATATAGACAGACATTCCAAAGAAGCTTATGGGACAGCAATCGGCTATCTCACGCAGGAGGGGCTGCTGGAACCGGTTCCTTATGCACTGGTGGACAGCGGTTGGATCGGTACGATCCAGCAGAGCATTGAACATCTGCTCCGTCAGAAACAGCCGGACAGAAAGCTCGAAGGATACTATTTTGGTCTGTATGAGATCCCGGAAGGGGAGGAAAGGGAAAACTATCACAGTTTTTACTTCACGCCGTGGGGCGAGATCAAAAGAAAAGTACATTTCAGTAACAGCCTGTTTGAAGCAGTATTTTCTGCACCGGAGGGCATGACATTATCCTACAGGACAGAGAGCGGGAAGGATAAAATCATCTATGTTCCGGTGGCAGACAGCAGGGAGAACCTGAACCGGGAGCGGATCAGCCGGTATATCTGCTGGCTGGAAGAGTTTCTGCAGGAGAAAAAGCAATCATTGCCGCAGGCGGACAGCGGGTATGTGGAGGAACTTCTATCACCGTTTATGGGAAACCCGACACAGTTTGAGGCAGAGGCATACGGAAGTCTGCTTTTCTCGGATGATGTGAGAGAGGATGACAATCAGAAAGTGTCCGCAGATTTTTCGGAGCAGGAGATCAAAAACCATCATTTGCTCAACCGTCTGCTCATCATGACAGGCATCCGGAAAAAGGTACTCCATGAGAGTGCGTGGATCGAGGGCAGCATCGCATCGTGCAAAACACTGGATGAAAAAGGCAGGGCGAGAAACCGTTTGCATGCCGTTTTCTATAAATACATCATTTATATCCGCAAGTGGCTGAAACAAAGAAACAGATAAAAACACAGTCTGCATTGGCTGGAAAACAGAAAATAAAAAGACAGGAAAATGACAGTTTTGAGAAAGAATAGAGAAGAGTTAAAACAATATTATTTTGTCATCAAACAACTGGTGGACAGAGAAATCAAAAGAAAATATGCGAGGTCTTTTCTCGGAGTCATCTGGAGTGTGTTAAATCCGCTGATGACCATGGCAGTTATGTCCATGATCTTCAGCACGATCTTTAAACGTACGATTGAAAACTATCCAATCTACTATCTGACCGGAACGATTTTCTGGCAGCTCTTTTCCGGTGCGACAAACTCCGCAATGACGGCGCTCGTCGATAATCGGACGCTGCTGTTAAAGGTAAAACTTCCGAAACAAACATTTGTTCTGGCAAGGATTTATACCGCACTAACCAACTTTGGTTACACCTGCGTTGCCTATGTGCTCATGCTTGTGGTGTTTCAGATCAAAATCAGCCCGACGCTGTTACTGTTTCCAATCGATGTATTTTTCTGCCTGCTGTTCTCCATGGGAATCGGGTATGTGCTCTCGATTTTGTACGTGTTTTTTGCGGATATCAAATACCTGTATTCGATTGTCCTGACACTCTGGATGTACATGTCGGCAATCTTTTATCCGTATGAGAGCACAACACCGATGATGCAGAAAGTCATCGGAAACAATCCGGTGTTTGTCTATATCGCATTTGCGAGGGACTGCGTCATGTACCAGAAATGGCCGGAGACGGATCTATGGATCAAAATGATCTTGTGGGGCATTGTAAGTTTTCTGATCGGTTACTACGTGTTCTCGAAAAAAGAAAACAATGTGATGCAGAAAATATAATGGTTATATACAGAAGAAAAAATCCGTGAAGGAACAGTACAAGGAAAAGACAGAGATTGGAGTGAAGATACAAAAGTGAGACTAAAAATCTGGGAAAAATGGAAAAGGATAATACTCCTGGGCACATTCTTTGTGTTGGCAATAGGAATACCGTGGGAAATCCGTGCGGAAAATGCAGCTGTCACGTTCGGATCTAATTATTATACGGCAACCGACAATGAGACATTTCCAATCGGCGTATACCTGAACGGGGATTCGAGGATCGGAACCTATGAGGTCAAAATATCCTACGATAACAGGCGTCTGGAGTACACCGGGGGTGGTGATTCCGAGGAAAACGGAGTTATCACGTTAAGTGGAACCGGAGCCAATGCGCAGGTCAAATACATGTTAAAGTTCCAGACACGAAGCGGTGGAACGGCAGATATAAAAATAGAGAGTGCAGTGATCCACACTGCAGGAGAGAATGAAGAAGAGTTTGATGTGGCAACTCTGGCATCAACCTATGTCACGATTTCCGGTGAAGATACGGTGGGGGACGCTCCGCCGGAGGAAAGTCAGGAGACGGAAACCGGAGAAGAAAATCCGGTTTCGGATATTCCGACAGTGATGGAAGTGCCGGTGGAGGAGCAGACCTACTATCTGGTGGATCTCTCCCAGTACACGCCGGAGAACATCGATTTCCAGTATGATACCGGAACCATCACCTATCAGGGAACAGAAGTGGCTGCATATCTGTCAGCAAATGGAGATATCAGTTTTGTGTATCTGGCGGACAGTCAAAAAAACCTTTACCTGTACGCTTACAGCAGTGAAAAAGATAAACTGTATCCCTGCAATTCCATCACAGTCAACGGAGAAAAGTATTACTTCATGTCTCCGTATGTGTGCAGCGAGTGGCCGCAGGAACTGACACTTGACATCATCCAGAGCGAATCCATCGTCTATGCGATAGATATGGAAGGTCAGACCGGATTTTATAAGATCACGACCGGAAATAAGCTGGAAACCTGGAATCCGAATGAAGGTCAGGAGAACTTTCAGAATCAGATGAAAATATTGATCATCATTCTGGCTGTGACATTAGTGATCATGTTTCTTGCAATTCTTCTGGTTATCCATATGGATAAAAATAAACAGAGGCAGAATGGTACATCTGTATCCGGGAAAACAAACAACCGGATTAAAACCAGAAAAAACAAATCAAAACAAGGAGAATCCGAAGCTTTCTCTGACACAAATGCGGCAGATGATTTAGAGATAGAAGATCTGGCACTGGATATCTCCGAGGAGGAGATCCGTGCATGGCGGGCGGAACTGGAACAGTCTGCCGGACAAAAGGCTGCCGGAAAGGATTCTGATGCAGCTGTGCCGGAGGGACGTGCAGGAGAGGAGCCTGTCATTGCTGTGAAGGATGTTACGATGCAGTTCCGGATTGCGATGAACAATGTCTCCGGTATCAAAGAGTATGTGATCCAGCTTTTGAAAAAACAGATCAGTTACCGGGAACTGCTTGCGTTAGATCATGTGTCGTTCAATGTATACAAGGGCGAAGTTGTAGGAATTATTGGAACCAACGGTTCCGGCAAAAGTACACTTCTTAAAATTGTGTCCGGAGCCTTAAAACCGAGCAGCGGCGAAGTGCAGTGCGACCGCCGGAAAGTACAGCTGCTGACACTTGGAACCGGTTTTGATGTGGAACTGACCGCCAAGGAAAATGTGTACTTAAATGGTGCTATCATCGGTTATTCAAAAGAATTTATCGATTCCAAATATGACGAGATCGTCAGGTTCGCAGAACTTGAAGGCTTTATGGAAGAGAAAGTAAAAAACTTTTCCTCCGGTATGGTCAGCCGTCTTGGTTTTGCAATCGCAACGATCGGCGAAACCGCAGAGATCCTCATTTTAGATGAGGTGCTTTCGGTCGGGGATGAATTTTTCCGAAAGAAAAGTTTGAAACGTGTGCAAGAGATGATCCACGGAGGAAGTACGGTGCTGCTGGTGTCACATAGTATGGGTACGATCTTAGAAAATTGTGACCGGGTGGTCTGGATCGAAAAAGGAAAAATGAAAATGTGCGGTGAGCCGAAGGTGGTTTGTGCAGAGTATAGGAAAATGAATATCTAATAAACAGAAAGAGGAACAGAGTAATGGCGAAAATATCAATAATAGTACCTATTTATAATGCGGAGAAATATTTGGAGCAGTGCTTGGAAAGTATTAGAAAACAAACATTAAAGGATATAGAAATTATATGTGTAGATGATGGGTCGACAGATTTGTCTCCTCAAATAATGGATAAATTTAAAGCTGAAGATAATCGTTTTGTAGTGATACACAAGCCAAATGGGGGAAATGGTCACTCGATGAATGCTGGGTTAGCTGTTGCAACGGGGGATTATATAGGATGTGTAGAAGCTGATGATTTTATAGAATCTAATATGTTTGAAAAACTATATATGTATAGTAATGAAGGAACTGTAGATATTGTTAAAAGCAATTTTTGGAATTGTTATGAAAAAGAAGATGGAACAATCGAAAAAATTATAAATCAAGAACGCTCAAATATGCCAGATGTAGTAGAACCGTTTACTATAAAAGAGTATCCGCAAATTCTATGGGGACATCCATCAATATGGTCAGCAATTTATAAGAGAGAGTTAATTGATGAGAATGAAATTAAGTTTAAAGAGGTAAAAGGGGGAGGTTGGGTAGATAATCCATTTTTCTTTGATACTATGTGCTGTGCAAAGAGTATCATATGGACATCTCGCCCATTTTATAATTATAGAACGGAAGTAGAAGGATCTTCATCAAAAGGATACGATTTTAATATACCATTTGATAGAATGATGGATAATCTGGAAGTGTTAAAGAAACGTAATTGTCAAGATGAGGAAACTTTGAAGTTTGCGTATGCGAGAGCACTTATGTATCTTTGTGGAGCAATTAAAGAGTCAGATTATGAAGGAAAAGAAGTTTTATTCTATGATAAGGCGAGAGAATTAATGAAAAAGATTAATTCTACAGTAATACAGGATGATTTTAATGTATATGATAAAAAAACATATTTGAAATATTTATCACCATTAAATAGTATATACAAACAAAGAAAAAAGATTTTAATCTACAACTGGGTTCCGTTTGATAATGTAAATAATGCTGGAGGAGGAGTTACAGTATATTGTAGAAATCTCATCAAGACAATTATAAAAAATAGACCAGATGTGGATGTTTATTTTTTAAGTTCTGGTTGGGCATATGATATTTCTAAGGAAGAATGTTATATAAGAAAGATAAATAATATTTTTGGTAACAGATGTAAGTCTTTTGAGGTTGTCAATTCGCCGATCCCTGCACCACAAGATATGCTCTTTGGAAATCCTGAGATAGCATTTGAAAATGATATGCTTAAGGATGTGATTAGAGAATTTATTGAAAAATATGGCACATTTGAAACAATTCATTTTAATAATATTGAAGGACTTTCATTAGATGTATTGGATTTGAAAAAAGAATTTTCAGACACAAGATTTGTATTTTCGTTACATAACTATGTACCAATATGCATGACAGGTTTTTATTTTGATAGATTCGCACATAAAAATTGTATACCAAATTGCACAGCCGATGAGTGTGATAAATGTATTGATCGTTCAAAAATGCGAAACTATGCGTCAGAAATGATTGGAAGAGGTCGTGTGAATTATAGTGGTGAGTTGGATAAAATCAAAGAATATGAATGGAGTGACTATTTCTCTTTTGATAAACTAAATATCAAAAAGAATGCGGAAAAATTTATTGAGTTTAAGAATAGAGCTACACAAGCTTTAAACGAAAACATGGATGTTATTCTTGCTGTGTCAAAGAGGGTGTATGATATTGCAATAGAAAACAATATCTTAGAGAAAAAACTAGTGCTGAGTTATATTGGTACAAGGGTAGCTGAATTTCAAGTTGGAAAATCAAACTGTAAATGTGGAAAATACTTTAAAATAGGTTATTTGGGGTCGAATCTTGATTATGAGGAGAAAGGATATCCATTTTTACTTAGCACATTGGAGAGCATGGACAAGAAATATGCCCAGAAAATAGATTTAGTACTTACAACAACGACATGCGGGAAAGACAATGAAATCCATGAGAGACTTAATAATTTTCATAATGTTGAAATTATACATGGATATAAACATGAAGATTTGAATGGTATTCTTACTGGAGTTAATTTAGGAATTATACCTGTATTGTGGGAGGATAACTTGCCACAAGTAGCGATTGAAATGGTAGCATTCGGAGTTCCAATTTTAAGTAGTGATGCAGGTGGTGCTTCGGAGCTGACAAAATCAAAAGCATTTAAGTTTAAATCAGGAAACAAAAAAGATTTATTAGATAAATTATATGCGATAGTGGATCAAAAGGTGAACTTAAGCGAATTTTGGGATAATCATGATGGATTATGCACTAATCAAGAGCATTATGAGCAGATTGAAAAAATATATGGTCTTGAGAAGTTAGAGGACGTAGTTGTAACAGGTAAAGAAATATCTGAATTATTAGAGGAAAATGAGTTTTTATATAACCATTTTGTAGAAGAAAATGTTGCAGCATATAGACGAGATATTGATATGCTTAGAGAAGAAAATAATCGAGTCCATCATGAATTGGAAGAAGCTAAAAGACAAAGAGATGACCTTGGTTGGAGATTAACTGAGACAAGAAACTCTAAAACATATAAGATAGGACGAGCAATAACTGCGATTCCCAGAAAAATAAGAAAGAGGTAAAATGAATGGCATTATATGATGTAGGAATAGTTGGATGCTGGTATTGGGGAAATTATGGATCACTACTTAATGGTTATGCAACATTTTCTTTGGTTAAAGAAATGGGATTAAAGCCGTTGAATATAGTAACCCCTTACAATGGGTTTGAACCACATGCAAAGAAATTTTTTGAAGCTGTTTATGAAAAGGGTGACATTTCAGAATGTTTGCCATTTGAACGAGTAAATGAATTTAATGACAAATGTAATTCGTTTATTACTGGCTCAGATCAAATATGGCATAATCATCCTGATAGAGATGAAAAAGCGAGAGCGTATGATTATTTTTTTCATTTGGACTTTGTAAGGGATGATAGAAAAAAAATCAGTTTTGCAACATCTTATGGAAATTTAATACCGGAAAAGGATGAGTATTACATAAAAATAAGAAAATTACTTAGTAGATATGATGCTATTTCATTAAGAGAAAAAAGTGGTGTAGATTACATAAAAAAGTATTATGGAATCAATGCAACTCATATTATTGAACCTGTTTTAATTGCGCCTAAAAAAATATGGGAAAATCTTTTAGAAAAATCAGATTTGGAGTTAGAAGATGATTATATTTTTTCATATATTCTGGATCCGTCAGAGAAAAAAAGACAGTTGATTAAAAACTTTTCTGAAAATATGGGCGTAAAGTCTATTAATGCTTTAGATGGTTTTTCTGGAAGCTATAATTATAATAAGGAAAAGTTGAATTTGGAAAATACTTTGCCTAATATATGGGCTGCTGATTGGTTAAAGTGTTTTGCAAAATCAAAATTTGTAATAACAGATAGTTTCCATGGAATGTGTTTTGCCCTTATCTTTAATAAACCATTCATAGTTATTGCAAACTATGGGAGAGGAGTGGAGAGATTTGAGTCTTTGTTAGATTTGTGTAATCTGAACAACAGACTAATTGATATTAATAATTTAAATGAGATATCATATGATGTTTTTTTGGAAAAAATTAATTATCAGAATGTTAATTCAATTATCGAGGAAAAAGCCAATGAGGGCAGAAAGTGGTTGGAAAATAATTTGAAAACGCCAAGGGCAGAAATCACAAAGAACCATGCAAGAGCGAAAGTAACAATAAACGATGTCCTGACAATTGAAAAATGTGTTGGATGTGGGGCTTGCTTGTCTGAATGTCCAGTAAAAGCGATTACCCTTACTGGAGATGAATATGGAGTATATCGTTCATATGTAAATAAAGATAATTGTATACATTGTAGTAAGTGCGTGGAGGTTTGTCCAGCATTGGAACGTCCAAAAAATTTAAATAGCAACGAACCATCTGCATATGCATTTATACATAGGAATATCAATGTAGTAAAACAAAGTTCATCAGGTGGAGCATTTTCAGCATTAGCACAAGCAGTTCTAAGAGATAATGGTATTGTAGTTGGTGCTTCATGGACGGATAATTTTAGAGTAGAACATATTGCCATTGATAAAATAGAAGATTTATATAAACTTCAAAAATCAAAGTATTTTCAAAGTTATATGGGAAATATCTATGAAGAAATGAAAAAGTATCTTGATGATGGGAGAAAGGTTTTATTTACTGGAACACCATGCCAGATTGTAGGATTAAAGAAATATCTAAGGAAACCATATCCAAATTTAATATTAGTAGATTTGTTGTGTGCCAATTGTCCAAGTGCTGGGATATTTGGGAAATATATTAGTGAAAAGAAAAATTTACTTGATATAAAACGTTATAATTTTAGATATAAAAAAGAAAGTAATGAAGTGTGGGATGCCAAATCTGTTCTTCTTGAAATGGTAAATGGGAAAAATATTGTAGAAGATATTGATAGTGATTGGTATTTAAAAGTATACCACACTTGTTCACTTGCATTGTCTTCACAGTGTATGGAGTGTACCTATCAAGGAAAAAAAAGATACGGCGATATAACAATTGGCGATTGCTGGGGGATTGATAGATTTGATACAAGTGTAGAACACAAATTTGGAGTTTCTGCAATTATTGTTAATAACGAAAAGGGGCAGGAACTGGTTGAATCTATAAGTCATGAAAATATCGGAACACTAAAAGAAATATCACTTTTGGATATTAAAAAATATAATGTTCTTGCCTTTCTGGATAGGAGGGGCTGGAAATCTTCTTTGCGAAGAGAAAGTTTTATGCATGATATAAAAGAAAAGGAATTTTCAATAGCAGCACAAAATGCGTTATCTCTTAAAGTGGATGGATTGAAAAGATTTGAAGTTGAATCAATTAATAAGAATGACATAGAACTTGTATGGGAAATAGTAGATGCGGCACATTACGGAGGGCTTGTAATAGAAGAATTCATTGATGGTGAATGGATTCGAATTATCAGGATAGGGGATAATAAGATTAGAAATATAAAAGTTCAGAACATGGGTGGAGGATTTGAACATCATTTCAGAGCAATGACATTTTATTTTGATGGTAGTGTAGCTTTGTACAGTGATTATAAGTATCTGACAACTTTAATCAAGGGAGAGAGAATATAGGATGAAAAATGAAATTATAATAAAGATGCCTCATATTGAAAAAAGTGGTGATTTGGTTAGATATCACGCAGCTATAATAGAAAATGATGTGGAATACAATCTTTTTGCAGAGGTTGAAGAGGCGTTTGGAGAGTATTTAAGTACAGAACGTTTGGATGGTTTAGTTTATTTGGTTTTACCAGTTGCACTTAGGGAAGGATATGATGTTATTTGCGAAGGAAAAGTAACGGAATTTTATTGTAAATAAGAATATGTGCGGAATGTTGATATAACACTATATGGTCTCATGTTACGCTATAGATTTTTGTGGAAAGGATAATTGAAAATGGAAAATATAAAATTTGCAATATTTGGCGATTGCGGGACACATGGAATTGTTGACGATAGGAAACACACAAGAGCAGTTGGATTTATTAATTGGTATTCATTGCATTCAAAACCTTTACAAGATGATGAAATCTATGAATGTATAGAAAATATCCAAATGTCACAGTACAATATTCGTAATTTAAAATTAGATTTAGAGAAAAATGCATTGAACTATTTACTTGAAGAAAAAGCAAATTATCTTTTACTTGACCCGAATGATTGCAGAATGCCAATAGGAATATGTAAAAATTTAAATGCGTATACAATTTCAACGGCGGGGGGGGAATTGTATACGCAAATATCAAAGTCTGGAAAATGGAAGAAGTTAACGGCGAGCGATATTCCGTTCGATGAATACGTTAAATCAATCAAAATGGTCTGTGATAGAATAAAAGAAGTATATAAGCCCGAAGAAATAATATTGCATATCCATAAAATTGTGAACGAATATACTGATGGCAAGATGATAGGTAGACTGAACAATGATAAATATCCTGCGTGGAAGAGGGCGGTGCAGGAATTACTCAACAAGATATATGATGTATTGCGTCAAGAATTTGCAGGTTGCCATGTGATAGAATTTCCTGATTATGTACTAGCAGACAGCAGGCATAAGTATGGTTTGTGGGGGCTACACTATCATCATTTATATTATGAATATGGAAAAAAAGCGATACAGATTATATGCGAAAAGCATTCTGATGAAAAAATGCTATTGAGTTATTTAAGAGACAAGTATTCATTGAAATTTCGTTTATTAAGAAATGAAATAGAGAATGAGTATCGTTTTAGCCTTATGGAATCTAGATTTAATAATTTGATTAAGTATTTTAATCATGAGAGAGTGGACTTAAAAAGTCTTTTTTCAAATATTACTGATATAAGTGTATATTTTGATGCAATTAATTTGTACAGGCAGAATATAGGCGTTTTGCTTGCTGTGAGGGATACTCCCGGATTTATAAAACCTACGAATAATCATAAAGAAATCAACTTATTAGGTTTTGATAAATATCCTGATAAATTATGGTATACATACTGTGGATTCATATTAAAAGGTGTAGTAGTAGCAGATTTAGTATCAGATACAGCAGAAGCATCTACTATCTGGGATGGAAATATTTGTAGTCATTTGATACACCTTGAGTCTCACTCCTACCGTAAGAAAAATGAAGCTAACATAGTCATAGACGGCTTAGAGTATTCTTCAGATGGTAGAGGTGCAAATATAGTCATTATAGATGCTGAAACTTTTGAGGTTGTGGACTCAGTATGGTACGATACACATGATCCACAGGATTATTTTAAAAGACACGTTAAATTGCAGAGATGAGATGTTGTTATATATGAATGAGAAACAAAGCAATTATTAACTGGATACATATCTATTTTGATTAGTTCAAATCGTCATAAAAGAACTTGTGTTCTGTAATAATAAAGTTTTTTATCGATTGCTATAATTCTTTTTGTTAAGTATGGCTCTATCAAAGAGATATGGAATTATTAAAGTTTAGAAGGAGAAAAAACTTATCGCAAAGGAAGAAAAATGGGAAGATAACAAGAAAGTCCCACCATCTGTTATGCAATGGTAGGATTTTAATCCACAATATTAATTAGCTGACTGAATTTCAGCAAGCTGCTTCTTAAGATTTTCAATAATTTTATCTTTATCAGCAAGTGCAGCTTCCTGCTCAGCTAATCTTTTTTCCTGTTCTGCCAGAGTACGCTCAAGGCATATATAGTTTTCACGGGCACGGCATTTTTCTCTTGTGATCTCATCCGCATTTGATTCATAAAGGGATTGTGAAGCGGAAGCAATAAATTCATTGTTTTATAAATTTCAAAGGAGAGCAGATAAATATGAAATACGATTATTTAGTAGTAGGAGCAGGACTTTATGGAGCAGTTTTTGCACATGAAGCAAAGAAGGCAGGAAAGTCAGTTCTGGTAATTGATAAGAGACCGAATATTGCAGGAAATGTTTATACGGAGGCAGTGGAAGGTATTCAGGTACATAAGTATGGAGCTCATATTTTTCATACAAATAATAGAAGGGTATGGGAGTATGTAAATCAGTTTGCAGAATTTAATCGTTTTACAAATTCTCCTGTAGCAAATTATAACGGTGAATTATATTCACTTCCTTTTAATATGTATACTTTTAATAAAATGTGGGGTGTTGTAACTCCGGAAGAGGCAGCAGCAAAGATTGAAGAGCAGAAAAAAGAAGCGGGAATTGTAGAACCAAAAAATTTGGAAGAACAGGCAATATCACTTGTTGGTCGTGATATTTATGAAAAACTGATCAAGGGTTACACAGAAAAACAGTGGGGACGTCCATGCAATGAACTTCCGGCTTTTATTATTAAGAGATTGCCGGTACGTTTGACATTTGATAATAATTATTTTAATGCACTATTTCAGGGAATCCCAATTGGCGGATATACAAAGATGGTTGCGAATATGCTGGAAGGCATAGAGGTAAAATTGAATGAGGACTATCTTGTATCAAAGGATAAGTGGGATGCCATGGCAGATAAGATTGTATATACTGGTGCAATAGATTCCTACTTTGGCTATAAACTTGGAACGTTGGAGTATCGTTCAGTTCGATTTGAGACAGAATTGCTTGATATTCCGAATTTTCAGGGCAATGCAGCAGTGAACTATACAGATGAAGAGACACCTTGGACCAGAATTATAGAGCACAAATGGTTTGAATTTGGTAAGGATGTAGATGGCGATGATCTGCCTAAGACAGTTATTTCAAAGGAATTTTCATCAGAGTGGAAACCGGGTGATGAGCCATATTATCCGGTAAATGATGAGAAAAACGGAATGCTATATGAAGATTATAGGAAGCTTGCAGATCAGGAAACGAAGGTTATTTTTGGTGGTCGACTTGGTGAATATAAATACTATGATATGGATGCTGTTATTGCCTCTGCACTGGATATGTGTGAGCGTGAGCTGATATAAGATTAAATAGCATATGTGTTTTAGAGGAGAAAATGTGAAAAATATAAATATTGTTGTAAACATTTGTACATATCACAGAAATGATTTTGTGGAGCATAATATTTCTAAATTGTTACAGTCTAAATTTTTTGATTTGACTGACAGAGATTATTATGGCAAACTGCATATTTTCGTGATAGATAATGGTTGTGAATTGGAATGTCATGATGGGGATTTTTTGCATGTGTTTCACAACAAAAATACGGGCGGTTCAGGTGGCTTTCAGAGAGGAATAGAGGAAATACGCAACAGCAATATTGATTTTTCACATGTTATTTTCATGGATGATGATGTGAAGTTTGAGTTGGATGCTTTTTATATTCTGTATGATTTTCTAGTAAGCGTACCTGAACAGTATGAACTTAATCCGGTGGCTGGTCGGATGTTCTGTCTGGATAAGCCCGATATTCAGTATACTGCTGCGGAAATATGGAATTATGGTGACTTAAAACACGTTGAATATATGAGGAAGATTACACCAGATGATTATTGTTATGGAAAGGTGGTCTATGATTCTGGGGCTGATTATGGAGGATGGTGGTTTTGCTGTTTCCCAATGAGCTTTGTGAGGGAAAATGATGTTTTACCTTTTTTCATACATTGTGATGACGTAGAGTATGGACTTCGGTGTGGCAGAACTCCCATTATCATTGAGGGTGTGCACGTGTGGCATGAGACATTTGATAAACGACAGACACCGATTATGCTTTATTATGATACAAGAAATCCGTTGTTTGTTAATGCCATTCATTTTCCGTGGCTGGATTCACAGGCTGTCTTGAATAAGTGGCATGAGACGATTACTTCTTATCATGTAGCAGGTGATTTTGTTTCAGAATATTATGTAATTCGTGGTATGCTTGACTTTTTAAAAGGATTGAAATGGTTGAAGCATGTTGATTCTGAAAGGTATCACAGAAGATTACTTAATATGAAAGGTAATAAGTGGAAAAATGCTATTTCATGGAGAGTTGCGGAAAAATGGTTTAAAGTGAAGTGTAGGAAGGTAGGAACCAAAAGCCACAGAAGCTAAAATTTAGTGACATAAAATAAGATATAAATTAGAAGTTGATTTGAAAGATAAGGCTAAACGGAACAAATAATGACTGGAAAGACTTGGCGGATGCGTATAGCGATTTACAGGAGGAAAATGCCACATTAAAACAGGATAACTCTACATTAAAACAGCAAAATGAGCAATACTTCAGTGATTATACAGAGAAAAAGGAATTAAATGAATTTCTTAAATCACAGGTAAGCGGAAGTCCTGATTTATTGTTTGTATCGTTGGGATTGTCTATAGATGGTAAGAAAATTCCAGTTGATACTAATAACTCTATAGTAAACATCAATGGCAGAGAGTACTGGAGCCGTGAGATTGCAATAAAGCTTTTGCCAGAGACGGAGTCCTATTCTAAAGAGGACGGGAACATTAATGTTGGAAGGGTATTGGCAGATAAGACAAACTTGTTTGGATTATATGTAAACAGTAAAAATAGTGGAGTGTTAGATAACGGAGTAGTAAAGGAATCGTTTAATAATTCTCATGCTAATGCTTTTATTAATAATGGGCAATAATAGCGATATCACGTTTGTTTTGGATGGAAAATATAGCAAACTTAAAATATCAGCGGTTATACGAGAAGGTTGTAGAGATTCCCTCACAGCTTCATTTACAATAAAAATAGATGATGGGAACAGAAGAATTTAAAAATCTCTTTCGGATCCGCAATGGTGTAGAAACAGTTCCATCCTTATTGCAAAGAAAATATCATGCTGACAGGATGCCAGTACGGGACTGACTGAAATACAAGGGAAAAATACCTAATATCTATTCCAAAACGATTGTGTAAAATTTTCAAGGTACTATATGTTGGAAGTCAGCGAGTTTTAAAAACTCTTTTGACCATAACACCATATTGCAATGAAAAATATCGAAGTGCATATAAGGAAAATCAGTATGAATTGAAAGGCATATATCGTCAAAGAATGGATCAATTTTTTGTGTATAACGATAAAAGAAATTGTGAAAGAGTTTATGAAAAAATCTGTGAGATGATGAAGTTATAGTTAAGAGAAAATGATGTTAATTCTTAGGATGAGCAAATGAATGCAAGGGAGAAAAGTATATGAAGAACGATATTTCTAAGAGTATATGTAAGGCATTAATATTTACTGTTTTACCTTTTGCAATTCCACTAATTTTTGAAATAATACCGAATACTTTTATTACTAACGCAGGCAAGATAATAATTGTATTGCTATTATTTGCAATTGATACATATTTTGTGTTCAAGATCACAGTGCGTGACTGTAAAGAATTGAATGATGCAAAAAATATAATTGATACGAATAAAAGGTTTTATATTTCAAGAAAAGTATTGGATAGAATAGCCAATTGCGAAAAAATAAAGGGCGAGTTTATAAAAGATGAAACCAATAAGCTGCATTATAATTATAAGGAAAATATATTACTATATAATCCACATAGATATTTAGAAAGAGTATGTGATGAACTAAAAACATTGGTTTCTGATATTACACATATTGATTTAGAGTATGTATCCGTATCTTTTATATACAAGTATCCTAAGCATTCTAAAAAAAATGTGACCGAAAGCGAATCTGAAAAATGGAATGGATGGAAATGGATTACAGGAAAGGATTCGACAGCGAGTTTTGATTTGAAAGAGCTTGTTAATAGAAAAGATTCATATTATCATTATTTGGTAGCAAATGATAAGACTGCATCATTTGAAAATGATAAAGTTAAGTTAATTAATCAGCAACGTTATTATGTTAGTGAAAAAGATGGAAGACATAAAAAATATGGTTCGATTTCAGCACATAAAATGTCATTTAAACATAATAATTATACGTTCTGTACAGGTTATTTAATTATATCCACATATGGAAAGAAGTTTTATGATTATTATGATGAAAATGAATTTAGATCAGAGGCAGAATTCGAAGAAATATTATTTGAACAGATTATTCCACCATTTCGAAAATTGATAGAAACAGAGCTTGGATTATTATATTTGCGTCATAATGAAAGAGAAAAAATATTAAAACATCATAAAAAATAGCAGATAGTGTCAGTTTATTCAGCAAAGGTAATATAGTGCTTAATTCTGATAATATTGAGATTGTGGTTAAAAAACTTACTGTACATGGAATAAAAGTAAGATTGCTAGGTTTCTTAAAAAGTGTATTTTTTCAGTTTTATAAAGGTTCATTTGAGCTTTATGCTGTAGAAAATGGAATACAGGGCAGCCCAATTCATGTTTCCCCTAGTACACACAATTATTATTTGTCGCACGGGCCGACACAAAGATTTTGGAAATTTGAATATGAGTGTGATGCGAGAGAGGTTCAGAATTTATGGTTCAAAGTTAAATTTGATACAGCGGAGCTTAAGACAAGCTATTATTTTATGCCGCTTGTTCCAATTAATGCAGAGTTGACGGAATATATCAAAGATTGGGTGAAAATCATATATCATGAAAATCAATGGTATTTTTCAGAAGTTGAAGAGAAAAAGCCAGAGAAAGAAATCTGGCTGTATTACGATTGCTCTGGAGTTGCGATAGATAATGGATTGAAACAATTTTGTCATGACATAACAATGAGCGATGGTGTTGATCGACATTATGTGCTTACGGATAAAAAACAAAATAAGTTTATTCCACCAAAAGCAAACACCGTAATATTTGGCTCTAAAAAGCATGTGGAACTTTTATTGCAAGCTTCAAAGATTATTACAGCTTTTATTGAAAATAACAATGTGTTTCCGTTTCCCGAAAAAGAATATAGCCGATATGCGAATCAAATGCATTTTGAAACCATATATTTGCAGCATGGGGTTTTACATATTGATATGCCTTGGAAGTATTCTACTGAAAAAATAATTGCGGATAAGATAGTTGTTGCATGTGATGTAGATTATCGGCTTTTTCGTAAGAATGGCTTTGCAAAAACTGATTTATGGAAAGTTGGACTGCCAAGATTTGATGAATTGCATAAAGCAAATAAATCTGATAAACAAAGAATTCTATATGCACCATCATGGCGAAGCTATCTGGTCGGTGAAAATGTAAACGGTGACTGGAAAGCATTAGATAAGAAATTCCTTTCTTCAAGATATTATATGGAAACCAAAGCTTTTCTGGAAAGTGATGTGTTATACAAAATGCTGGAAAAACAGGAATGTATGCTTGATGTAAAGGTTCATCCGATTTTTCAAAAATATGCCGACAATTTTATTGGCAGTAATGACAGGATATATCTGAAAAGCAGTATAAATGAGGAGGATTATTCTCTTATGATAACGGATTTTTCATCGTATATGTTTGATTTCCTTTATCTTGGAACAGCGATTTTTTCTTTTATACCAGATTATCAGGAATTTAAATGTGGCATGAATGGATATAGGAATGTGGATTTCATGACTAAAATAGATGAAGAAGAGATTGCAAAAACAAGTGATGAGATTATTAATAAGATTGAGAAGTTCTTTATGACGGGAAAAGGAATGTTGTACGATGTGCATTTCTGGAAAAATGACATATGTAATTCAACAGAATTGATATATCAAAAGATGACAAATCAGCCCTGCGAGCATTAGCTTAGCAGGGCTGATCTGTCATTTTACCAATATTTTTCCATATAATTCCGTGCATCTTCCTCGGATAAAGAAAAATCGGTTATGATATTTTTGAGAGTTTCCTCTTTTGAAACAGAGAATTTTTTGTAGGTTTTAAGGGTACCTATAATTTCACCCTGTGTAATTCCGGATTGAATGCCTTGCTGGACGCCTTTCTGAATACATTCTTCCTGCCATTCTTCAAATGCTCTGCACATATTGATCGAACCTCCTTCCGAATCGGATTGTAACGCATGGTTAATAAATGACTCGGTATTTGTGATCGTGCCAATCACCAGACTAAGTTCTGTATCAAACTTCTGATTCATGTATGTACTTTGGATTTTATCAAATTCTTTGTTATAAATCAATCTGCTGAGATCGAATACAGTGTGAACTTCATTGTTATGAAAAATCAGAGAATCACTGTTTCTGATCTGGATAAGATTCATTTTATAATCTGATACCAGAGGCGTGAGATGTTCTGGAATGCATAGCATGTCGGTCAGGGAAAGCGGACCATCCCATTCGTCTTCGTCATAGTAAACACAGAGACTGATGACAGGGTGCAAACGGTCTGTCTTTTTAAGACCTGAAAGAAATTCATCTGAAGATGAAAAATTTTTTTCGTGTTTGTTTCTGGCAGCAATTTCATTATATTCCTTGAGATAAGAGAGAGCATCGCCAAGGATAGTGCGAAGCGGCATTGCATAATGAATTTTACATTGATTCTCCAATCCCCAGATAACGAAATCAACACCATAAGCTGTCTTTTTCACAACATCCCAGATCCTCCGGATGGTTTCAGTATGATTGTTAAACTTTAACAAAGAAGAAACATCGGTATCTGCTTCCGATAAATCTTCCGGTTTGATGACCTGTGAGCCGTTGAAAAGAGCGGCATTGAACAGATAGATCTGCAAAGTGTTCATTGTTTTTCCAGAAGTTTTTTAGAATGGTATCTGGTTTTAAGTTATTGTAAGTAGTCGTTTTTAAATCCTCCCGTTTTTGTGTAATGGGGAAGTTACACAGAGTCTGTATTATTCGGAGGAAAACCGGTAATATACCGGGAGAGCGATATGCATGGATTAAATTTACAATATATGATAAGGAGAAACAAGATGCAGAGGAGTTTGTTTACGGAAATTTAAGAGTTTGGAAGGAACAAGCTTGTTTAAAATAACATTTATAGTGTATGATATAAATTACAAAGGTAAGAAAGAAATATAAAAAGTAATAGTGGAGAGAATATATTGATAATTAGTGAAAAAATTTTTTGTTTGCTGGATCAGAAGGGAATTACACAAAAAGATTTTGCAGTACAGACAGGAATTTCTCAAAGCACAATTAGCGATTGGAAGAGAAAGAAAACAAACCCATCGGCGGATAAAATTCTAAAGATATGTGAGATATTGCATGTGACACCGTATGAGTTGCTTTCCGAAAGAGATGAGGCAATTATAAATAATATAGATCATCTTGTGGCATTGAATGATGAAGAAGCGGTAGTATTGGAAGGCTTTAGAAATCTTGAAAAAAGAAAAAAAGAAAGATTCCTTGGTTATTTAGCTGCTCTGCAATCAGAAGACTAATGAAATACTTTAGGTAAAGAGATTGACAATTATGTTATTTTATATTAATATTCGTATATACGTAACGTAAAACAATATCAATGTGAAAGGAAACAAAGCAATGGGGAACATAAGTATTATGGCAAGAAGATTTTCAGATGGACACGTGCAATATGGATGGAGTGGCAATGGTGGATATTTTAGTTTTACAGGAGCACATTTACTCGAATGGTATCAAAATAGTGATGCAGTAGAATACCTTTTTGGATTAGGGCAGACTGCATGTGTCGGAAGAGTTGGGAGTGAAAATGGTGGATGTTCCATTATGGAAACGAATGCACCAACAGGAAGACCGTTTTGGTTAGGTGACACGGAACGTGAAATTTTCAGTAAAATTAATTGGATTGATTATGGGTATTTTTATGATTTGGATCATAAATGGTATTATATTATTCCGGGACCGTTTCGTATTAAGCTGCCTCTGGAATTGGTGAAAAATAATCTGGATAAGGCGGGATACGAATTTGAATATCGAAGAAAATTGGAAGACGAATTACTTAAATATATACTTGATGAATATAGATGTACTTATTCTGATTTTAATGAGTTTATAAAAAAAGAAGGGTATGATTTAGAAAAAGTTTTTAAAGAAATTCAATGTGATGGCAAGCTGTCTATGTACGAATTATTTAGCAAATATCATAAAATTTTTGCATATTTTGATGATTGGGTATTCATTAAATCAGATGATGTATATAAAGATATTACAGAAATCCTTGTCAAAAAGAAAGGTGATGCTCATTTAGAAACTTGTACTTGGTAAGAAAAGAAAAAAGTTCTTACAATGTCTTATAAAACATAAATGACTTCTATCAGCCCTGCTGGATGTTTCAAGCAGGGCTTGTTTATGTGTTGTAATATTTTATCAATGAATAATGCCATTTGTAGGAATCAAATAAGGTGTAAGTCCGGCGGACGCCATGATGGAAGCAAGAGTGGCACGAACATACGGAAACATTTGTAATAGAGCATATTCGGTTAATTCATCCGTTGAAAACTTTGTAGAGCAATCTGGAGAACTAAACTCGGCAGATAATACTACTTTTACAAGGAAAGAGGTATCTAGCATATCAACATCAAGTTCATCTGCAAATCTCATTTCAGCAGAGCAATAGCCGATATATTTATTTGGAGCATCATTTGTTGGAGTACACTTTCGTGAAAGTGTAAGTTTCATTTCTTTTCCATCTATCGGAGCTTTATTAATAATAAATGCTTCCTGAGTTGTAATCGAGTCCAAATTTATACTAACCATATTTAACATTACATTTCCTCCAATTCTTCGTCAACTTTCACATATGGATTTGGAAATTGAATAATCTTACATGGAACTTCGGTAGTAACCATATTGTCATTTCTAGAAGTATCTGTAGATGAATGGCATTTATTTATTTTAAAATCTACATTCAAATCTAGTTTGGCTGCAATTTCAGCAATTTTATTAATTGAAAAATTGTAGTCTCCACATTCCCAACGGGAAATCAATGATTGGGTTGCATTTATATGTTTTGCAAAATCTTTTTGAGACATATTAAGATTTAGTCTTTCGGAAGTAATGGCATTAGAAAATTGAGCCATTAACTTTGCAGAGAGGACATCTGCGGGTGTTAATGTTTCTGAAAACAGAGAGAGTAAATCTTCAATATTATTGGGTGTCTTTTTTTTATTCATAATTATCATCTCCTAAAAAGTAGTTAATACGTTCTTTCATAACCGTAGTATAGGTTGAGTAATTAGTACGATTTTTTCCAGAACGTTCATTGAAAGCACATAAAAAGTAAGGTATATTCTCATCATTTATATATACAATCAGACGAACATTAAATTGAGATTTCTGTAGATGAATGGAATAGTAATGTCCATCTGCACCTTGAAGTATTTCATTGCTGTCTATCGTATATATCTTTGAACCAAAGTTTTTTATATTGCTTAATTGTGTAGTTAAAATTTTAAAAAATATAGATTCTTTCCCTTTTAAAGCTGTTTTTAATAGTGTTCTTAATTCTTCTAAAAATTTTGGATGGATTAAAAAAGAATTTAATAAAGAAGCTAATT
>ERZ779874.962-NODE-962-length-30350-cov-4.850932_pt1 | contig 30350 bp, 25 predicted proteins | sample MGYA00511031_ERZ779874 | MGnify/ENA primary metagenome ERZ779874 (study PRJEB29588, sample SAMEA2156850) | human gut metagenome | biome: human gut; feature: human-associated habitat; material: faeces | place: Denmark | collected 2008/2010 ...
CATTTTATTTACTGCCAGAGCCGCTTAGGCTGGGCTAATTTTTAACGAACTATTGAGTTAAGGGATTGATGAAAAAAGTTCTGACTATCTTTGGCACCAATCGAAGAAACGGCCTATTCGGCCCTGTTAAATTTGACTTCTTATGATAACGAAAGGTTTTTTCCAACAATATTCAGCGGGAACGCAAGCGCTCCTGCTTATTTTCCTGTTTTGTGGTGGCGCCGTAATAGCCACGTTAATCACCATGCTGATAAGCCTCTTCACCGGCATCTCCGGGATGGATATGAGCATGACAAGAGTTATCCAAACGATTTCCTCTCTCGGGTTATTCCTGTTACCCGCCATTGGCATGGCCCTATTCTGCGACGCCTCTCCTCGCCATTACCTTTCTCTTCACAGGGTTAACGATGAACGAGTCTGGCTGCTTGTCCTGGCCAGCATGTTCCTTATCGCGGCACCAATCAACTTTATCGCCATGCTTAACCAGCAAATGGAATTGCCAACATTCATGGCGCCTGTCGAACAATGGATGCGCTCGCAAGAGGACTTAGCCCAGCAACTAACCCAGAATATGATCGGTGATGGCACGCCTCAACTATTGGCTATAAACTTGATCGTAATGGCCCTTTGCCCAGCGATCACGGAAGAATTCTTTTTCAGGGGAGCCTTACAACGCCTTATCGGGAAATGGAACCCCAACCCGCATTTTGTTATCTGGAGTGCCGCCATCCTGTTCAGTGCTTTCCATTTGCAATTCTACGGATTCATTCCCCGTATGCTCCTAGGCGCCTACCTCGGTTATTTACTCCTTTGGACAAGAAGTATCTGGATCCCTGTATTCGCCCATTTCATCAATAACGCAACCGCGGTAATTGGCATGTCGGACAAAAACTTGCGTGAGAGCGCACTTGTAACAGGAGAGATTCCAACTGACCAAATATTTCAATATGGAATAGCGCCAGCCATATCTCTCATCTTATTCATCTTCTTAAACCAGTATCTCAAAAAGATCCTAAAGGGACAATCAGATAAGTCATAGGTCTTTTTTCCGCAGGACAAAATCCTTTCCGAGGTATTTTTCACGAACGATCTCGTTCTCCGCCAATTGCTCGGCAGTTCCTTGAAAAAGGACCTTACCCTCAAACAAGAGGTATGCCCGATCACAAATACTCAAGGTCTCATAGACATTATGGTCAGTAATCAGGATTCCGATATTCTTATGTTTCAATCGGGCGACAATTGTCTGGATATCTTGTACGGCAATAGGATCGACTCCCGCGAAAGGCTCATCAAGCATGATAAACTTCGGGTCGATCGCCAAACAGCGGGCGATCTCCGCCCGTCGACGTTCACCACCGGATAGTTGGTCACCCAAGTTTTTTCGGACCTTACCTAAACCGAATTCAGAGATCAAGCTCTCCAATTTCTCTTTCTGATAAGCAGCATCACGCCCCGTCATCTCTAACACGGAACGTATATTGTCCTCGACAGTCATTTTCCGGAAGATGGAGGCCTCTTGGGCAAGATAACCAATCCCATTTCGGGCACGCATATAGACCGGATACTTGGTGATTTCCATGTCATTCAAGAATATCTTTCCCTCATTAGGCGTAACCAGTCCGACAGTCATATAGAAAGTCGTCGTCTTCCCTGCGCCATTCGGTCCAAGGAGTCCGACAATCTCGCCCTGTTTGACATCAATCGAAACATGATTCACGACCGTACGTGTCCGATATTTCTTCACCAGGTCTTCCGTCCGAAGTATCATCCGTTCCATTTCCATCTTCCCTCTTTCTGAATAGTTAATTTAGCGCGAATTAAATGATTAAATCCGGAATCTCCTTATCTTCGCGAGACGAAATAATTCAAAACAAGAAAATTCAGAACCAAAAATCATAATGAACAAAGCGTTGCAAAGACTAGGAGAATACACGCTCCTGATGATGAAAAGCATCACGATTCCCGACCGCTGGAGCATGTTTTTTAAGCAGCTCAGCAAAGAGATCTACAAGCTAGGGGTGGATTCCCTTTGGATTGTCATCATCATATCCGTCTTTATCGGTACGGTTATCGCGATCCAAATATCCTTGAATATCAGCTCGCCTCTTATTCCTAAATTCACGATTGGATATACGACACGCGAGATCATACTTCTTGAGTTTTCCTCCTCCATCATGTGTTTGATCCTGGCCGGAAAAGTCGGCAGTAATATTGCCTCCGAGATCGGTACCATGCGAGTGACGGAACAGATTGACGCTATGGAAATCATGGGTGTCAATTCAGCGAACTTCCTGATCCTTCCGAAGATGGTCGGTCTGATGCTCTTCACTCCTGTTCTGGTGATATTCAGTATGTTCACCGGCATTTTGGGTGGTATCATGGCCAGCTATACCGCCGGCAACGGAATGACACCCTCGTCATTCGAGTATGGCTTGCAATTCTATTTCAATGAGTTCTATATTTGGTACTCCATCATCAAGTCTGTCGTCTATGCGTTCATCATCTCTTCCATTGCCGCATATTTCGGCTATAACGTGAAGGGTGGCGCACTGGAGGTCGGTAAGGCCAGTACAAACGCGGTCGTGATGAGCAGCATCATGATCCTGCTGGCGGATGTCGTATTAACCCACTTAATGTTGACATAACCATGATTGAGGTAAAGCATTTATTCAAATCGTTTGAGGGCCGTATGGTACTCAAAGACATCAATACCATATTTGAGGCAGGCAAAACCAACCTCATCATTGGCCGAAGCGGTTCAGGAAAGACGGTCATGATCAAGAACATCATCGGCTTAATGCGCCCTGATTCAGGACAAATCCTCTATGATGGACGCGATCTCCTGGCCATGAACAAGGCAGAGTTGAATCTATTACGTAAAGAGATGGGTATGCTATTCCAGGGATCAGCCCTGTTCGACAGCATGACTGTCCTGGAGAATGTCATGTTCCCTCTCGATATGTTCTCTAAAGATAGCTATAAAGAACGGAGAAAGCGGGCGGAGTTTTGTCTTGACCGAGTTAACCTGTCGGACGCAGGAGATCTTTATCCCTCGGAGATCAGTGGTGGTATGATGAAACGTGCGGCAATCGCACGAGCCATTGCCCTCAACCCGAAATATCTCTTCTGCGACGAGCCGAACTCTGGTCTTGACCCTAAAACCTCTTTGATCATTGATGCCCTGATCCATGATATCACAGTGGAATACAAGATGACAACCGTCATCAATACCCACGATATGAACTCGGTCATCAATATCGGAGAGAACATTATCTTCATTAAGGAAGGCATCAAGGAATGGCAAGGTAACAAAAGCCAAGTCATCTCTTCCAACAACCAGGCTCTGAATGATTTCATCTTCGCTTCCGACCTATTCAGGAAAGTCAAGGAGGTCGAGATGCAACAGGAAGAGGGATAACAACCAAAAAGAAAAGCCATGAGGAAAATGACGTTACTACTCTTATTGGCCAGTAGCCAAATGTTCCTCCTGGCCCAAACCGCCACGGATCCTATTCCGATGGTGAATATTCCCGCCGGCTCGTTTTATATGGGTGGCACCGGAGAAGGTGAGGATTTCGACGAAAAACCAATCCACAAGGTTATCCTGACCTCCAGCTTTCGGATGAGCGCGACCGAGATTACCAACGCGCAATACGAGGCGTTTGATCCATCACACAAAGCATTAAGAGGCAAAAACGGCTTCTCAAAAGAGGACGACGAGGCTGTGGTCTATATTAACTATCATGAGGCCATGGCCTTCTGCAAATGGTTAAGCGAAAAAGAAGGTAAGAATTATCGGTTGCCGACCGAGGCGGAATGGGAATATGCATGCCATGCGGGCAATTATTTCCCGTTTCACACTGGCGACGGATTACCGGCCATCTTCCACAAGAACCAACAGACCGCACGCAACCTGAAAGAGGTCTCGCTCAAGGTGGGCCAAACACCGCCCAACGCGTTCGGTCTTTACGATATGCACGGTAATGTCGAGGAATGGTGCCTGGATTGGTATGGCCCTTACCTGCCCAATACGCAAGTCGATCCCATCGGTTACGAGGAGGGACTTTATCGGGTTACACGTGGAGGAAGCCATAACACTCCCGAAAAATATCTGCGGACAACCAATCGGATGGCCATGATCCCTGAGGACAAGCATGCCCAAACCGGTTTCCGGATTGTCGAGGCGGAATACCCCAAAACAAAAGCGATCCAGTCGCGACCAATTCCCTATAACCAACAGGCCATCTCGCAAAGTCGATACGATTGGGGTAAGAACGACAGCCTCCCCTATTTCTCGGCGCCACAGGTCTACGTCCTGCCAACAGCATCATCCGAACCTTGTCCGCTTTTCTCACACAATCATCAACCAGCCATCACCTGGTGCGACAATGGCGACCTCTTGGCGATCTGGTTCTCCGCAAATGAGGAAAATGGGCGAGGTATGGTTGTCATGGCCTCCCGACTGAGAGCCGGCCAATCTTTCTGGGATCCCGCCTCGCTGTTCTTTAAGGTGCCTGATCGAAATATGACAGGTTCCGCCTTGTTGAACGACGGGAACGGACGTCTCTATCACCTGAACGGAGTGGAGGCTTCAGGAGATTGGCAAAACCTGGCGATAATCATGCGCATCAGCGAAGATAATGGAGAGACATGGAGCGCACCACAAATCGTAGCGCCTGAACATACAAAAAGACACCAAGTCATCGCCGGGACAATCCAAACCCGTGAAGGTTGGCTGGTACAAGCTTGTGACGCTGGCCCCGAAAGCCACGACGGTACCGCCATACACATCAGTAAAGACAACGGACAAACCTGGTACGACCCTTGGGATGGCGCACCACTGCCCCACTTTGAGGATGGCGGGAAAGGCTCAACCATCGCCGGCATCCATGCCGGAATCGTACAACTCAACGACGGAAGCCTGATGGCTCTTGGCCGTGGGAACAGCATAAAAGATAAGAATGGACGATTGAAAATGCCGATGAGTCTATCTGGCGACGGAGGAAAGAGCTGGACCTACACCGCGACAGACTTGCCACCAATCGACGGCGGGCAACGACTCGTCTTGCGTCGGCTCAATGAGGGGCCTCTTCTCTTGATCTCCTTTACCGACCACCCCACACGCACGCCGGAAAATGAACGGGGTATGCTTTTTCCTGACAAGTATGGGAATTCCTATCGGGGATATGGCCTATACGCCGCCCTTTCATATGATGAGGGCAAGACCTGGCCCGTGCGTAAACTACTAACGGACGGACAGGAACGTTTCCTGAATGGCGGTGCCTGGACCCAATTCTTCCTGATGGACAAGACACACGCTGAACCTCGAGGTTATATGGCAGCGACCCAGACGCCCGACAACCGGATCCATCTCCTGAGCAGCCGTCTCTATTACTGCTTCAACCTGGCCTGGCTCCTGGAATAATCCTTATCGAACAAGCTTTACAGTATTAACAAGAACCGTCGAGCAACGTTGCTCGACGGCACTAAGCAGTGTTGTTCGATATTGTCGAGCAATACTGCACGATAACTCATATTAAAGGCCAAAAGCCTCCTTGATCTTATCTACATAATCCAGCTTCTCCCAAGTGAACAACTCCACCTCGCAGACAACCGGCTCCGGCAAGTAACGCGACGTAAAGGTCTTCGTCACTACTTGGGGCTGACGGCCCATATGGCCATAAGAGGCAGTCTCAAAATAGATCGGCGTACGCAACTTCAGACGCTCCTCAATCGCTTTCGGGCGCATATCGAAAAGCTCCCAAATCTTGTTCGCGATCTCAGCGTCGCTCATGTTCACGTTCGAGTGGCCATAAGTATTTACGAAAATGTTCATTGGCTTAGCCACACCAATCGCATAAGAAACCTGGACCAACATCTCGTCCGCTACACCAGCCGCAACCATGTTCTTGGCAATATGACGAGCCGCATAAGCCGCAGAGCGATCCACTTTCGAAGGATCCTTACCCGAGAATGCGCCACCACCATGAGCGCCCTTACCACCATAAGTATCTACGATAATCTTACGGCCGGTCAAACCGGTATCACCGTGAGGTCCACCAATAACAAACTTACCCGTCGGATTAACAAAATACTTGATCTCATCATTAAACAAGGCCTGAACATGAGTCGGATATTGCGCTTTCACACGAGGGATCAAGATCTGGCGTACATCCGCGGCGATCCGTTTTTGCATCGCCCGATCAGCCTCTTCCTGTGAGATACCTTTAGGCTGGATAAACTCATCGTGCTGAGTAGAGACAACGATCGTATCAATACGCAACGGCTTACCGTTATCATCGTACTCGATTGTCACCTGGCTCTTCGCATCGGGACGCAGATAAGGCATCACGTCAGGCTCCGTCTTACGGATCTTTGCCAACTCGAGCAACAGGCTATGCGATAAGTCCAAGGCCAACGGCATATAATTGGCCGTCTCGTTCGTCGCATAACCGAACATCATACCCTGGTCGCCAGCACCCTGCTCATAAGGATCCTCACGCTCAACACCACGGTTGATATCACCACTCTGCTCATGGATCGCGGAGAAGACGCCACACGATTTCGCCTCGAACTGATACTCACTCTTCGTATAACCGATTTTCTCAATAACGCCACGGGCAACCTCTTGGATGTCCACATAAGCGTTTGACTTTACTTCTCCGGCCAAGACCACCTGTCCGGTTGTCACTAGGGTTTCGCAAGCTACTTTAGAATTCTTGTCATAGGCCAAAAACTCATCAAGCAAAGCGTCCGAGATTTGATCGGCCACTTTATCGGGGTGTCCTTCAGACACCGATTCGGAGGTAAATAAATAACTCATCTCTTTTTAATGAAAGGATTAAGATAAATAAAACTGGAATTGAGCTTGGAAAGGAATCGTCTGCCGGACGGCTACGAAATCGGAATATGTTTTTAGCATTTTTTCCCGTGGTTGCAAGCAATACAAATCTATCCACGCCAATTCGGCCGCAAATATACGACTATTTTTTCTTCTTTGTGTTACGTAAAGCTTTTTTATATTTAAACCCGGCCTTCCATTTCGCGGAATCCGAGCCATGGGTGCCGCGCAAGAAATCGGAAAACTTGATTTTCCGCTCTCCAGCGCTTTCGTCCTTGCCTTTCTTGAAGACCATTCCTCCACCCGAAATAATATCATTAATGTCTCGCATAAATTATATCTGTCTATTTAATTATTGATTCTAATCCCGCAAACTGTCCGCCAACTCCATGAAGGTCTGCCCTAAAAGCGGATGCCTCTCAAACGGGGCGATCTCTGCCAATGGTGCCATCACGAATAATCGCTCCTGCATCAAGGGATGCGGTACGATAAGACCAGGTTGTTCGATCACACGATTATCGTAAAGCAGGATATCGATGTCGATCACCCGGTCGTGATAAGAGCCATCGCTTTTCTTTTCCCTTCCCATCTCCCGTTCGATAGCCTGTGTCGCCGACAACAGCTCGTCGGGAGTAAGCGGTGTTTCCATCTTTATGGCGGCGTTCAGGAACAGGTTCTCTGACTCGAATCCCCATGGTTCCGTTTCCATAAAACCAGAAAGGGCGAGAATATCACCCACCCTTTCCGCTAACAACGCGGCAGCCTTTACCAAGTTGCCACGACGGTTACCTATATTCGTGCCTAAGCCCAAATAAACGATCGCCATTGATCAAAGGATTAACATGGCATCGCCATAAGCACCAAAACGATACTTCTCCTTCAAAGCCTCATCATAAGCGTCCATCACCAGATCATACCCACCAAAAGAGGCGGTCATCATCAGCAATGTGGAAAGAGGCATATGGAAGTTGGTAATCATGCTGGTCGCGACACCAAAATCATAAGGCGGGAAAATAAACTTGTTTGTCCAGCCCTCAAATTCCTTCAGGTGACCATCCGTACTGACCGCCGTTTCGACCGCGCGCATCACGGAAGTCCCCACGGCACAGATCTGATGTCCCTCGTCCTTGGCGGTATTCACGGTCTCGACCACATCCGCATTGATAATCATCTGCTCAGAATCCATTTTATGCTTGGTTAAGTCCTCCACGTCGATCTCCCGGAAATTGCCCAAGCCCGAATGGAGCGTCAAGAAGGCGAAATGACAATCCCGGATCTCCAGCCGTTTCATCAACTCACGACTAAAGTGCAAGCCGGCGGCAGGAGCCACAACCGCGCCCTCTTCCGTCGCGAAGATATTCTGGTAGCGGAACTCATCCTCCGGCTCAACCGGGCGATCGATGTAATCCGGCAGAGGCGTCTCGCCCAAGGCGTAAAGCGCCTTCTTGAAATCATCATGGCTACCGTCATAGAGGAACCGAAGCGTGCGTCCACGAGACGTGGTATTATCAATCACCTCAGCGACCATCGAGTCATCCTCACCAAAATACAACTTATTGCCAATACGGATCTTGCGAGCCGGATCGACCAACACGTCCCATAAACGAAGCTCCTCATTCAACTCACGCAGCAAGAAGACCTGGATACGCGCCCCCGTTTTCTCCTTGTTCCCATAAAGACGAGCGGGAAAAACCTTCGTATTATTAAAGATAAACACATCGCCCTTCCCAAAATAGTCAATGACCTCCTTAAATATACGATGCTCGATCTTTCCCGTCTTACGATTGACCACCATCAGACGAGACTCATCCCGGTTCTTGGCAGGATGCGACGCGATCAATTCAGCGGGTAAATTAAATTTGAATTTTGACAGCTTCATAACACAATATTTTATTCTTCTACGATATCTACTTTTACGTTCTCTTCCAAAAAGGCGTCAATCTCTTCCGGAGAGAGGCATTGACTCAACGTCACTTCCCCGATACGAGTACGCTCCAATGCGATCAAATGGGCTCCTGAACGCAGGGCGACTCCAATATCCCGAGCTAAAGCACGAATATAAGTGCCCTTACTGCATACGACACGTATCCTGATAACGGGAAGATCGCATTCCAGCAACTCGATCTCATCTATTACCAATGTCTTGGAGCGAAGCGCTACCTCCTCACCATTCCGGGCGAACTCGTAGGCCCTTTTACCATCTACCTTACAGGCGGAAAAGACAGGCGGCACCTGCTGGATCGTTCCCACGAAAGAACGCAAGACCTCCTCAACCAACTCCCGGGTAATATGCTCTGTCGGATATTCGGCATCTATCTCTTTCTCCAAATCAAAAGAGGGCGTTGTCGCTCCCAACTTAAGCGTCGCGACATACTCCTTTGTCTGGTATTGGAACTCATCAATCCGCTTAGTCGCCTTGCCTGTACAAACAATCATGACACCCGTCGCCAATGGATCTAATGTGCCCGCATGCCCCACCTTGATTTTCTTGACACCCAACTTGCGGGTCAACTTATACCGGAATTTGTTCACCAGGTCAAACGAGGTCCACCGCAATGGCTTATTAAAGTACACGATCTCTCCAGCCTCAAAATCCATGCGCTCTTATCCAATCAAAGAATAAACAATCGTAAACAGGCCTACAGCCAAACAATAGTAGGCAAAATAGATCAGCTTACCTTTACTCACCAAATTAATCATCCACTTGCAGGCTACCGTACCTGAGATAAACGCAGCCAAAAAACCGGTAATCAGCACGCCCGCAGAAATACCGGATTCTGCCATTGAGAATCCGCCTTTCATCAACTCCAAGAAAGCCTCTCCCAAAATAGGAATAATCACCATCAAGAACGAGAACTTAGCCACCAACTCCTTCTTATTCCCTAACAATAGTCCAGTAGCAATTGTTGAGCCTGAGCGCGATAAACCGGGCAATACGGCACAAGCCTGCGCCAAGCCGATAATAAATGCGTCTCGAAAAGATATGGTTTCCTTTTGCCGGGGCTTAGCGTAATAGGAAAAGGAGAGCAACGCCGCCGTCAGCAACAAACAACAACCGACAATCAACAGACCGCTACCAAAGATCGCCTCCACATAATCCTTGAAGAAGACACCAACTATCCCGACTGGAATCATGGACAACAAAATCTTACATACCATTTGCGTTCCCTCATCCCACTTGAAACGGAAAAAGGATTTGAAAAGGAAAGACACCTCATGCCAAAGAACGACAATTGTGCTCAACACCGTCGCGGCATGCACGACTACGGCAAAGGTCAGGTTTTCTTCGCCGCTCATTCCCAATATCGCGCTTCCAATGGTTAAATGGCCACTACTACTTACGGGCAAAAATTCTGTCAAGCCCTGCACTACGCCTAAAATCAAGGCCTCAATCCACGTCATTCGATTTCTTATTTTTTATTCGTTTTCAATATACCAAAGATCATCAAGGCAAAACCGGCCACCGTGACAACCGGAGCGACAACCACCCGGCGAGCACTAAAGATCTCCGGATTAAAAGAATAATCACCAGATCCACCACCACTCATCAACACGAAACCCAATACGATACAAAGTACAGAAATGCCAATCCAAATAAAATTCTCTTTTCCAAAAGCGAAATCTCTTCTTGCCATATCAACTAACTCTACTATATTATTATTACTAAATATAATACAACTTCCCAAAATCCATTCGGAGATACTTGTTCACCGCTATCGCTGTCGCGACAACCGATAAGAGGGCACCCAACAGGACAACCACAGCATAAACGATCAGCAAAGCTCTCAAATCGAGGAACTGGATTAATCCGCTCATCTCACCCTGAAGGTAATACAACAAACCTGTCAGCATACAAATCGCCAATACCGAAGCCACAAGCCCACTCACTAAATTATACCAAATGAAGGGGCGCCGTATGAAGCCAGCGGTTGCCCCAACCAATTTCATCGTATAAATCAAGAAGCGTTTGGAATAAATCAACAGGCGAATCGTATTGCCGATCAAGACAAACGATATAGCCATCAAGATCACCGCCAAGCCCAGCAGGATCAAGGTCAATCGATTCATATTCTCATGTACCATCTCCATCATGTCTTTCCGATAAAGCAGGTCGGAAACGGAGGTGTATGCCTTTATACGATTCTCGACCATCCGCAAACTGTCCGGATTAGCGTATTCCGCCTTCAACTTGACCTCTATTGTAGCGCTTAAGGGATTAAAACCCAAGAATGTCTCCGGATTCTCACCCAGTTCTTCCTCGAGCTCCTTAGCCGCCATCTCTTTCGATATGTATTCCGTGGATTTGATAAAAGGCAGGGCGTCAAGCTTACGGCACATCGCCTTCACCTCCCGTTCTTTCAACTGATCTTGCAACACGACCGAGAAGGAGATGTTCTCCTTGACGTAAACAGAAAGCCGGTTTCCCAACAAACCAATCAACAAAACCAAACCCAATAAAAAGAGAACCAACGAGATACTTACGATGGAAGTTAAACGGGTATGGAAAAAAGATACAGACCGAACTTTCTTATTTTTAGTCATCTGATTTACCTATTGTTATATAAGAAACAAAATGGGGGAGTATATTAAGAATACCACCCCCAATTTTTCTGCAAAGGAACAAATAATTATGAAACAAGCCTTCTATTTACAATTCTTTAACTAGAGATTGTTTTCAACGAAGGCTTGCCTTGTTACGTCGCGTTATTCCAACGTCTCACCAAACAGGGTTGCCGAAGAGGCTCCGGTTATCCTCACCCGTACAAATTGCCCGATCTTATAGTTCTTCTTATCGAACACTACAACCTTATTCTGACTTGTACGCCCGAACAGTTGTTCTCTCGAGCGCTTGGAGAAACCTTCCACCAACACCTCAAATTCCTTACCGATGTCCCTGCGGTTGCTCTCCTCCGAGAGTTTGTTCTGCAAATCGATCATGCCTTGCAAACGGCGGATCTTCACCTCTTCCGGGATGTCATCCTCCAAATGCTTTGCGGCATATGTACCCGGACGTTCCGAATATTTAAACAGGAAAGCGCTGTCATAACCGACCTCACGCATCAACGACAAGGTCTCCTCATATTCCTCCTCCGTCTCCGAATGGAAACCACAGAAAAGGTCGGTCGAGATAGCGCACTCCGGAATGATCCGGCGGATCGCCGCGATCCGGTCCAGATACCACTCTCTCGTATATTTACGGTTCATGATCTTCAGGATCCGGGAACTGCCAGATTGAGCGGGCAAATGGATGAACTTACAGATATTATCATGGGCTGCGATCACTTTCAAGGTCTCATCACTCATATCCTTGGGATGTGACGTCATGAAACGGACACGCATATTCGGCGCCTCTTGTGCCACCAATTCCAACAGTTTCGGGAAATTGACCGAAACGCCTTCCTTCTCATACAGATAAGAATTGACATTTTGACCTAACAACGTCACCTCTTTAAAGCCTTTATCACGCATATCACGGATCTCATTCAAAATGCTCTCAAAGTCACGGCTCCGCTCGCGTCCCCTCGTATAGGGCACGATACAATAAGAGCAGAAATTATTACAACCACGCATGATGGAGACAAAACCGGAAATATGAAGCCCCGGCAATTTCAGAGGCATCACATCCTTATAAGTCTCTTGTGTAGACAACGTCACGTTGATCGCCTTTTCACCGTTCTCTACCGCTCCCACCAAGTTGGGCAAATCCATATATGAATCCGGTCCCGCGACCAAATCCACATGATGTTCCTTGATCAAGTCCTCCTTTACACGTTCGGCCATACAGCCCAAGACGCCAATGATCAGTGATTTCTTTTTCTTTCTCAACGAATGGAAGTACTGCAAACGGCCCAAGACCTTCTGCTCCGCGTTGTCACGGACAGAACAGGTATTCACGAATATAGCGTCCGCCTCATCAAGATGTTCCGTCATCTCATAACCGGCCATATTCATGATCGAGGCCACCACCTCGCTATCCGCCACGTTCATTTGACAACCATACGTCTCAATAAATACTTTTTTTACATTTGCCTGACTAGTCGATTTTAAGTCCACTAAATCAAACGTTTCTTTTTCATTTTTCATAAACTCAAAAAATTATCTCAAAAAAAATGTGATCAAAAAATTGCGTAATCAAAATATACTACCTATATTTGCATGCGAAAAACGTAAATTTTTTCATAGTTAAGGTTTTGGTTAAATTGGATAAGGGTGGCTGTGAGGTTACCCTTATTTTTTTGTCCTTCATTATCGCCAAAGAACGCATGCCTTGAAAAGCTCCTTCCTTATATGTATCCAAATCCAATAATTATTAGTAAATTTGACGCAAAAGTAATCAAAGTTTATGGATAATATCGGAGACTGGCTATACATTATCTTTCTTGTCATCGCCGCGATCAGTGGCATGCGCTCGTCCGACAAGAATAAAAAGAAGAAACAAGGACAGAAGGAGGTAATACGCCCCAAAAGATCCAGAAAAAGGCCCGCTCCTCAGGAAGAGACACTTGACGAGCCGGAAACGACACAGGTCATTCCGCAAGCGGAGCCAGTCCTTTCTTCCGTAAATTCCACAATCATTCCTGAACCGTTCGTATTCGAAGAGGGGAAAAGAGTCGTGGAAGATGATGGCCTCGCAAGAGGAACAGTATTGAATGTAGCGGAAACTCCCCAAAAGCAGCAGACAACAACCTACAACCCGCTCAGTGATCCGGACGAATTGAAGAAAGCGATCATTTACGCGGAAATCCTGAATCGCAAATATTAAAATATCAACTTGGTGAGACCATCTTAATGTAACTTTTTGTAAGTTCGCGTGAAAATGGCAAGAAAGTCTTTATCATAAAAACATATAAAACCAATTATTATGGCATTGAAATTCATTACCGCAGAAGAGGCCGCAACCTACGTGCATCACGACGACAACGTGGGATTTAGCGGATTTACGCCCGCAGGATGCCCCAAGGTGGTTCCTGGAGCAATCGCTAAAAGAGCGATTGAAGAACATGAAAAAGGCAATCCTTTCAAGATCGGTATGTTTACTGGCGCGTCGACCGGCGACAAGCTGGATGGCGAGTTGGCTCGTGCGAACGCGATCAAATTCCGTACGCCTTACCAATCAAATAAGGATCTGCGTGCGGCTATCAACTCACACGAGGCTCCCTATTTTGATATGCACCTTTCTGAGTTGGCTCAAGATCTTCGTTATGGTTTCTTAGGAAAGATCGACGTAGCGATTGTCGAGGCTGCCGACGTTACCGAGGATGGTGAGATTGTCCCGACTTGTGGAGTCGGTATCCTGCCGACGATCTGCCGCATGGCTGACCGGATCATCGTCGAGTTGAACTGCCGTCACCCGAAAGAGATTCGCGGTATGCACGATATCTATGAGCCGGCTGATCCTCCTTATCGCCGTGAGATCCCTATCTACACGCCTTCAGACCGTATCGGTGATGTTTGCGTAAAGGTTGATCCGGCCAAGATTGTCGGTGTTGTCAAGACGGATGAGCCGAACGAGGGTAAACCTTTCGCTCCGCTGGATGACGTAACCTTGGCAATCGGAAAGAACGTTGCCGACTTCTTGGTAAACGAGATCCGCACTGGCCGTTTGCCGAAAGAGTTCGTTCCACTCCAGAGTGGTGTTGGAAACGTAGCAAATGCTGTATTGGGCTGCATGGGCGAGAATGAGGAAATCCCGGCATTCAACGTTTATACGGAGGTTATCCAGGATGCGGTAATCGGTTTGATGAAACAAGGCCGTGTTAAATTCGCCAGCGGTTGCTCTCTGTCTGTCAGCAACGAGGTGATCCGCGAGATCTACGCCAACCTCGACTTCTTCAAGGATAAGATCCTGCTTCGTCCGCAAGAGATCTCTAACAATCCGGAAGTTGCTCGTCGCTTAGGTTTGATCGCGATCAACACGGCCCTTGAGGCTGATATCTTCGGTAACATCAACTCTACGCATGTTACGGGTACACGTATGATGAACGGTATCGGTGGTTCAGGCGACTTTACCCGTTCAGCGATGCTTTCAATCTTCACCACACCGTCAACTGCTAAGGATGGCAAGATCAGCTCATTCGTTCCGATGGTATCACACTTGGATCACAGCGAGCACTCTGTCAAGATCATCATTACGGAATATGGTGTAGCTGATTTGCGTGGTAAGTCACCGATCCAGAGAGCACGTTGCATCATCGACAACTGCGTACACCCAGACTACAAGCCTCTGTTGGAAGAGTATCTGGCAATGGGCATCAAGGGTCATACGCCACAGAACCTGAAATGCTGTTTCGCGTTCCACGAGGAATTGGCGGCAAGCGGCGATATGCACAACGTAGACTGGAGCAAATACAACAAATAAGCATTCGGTCATAATTATAACCCAAAGAGGATGTGCCTTTCGGGGCGCACCCTCTTTTTTTGTACAATTTCGACAACGAATGATATCGTTCCCATAACGACACGGGAGGACGCACAGGCCGTGCGTCCCTACATTTTTCAACATAAACCTATTAATATTTCGCATCTTAACGTAGGGACGCACGGCTCGTGCGTCCTCTAGCGACATATTATCACGAACAGCCTATCAAGGCTAAAAGCCTTTAACGTTACAGCGTAGGGCAACGCCCTACGACACATCGGCGGCACAACAACAATTAAGCCCTGAAAGGACGAAACCCATATGCGATCTTGTTCCGCCCCTTCAGGGCTCTCTCATAATAATAATCCCTATACGCAGGGCGTTGCCCTACGCTGTAATCTTTTGGGCCTTCAGCCCGATGAGGACGGTTGGCGGGAACCTTTCCAGCAACAGATAGCTTCTAAAGCGGAAGTATATATTCAATGACGGACGCAGTATATATTAAATGGCGAATGAAGTATATATTCTATGGCGGGTGCAGTATATCTTCTCCAGTCAATGACATTGGACTGGAGTATGGTTTTCTGACGACTGGATCGTCGGGGGTTAACGATGGGCATTATTAGGTGCTAACAATGAGCATCGTTAGCACCTAATAACCCAGTCGTTCGGGAATCCCTTGGGGAGACATTGTTTGGTTTCGCCTATTATGTTGACATTGAGGGACTAAAGAAATCTGTTATCGCCTTGCCAAATGAACTATTGTTCACTTCCCAAGCCGCTAACTGTTCACTACCCCTAGTGAACAATAGTTCACTTGACCAATGATCTATAGTTCACTTCAAGACCCTGCAATGTTTGTTTTCTGGCCTATAAAAAAAGGGCTCACCGACCAGCGGCAAGCCCTTCTTATTCGTTCTCCATATTAGCTTCTCACGAAGATCCTACAGATTCTATTTAAACCTTTAAACTAATATTAATTGCTCCACGATGCCTGCCTCACGGCGGTACCTGGGTTGATGAGACCCGTGCGAAGCGAATATTAAATTATTTAATTATGAAATATTTATCTTTGAGGGCGTCGGGTTGAAACCCGACGCTATAGATTCGATCTTAGATCATTATTTTACGATTGCCTTAACAGCTGCCTCACCCTCAACAGCTACAGCGATGATACCTGCCGGTACAGCGATTGTAGCGTTGTCGGTTGTGATCATCTGGTTAGCGACAACCTTACCCAAGATATTGCTTACGACAACCTGCTTACCAGCGGCACCCATGATCGTGATCTGGCCGTTACCAGCGATGACCTTAACCTCAGATACCTCGATACCCTCGTTCGCGGTCGGAGCAGCTTGCTTCTCGATAACGAAGCGGTAAGCGTCATCCTTGTTAGCAGTTGCAGTAAGGTAGTTATTTACTTGGCGAACATACAAATAAACACCATTTTTCATTTGACGAATTACATATTCATCGCTACCCTTCTCAGACTGAACGATCTGGAACTGGAAGTTCTTCAAACCACCCTTGATCTTCAACGGAGCGTTGTCTTTCTCCGCAACCAAGACAGACTGGCCATCTACCGTTGTACGCAATGTATCTGAAGTTACCAACTCACCAGTCTTGAAGATTAACTTAGGAGAATCCTTATCAATCAGGAAACGATCACCGTTAAGAGTAGCAACAGAGTCAGCCGCATTGTACATGAATGCGCCATTCTTCAAGATATAGAAGTAAGGAATGTTCTGATCCGCATGAACCGTATCCAACCAGAAGGTCAAATCCTCAGCGGCTACATTCGTGATCGCCAAACGAGCGTCGTTGTTCTCATCCTTTGTCAAGAAACCACCACGTACAGCCTCGAACGATACATGCTGCGGAACAGCCTCATAGCTGTAAACTGGATCCTCACCAACCATAAAGGTCTTCAAACCCTCATTCAAGACGTTTGGCAAATTGTAATAGTCTTCAGATGCCCAAGCTGCGGTATTATTTTCTGTTGCAGATACAGCAGCAAACTTATTAGCCTTAAATAGATTGTCAACAATTAACGATACAGATCCATCCAAATTCTCCTTGATTATAAAGTTAGCTGCATTTCGATAATCAGCAGCATCATTATAGGATTGATTAGCTCCCAACTGATAAGTATTAGTCACATAATAAGGATTATCAAAAGCATTTACCTCTCCAAATACCTGAACAACATACTTATAATAAGCTACCGTATCCTGAGCTGTGGAAGTCAATACACGAGAACCATTTTTATAAACGTAAGAATTAGTTACAGTCCACGGATTTTTCTTTGCGTCCTTATACACTTTTACCAACTCAAACTGAGTCATATTCTTTTCACTCGTGTAACCACGCAAAGCAACCGTTTCTATGTCACCATCTTTATCTCTTTTCGCTCCTACATAGAAGGCAGGTGCGTCATCAACATTCTTAGCCAATTCGAAAGTAACCAAACCGGCATCATCGGCACGATTGACGAAAGAAGCAAATTTATCCTCTACAGTTACCGGAGTCAAGATAACTTTAGTACCCTGCAGTTTGTACGCAACTGTACGATCCTCACTGTAATTATCAAACTTAACATCGCCATTTACTTCATTTATATCAAATGACTCGATATACAAAGGTTCATTATCTTCGTTATAAACCGTATAAGAACCATCCTCATTCTTGTAGAGAGATACTTTTACAGTTTCTCTTGTTTGACGGTTAGCGAATGTTACAGTCTTTGCCTCCTTATCAACATCTGTAATAACAAACTGATATTGAGGATCCGTAGCGTCGATATCAACGACAGAAGTCAATTGCATTGTAGGTGTTGCGCCTTGCAGAGCTACAGTCAGATACTGACCCTTCTCACCCGCAAAGTTTGTAGCCTCGTTCTTATACAACTCGCTGACGAACTGGATCGTATAGATAGAAGGCGCATCCTCAGACTTCAAAAGCTCTGTTACGTCATATAATGTTGTGTTAGCGGTCTTTAATGCCAAAGCCTTCGATGCTTCGCTAGCAGTTGCCAAATAGTTCTTATTAGAAGCGACCAAAGATCCAAGATATACAGTTTTCTCTACATGCGCTGTTTTAGAAGCATCTGTCAACAAACGAGCTGTAGCCTTAAGGTTATAAACCTCAGGATTACCCAACAAATCCGGTTTAACAACTGTGAATTTAGCATTGCCTACATAGACATCACCCTTAACAGCAGCCTGATCATCCTTTTGCTCTGTATAGACATTCATGTCAGAACCTTTAACGGTCTTCAAACCAAAGCCAATACCTTTCTTACGATCAGCAGCTACAGTCGTGTTGCAAACATCCGGATCAATTGCCAAGAATGTAGTCGCCAAGAAATCCTCCTTATTAGAAATAACATTCGTATTATTCAAAGTGGCCGGATATTCAGATGCGAAATAAACACCTGCCGGGATGGTGAATCTATACTCATCAGGTTGACCCTCAGCAGAAATTTCATCCCACTCAATATCTTGCTCAACCACGAACGCCTTCAAGTTCAGATCAGACAAGATGTCGTTAGCCCACTCATTCTTATTGTCCAAGCTGAATGTGAAGTTGAAGCCTGCGCCACCCTTAACGTCGTTCAAAGCTTTTACAGCAGTTGCAGCTTCCATATTCATTGACTCGAGAGTACAGAGAAGAAGGTTGCTGCCAGTTACACCTGATGCTATTTTCACACCTCCGTCCATCACCAATTGAAGAGGAAGAGTCGATGAGCCAAGATTAAGATTTAAAACATTTGTCGTTAAACCTTTACCTTGCTTAAATTGACCATCTCCTGTAATTGTAAATCTAGCAAATTGAGACGTTCCATTATGACTACATTTTGAAGGATCATCATATACTTTTCCACTTTTATCCGCAGTCAAAAGAGTTGCAGTCTTAACATTCGTCAAAGTGTAATAGTATGTTTTAGACGCATCAAAATTATCCGTAGTAATAGTTTCCGCAAATTTCCAAGAGAGAGGATCCAGATCTTCGATTTTTAGATCTTCATCTAAAGCTACAGCTGTATAATCCAAGAGATCGTCTTCTCCCAGCACAACTTGAAGCATTAATTCACCAGCCTCTGCTACACCATCATTATCAGCATCAGCAACGATAAAATAAGGACCATTAGCCCATGTTTTAACATCTTTGCCATCAGGGCTCGTAGCAGCTTTCAAAGCAGCGCCATTGATTTTTGCCGCTACAGCAGTAGTAGCCTCTTGCGCAAAAGCACTACTAGACAATGTACCCGCACCAATCAGGGCCATCATCATAAGAGTAGAAAACTTCTTGTTCATAAATAAAAAATTAATACTAGGTTTATAAAATCAATTCGATCTTATGGACAGATGAATGTCGCACAAAAAGGGTCGATTATTTTCTTCCGATATAAAGGAATAGTTCGCATAAAATATAGAGGATTTGTTATTCCAAATAAGGGTTTTGTTGGGTAAACGTAAGGTGTTGATAAGAAAGATTCAGGAACCTCAAAAAAAATTACAGAAGCGATTGCGCATTTAGAAGAAAGATGTACCTTTGCATTGACGGATAGAATCCACCCTTTTTTTTCGTCACCTATTTACTCTCCTAAACAACAAGCAATCAATCAAATAAGACGTATATTACAAACATCGGCGAACAGTCTTGTTTTTTGTCTATATATTAATGTACGTGTACATTATTATATAAGTATTTTTTCTGCCCTTATTGTGAATTTGCTTTTTTGCGATACAGGAGGACGCACGACTCACGCATCCGCTAGCGACAGAATCCAACGTCTATCCCTATCGTAAACATCATACCAAATATCCTGGAAAAAAATAATACACCACAGTGTATCTGTTAAATATGTATCCTTGTTGATGTCAAGCATAAACTATCCCAATGAAAGGAATCTCGTTGCTATGGGGAGAAATAGAAAAAGTCCTCAAAATAGTATTATTACAGCTCAACTTTGCTATCTTTGCATTATATATAAGTTATTTATGAAGCTGATAGAAAACAACATACAAAAGATTGTCGCTTTGTGCAAGAAGTACAAAGTAAACAAGTTATTTGTGTTCGGCTCAATACTTACCAACCGTTTCAACGACGATAGCGATGTAGACATGATCGTTTCTTTCAATAAGGCAGAAGTCAATGATTATTTCGACAATTACTTCGATTTCAAATATGCTCTGGAAGAACTGCTTGGCAGAGAAGTTGATTTGGTAGAAGAACAGACCATAAAGAATCCATATCTGAAAAAGAATGTGGACGCGACAAAAGCATTGGTATATGGATGAATTGATAAAGAAACACTTGCAGGATATTCTAACCGCCATTGAAGAAATAGAAAGTTTCTTTGGCGGCAAACCTAAATTATTTGATGACTTTTACAACAATCTCTGCCTTAGACGTGCTATCGAAAGGGATATAGAAATTATAGGTGAAGCAATGAACAGAATCTTAAAAACGGATAGAAACATAGCTATTACCAATTCACGCAAAATAGTGGACGCAAGAAACTATATCATTCATGGATATGACAGTTTATCGGCAGATATTCTTTGGAGCATGGTTATCAATCATCTCCCCAAATTGAAAAATGAAGTAACCGCTTTGCTGAATGATGAATGACGTGGCTATTGGTAAAAGATTCCATTCAAACATCCGGAAAAGGCGAGAGATTTACCCCTCGCCTCTTCCGGAAAATTAGCCCTGTTTTTATCGCCTCAATATTTCAGCACCAATTCCTCACCAGCCATTAAATCGACAGACAAAAGGCCATCGACTACCGGCAATGAGATCGCTTTGGAGTCCTTGCGTAAACTAAACTCCCGATTTCCATCCGGTAACTTTATCCGGAAGGTTCCCGGGACAACCGCACGGACAACGACTTCCAGGATCTCACCATCTTTCCAACGAGCGGACACCTCGCCGCCGCCACGAACTTTTAAGCCTTTGAAACTACCGGAGCTCCAAGCTGTAGGCAAAGCCGGTAATATCTCAATCACTCCTTCATGGCTCTGCAATAACATCTCCGCGATACCGGCCGTACCACCGAAATTTCCATCAATCTGGAAAGGTGGATGAGCGCAAAAGAGGTTCGGGAAAGAACCGCCTTCCGTACTCTCGCCCGTAGTTGGATCAACACAAGGCCTCAACAGGTCGGCCAATAATTTGTAAGCATGATTGCCGTCTCGCAAGCGTGCCCAGAAATTGATCTTCCAAGCCATCGACCAACCCGTACTTTGGTCACCACGGACTAATAAGCTCTTCCGGGCAGCTTCCGCCAGCTCGGGCGTCTGGTCAACCGTGATTTCATTACCCGGATAAAGACCGTAAAGATGAGAAACGTGACGATGTGTCGGTTCTACCTCCTCGTACGGCTCCAACCATTCCATGATCCGGCCGTCAGGCCCAATTGTTGTTGGCATCAATCCAGCCCTCTTTTCCTCGAGCGCCACCACCAAAGCGCTGTCCTGCCCCAAAAGACGAGCGGCCTCGATCGTATTTGAGAACAATTCCCTAAGGATCTGGTTGTCCATTGTCGAGCCAGCGCATACGCTTACCACGCTGTCGTTCGCCATCCGGAACTGATTCTCGGGCGAAGTGGTTGGTGCCGTTACATAATATTTAGTCCGTGGATCACGAGTCAACATATCAACAAAGAAAAGCGAGGCCCCACGCATTGCAGGATAGACCTGCCGCAAGTAAGCGGTATCACGAGTAAACTGATAATGCTGATATAGATGGGCGCACAACCAGGCGGCCGACGTATTGGTCGCGCCCCAAGAGGGATGCTCGCCCGGTGCCGTAAAGCCCCAGACATTGCCCAGGATATGCGTCACCCAACCACGGGCATTATAAAAAGCCTTAGCCGTACGCTCGCCACTGTGCACTTGACTCAAGATCCAGTCAGTCAACGGTAAATGCAACTCTGACAAGTTCGTCACCTCCGCCGGCCAATGGTTCATCTGCAAATTGATATTCAAATGATAATCACCATTCCAGGGCGTATGGATCGTATTGCACCACAAGCCTTGCAAGTTGGGCGGCAAAGAACCCGGCCGGGTAGACGAGATCAAGAGATAACGACCGAATTGGAAATAGAGTGCCGCCAACGAGGGATCCTCACTTCCAGCCTTAAATGCCGCTAACCGGCGATCAATCGGCCACTCCTCGCGTCCGGACGAAGGCAACTCCAACGATACCCGTCCAAACAAGGCCCGATAAGCCTCCAGATGCTCTCGCCGTAAGGTCGCGTAACTCTTGGTGGCTGCCTTGTCGAGCTTCGCTTTCACCTCCGACTCAAATCCGGCCTTATCCCAATAATCCGTTCCCATGCTGACCAACAAAAGCACCTCCGACGCGTCGCGCACCATCAACGAGGTGTCCGACCGCATCAAGTTTCCTCCTTTAGGCAACAATACCCGCACCCGAGAGGCGAAACGCATTCCCCGGCAAGCGGTCGTATCCACGCCATCCGGCAGCTGGCCATCCATCGCCAAGTCGTTGCCATCAATAAAAACATGAGCATGCTCCGGCCGACTTAACCCAAGATCAAACGAGAGCATCCGATCCATATCGGCTACCAAATGAATTACCCCGATATCATCGGCGAAAGAGGTAAATGAATGACGCTCGTAGGTCGTTCCACGCATGACGAACGAGGTTGTCGCAATCGCGTCACCCAAATCCAAGCGTCGCTGGTAATTCCTTACCGAGTCCGAGCTGTCCGAATAGGTAAAATTAGCGGTCAGATAACCAAATAATTGATAACTTCCATACGGTGCGTTCGCCCCATCGCCGTAGTTACTACCCGTTCCCTTACAAACAAAGGTCTGGTACATCAATTTCTGGGCCTCATCGTTCCTTCCCTCGAACAACAGACGGCGGATCTGTCCTAACGAATAATAGGCACTGGGATTATCCGTGACTTGAGGACTACCCGACCAGAGCGATATCTCGTTCAACAACCAACTCTCCCGGTCGATACCGCCATCCGGCATCAAGCCGATCCGTCCATTTCCCAAAGGCAAGGTCTCTTCCCAAATCCGTGCCGGGCGGTCAAAAAAGTAGACGGACGATTGCCCCATTCGCATCTCCGACAGATGGCAGCTCCAAAGGAATACCAATAAAATCCAACAAATCGCTGTTGCTATCCTCCTATTCATAATCAATCTTTTCTACATTATATATAATACGTCCCTAATCCGACCGTCATATCGCTTAATTCCCGAATCGGATGTCTAAAGGTAATTCTTTCGGAAAAAACAAAAAACGATTCCGCCTATTTTTAATTCAAAGCCCATTTTTACCTCTTCTCAAAAATTTCCTATCTTTACAAGCATTGGATAAGGCATGATTAGCCTCTATCCCATAGGACAAATATTAACTTAACTTCTTATATCATGTTTACACCTTATATGACAAATGAGGAACTGCAAGAGGCCGCCTATAAAGATTTTCTAGAGCTCCGTCCTCGCATTCAAATCGCTTTCGACCGTTTCTTGGGCAACCTGCGCCTGAGCGAACGACAAAAAAGAGCTATCCATTCACTGGAAGAGAACTACACTTTACTCTCACGCGCCAATAATACATGGAACATTACATTCCGCTATTTAGGCTACCTGTCCGATCAAGAAATCAAATGCGCCTACATAGTTTACACACCTCTGTGGCGAGAAAATGGCGTGGATTACCTCTTCTGGAGCAGTATGTCATCATTCCACCTAGAACGGTTCAGTACTCATTTCATCCAACGTTACAAGGAACGTTACCTGGAACCCAAAGGAATAGATTTGAAAGGGATAAACCCCGCCTTTTATTTTCTGCTTCACAACGGCAGCCGCCGCCGGACCAACTACTTACCCAAAGACTGGACTGAGGAAGATCTGGCCGAGAAAAGTTTCTACATTTCGTCACAAGGGCTATCACTCGTAAAAGATAAAGGCAAGATAACCACCTACATCACCTTCCTCGACCAAGAGAATCTGAGCCGCTACAAAGCGCAAGTCTACGAGGAAGAACAGGTCTATCGGTTGTTCGATGAGATTAAGTATGCCGATGATTTCCTGGAAAGACAGGCACTCTTCAGGAAGTTGTGCGCCGACCTCGAACGTACAAAAAGACTCCTGAAGCGCTATTTCTGGCGTTCCGCCCAAACGGATGAGCAGCGCGAGCAACTCAAGACACTGGATATAGACTACATCTTTGACAAGATCGCCGAGCAGACGAATTCTATCGAAGAGTCATTGGATAAACAATTCAGCAGCCTACAACCAAAAAGCACACTAGATGTTTTCGGATTAACTCAAAGGGACCAGATGACCCTACCGAAACGATCGATCAAGAGCCTGAAGAGACCTAAGTTGAAAAGAGATGAGTGGTAACCCATGAAGACATGGCTAATCTTGTCTCCATGGGTTCCGATCTCTGATTTTTTAATCGTTCTTTTAGAAACTCTGCATATCACAAAGACGCTTATAATAACCGTCCATCGCCAGCAACGCCTCATGCTTGCCTCGCTCAACGATCTCTCCCTCGTGCATGACACAGATCTCGTCAGCGTTGCGGATCGTCGAGAGGCGATGGGCGATCACGATCGTCGTCCGGTTACGCATCAGGTTCTCAAGCGCCTCCTGCACCAGTCGCTCCGATTCCGTATCGAGAGCGGAAGTCGCCTCATCCAGGATCAGGATCGCCGGGTTCTTCAAGATGGCCCGGGCGATGCTGATCCGTTGCCGCTGACCACCGGAGAGCTTTCCGCCCCGATCACCGATATTGGTATCGTAGCCATGCTCGCTCGCCATGATAAACTCGTGCGCGTTCGCCACCTTGGCCGCCTCCTGAACCTGCTCGAGCGTAGCGCCCTCAACACCAAAAGCGATGTTGTTAAAGAAAGTATCGTTGAAAAGTATCGCCTCCTGATTGACATTTCCCATCAAACCCCGAAGGTCACAAAGCCTCGCCTCACGGATATCCATTCCATCGATCGCGATCCGTCCCTCGTTCACGTCGTAAAAACGGGGCAACAGGTCTACCAACGTACTCTTTCCAGAACCGGACTGGCCCACCAAGGCGATGGTCTTTCCTTTCGGGATCTCCAGGTTGATGCCTTTCAATACCCACTCGTTCTGGTATTTGAACCAGACATTCTCGTAACTGATCCGATCGTTCAAGGCGATGGGCTTCGGGTGTTCCGGGTCGTGGATATTGGTCTCCGCCTTCAGGATCTTATCCACCCGCTCGATCGAGGCCAATCCCTTCTGGATCGCGTAGACTGATTTGCTCAAGTCCTTGGCGGGGTTAATGATACTGTAGAAAATCACCAGATAATAGATGAAGGTCGGCGCGTCGATCGGGCTGTGATCACCCAGGATCAACGTACCACCATACCAAAGAACGATCGCGATCGTAACCGTCCCCAAGAACTCACTCATCGGATGCGCCATCTGCTGCCGGCGATAGATCCGGTTGGTCATATCACGAAACACCTCATTGCTCCGCTCGAAACGAGCCTGGATCTTCTTTTCCGCGTTAAAGGCCTTAACGATACGCAAACCACCCAACGTCTCCTCAATCTGGCTCATCAACAAGCCCCATTGTTGCTGTCCCTCAAGCGACTTACGCTTCAATTTCTTGCCGACCTGCCCCATGACATAGCCCGCCAGCGGCAAGAGGATCAAGACGAAAAGCGTCAGTTGCCAGCTGATCGCGATCATTCCGACCAGATAGATAATGATCAGGATCGGATTCTTGAACAGCATATCCAGCGAGCTCATGATAGAGGCCTCGATCTCGTTCACGTCGCCCGAGACCCGGGCGATGATATCGCCTTTCCGCTCCTCGGAGAAGAAACCCAAAGGCAATTGCGTGATCTTCCGGTTGATCTGGTTACGGATATCCCGTACGACACCTGTCCGGATCGGGATCATCGTAAAGAAAGCCATATACATCGCCGCGACTTTCAGGAAAGTGGCCACGATAAGGAAAACGCCCAAGACAACCAAGGCGAACGAGCCACCGTAGTGGTTGATCACATCGGAAACATACCAGAAGAAATTATTCACCCAAACATCGGGCAACCCCTTCAAGGCCTCCCAATTACTGAAATCAAAATGCCAATCCTGATAGACATAATCGGTCTTGTTGATCTTGAACAGGATTTGCAGAATCGGGATGATCAAAGCGAACGAGAACAGGTTCAAAATCGCGGAAAGCACATTGAACACGATGTTCCAGATCATGTATCGCTTGTAAGGCGGCACAAAACGCCGCAACACCTGGATGAAATCTCTCATAAAAACGGGATTATTACAATTTATGGCGCGAAGATAACATATTCCTCGCTTCCTAAGGAACGATAATCCCTCAACTCCACACGGGAAACCGGATAAAACCGCACGCAAAGATTATCCCAAACCTTGAGATACTTATCTTTAATCCTGAAATAACTGTCTCAAGGTTTGAGATAATAAAACCAAGACTTGGAATAAGATTCCGGAACGCTAATATCGCTTTTTCCCTCCGCAACAAATCGGAAATCCTCCTGTATTTCTCCTTGTATCCCCAACCTAGAGAAAAAATAAAAAAAGAGCGTTTCATGCAGCGTTTTCCAGTCAATAGACGTCTATATTATAAAGTATTGACTCCATTATTTCAAAACATAAAACTCATACATTATGAAAACATTCTACAACCGATCCTTAAATTGGATCAACTACCTTTTGGGCAGTTTACTAGGCCTGCTGGGGTTCTCGTGCGACGGAATCGGCGAGACACCAGACGAGTATGGAACGCCGTGGGCGACTTATCAATTCCGGGGGCGCGTGCTCGACTCCGCCAGCCAACCGATCGGCAACCTGCGCGTCAAGGCCATCCCCGCGAACGACGGCATGGCGCTCAACGCACGGGATACCACCCGGACCGACGCGGAAGGCGCTTTCCTGATCGAGACGGCCGGCTTCCCCACCTCGAGTTTCGAGCTCATCATAGAGGACACGGACGGTGAGGCCAACGGCGGCCAATTCAACAACATGAGCACCCTGATCCAGATCGACGACTCGGAATACCAAGAGGGCGACGGGCGTTGGTACGAGGGAAAGGTGACGCGAGAACTGGAGATCCACATGGAAAAACAGGAATAACTTATGGCACCCGGATCCTTCCCCAAATACCCGACTCTCCGCAAGCGGATCGCCCTGGAGCTTTTCCGGCTGATCAAGCGGAACGAAAGCAAGACACACAAGTTGCACACGCTCTTTTGGGAGTGTACGCTCCGGTGCAATGTCGCCTGCCGTCATTGCGGGAGCGACTGCCGTGTCTCCAGTCAACAGAAAGATATGCCACGCGAGGATTTCCTTCGGGTTATCGATGAGATCCTGCCGCACGTGAACCCGCATCGCCTCCTGGTCATCTTCACCGGGGGCGAGGCGTTGCTCCGCGATGACCTGGCACTCTGCGGACAAGAGCTGAACCGCCGTGAATTTCCCTGGGGCGTTGTCTCGAACGGTTATCTCATGACCGCCTCACGCCTGCAGGAACTGGTGGCGGCCGGCATGCACACGGCGACGATCAGCCTCGACGGCTTCGAGCAGGCTCACAACTGGCTGCGCCGGAATCCCAGAAGCTTTGAACGAGCGCTCAACGCGATCCGCCTGTTGGGTCGCTATCCGGAAGTGACATGGGATGTCGTCACCTGCGTGAACCAACACAACATCGGCGACCTGAATCTCTTCAAGGAGTTCCTTATCGAGAATGGCGTCCAACGCTGGCGTCTTTTCACCATCTTCCCGGTTGGACGTGCGGCGACCCATGCGGGACTACAGCTCGACAACGTCCAATTTACCCATCTGCTCGAATTCATCCGGGAATGCCGAAAAGAGGGACGGATCCACACGAGTTATGGCTGCGAGGGATTTTTGGGCAACTACGAATACGAGGTACGCGACCAGTTCTTTCTATGTCATGCCGGTATTCATGTCGCCTCGGTACTGGCCGACGGCGCCATCTCGGGCTGCCCCAGCATCCGGGCCAACTTTCATCAGGGAAACATCTATAAGGACTCATTCTGGGATGTTTGGCAAAACCGTTTCCAATCTTACCGTGACAGGAAATGGGCGCATGAAGGCGAATGCGCGGATTGCGAGATGTTCCGATACTGCGAGGGGAACGGCATGCACTTGAGGGACGATCAGGGGAAATTACTGGTCTGCCATTACAAGCGGCTTCTTTAACCCGATCGTCAGAAGTTACGGGAAATCCTCCGCTGTTCCACTATCCTTATTCAAATAATGCCTATCTTTAGGCCATGAACAAGAATCTTATTAATCATACATTAATCTTAAATCGCATGAAAAAAACATTTCTTACCATGTTCTTGTGCGCCATGTGCTGCGGCATCGGGGCGCAAGGGCAAGAACAATTCCCATTAGGCGCATACGAGGAACTGGCGGATCCCAATCTCGGCAACGATTCCGAAAGCTGGTCGCGTCTCTCTTCAACGACACAATTGAGTTGGGGCAGCATCGACACCCGTTACGCGAAGCATGATCTTCCCAACCTGAAAACCAATACCCGTTGGCAAGGCAAGGCCTGGAAAAACGAACGAATCAACGCTCAGGCGCTCTTATGGACCAAACAAACACTCAAGAATGTCCGGATAACAGCAAGCGACCTGCGAAACGGTTCATCCGTTATTCCCGCGTCAGCCATCGAGACCCATTTTGTCCGCTACGTGATGACAGACGAGCTCAACAAGGATCGTAAAGGTGGTTGCGGCGACCGCTCGAACAAGGCGGAATGGGACTCCTCACTGGTAGCCGATCCGCTCGACATCGTAAAGACACTCGATGTCGTGGAGAACAGCGCACAGCCAATCTGGCTGAAAGTACATGTCCCGGCAAAGGCCAAGAGCGGAAAATATAAAGGCACATTGACCGTGCAAGCGGACAATATGGATCCCATGGAGCTGACATACTCCATCCAGGTCATCGACCGTAAGCTTCCGGATCCCAAAGCATGGCGTTTCAATCTCGACCTTTGGCAGAATCCTTATGCCGTGGCCCGCTATTATCAGGTGCCACTCTGGAGTGACGCCCATTTTGAGGCAATGCGCCCCATCATGCGTATGCTGGCGGAGGCCGGACAGAAATCGGTCACGACGAGTATCATGCACAAACCCTGGAACGGACAGACAGAAGACCATTTCGACAGCATGGTAACCCGAATCAAGAAAATCGACGGCACGTGGCGCTACGATTACGCCGTCTTCGACAAATGGGTGACCTTCATGACAGAAGAGATCGGAATCGACCAATTGATCAGTTGCTACACCATGATTCCTTGGGCGCTCTCATTCGATTATTACGACGAGGCGACCAACCGAGTCCAGTTTATCAACACCAAACCGGGAGAACCAGCCTATACGGAATATTGGGGCGCATTCCTGAAGGACTTCGCCCGTCACCTGAAAGAGAAGGGCTGGTTTGAGAAGACCGCCATCTCGATGGACGAGCGCCCTATGGAGGCAATGCGTGAGGCAATAAAGGTAATCAAGGCGGCCGATCCAAACTTCAAGATCACGCTGGCCGGTAATTATCATGAGGAGATCCAACAAGATCTCTATTACCTGAGTATTCCGTACGGCCACAAGTTTCCTGCCGAGGTGAAGGCGGAACGCGAGCGGAAGGGGCAAATCAGCACGGTCTACACCTGCTGCGCCGAGGCCTTCCCGAACACCTTTACCTTTTCCGCTCCCGCCGAGGCGACTTGGACAGTCGTACATGCCGTCGCTGGTGGCTACGACGGTTACCTGCGCTGGGCCGTCAACAGCTGGACCATTGATCCATTACGGGATTCCCGCTTCCGCACCTGGGCGGCTGGCGATACCTACAGTATTTATCCCGGTCCCAGAAGTTCAATTCGCTTTGAGCGACTGGTCGAAGGCCTGCAAGACGCCGAGAAGATTTACATTCTCCGTGAAGAACTGGAAGCGAAAGGCGCTAAAAGCAAATTGAAGAGACTTAATGAAGTGGTCGGCCGCTTCACTCCGGAAGGCTTGGTGGAAACACAGCAAGATCCAACTGAGATGGTACAAGAATTGAACCAACTGTTGAATGAATTATAAGTAAAGAGAGTGGCGGG
>ERZ779874.997-NODE-997-length-29596-cov-41.687485_pt1 | contig 29596 bp, 19 predicted proteins | sample MGYA00511031_ERZ779874 | MGnify/ENA primary metagenome ERZ779874 (study PRJEB29588, sample SAMEA2156850) | human gut metagenome | biome: human gut; feature: human-associated habitat; material: faeces | place: Denmark | collected 2008/2010 ...
TGTTCACTTTCTGAACAGTCGCACCCTCGTTCTTGCGGTACACGGCTTTCAGCGAACCGTCCTTGTATGTCTTTATCTCGTCCCGCATCCATTCGCTTTCAGGCAAATCCCCAAGGAACAGGCGGCAGCCGTTACCGGCAATGACGGGTATCGTGCAGAGGATGATTTTGTCCAGCAGGTGCATCCTTGCCATGCCGTTGATGATGCTTGCGGTAGCGGTGTTGGCTTCTATGAAACAGGTGGTGTCGGACTTGTCAAGCACCAACGTGGTAAGGGAAGTGTATTCGGAGAGCGGACGGGCGGTTTCTTTCATTCCGGCAATGCCGAATCTGTCCGGCGTGTCGGTTTTGGCAAGCCATTGCTGCGCTTTCCATGAACTGTCCGCAAGGCATCCGTCCATCGTGAGGACGGCGAATAATATGACTTTTCCCATCGGTCTCTTTTTAGTGGTTGCGACCGAAAGCCGTCATACAAAAATAGCGTGCAAATCACACTACCTTCAAGCGACGGCTCTGGTAAAGCCTTTACAGAGAGTACGTGACTGCACGCTATGCCGAGGCATAGCATAAGCATCACGCAATCGTCTCTGTAGTTCCAATTTACCAGATTTTCGCTTGAAACGCCTTGCGGTCTTATTCTATACTATATTTTCATCGGACGGATTTTTTTACTTTCCGCACCCGACTTTTCTCAAATGTTGCTACAAAGGTAATGCAAGTTTAGGGCAGAACAAAACAAATCAATTGTTTTTTATGCCGAAACGCCGCTTACCTTATCGAAAGGTAGCCTTTTTCCTGTAATTCCTTTCATTTTTTCACAGTTTTCTATTCTATCCCGTATGCTTTCATCTTGTTGTACAGCGTGGTGCGCCCGATGCCGAGCAATGCTGCCGCCAACTTGCGGTTGCCCTTTGCCTGTTCCAGCGCATGGATGATTTGTTTCTTCTCCATGTCGTCCAAAGCCAGCGAAGCGTCATCCGCTATCGGTATTTCATCGAACTCCAACGTGTCTGCCGTGACCGTATCGCCTTCGGTATGCAGCACCGCCATGCGCACGACCCGTTTCAGTTCCCTCACGTTGCCGCCCCATGCATAGGCGAGCAGTTGTTTTCTTGCTTCCGCATCAAAGCCTTTCACCTGCCGGTCAAGTTCCTCGTTGGAGAGTTTCAGGAAGAAATCAGCCAAAGGCATGATGTCCTCACGGCACTCACGCAGCGGCGGTATGTTCAATGTGTATTCCTTTATCCGATGGAACAAATCCTGACGGAAACGCTTTTCGGCGATGGCGGCTTGCAAGTCCTCGTTGGTGGCAGCGATTATGCGCACGTCAGCCTGCTTGTCCTTGCTGCCTCCCGTGGGTCTGTACCGTTTGGCTTCCAATGCGCGGAGCAGCATCTGCTGCACTTCCGGCGGAAGGTTGCCTATCTCGTCGAGGAACAATGTGCCTCCTGCGGCTTCTTCCCAGAACCCCTGTTTCTTGCTTTCGGCTCCCGTAAACGCTCCTTTCTCATGCCCGAACAGGGTGGAGGAGGCAAGTTCCTTTGAAAGCAGACCGCAGTCCACAGCGACAAAGGGTTTGCCCGCACGTTTGCTCATCGTATGTATTTTCTCGGCGATGTGTTCCTTTCCTGTTCCGCTTTCGCCCAATATCAATACACTCATGTTGGTCGGGGCGACCAGCTTTATCTTGCGGTATATTTCCCGGAAAGCCGTGCTCTGCCGCTCATGGATGGGCGTATCGTGCCGCTCCATCCTTTTCCGCAAGGTTTTCAGGAGCGGGAAGAGGTTGGCTTCAATCAGCTTTTTCGGGATGTAGTCTTCCGCGCCCTGCTTCATTGACCGGACGGCGGTGGGCACCTCGTCATAGTCGGTCATGACGATGTAGGGATTGTTCCTGCCCTGTTTCCGCAGTTCTTCCAGCAGACTGATACCGTCACCGTCATTCAAGCGCAGGTCAGCCAGAATGATGTCATCTTCCCTCATCTTGGCAAACAGCTTCCGTGCGCCGTTGCAGGTGGAGGTGCTGACGCTTGGGTATCCCTTGCTTTCCAGCAGGCGGCATACAAAGTCGGAATAGATGATGTTGTCCTCCACTACGATTATTCTGCCCATCGTTCCGCCTCCTTTCTTGCCGAATCAACAATCAGTCTGCCCTGTGCCAGTACCGCATTTACGGCGGATTGCACCTTTTCATCCGGTATGTCCTCCTTGTGGATTGCCTCGTACAGTGCCGCCAACGGTTGCTCCGCCTTTATCAGCATCCACGAGCTTCTCAGGTGATGCACCCAGTAATCCAATGCTTCCATGTCTCCCGCTTCCGCCGCCTTGCTCACTTCTTCCATGTCGGATTGTGTAGTGGCCGCCAGCTTTTCCAACGTGCGCCGCTTGTCGCCGAAGGCGAGCAGGGATGACAGGTCTATGCTGTTTGCTTTGTTCCGTTTGATGCAGCTTTCCGTCACCGCCAGCAGTTCGTCTATGGAATAGGGCTTGTACAGCACGGCGGCAAAGCCTTTGCCCGTCAGTTCTTCTTTCTCCACATAGCCTGCGGCGGTGGCTGCCACTACGGGGATGGTCCGCGAATTGCCTATTTCCGATGTACGCAACAGTTCAAGCACCTCGTAGCCGTTCACCTCCGGCATTTTCAGGTCGGTTATCAACAGGTCATAATCTTTTGTGCGCATCAGGTCTGTCAGTTCTCCTACTGTCTGGCAAGTGTCGCAATCCACACCGTTTTGCCTGTACATCTCTTTCATCATGTCCAGCAGCATCCCGTTGTTGTCTATCGCCAGCACGGAGCAGTCGGACAGCGTGGAATGTCCGGCGTTTGTCTTTTCGGCAGCCGCCATTTCTTCCGCCTTTGTCAACGGCAGGCTGACGGTGAAGCGGCTTCCCTTGCCCGGCTCGCTTTCCACCGTGATGTTCCCTTTCAACAGCTTTACCGTGTCGGCTACGATGGCAAGCCCCAGCCCGAAGCCGTCCTCCGTCACGGCGTTGCCCAACCGCTCAAACGGGATGAATATCCTCGCCTGTTGTTCTCCGGTCATGCCCGTGCCGGTGTCTTCCACCGTCAAAGTAAATATGCCGTTCTTGTAGCCGGTGCTTAATGTGACTGTACCGCTTCGGGTGAACTTGATGGCGTTGGAGAGCAGGTTGCCGCCAATGCTTATAATCCGGTTCCTGTCGCCGCTTACAATCTCGTCCGTTTCACTTGCTGTCTTGAAGTTGAGTCCTTTATTCTTCGCCAATGGCGCAAACTCCGTTTCCAATGTTTCGACGATGGATCGCAGTTTGAAAGGCTTGACGCTTGGCGTTTCCTTGCCGCTGTCCAGCCGGAAATACACCAAAAGGTTGTTTATCATTCCCGCCATACGCCCGACGGCATCCCCGATGGTCTGTGCGTGGCGCATACGGTTGTCTGCCTCCGTGTCGTTCAGCAGCAGTTCGGCGTTGCCGCCGATGACGGTCAGGGGAGTGCGCAGTTCGTGGGTGACGTTCTGGATGAGATTGCGTCGCAGCTTGATTAGCTTCTCGTTCGTATCATTGCTCTTTTGCAGTTCAGTGATAAGGCTTTCCCGTTTCTTCCTTTCGTTGCCGCTGCGCTTCATTTCACGATGGATGGCGAGGTAAGAAAGGAACAGTAGGACGATGGCGGCAGAAATAGTCGCCGTGAACAGCCTGACGGACAATGCCTGTGCTTCGGCTATCTTCCGCTCCTTCTGCACGAAAGCCTCCTGCGCCTGCCCGTCAAGCTCGGTTATCAGCCGGTTCAGCTCGGCGTTCAGCCTCCTGCCCAGCGTGCGCAGGCTGTCGGTGTATGCCTCCATTTCCGCCGTCCGTTCCTGCTGCATGGCTATCAGGCTGTCGCTGAACTGGTGCAGTTCCTTGGCGGAGGGCAGTATCTGCACGGTCTTCTTGCCGCCAAAAGCCCCGGCGATGCCTTTCTTTTTCTGCGTCACGGTGCGTACACGGGTGGCACGTTTCGCCACTTCGGGCAGATGGTTCACCAGCAGGCTGTCTGCCTTGTCCTGACGGGCGAAAGTTTCCATAAGGTGCAGCAGGTGGGCTTCTTTTTCCACCAAGAGGGCGCGGAGCGTGTCTATCTGCGCCGGAAGCACGAAATCCTTGCAGCGGGGCTTCATGGCTTGCAGCAGGCTGTCCGTCCGCAGCCGCCGGGTGCGGTAGTGCCGGTAGTCCGCCTCTTCCCAGCCGATGACGCCTTCGCCCAATGTGGCGAGGGTGATGATGTTGCGTTGGGCGACGGTGATGTCACGCCTTATCTCCTGTATTTCGCCTGCTTCGGTTTCTATCTCGTGCATCCGTCCACGCTCATGCACCAAAATGGCGGCCATGCTACAAATGACCGCCACCAAGACCAGATACCCGGCAAGGATTTTCGTCTGTAATTTCATTATCTGTTTTTATTCATTGCTCCTTTCGCTGAAAAATTACCCCAACGGATTTTCCGTCTCGCTTTCGTCCGGCTCAGTGGTAGTGCCACCACCCGTAGAAGACTTCACACTGCCCTTGTCAATACTCAATTCCACCGCATTGGCGGCATCACGCATCTTCTGCTTGGGCGTGAAGACGATTTTCGGGGTCTTCAGCGCGTTCGCTACGGTTACCTCGTCGGGCGTGTCCATCATCTTGGAGGGGACGACGAGACGGAACGAGCCGAGTTCTGCCAAGTCCACGCTCATGCCCAGCTGCAGGGCATCGCATACTACGTTGGAGAGGCTGACGAGGGCGTTTTTTACGTCACCTTCCGACAGCGAGGTTTCGCGCACGATGCGCTCCACAACCATGTCGTTGGTCAGCTTCTGTTGTGACTTGGGATAGGCGTAATACACCGTCTGTCCCTTACGGTTACCAATGGTAAGCACTTTGTTCTTAATTTCATGTTCCAGCATAGTCGTTACTGTTTTGAGGTTATACATTATGTTGTTTCGTCTGCCCTGACAAGGGTATCTGATACTGTTCGTCATGGGTATCTGATACTGTTGGCAAAGGGTATCTGATACTCTTTGTCAAGGGTCACTGTGACTGTTCCGTGCGGTTGCCGTTGGCGTCGTACACGAATACGTAATCCGTGGCGGTGCTTTCACCCGTGTAGCAATAGTTTGTACCATGTGATTCTATGGACACTTCATCTATCCGTTCGACTCTAAGAATCGTTTGCGGCATTGGTGCGCCCAAAGAAATGATGGTAAATCGTTAAACATCTAATTCGATATCTGTAACGTCAGTGTCACTTCGCTTACCTTGCCCGCTTCAAGCACCAAGTCACTGTCGAGTCCCATTTCATACTGAGTGCCGTCAGCTTGCGTGATGACAAAGGAGTTTTCCGAGTTAAATGTGCCGGGCATTATGGTTGCTTCGAAGCAGGCCTGTCCATTCACCGTAGTGGAGTACATAAGAATCTCGCCGATTCCCCAAGTGCCATCAGGCATCCAAGATGAGCCACTCTCTTGGGTACCGGCCGAGATTACGCCATCCTCAATGTCAATGTCGTAGATAGCGATGTATTTCAGCGTTACTCCCGTAGGCTCAGTGAATCCATTTAGGAATACCCGCACCTTGCTGAGTTGGTGAGACAAAGTGAGGTTCGCCGCACCCTTAAAGTCTACTTGGGTTTTGCACCTCGCCATGTAGGCGATGCCGCCCGTTTGGTCGGAGACATCCATTCTATCACGCTGCCCTGTAGAGTTGTGCCAGGCAATGACTGTTGCACTTTGGCTTGTCCAATAGATGGGTTCTACCACTTCCACGGCTCCCGTTGTGGCATCGGTTATGCGAAGCGTGCCCACCTCGTCTTGGCCTTCGAACTTCACATAGATAATGTCGTCCTTTTGCCACGTACTGCCCATGCGGTCGTCGTTCTCGGTTACGCGGGTGGACGGCTGTCCGTCCGCGATGGTCACAGTTGCGATTTGCAGCGGATATTTGCCCTCGGGCAGAGCACCGCTGTTGTCTATAAGCTCCTCCTGCGAGCAAGCTGCAAAGCACATCGCCAACGCTGCAAAGCAAGCAAATCGTATGTATTTCTCTATTCTTTTCATATTGCGCAGTTCAATATTAGACATTAGTTATTGCGGCACCCCATCTACCAAAATAGGCGGTTGGTCTGCGCCGTTCTTCTGTTCGTAGTGCCATTGACACATGTTGCCGCTTTTGGCGTTCCACTCCTTGATAGCAGCGTTCATGTTTGTTGTGGCCGTGGTCCAATTGATCGTTGCGTTATCGACGAAGCCCATAGAGGAATTATCTGTGCTTCCTCCTTCCAAATGGCCAACGCCATTTCCGGTATAGTTTGACCAGTAACAGGACGATAAATAGTGCGCAGCGCTACCTATCCACATATATCCCATCAGTCCACCCACGTAATCTGTACCCTTTACAGATGTCATCCCTTCGGTGGAATAGCAACCTATATAGGTTCCGTATGCGGGCGGATTAATCATAGAATGACCTACAATGCCACCCACAATAACATTATAACCTTTTACGCTAATTTTACCGATGTTATAACATCCAATCATATTTATTGCATAAAGATGATTATCTCCGACGCTGCCAGTTTGTTTGCAATACGTGCTTCCGGCAATGCCGCCAGCAAGATAAGAACTGTTGGAACCCTCCATATCGATATTGCCCGAAAATGAACATCCCACTATATGACAGCCTAAAGCGGAAGGACTCGGGTCAACAACTCCGACAATGCCACCTGTCCAACTATTTATCCCGTAAAGGGAAGCCTTGGAATGGCAATTGATGATTTTTCCACCTTCCTCCAGTCGACCGACAATAGAAGCAACACCGTGACCCCAAGCGCTAAAAACGGAATTTTCGCCTATGGACAGGTTTTTGATGGTGCCTGATGACCAGATTATGAAGCCGGATAGCTCATACTGTGTGTCTTTTTTGTTGAGGGTTATATTATCTATCTGATGCCCGGCTCCGTCGAATGTGCCGGTGTACTTAATGTATATCTGTGGCCAATTGTTGCTGCCGTCAGCGTTCTTCGTCAGGTTGATGTCGTTCAGGAGTGTGCAGTTGGCGTTCGCGTTACCTGCTTCCACATATTCCGCCCAGGCTCTCAGACCGGCCTCGGTGCCGACGTGGTAGCTCCTTAAGCTTCCACTTTCAAGGTAGTAATCTCCATCGGACAGATTTACCCTTTTCAGCGTTCCCGTGCCGCTGTTTCCACTCGTCCACGGCATCTCGCCGGACGGAGTGACAATCAGCCGCAAGTCTGAAACCTCGACATCAAAGAGATATTGGCAACCCTCTTTGAACTCAACAGCTGCGGTAGGGATATAGGCATGGACATGCCCATTTCCTAAAATTATTTTGAAAAACTCGGTGTTTGCCGCAAACGCCTGCGGGGGAACCAAAGCCTGATAGGTGTATGAGCCTCCTGCCGAAGTATTCAGGCAACGGATGTCTGACGGATTGCCATTCGCGGTGCTGAGGTTGCAGAGCATCACTTTGGCATTGTCCAAGATTCCCTCTTCCGCTGCACTTATGTCGAGCGTAATCTTCGCCGTGCGGTGTGTGAACTGCAGGTCGGTGTCGCCGTAGGTCACCGGTTGCGCTGCGCTGAGCAGGTCGCTTGCCACGTAGTTGGCCTCGACGCTTTGGTTTTGCTGCACCACTACATTGGGCATCGTGGTCTGTCCGTCGGTGTAGGGATACCATGCCTCTACATTTTTCGTTTCCGTGGCACTTGTCCAGTAGAATGATGAAGACCCTTCGGCTACGGCAAGGGTAGCCTTAGTTGGGTCAGCGGCGTTGGGTGTGACGGCATATTCTTTCGTTGTGCCACTTATCCTGATTCCCACCGATTGTGTATCTTCCCATATGCCGTCCGTAGTGGCGCGAGTCTCCACCTGCGGCAGGGAGATGCCTGTAGCTGTAAAAGTCACAGGGACACCCTCAACTCCCCCGGTGGGGGAGCTTAGCTCGTCCTGCGAGCAGGCGGCAAGGCCGAAGGCCATTGCCGCAAGGCAAGCAAATCGTATATCAATCTTTACTCGTTTCATATCGCATAAATCTCCGTTATACATTTTATTATATTAAGGCATTCCTGGGGACAAAAGAGGCCAGGTGTCCGTTCTTGCCACATAGCGGTAAGGACATAGATTGTTATTTTCGGTATTCCACTCTTTGATAGCGGCATTCGCTATGGACGTTGCATCATTACCCGCTTGTGAAGGATCGTATGCACCATTTGTTTGCAAGCAGTCCGTTACCATGCCATTGTTTTGTTCCCCTACCAATACATCGGTACGAGAACCGAGATCCAGAGCATATGTGCCGAAACTTGCTTTTAACAAGGCGGTACCTGCCGATTCATCCGTATTCTCGTTTCTCATCAGGCCAGCCAGCCATCCTGCAACTTGCCAAGAAGAAAATTCGTTCGCGACATTTCCCACGCTGTAGCAGGCGATAACGGAAGAGTTGCTGCCGGCACCGGCGTGGATATATCCCACCACGCCTCCACAGTAACCATTCGCCGTGATAGGGGTTGTGTTTGTCAATTGCACAAACACATATTGCCCGCCAATTCCACAGGCTATAACGGTGGCATCGCCTTGGTTCGTGGCAGAACTCATACCGACTACGCCGCCGACATAAGAGCCGTTGATTCCGTATCTTGCGCAACCATGTTCACCTGTCTGACAAGCGATGACGTAAGCATTGCCATTGTCGGCCCAGTTATAGCCGACGATGCCGCCCACCACAGCATTTTGAGGGTTATAGTTAGTGGCTGTCCATCCTTCCACTTCACACGAGGAATAACAGTTGATGACCATGCCATTCTTGTTAGTACCCACAACTGAACCGACATTCTTTGCGCCATAGACCCAAGAGCCATCCAATACCGTCAGGTTCTTTACAGTTCCCCCGTTGAGATAGCCGATAAATCCGACGTTTGTCTTACCCTTTTGGACGATAATCAGGTGGCCCAAGGAGTGGCCATTGCCATCGAACGTGCCCGTATAGGGGTTCTCTTCTGTGCCTACGGGCTCCCAATTGGCGGTTGTAATGTCGGTGTAGCTTAAGTCTATGTCCGCCATAAGCTTGCAGTTGGCAGCATTACCTCCAGAGCTCACGCGGGCAGCCCAGGCCCTTAGTCCGGCCTCGGTGTATACCAGATACGAACCGTCGTCATCGATGAAGTAACCATCCATTTGTGAACCGACTGTACTTCCCGATGATCCCTGCTCGCTCTTCCATTCCTCAATGGTACACCCCTCGAAGGTTACGATGTTCGTGGGCATCACGGTGAGCGTGACGGTGTATATCTTGCCGGCCTCGAATTGCGTCACGGAAGCAACGCCTGCGTTGAATGAATCGTTGAAGCGCAATACATCATTGGCCACTGCGCCGGGGGCAACGTTTGCCTCCCAATAGGTCACGGGACCGTCAGTTGTGCTGTAGGTGGCTTGCGAGAGGGGGATGTAGCCCTCGTCGTTGCCTGTCACCGTGCCGTTGGCGGTGTTGAGCGAGCAGGAGGTGAAGTTCTTCGCCTCTATCTTCTTGATAGCATCCACATTGCCCGTGAGCCGCACACGCAGTTTGGCGAGGCTGTGTCTGAAATTGAGCGCGACAGCATCAGGGTAAGTTCCCGAGGCGGTGGCAAAGAGGGCGTAGGCAAGATGGCCTGCCGACTGGTTGCTGAGGTCGATGTTACCGCACTCTACGGGATACCATGCGTTGATGGTATGTGTGCCGCTTCCCGTCCAATAGGTGGGCTGCGTAGTGGTGACTGTCTTGTCTTCATTCAGTGTGTAAACGCCCTGCACACCATCCTTTACTTGCACGGCTATCTGTTCCGTACCGTCGAAGTCCCACAGGCTCGACTTTCCTCCGTCGTCCGGGTTTTCCGACACGCGCGTCTCGACTTCGCCGCCTATGCTTACGCTGCCTATCTGCACCGCATTCCCCGACTCCGCGGAAGGATATAGATCCTCCTGCGAGCAGGCGGCAAGTGATAGCATGGTCGCCCCTATCGAAAATAGTCTTAGATATAATCTGTTCATATCGTCATACTTTAATTCTTAATTCATCATTCTTGATTCTTCATTAAAACCGGCTTGTTGCCTGTCAGCACATAGTGGACGGGGCAGAGGTTGCCGTTCGCCGCGTTCCACGTTTCGATGGCTGCATTCATATTGTCAACTGCGGTGGCCCAAGTAATGTTTGAGCCGTCTACTTCTTGAAGCGTATCATACGTACTATCGGTTGAACGGTAAGGCTGCTGCCAATCGGCATCAATGCTGCCGGGAGTCCAGTACACATGCGTGGCGGTACTGCTATATAGGCGACCGATGGCGGCATCGATGGCTGTGTCATCGTCTGCAGTCTTTGTCACGTTCTCAAAGCTGACTGTACCCGTCATGGCGCAAGCGGAGGCGTTCGCCACATCCGAACCGGTTGTGGAACTACTCCCCACAACTCCTCCCACACGGATTGCCACGAATGAGTTGGCATTTTTCATCAGCACACTGCCCGAGCTGGCGCATCCCACCACGTGAGCCTCATAGCCGTTGCCAGAGGACGATATGTTGGTGGCGACGACACCTCCTATGTTTATGTATTCGTACATCAGGTTGGCATCAGCAATGAGTTGCCCGGAGAATGAGCAACCGATAACGTAGCTGTTGCCCGTGTAGCACCGATTGACACTTACAATCCCTGCGACGTTGAAATCTAACTCAGTCACCGCCCGAAGAAGTCTACCTTCTACCTTGGCGGCACTATGGCAGTTGATTACCTTGCCATCATTGTTACGTGCCGCTATCGAGCTTGCATAACTACTACCCATGAAGTGGGAACCATTACCAATGGACAGGTTTTGGATGGTTCCACCCACACCCAACGCGACAACCATTGTCGCATAGTATTCATTGGGGTCGTCCACCACCATGTTGTCGATGGTGTGACCGTTTCCCTCGATGGTGCCGATATAGGTGTCATAGCCTGTAGAACTTTCGCGTCTTCCTATCGGTGTCCAATTCGACGAGCCATCCTCTGGCTTAGTCATAGTGATGTTGTTCATCAGGGTCAAGTTAGTGCCCCAGTTGCCTTGGTTGGTGTATTCTGCCCATGCGTTCAGTCCGGCCTCGGAGCTGACGTAGTAGGTCTGCCGCCCGTCGGCATCGGTGGTGATGTAGTAGCCATCCTCGCTGATGACCATCGAGTTTTCGCTGTTCACCTCGTCTCCCCAGAGTATGGCTTCGCCTACCGTCACTTTTATGTCCGTATCGGTCAGCGTGATGGTCAGGGGGTATTGGCAGCCCGCCTGGAAGTTGACGGCCTTGTCGGGGATGTAGCCGAACACCTTTCCGTCGCTCAGCACTATTTTGAGAAGTTCCTTTTCTGCGGTGAAGGTCTGTGGGGCAATCAGGGCGTTGTGGATATAGGTGTCGCCGGCCGAGGCGTCAAAGCAGGTGATTAAGCCCGGGTTGCCGTTTGCGGTGCTGAGGTTGTGGAGAATCACTTGGGCGTTTTCCATACTTGCCGTGCTTCCTTGAGCCACTTCTAATCGGAGCGTAATCTTCGCCGTGCGATGAGCAAACTGTAGGTTGTTGTCACCGTAGGTTACTTGTTTCGATACGCTAAGCAGGTCGCTTGCCAGATAGTTGGCTTCAATGCTTTGGTCCTGCTGCACCACTAAGGCGGGCATTGTCGTCTCACCTGCGGTGTAGGGATACCATGCTTGCACATCTTTCTTCTCTGTGATACTTGCCCAAACGAAGGGTGTCACACCATCGGCGGCGGCGAGCGTCGCTCTTTTAGGGTCGTCGGCATTGGGCGTTACGGCGTATTCCTTCACCACGCTGCCTATCTTGACAGCCACCGACATCCCGTCTTCCCACGTGCCATCGACGGTGGCGCGTGTCTCCACCTGCGTCATGGCAATACCAGAGGCGTTGAAGGTCACAGGAGCGCCCTCAACTCCCTCTGTGAGGGAGCTTAGCTCGTCCTGTGAACAGGAGGCAAAGCCCACTGCCAACGCCGCAAGGCAAGCTGTTTGTATCAATCTATATCGTTTCATATCGTCAGTTTTTTTAATTATCGCTTAATTCGGTGCTCCCTCCACCAGTGTGGGCGGTTGGTTCTCGCCGTTCGTCTGCACATAGTGATACGGGCAGAGGTTATCATGGGTGGCGTTCCACTCCTTGATGGCGGCGTTCATGTTGACCGTGGCGGTGGCCCAGTCTGTATTGTTGTTATCGACGAAGCCGATGTTGGACTCCGCCAGGCTGCTACTGCCATAGCCTACGCCCACGCCAGAGTGGTTGGACCAATAGCAGGCGGAAAGGCTGGGAATACCAATGGTAGCGGTGGCGGTAGCGGTGTCAAATACCTCACCTATCAATCCTCCTACGCGCCCCGTCGTGCCGGCAGATGATAGCGCGTCGGTAGAATAGCAACCCGTGTAAACCAGTCTGCCGTAGTAAAACGTATTCATAGAGCCTGCTAAGCCCCCTATGCCGTCATCAGACTCTTCAGTAGCTACATTGATAGAGCCGGCGTGGTAGCAACCTACGACGTGCACCGAGTTGAGAATGTTATCGCCATTATCAGTCGTCTGGCTACAGTAGGTATATCCAACGATTCCACCCACGTACTTATCGTAATAACGGCTTCCCCGATCGTATGATATGGTGCCCGAGAAGGAACACCCTGCTACCAAGTTGCCTACGTCATTTCTCACATATCCTATTCTTCCTACTATGCCACCGATAAATCTATGCCCTGTTACCGAGGCATAGGAGTGGCAATTGATAATTCTCCCGTCTTCGAACAGCGCACCAACAACGGAGCCTGTCCCCTCGCAATCGGATGCCACAAAGGTGGAGTTCTTGCCGATGGTCAGGTTCTTGACGGTGCCTCCATCCACTACACTACAAATAAAGCCGAGGTTTTTCTGATATTCGGTTCCGGTCTTCATGGTGATGTAGTCCACCTGATGACCTGCCCCGTCGAATGTGCCTCTATATCTATAGGCGGCAGTTGTTAAGTCTCCAACTAATGGCCAGTTGCTGCTGCCGTCTTCATTGGGCGTCAGGTTGATGTCGTTCATCAGCGTGCAGTTGGTGTACCAATTGCCTGCGTTCACGTGTTCCGCCCAGGCCCTCAGTCCGGCCTCGGTGTAGACGTAGTAGGTGTCGCCATCAAAGAGATAATCGAATGGGGAGAGAACTACGTTTCCCGTTATGTCATTGTCTCGATCCTCCCAATCCGTGATGGTGCAGTCCTCGAAAGTGACGACATCGGAATTGGCCACGACCAGCGTCACGGTGTACATCTTGCCCGACTCCAACTGCGTCACCCCTTGTATGCTCTGGATTAGTTTGCCGTTGAGGAGCAACACGTCGGTACCTGCCTTGCCTGGGGCGAGGTTGGCTTCCCAATAAGTCTCGTTGTTGCCATCTGTAGTGGCGTAGGTAACACGGGATAGAGGAATATAGCTCTCATTGCTCCCCGTTACGGCACCGCCGATGGGATTGAGCGAGCAAGAGGCGAAATTCTTGGCCTCTATCTGTGTGATGGCTTCAGGATCGCCCTTCAGTAGCACCCGCACCTTTGCCAGCTTGTGGCTGAAGTTGAGCGCAAGGGGTGCTTCGCTGGCGTATGACCCACTGACGGCAGTATAGAGCGCGTAGGCCAGGTTGCCCGCCGACTGGTTGCTCAGGTCGATGTGGTCGCACTCCAGGGGATACCAGGCGCGCACGGTCTGTGAGCCGCTACTTGTCCAGTAAGTAGGCTGGGTAGTGGTAATCGACTTGTCCGCATTCAGGGTGTAAACGCCCTTGATGCCGTTGTTCACTCTCACGCCTATCTGCTCGGTGCCGTCAAAGTCCCATACGCTCGACTTTCCTCCGTCGTCCGGGTTTTCCGACACGCGCGTCTCGACTTTGCTGCCAATGCTCACGCTGCCTATCTGAACCGCTGTACCCTCAGCCGTGCCGGCGGGGCTTAGCTCGTCCTGCGAGCAGGCGGCAAAGCCTATCGCCACTGCTGCGAGGCAAGCAAATCGTATGTTTTCCTTTATTCGTTTCATATCGCGTAGTTCAATTATTAGACATTCGTAATTAAGGCTTTCCCTGCACCAGCGTGGGCGGGTTGTTGCCTGTCTGCTCGAAGTGGACCGTGCAGCGGTTGCCCCACGAGCGGTTCCACGAGGCAATATAGGAGTTCATTCTTTCAGTGGCGGTTGCCCAGTCGATGTCGGTGCCATTCACCTCCAACACCGACGAGTAAGTGGTGCTGCGGTAAGGATTCCGCCAGGTGTCCTCGATGCTTCCATCCGACCAATACACATACATGGCCGATGGACTGTTGTACAGGTGTCCCACACCCGCATCGAAGGCGGAGTATTCGGCGGAACCCTTATACACGTTCTCAAACTTCACCTTGCCGGTCATGGCGCAACTTGCCACGCGGGTAATGTCGTCGCCGTTCTTGTAACAGCTGCCCACGATGCCGCCCACGTGTGTTTGGGCAGATGCGGGGGAGTTCTTCAGGGTCACCTCGCCCGAGCTCAGGCAGCCTATCACCTGCACGTCGTTGCCGTTGCCGGTAGTCCAGCTGCTGCCTACCACGCCGCCGAGGAAGGTTTTCTGCCCCCGGCTTTGCAGGTCGGCAGTGATTTTGCCCGAGAAGGAGCAACCCACTACATAGCTGTCGCCATTGTCGCCGCGGTTGTTGGCCACCACGCCGCCGTATGACGAGTCGATCCAGTCGGCTACCGAGGGCACGATGGCTTCGATGGTGGCTGCCGAGTGGCAGTTGATGACCTGTCCGCCATTGTTGGCCGACACCACCGAACCGCATGTATATCGGGTACGGAAATACGACCCGCTGCCGATGGTGAGGTTGCGGACAATGCCACCCGAGATGATCACCATGCCAGCGAAGTTGGCGTAGGGGTTGTTCACTACCATATTATAGATGGTGTGGCCGTTGCCCTCGATGGTGCCGTAATAGACGAAACTACTTGTCGCTTCGGTTCTTCCTATCGGCGTGAAGTTCGACGCTTTGTTGGGCTTCGGGGTGAGGGTGATGTCGTCGAGCAGGACGAGGTTGGTGTAATAGTTGCCATCGTTGGTATATTCCGACCAAGCATTCAGCCCGGCCTCCGAAGCTACATGGTACGTGCGGATGCCATTGCCGTCGGTGTAGATATAATAGCCTTCATCCTCAAACATCTCCAGCGTGTTTTCCGCTATCACGTTCTCATCCCAGGGGATGGTCTCGCCCACCGTCACGCTCAGGTCGGTCTGGCTCAGCTTGGCATTGTAGACGTATTGCAGTCCGGCGGTGAAGGTGGTTGCGGCGGCCAAATTGTAGAAGTAGCTCGCCTCGTTGCGGAGCTTGATGTGGATGAACGCCGTGCTTGCCGAGAGGGTCATCGGCGGGATGAGACCCACGTAGCTGCTTGTGGTCTTCAGACAGTTGACGATGCCCGGCGCAAGGCTCAAGTTGACAAGGTTCACTTCGGCACCGGTCAAATCTACCTCCTCGCCCTGGGCAACGCTTAGGTTGACGCATATCTTTGCCGTGCGGTGCTCGAAGGCCAATGCCGTGCTGCCGCCCTGGGTCACAGTCTGTCCCACGTAGCTGCCCGTGGCGGGGTCGCTGCTGTCCTTGTCGTAGGCGGCGATGCAGGTGCTTGCCACAAAATTGGCTTCGGTGGTTTGGTCAGAAAGTACAGTCACGTCGGGGAGGGTCGTTTCGCCCTCGGTATAAGGTGCCCAGGCCACGACGCTCTTTTGTTCGCCCGGATAACGCCAGTAGAAAGGTGTGGTTCCGGCGGCGACTGCCAGCGTGGCAGTGTTGCTGCCCGCGTCGGGAGCGACCGAGTATGGCTTCACTTCGCCGTCAATCATCACGCCCACCGTCATGCCGTCCGACCACATGGCATCACCCGAGGCGCGCGTCGCTGTTGCATTGCCCATCGGCAGTCCCGTGGCTGAGAAGGTGACAGGAACCCCCTCGCCTCCCGCATTGGGAGAGATTAGCTCGTCCTGAGAGCAGGCAATCATGCCAACGGTGAGTACCGCAAGGCAGGCTAACTGTATCTTGTCTTTTATTCGTTTCATATAGCTCGTCATAATTTATATCGTTTATAGTCAGATGCGGTGGAGAGTCTAATGCTGCTGCACCAAGATAGGGTAATACTCGGTAGAGCCCGAGCTAATCGGCTGAGCGTAGAAGTAGGCATTGCACTTCCTGTCGTTGGCGGCGTTCCAATTGTCGACCACACCTCGCAGCAAATTGGCATAGTTCAGCCATGCCATATCATAATAGCTGCTTACCCGCGCATTGGAGGATATACCGGAATAGTCGCCGCTGCTGCCCGTGGCGTATGCGCCTACGGCGCTGCTCACCGAGAAGTAGTACCAGTAGCAGTTGTTGACGGCGATGTCGGTGTCGGCGGCATAGCCCAAGACGCCTCCGCCGTGGGAGCTTACTTGGCTACCGTTGCACCATACGGCATTGACGGTACATGTGGAACCGCCGGCAGCATAGCCCAAGATGCCTCCGGCATAGTTGGTCGTGCTCGCGGGGCTATCGACGTAGCTTTCCGTCATGGCCGCAGAGAGCGAACCGATGACAACGGCATCTTTCCCCACGTTGGCTCCTGCCACACCGCCCACATAGGCTGTGCCGTCGTTGGCGGTGGCAATGCCCCTGAGGCGAACGCCGGTAAGCTCTAATTTATTGCCGGCCACAAAGCCATTGTCGTTGTATCCCACGACACCGCCCACGTAGACATCCGAGGGGGCTTTGGCCACGATATAGTCGTAGGGGTATGAGGTGCAGTTGGAGATGGTACCGCCCGTCAGCGTGCCGGCCACCATGCCTGCCGCCAGCCCGGGTTGGTCGCTTTCCACTTCGATGCCTGTGCCCGAACCGTATAGCTGCACGGATTTCACCGTGCCGGTCACTTCGCCGAACATGCCGGCCACCTGGCGGCCCTTGGAGTCGGTGACGGTGGAATTGACTTTCAAATTACGGATATGGTATCCCCCTCCGTCGAAAGTGCCCGAGAAAGGCTTCTCGCCGTCGCCGATGGGCGTCCACTTGTAGGTAGAGGGCAAGGTGAAGAATCCTGTCAGGCGGCAACTGATCGTCGGGTCCTTGCGGGCCATCTCTGCCCATGCCATCAGTCCGGCGGCGGAGCTCACCAAGTAGGTGCCGTCGTCGTCGATGGCGTAAAGTTGGCCGGGAGTAGGTTCGGCCTCGATGTCGTCACCCGCCGATTGCCACTCGGCCAGGGTGCAGCCCTCGAAGATGATATCCTTGTTATCCAACCTGAAGGTGAAAACGGTGTGGCTGCCTGCTGTCAGCTTATAGTCGGTCGAGGCATTCCATGCGTATGGGAGACTGTTGGCGGCAAAGGTAAGGAACTGCGTGCCTGCGGTGATGGTCTGCTCGGCGAGCAGTGCCTCGAAAGTCGCCATATTCCCGTCAGGCCGGAAAGGCTTTACCTGAGTACCTTCCTTCACGCCTGCCAGGTTGCAGAGCTTCAAGTCTGAAACAGAGGCGGTGGAGCTTTCTCTCGACATCTGGATGTTAATGGTCACCTTGGCGGCAAGGTGGGAGAACTCCAATGCCGTATTGCCGAAAGTCACATCGCCCGATGCGCTCATCTTGTCGCTGAGCAGGTAGTTTGCCCTAATGCTTTGGTCGGCTTCCACCTCCACTTGGGCGGGCTTATCCGCTGTGTAGGGGTACCAGGCTTCTACGGTCTTCGTCTCCGAGGCACTGTTCCAAGTGAAAGGTGTTACCCCCTCGGCTGCGGCGAGGGTCGCCGTCTTGGCATCTGCCGCGTTAGGCGTGGCGGCATATTCTTTCACCTCATTGCCGATTTTAATGGCCACTGTCAGAGCCTCCTCCCACGTGCCGTCGGTGGTGGCGCGGGTTGTCGCACTCTGCTGCGCCGCGATGCCCGAGGCTGTGAAGGTCACGGGAGTGCCATTCACCGGCAAACCATCGGCCAGCTCGTCCTGCGAACAGGCAGTAACGCCAAGGACGAGCGTCGCGAGGTATGCGTAATCTGTTAATCTATATCGTTTCATATCGTTGTACTTTTTCTGTTTCTGATTATTGATCCGTGCGGTTGCCGTTGGCATTGTAGTACACACTGCCCACGCTGGATGATGGATCATCAGTATATTTATAGATAGTGCTATCGGTTATCCGGGCTGTGGAAATGATATCGTATTCCACGCGACGATTATAATGGCCTGATGCTCCGATATAGGACGAGTAAGCACATTTTTGTGTAACATGAATCGTGGAATTGGAAATAGTAATATCAAATTCTGTTTGCTCATCCCAACCACCAGTTGTACCTCCTCCAATAGCGGCTGCTGCATAATAACCCCTGTCTTGGGCGAAACCTTCTGCATAAACAATAGCATTACTTATATTTATGCTTCCGACTGTTGCTACGCCTGCCGAACCGATTCCACTTCCGGCGTGACCGTGTACGTTATCACTTATTGCCTTTGCTGTTATAGTCACATTGCTTATATTGATGTCCCCACATGAATTAGAAATAGGTCTGACATAATATGCGCCAATACCTGCACCTCCTTTACTTCCTGTCACGGTTATTGCATCCTCCTGGCTGTTGCCTGTGATGGTAACAGTGTAGTTCTCTGCTACATAGATGCCGGCACCGTCATCCGTGGATACTTTGTTGTCTTTTCCTCTTACGTGGATAGTGGGGTTGCCGCGCTGTATGTCGATGGCATGACCGCTCGACACGCTTATCTGCGCATTTTCCAGGCGGATGTCCGGATTGCCACCCATCACCTTGATCCCATACGAGCTGTAACCGGAGAAAACGTAATATTCACCGTCATTGATAACGTATTCCTCGGTTAATTCGGCGAGGTTAACATATATCGGTACCCTGGTGTCAGGGATTGGCACATTCTCATCGTAACTTCCGCCATCCGTCCAATCGGTGATTGTGCAGCCGGTAAGCTTGATGTTCGGGTCAAAGTTCGAAACGGTGAGGTCGAAGGTGTAGCTATAATTTTCCACCAGTTTATAGTCATTATCGGGAACCCAGGCGTAGGTGAAGTTGTCCTTCGTGAGCGTTAGCGCGGTCTTGCCTGCGGCAAGCGTCTGTGGCGCGAGCAGTGCCTGATAGGTGTGGACGGCAGCATCGGGCTGGTAGGGTGTGACGCTGTTGCCACCGCCATCTACGCCCGTCACACCCACAACGGTGACGTCCGAAAGTCCGTCCAATGCCGTGCTTTCGCCCTTGAGCTTGAAAGTCACCTTTGCCACGCGGTGGGAGAATTCCAATTCGCAGTCGTTTTCCGTCAGTTCGCGGCTCGCCTCAAGCGCGTCGCTCCCCTTGAAGCCCTCTAAGGTACTTTGGTCGGCATCCACGGTGACCGTTGTCGGGAACTCGGCTGAATAGGGATACCAGGCCATCACCTCTATCGGTTGCGCCTTCCAGAAATAGGGCGAGGAAGAGGTCAGCGTACCATCCGAGGCGGCGGTATAGCTGAACACGCCGAAGGTACCTTCGTCATCGGTCACGCTGACGGCCACCGTTTCGTCGCCATCCCACGAGCCATCCACCGTGGCGCGGGTGATGCCCGCCTCTGTGACGCTCAGTCCCGTGGCTTTGATGACCAATGGACGCTGCCCTTCGCCGGCAGGGTCGAAGAGTTCGTCCTGCGAGCATCCGACGGCCAGCACAGCCGCCAGCAGCAGTAATGGTATATGTTTCATCTTACCCATAATTTGTTACTTGTTTTTGTTATTTTTTTCGTTGTGCCACCGCCCCGTGCGAACGGGGGCGGCTACACCTTATAGGGTGTACCTCCGGGCTAACGCCTTGTGCCCGGCGGTGGCTGTGCCTTTTTTATTGCGGATTAACTGTACCGCTGTTAGTGCCGCCATCGTCCCATGGCGTGATGGAACCCTCAATCTCAAGGGCACCGCCGCGCACATTGACGGTGATGTCGTAGGTGTACTCGTTGCCGGCCGTAAGCTTCGGTGCGCCTGAGTCGAGCTTGCCGGTGAGCGTTGCGCCGCCCAGGGTGACTTGCAGGAACATTTCGGGCAAGGTCTGCGGCACGATGATGGCACTACCGCTGGTCACCGTTTCGGTGGCGGTCATCACCGTGATGGGCGTGGCATCGCCGCTGGCTGCGGTGATACTGTGACCGTTGATGCCGGCAGTGAGCGTGGTGGACGGCTTGACGCCTAAGAGTTCCACCTTAGCACCGTCGAGCGAGGTGACATTTGCACCAGCTATGAGGTTGATGGTCACCTTTGAGAGCAAGTGGGTGAACTGTATATTCACGGCGTTGGCGCTGGGACTGACGGGATTGGCTACCGGCTTACCATACATCAGGTCGCTTGCCTTGTAGTTGGCATCTATGCTCTGGTCTTCTGCTATTGTAAACAATTTGCCCGTTTCCGCTGTGGCGGGATAGAGGGCGTAGATGTTCACGCCGTTGCCGCTGGTGGGATAGTAATACGGGCCGTCTTGTAGATCCAGCGCACCGCCAGTCTTGGTTGTTGCCAATATGGGCTGGTTATAATGAGTTTCGTTCGTGCCAGGTTCATTCTCGGTGATGTAGACATCCACGGTCTCGCCTGCATCGAAGGCACTGGTCTGAATGTTGGTGGCGGCGCGTGTCTCTGCCACGTCCAGACTGCTGGTGAGGAGGATGGCATTGTCGCCGCCCACCTTAATCTCGTCGTCGTTGCTGCAAGCCGTCAGTGCAAGAGCGGCGATGGCAGCTAAAATCATATTCTTTTTCATCGTTTTGTTCTGTTTTTGGTTTAGTTATTACCATTCACCTGCACTTCACCCTCTACGGTGCCCTGACTGTTCCAAGCGGTAATCTGACCGGTCGTGAGTACAATCTCGGTCTTGTCGGGGTCGGTGCCGCCAGTCACTTTCTTGATTGTCAGGTTGAGGGTGAGCACCTCGCCGCTGTTGAGCTGGGTCAGCGCTTCCGAGCTGCCGCCGGACGTGGTGTAGTTGGCAGGCACGTTGAAAGTGAGCGTCTGACCGTCGAGGTTGATTTTAAGCCACTCGGCATCCGGAGTCAGCTTCTGCGGGGCGAGGATGAACGAGCAGGAGTTGCTGGTCAGCGTCTGGGCTGCATAGTCACCGTCCGTGTCGGTAGCTTCACCGGGGGTAACGATACCCGTCTGCACATTGATGTCAGCGGAAGCGTTCATGCCCACCGGCTTTATGGAAACATTGTCCGTATTCACACCCGTGAAGTCGCCATCGTATGTCACTTTCACCACCAACTTGTGCATGGCGTGCTTGAAGTTGAGGTTGACCGTCGCGCCCTTTGACACATTTGTCGCAGGTGCAGCCAAGAGCAAGTCGGGGTCGGAGGCTGTGGCCGCGTTGAACGAGGTCAGCGTTGTCGGCAAACCGGTTTTGGTAAACCAACCGCCAAAGGTGTAAGGGCCGGTGCCCACTCCGGTTTCTACATCTTCCCAATAGAGGACGGTGGTGCCCACGGTGTAATCCACCTGATAGTCTGCATTGCCACTGCCGTAGACGGCGAGCTTCAGCTTGTCTTTGGTGTCCTCGAAGCTGCCCGAGCCGTCGTTGTTCATCACTACGCGGGTCTGCGGCCCGTTGATGCTGGTCACAATGTTCACCACTCCGGGCTCTTGGCCGCCGTTGAGCACATCGTCGTCGTTGTTGCAGGCGGTCAGCGTCAAAGCTGCCGCGCCGAATGCCACGAATAGATAATTTGTAGTTTTCATTTTCTTATTTGTTAAGTTACATTTGCGTTGTTCATTGAATGTCTATATCGTCGTTAACTTCGCCCTGCAAGTCCCACGGCTCGATGGTGGCGGTAACCTCCACTTCGGTAGTGCCTACGGCGATGCGTTTGACGGTGATGTTGAAGATGGTCTTCTTGCCCTGCTCGAAGGTGCGGGTGCTTTCCAAGGGATAGGATTCCACGGTGCCGTCGGGGAACGCGAAGTGGAGCGTGCGCCCGTCGATACCTTCCTGCGGCAGTATGATGGCAGAGGACGAAAGTCCGTTGGTACCAGTGAGCAGGGTGATCTCGGCCACATCGGCAGCAGTGGCCATCGTGTTCTGCAGCACATCGAAGTCGGCCTTCACGGGCTGGTTGCTCAGTGTCACGGTGGTACCCGCCAGTTCAGCCTCACTCACGCCCGCGCCGGCTTTCAGTTCCACTTCCACGCGGCTCAGGCGGTGGTAGAATTCGAGGTCTACGGTCTGCACGGTCTTGTCCTTGGCGGTGGCATTGTTGCTCCACAGCAGGTCGATGGCCGAGGGGGCGGACTGGTCGGTCACATCCACGGCGTATGTGTTACCGGTGAGCGCGGCCTGCGGGTAGTAGGCGATGAAGTCCACCTTGTCATTCGCGTCTAAGGGGAAGTAGATGGTCTGGTCCTCCGAGGCGGGCGAGAAACTGCCGTCGCCTGCGGCGGTGACATAACGGCGGTTGGCGGCATTGTCCACCACGTTCTGCGTGCCGGTCTCTACCATGTAGATGCCGATGCCGTCGTTCAGGTCCCAAGCGTCGCCGGTGGCGCGGGTCAGGGTGATGCCACCTGAGAAGTTGACTGCCACGCGACCGTCTCCGGGACGGTCTGCAAAATCGTTGTCGTTGCTGCAGGACGCCAATGTTAAGGCTGCCGCTGCTGCGAGGAATAAATAAGTTCTCTTTGTCATATCTCTAAAATTTAGTTATAATCACTTGATGTCCGCATTTACCTCTTCTTGCACCTCCCAATCGATGATGGTGGCTGTCACGCCGGCTTGCGTCGGTGTCTCCAAGTCGCAGACAAGGCCGAGCGGGACGGTCTTGTTGTCGTTGAAGCCGGCAAGCAGGGCTGTCATGTCGCTCGCAACGGGGGTGGATGGGAGATTGTCTCCTGCATAGGTGATGGTGCCCGTGAGCTGTTGGCTCTCGCCCGTGATGCCCAACAGGCGGACCGTCGCCGTCCATGCCCCGGCATTCTCGCCTTGGGTGATTTTCGTGAAATGCAACGCAACGCCGGACGGTGCGCCGTAGGTGTCCGATGCGAAGTCCATCGTACCTGCCACACCGCTCAGACGGCCACTGATGCCTTCCACACGCTCCGCTGCATCGCCCGTAAGGCGGATGGTCAGGGTGAGCTGGCGCACCTGCTGATGCATCGCGGCGGTAAAGGCGTGGTCGCGGTCGGCCTCAATAGTTACCTCCTGCACGGAGGTGAACAGCCAACCAAGCTCACCGCTGAGGCAACCGTCGGCAGTGGAGGTTACCGATGCGGTGGTTCCGCTCACGGATATCTCCGTCGCGGGGTTCCATGCCACGAGGGAATAACTGCCCGGCTCGAAAAGGTGGTCGGGCGCATGGGTGGCAGCGGTTTCCGTTCCGTGGTAGTCGCCCATCGAGAGGTTCCACGATTCGGGCGTGGCGATGCCTTCGCCCCGTGCGCTCCAGTCGGCGGTGACGGTTATGCTGCCCTTGCCGGGATGGGGCGTGTCGAAGAGTTCGTCCTTCACACAGCCGGTCAGCGTCAGTGCCGCCATTCCTATTATATATATGTGTCTTGCTTTCATTTCTTCTCCTCCTTCCTGTCAGAATAATGTCCATACCAAGGTGACGCCCGCATGGATGGGTCCCCACCAGTTCTTGCTGCACTCGCCGGAGCGGACGCGCACGTTGTCGATGACCACATACTCGTCGTAGTCGGCGCGGAGATAGCCAATGCCCAGACCGAAATCGAGCGAGAAGGCATCGTTCAGGCGCAGCATGTAGCCGCCCGTGAGTCCGCCGCCCATAATGTCGCCCTGACGACCCGTCTCGGTGAACTTGTAGTTGAAGTGCCCCACTTTGCCCATCACTCCGAGGTGCCATGCTTCCCGCTCGCCTAAATACCAGCGCACTTCGGGGGCAACTTCCCAAAGGGTATAGCGGCGGTTCTTGTCGTCCCAACTCCATGAAGTCCATGAACCGTGAACCAACACAGCCCATGTGCGACTGACGCGCCACTCCAACCCCAAATCGGGGGTGAGCGTGGCCCAGCGCAGCAAGTTGGCGCGGAGGGCGAGCGAGCCGAAGTCACGACTCCTTACCTTATTATATATAGGGGCCGGTTCCTGTGTTTCCGTTACAGTCTCTGCCGGCGTGGCAACTTCGTCCGTGTCCTGCGGTTCTTGTGGCTGGGTTTCCACGGCGATTTCCTCGGGCTCGGGTTCTGTTACGGCCGGCTGCTCAGGTTCCGCTGCCTGCTCCATCGCCTGTGCAACCTCTGCGGCTTTCATAACAGGCAGAGTGACAATCACCACGTTGGCCATGCCCCGGAACTTGCCCACGTTGTTGGTGGTGGTGAAATGGTCCTCGGTCAGCCCGCGGCGGAGGATGAGTTCCGACTTCACGCGGTTGCAGCGCACCATGGAGAGCTGCTTGGTGGCACTGTAGCCGTCCACGCGGACACTGCCGGCCAGCAACTCGTCGGCATTCACCATTTGGCAGAGGGAGTCGAGCGCGGCACCGTTGCCGTTCCATGGCACATAAAACATATCTTTCCCCTCCACGAAGCGGAATATCACTTGCGGGGAACCGTCGGGAGTCTGCCCGAACGAGGGCAGCAGTCCTATGACAAAGCATGTGCATAGTAGCACCGTCTTTAACTTGTCCATAATTTATATGTGTGAAAGAAATTTGCTAATATAGTGGATGCCCGAAGGCGAGTTTTAGCGATGAAATTGGGAGAAAACCGTAGTTTTCTGTGCATAAAATTAGTCAATTCATGGGATGCCGCCAAACGAAAGGAGGGGGTATTTCTATGGGGTGTTTTGAAATACCACGAAATTTGAGAAATACCTACCCTAATACCTACCCAAATACCCCCACCCATAGAAATACCCCCAGAAATACCCCCTGCCCGAAAATGTTAAAATTAGAAATACCTATAGAAATACCCCCTGCCGAAGGGCATCCGAAAGGAGAAAACCGCCCATGTCATTACCGAGCATGTCATTCCAGACAAATGGACAACGATAGCCGCCCGACTTATGGCATTTGAGAGGCTGATATGCCACAAATCGGGGGATGAAATGCCGTGTATTGGACGTTAATCAGCCTTGAATGGTAATGCCATTCAAGGCAAGAGGCAGATTATCTCGAATCTATTGTTGCTCGGGATAGAAAAAGTTGCTTACTTTCTGACTTGCTTCCGGTACTCGTGGGGTGTCATTCCGGTAAATTGCTTGAAACTCCTGCGGAAATTGCTCTTGTCGCTCACGCCTACCAGCTCATGGAGTGACGACACAGCCACATCGTCTTCTTCGCGTAAGATACGCTCCGCTTCCTTTAAACGTAATTGGGTGCGCCATTCACGGAAGGTGGTTTGTTCATATTGGGCGAAGTAGCCATTCAAGCGGGTTTTGGTAATTCCCAGTTCTTTGGCGACCTTGTCGGGGTTAGAGTCGATGTCGATGTAATGCTTTTCGGCCACCCATCTCTCCAAGTCTATGCGCAGCTTGTCAGCCCAAGCCAATACCGCCTGCGGCTCGGTTTCCTCCCCTGCGGCTGTTTCTTCCTCCTTTTCGCGTCCGGCTTGCTCCGCCTCCTGCACCTGCTGTTGCTCCCTGCGGGCATTGAGAATGAAGCCTGCCTTGATGCGGTAATTGACCACGCACCCGGCGATGTAAATGTAGTAGAGGGTATAGGAGAGGACAAACAGGTCGTAAGTGATGCTGGAATAGGGAATGACGCAGAAAAACAACGCCACGACACCGACCACCAACGCACTGTAGAAACAGCGGCTTATCCACCGCATACGGCCCTGCTCGTCCTCGTCGTAGAATGCTTCAAGCTGTTGCACGCACGACTTGTAGTCCTTGCGGAATGTAAGGGTGTAGAGGGTGATTTGCGCGATGTAGGCGGCTATGGCCGTAGCAAAGAGGTATGGGTAGAGCCTCGGGAAATGGTATTGCGACACAAGGAGCGTAACGCCGACGGCTGTGATGACACCCAACTGCGTGAGCACGCTGCGTCGATGGACGCGCGGCGACTGCACGAAAACCAGCGATGCCGTGGTGAAAAGCATGGCCTGACAGGAGGCGACAATCAAGGTCAATGTGGAAAACAGTTGCGCGTCCTGGTGGCTGTCCAAAGCGAAACAGCTGGCGAAATCGGACGCGGACAGCACAAGGCAGGTGAAGGCAAGGCACAGGCGCACCGTGCGGAATTGCTTCCATTCGTTGGTGAAGGGGATGCTGAGCATCAGCAGTATCACGCCCACCGCCAGGATGGCCGAGGCGGAAAACAGCGTGAGGATATATCGGGTGACAAAATCAGACATTTTGCTCTTGTTTCGGGTTTAACGTACTTCAATTCCTACGCACCCACTTGAAAGAGAAATTCGGGCTTGCCACGGCGATGGATTGCGACATCGCACAGCCGGACTTGCCTTCATCCGATTTATATTGCATTACTTTCGTTACAGTAGTCATTCTGACACAATGATTTATAGTCGTTGCCTTACGCGGAAGTTGCTGTCGGTGTTGCTCTCTTTAAGAGATGCGGATTGACGGAGCAAAGGTATAAAAAATAGAGCAAAATCCACTATTTGCCAACAAAAAAGTGGCCAAATAAGTTGCAAATACGGCCATTGAATACGGTGTGTTGAGCAAATTCCCGCCGTTGTTGAGCAATGGGCGTTCACCCTTTGCAGGGCGTTCTGGTAATGCCGGCGCGGGTCGCCACTGACTCCGTCGAGCAACGGCAGCAGATAGGGCGAGCCTTCCCGGTGGTGGCGGCGGACGATTTCCTGCATCTGGTGTTCCCATTTGATTTCGAGCTGTTGCCCCGTCTTCTGGCGGCGGTAGCGCAGGTAGCCGTTTTGGATGTCGGCCGTTTTGAGTTGGGAAAGGTCGACAAACGAGATGCCGCGCAAATAGAAACAGAGGAGGAAGTAGTCGCGTGCCTGTGCCAATGCGGGCTGCAGGGTCAGGTCCAGCCCCTTGATTTTCCTGATGACCTCCGCGGGAACGGCACGCTTCATGGTCTTGGCCACACCGGTATAGACATGGCGGAACGGCGTGCGGTCGGTGGTCAGTCCCTTCTCCACGGCACGGTTGTAGAGGGCGCGCAGGTTGCGCATGTAGAACGAGCCGGTATTGGGATTTAGGCCGCATTCGTCGAGCAGGTAGTGCTCGTATTCCTTCATCAGGTCGGAATTCATCTCCGCCATCGGGATGTCTCCGTTCTCGCCACGGAAGCGCATGAAGCTGTTCACCGAGGAGGTGTAGGTCTCCGAGAGGCGCACCTTGCCGATGCGGCGCAGGTGGTCGGTCACCTTGCGGGCGAACACGCAGAGCTTGCCCTCGTCATCGTCGGTCTGCCGGTACGCTTCCACCACCCGGCTGGAGGTGTATTCCTTGCCCGACTGCTCCAAGCGGTCGATGATGGCACCGAGCCGCGAGAGGCTTTCGCTTATCATGCGTTTGACGGCTTCGAGATAAGTGCGGCGTGGGGCATCGGTGGCCGCCGCTGTGTCCACGCGCCCGTCTTTCCATTCCCGCGAACGGAGTTTGCAACCCAAATTGACCTGGCGCGCCACACGGTCGTGAATCACTCGGATGTAAAGTATTCCCTCTTTCCCCTCCACTCGCGAGGGACGGAACAGCAATTTCAACGATGTCATATTGTCTCTATTTTAAGTTTGTTTATTCCCCTATAATATAAACACCGTCATACTTCCGCCCCAACGGCGATTTACTTCTTGGCCGGCCTTGTGTCTCCATAGATAAAAGGCGGCACGGGAACAAATGCCCCGGCACCGCCCTGTGTTACATTTTCATACTGTGTCCCTCCCTGCGTTCGGGAATGCCCGGCCTGCCTATTATAATATGGTCACGGATGTAGTCACGGGCTGCATCGTCCGGCTTCGGTACGTTCTCCGCTTTCGGTAAATCCTGACCGCCACCTTGTTCCTGCCCTTGACTTGGCGTTTCCTCATGTTTGGGAGCCAGTTCCAATTGTATCTTGCGGTCGAGGGCGGCAAGCTCGGACTTCAACTGTTTCAGCTCGTCCTCCTTCTTCCATGTCTTGCCCGCTATCTCCTGCAACTGTGGTATCTCGCGCTCCAGCGTTTCGTTTTTCGCCTTGTACTGCTCAATGACCGAGGGTATCTTCTCCAGCGCGTTCAGGAAGTTCACGGCGGCGGCATGGGTGTCCGCCATCGCCAGATGCCCGTTGTTGTAGGTGTACTTGTAGTTCCCTTCCACGAAAAAGCGGTTGTCGGTGAACTCCAGCCCGTCGCTGAGTGTCCGCTCGCTCACCACCTTGACGGGGAAGCCGTACAGCTCGCCGATGCGTTTGGGCTGTCCGCCCGTCGTAGCGTTCTTGGCAATCTCCTGCAACCGCTTGCCGATGGCCTTCTCGTCGGTGGTGTCCAGCCCGTCAATCTTGATAGGATTGAGCCGGTTGCCCTCCTTGTCAGTCTGTACGGCGGCGGTGAACTTCTCCCAGTCCTCCGTCATGCCGGCAATGACCGCTTGGTTGTTCCTAAGCGCCGAGGTCTTGCTCTCCAACTTCAACTCCGAATCCCGCTTGCCCTTATGGAACGACTTGCGTTCACCCTCCAGCGAGGCTATCTTCTTTTCGAGCTTCGCCTTGTCAAGCAGGTCGGTGTTGCCGGAGAGTATCGCCATGTACTCTGAAAAGTTCATGCCCGACTTCTCGTCCATCGCCCCCTCGTCGATGGTTCGTGCGCCCAACGCGCCGCTTTTCAACTGCGAAATGAACGTCTGCTTGCAATGCAGCAGGTTGAACTTGTAGCTGTCCAGCGACTTCTCCACCGCGTAGATGATGACATCCACCTTGTTGTCCGCATAGAGCTTGGCAATCTCGTTGCCCTTTCGGACAGCCCGTCCGTCACGCTGGGCGAGATCGGACGGGCGCCACGGCGTGTCGAGGTGATGGATGGCAACAGCCCTCCTTTGGGCGTTCACACCCGTGCCGAGCATACTCGTCGAACCGAACAACACACGCACATGCCCCTCGTTCATCGCCTCTATCACCGCCTTCCGTGCCTTCTCGTTCTTGCACTCCTGAATGAAGCGGATTTCATGGGCGGGGATGCCGTAGTCCTCCACCAGTTTGCGCTTGATTTCGGTGTACACGCTCCAGCCACCTCCGGGCTGATACGTGCCCAAATCCGAAAAGACGAACTGCGTCCCCTTTTGAGCGTCATACTTACGGTAATATTCCGCTATCATCTTGGCGCAATGGCTCGCCTTGTTGTCGGGGTGGTCTTCGTAATTCGGGTCAATCATGCGCATGTCCAATGCCATTTTCCGGGCGTAGTCCGTGGCGATGAGCATCTTCGCCTTTTCCTCCGTTTCCGAGAGTGGCGGTCTGCCCAATATCGTCGCGTCGCCCGACTTGGCGAACTGCATCAGCTTTTCGATAAACACCTCTTGGTCCGGGGTGGGCGGTATGTGGTGCAGTATCTCGTTCTTCTTCGGACGGTCCACGCCAATGTCCTCCGCCGTGCGGTAGTCGGTTATCTCGTTGTAGAACGCCGCCAGCTCCGGC
>ERZ779874.1003-NODE-1003-length-29494-cov-39.476884_pt1 | contig 29494 bp, 24 predicted proteins | sample MGYA00511031_ERZ779874 | MGnify/ENA primary metagenome ERZ779874 (study PRJEB29588, sample SAMEA2156850) | human gut metagenome | biome: human gut; feature: human-associated habitat; material: faeces | place: Denmark | collected 2008/2010 ...
AAAAACAAGTACTCCTTTTTTGATTGATTCTACATTAGGTTCATCTTTGCCTTGATTATCTAAAGTAGTAATATCAACGTAATTGGTTTCTGCCACAGCACCTGGAGCTTCATTAGTTGTGACAGTGTAAGGATTCCCAGATGCGTTGAATAAATAAAAACGTGCTTTGGTAATGGCATTTTCAGGACCTTCGCCGTTTTCATATTCTCCTCCTTCCACACGGCTCCCCGTAGGATTGGCATTTACAATATTTACCGCAACATACGAGAGCTGTCCTTCTTCCTGGCCGCTATTTATTGCGGAATTTTCTTCATTCGAACACGCCGCAAACAGTGTGCAAGCCAGTGTTCCTACTAAAAATCTACTTAGTTTCATACTCGTTTTTTATTATTGGTTAATCATCTTCTTCACGTAACAGTTGCAGTTCCTCCAGTGCCGTGTCGGCTTCGGTGATGCCAGCCGATTGTGCCTGTTTCAGTAAGGTTTCGGCTTCGGGATAGTTCTTTTCCAGCAGGGCACAGATTCCCCGTGCATAGACAGCCTGTGGCATATCGCCTGCTTTGGCCAGGTAGCGGCGTGCGGTAGGCAGGTCTTTACGGCTCAAGGCCGTGTTTGCGGCGTTGAGGTTCGCCACGGGGTTGTCGGGATAGAGCCGCACGGCTATGTCGAACACCTCATCGAAGTCCCTGCTTCCGGCTTGGCTTGCCTGTGCAACCAGGAAAAGTTCCTGCAGGCTGAGCTTCTGGGGCTGGGTACGCATGACGCGGCGTATCTCCTCGACATCGGTAAACGAGCGGACGGTATACTCGATGCGGTAATCGCTATGGCGCAGGGCCGGGTAGCAGTGCTGCAGGAGGTGGCGGTAATCTGACGGGTATGCCGTCTTTATCTGCCGTTCCTTGCGGTCGGGGTCTCCTCCGGCATCGATGATGTCCAGTATTTCCCGCTTGTGCTCCAGCGTGGATTCCGCTACATAGCGGCGCAGCCCTTCCCAGTCTTCCGGTTCGGAAGAGGTGCGGATAAAGTCGTTTTCGAAGTCGTAGAGGCGCGACACGTATTGTTTCAACGCTTCGGTACGTCCTTCAGCCAGCCGGGTGTTCAGGCCATACGAGCCTTCGGGCGATGCGTAGCCCTTGATGGCGACGGAGGTAATGGTGATATCGGCGTCGGCCTGCACCGAGTCGATGGTTGCCGTTATCTTGTCCAGCTCGCGGCGGTTGTTGCGGTAGTCGGGACGGATTTCCGTGCGGCTTACCGGGAAGTCGATGAACGCCGTCCCCGAAAGGAATCGGGTCTTGACGCGTTCCACTTCGGGCTGCACGTATGCCAGTCGCGGGACAAACTCCGGTCGTTTGGCGAACCTTCCGATGGTCTGTTGCCGTTCGGCCAGCACGGCGTCGCAGCACCCGTAATCCTGCCGGAAAAGCGTGAGGCTGGCTCCGTCCATCCATTTTTCGTAAGGAATAACCGCCTCATAAGCCAGTGTGTCGGGCTTTTCGGAGTTGCGGAACGAAAGCTCGTCGGGACCGCTCAACATATTTTCCGCGTCTGTCCGGGCGTAATGGTAATAGCGGCGCCTGCTGTATATGCCTACTGCTTTCAGTGCCTTGTTGGTATCGCCGTTCACCAGCAGGGGCGTGACAAGCACGGCACGGTCGCCTTCCGCCGTCACCGTGCGCAGGTCGAGCAGCATGGATACGGTGAGATACCTGCCGTCGCGTTTCAACGATACGCGCCCAGTCTTCAGGCTGTCTGCCAGCATGTCGGCCTGTGCCCCCGACAACGGAGCCAAGGAACACGCTGCAAAGGCAAGCATCATATAGCGTTTAAAGAAAGTGTTCATAGCGGTTATGGATATTAGAATACATAAATCAGGTTGACGGCCGCTTTGGTAGGACCTACGTAGTGGTGGGACTTTCCGGACTCTACCTCTTTCCCGCAGCCTACACACTCGAAGCGGTCAAAGCGCGTATAGGCGTATCCCAGGCCTATTTCCAGCTCCAGGTTCCAGTGCATACCCAGGATGAAGGAGTACCCATATCCCACGCCAGCTCCCGCAAACCAGCCCTGGTAGCGGTTGTCTTCCAGTTTGGAGAGGTCGGAGCCCAGGAAGTTGAATCCTGCATCGATGCCTCCTACATTGTATTTGCCTCCATGCAGGTGCACGCCCAGGAAGTGTCCGGCGAAACGGTCGCAGAACCAATAGCGTGCTTCGGGCTGTAGGAACCAGTTTTTCCACCGTTTCCCTTCGGAAAAAGTCCAGTTGTTGTAATTTGCCGATACATCGACAGTCCATTTCGGGGCAACGCCAAACTCCACGCCTCCATTGATGTTGAGCGTGGCATCGTAAAGCAGATTGGTCTTTACCGCCACATCCTGCGCCGAAACGGAAAGTGCCATGCACGACAAAAGGACGAATAACAAACGCTTCATAGCCTATATCTTCTTTGTTTATACTCTATCAAAACGGGGAAATCTGCCGGACTATATTATATAAAGGTATATAGGCGGCTTTCTGTAAATCTGTATATATCCCTTATCGCGAACAAAGATATATAATTTATTTTACACATACAATGCTTTAGTATATTTTTTTCAAAAAAAATGAAAGAATGGATGAAAAGGCTTGCTTCCCGAAGGCAGGTATCTGATATCCTGTAGATGGTTAAATAGTTTTTACGTTTCATGGCGTGGAACGTAAGAACCTGTTGGGTCGTAAAGACAATGCAGGCTGGGCTGAATAGGGAACGGGGAGCTTAGGGTTTATGTAAGCAGACCAATCATTTTTATGTCCTCCGATGCTGGGACGTACGTCCTCCGGCGCGGGGATGTATGTCCCCGGTAGCAAGGACGTATATCCCCGCAACGGAGGATATAAAATTCATCCCAAATCATCACACGAAAACGAATACATCAAGACAAGAAAAACTTTTTGTAGAAATTCAAAACAGTTTCTTAATCTTCAATTTCAAATTTGCATTTCTGCCGAATTTTGGCGGATATTCCATAGATTTATTGTAACTTTGCGCATCAAAAAAAAGGAAATTTACAAAAAAACATACCTATATGAATATTTCGTATAACTGGCTAAAAGAATATGTCAACTTCGACCTGACTCCCGAACAGGTAGCGGCTGCGCTCACCTCTATCGGACTGGAAACAGGCGAGGTGGAAGAAGTGCAGTCTGTTAAAGGAGGACTGGAAGGCTTGGTCATCGGTAAGGTGTTGACCTGCGAACCGCATCCCAATTCTGACCATATGCACATTACGACGGTTGACTTGGGTCAAGGCGAGCCTGTACAAATCGTGTGCGGTGCATCAAATGTTGCGGCAGGACAGAAGGTGGTTGTGGCTACTTTGGGCACCAAACTCTATGACGGAGACGAGTGTATAACCATTAAGAAGTCAAAGCTTCGGGGCGTGGAATCGAACGGCATGATTTGCGCTGAAGATGAAATCGGCATCGGAACCAGCCACGAGGGAATCATTGTATTGCCCGATGACGTGCTGCCGGGCACACTAGCCAAGGATTATTACAACATCAAGAGCGACTATGTGCTGGAAGTGGACATCACGCCCAACCGTGCGGATGCCTGTTCGCACTACGGTGTAGCACGTGACCTTTACGCTTGGTTGATTCAGAACGGGCACGAAGCTACGCTGAAGCGTTCTTCGGTAGAAGCGTTTGCCGTAGATAATCACGACTTGGACATTGACGTGGTAGTAGAGAATACCAAGGCTTGTCCGCGTTATGCAGGAGTTGTTGTGCGCAATGTAACAGTAAAAGAAAGTCCCGAATGGCTTCAGGTGAAACTGAAAACCATCGGTCTGCGCCCCATCAACAATATCGTGGACATCACCAATTACATTCTCCATGCTTATGGTCAACCGATGCACTGTTTTGATGCCGACAAAATAAAGGGAGGCAAGATTGTGGTGAAGACGGTAGCAGAAGGTACTCCGTTTGTTACATTGGACGGTGTGGAACACAAGCTTTCGGAGCATGACCTGATGGTATGTAACGCTGAAGAACCAATGTGTATCGCGGGAGTATTCGGCGGACTCGACTCGGGTACTACTGAAGAAACGAAGAATGTGTTCTTCGAAAGTGCTTATTTCCATCCTACATGGGTGCGTAAAACCGCACGTCGCCAAGGTTTGAGCACTGATTCTTCTTTCCGTTTTGAGCGAGGCATTGACCCGAATGGTGTGATTTACGCCCTGAAAGAAGCGGCTATCTTGGCAAAAGAACTTGCTGGAGGTGAAATAGCTTGCGACATTAAGGATAATTATCCCGACCCGATAGCCGATTTCCCGGTAGAACTTTCTTATAAGTATGTCAATTCTTTGATAGGTAAGGAAATCCCGGCCGAAATGATAAAGAGCATCGTTTCAAGCTTGGAAATGAAGATTACGAGCGAGACTGAAGAAGGCCTTTCGTTGCAGGTGCCTCCTTACCGTGTGGATGTCCAGCGTCCGTGTGATGTAGTAGAAGACATCTTGCGTATCTACGGATATAATAATGTGGAGATACCCACTTCGGTTAAATCAAGTCTGAGCGTAGAGGGTGCCGCAGATAAGTCGGTGAAACTCCAGAATCTTGTATCCGAGCAATTGGTGGGATGCGGATTTAATGAAATTTTGAATAATTCGCTCACGGCATCGGCTTATTACGAAGGGTTGGAAACGTATAAGCCTGAAAACCTGGTACGTCTGATGAACCCGTTGAGCAATGACCTGAACGTGTTGCGTGCGACGCTTTTGTTCGGCGGATTGGAAAGCATCGAACATAATGCCAACCGTAAGAATGCCGACCTGAAGTTTTTCGAGTTCGGTAATTGTTATCATTATAATGCAGGAAAGCAGAACCCCGAAAAAGCTCTTGCTCCTTATTCTGAAGAATTGCACATGGGGCTGTGGGTTACAGGTAAACGGGTCAGCAACTCGTGGGCACATCCTGAGGAGAACTCGTCGGTATATGAATTGAAGGCATACGTGCTGAATATTTTCCGCCGTTTGGGTGTGAATTTCGGTGCGTTGGTATTCGGCACCTTGAGCGATGATATCTATGCTGCTGCTATCTCAATACATACCCGTGGCGGAAAATTATTGGCTACCCTTGGTGTCTTGCATAAGAAACTTTTGAAAAAGTTCGACATCGAAAACGAAGTGTATTATGCCGACTTGAACTGGAAAGAACTGATGAAAGCCGTCAAGAATAACGCGGTAACTTACAAAGAACTTTCCAAGTATCCAGCTGTGAAACGCGACTTGGCACTTTTGCTTGATAAGCAGGTGCAATTTGCTGAAATCGAAAAGATTGCTTATGAGACCGATAAGAAACTTCTGAAGAGTGTAGAGCTTTTTGATGTGTACGAAGGCAAGAACCTCGAAGCGGGCAAGAAGAGTTATGCGGTCAGCTTCACCCTGCAAGATGAAAACGCTACGCTGAACGACAAACAGATAGACAAACTGATGGGCAAGCTGGTGCAGAACTTGGAAAACAAGCTGGGAGCGAAATTGAGATAAACTAACATTTAAAAATATAATCCAATGGGAAGAGCGTTTGAATATAGAAAAGCAACAAAATTGAAAAGATGGGGCCACATGGCCAAAACATTTACACGTCTGGGTAAACAAATCGCTATTGCGGTAAAGGCAGGCGGTCCTGAACCTGAAAATAACCCGACTTTGCGTTCGGTCATCGCGACTTGTAAGCGTGAAAACATGCCGAAGGATAACATCGAACGTGCTATCAAAAACGCGATGGGCAAGGACCAAAGCGAATACAAAGGTATGACGTATGAAGGATACGGTCCTCACGGGGTAGCTATCTTCGTGGATACGTTGACCGATAACACTACCCGTACCGTGGCAGATGTACGCTCGGTATTTAATAAGTTTGGCGGAAACTTGGGTACGACTGGTTCGCTGGCTTTCTTGTTCGACCACAAGTGTGTGTTCACTTTCAAGAAGAAAGATGGGCTGGATATGGAAGAGCTGATTCTGGATCTCATCGATTACGATGTGGACGATGAATACGATGAAGATGCTGAAGAAGGTACCATCACCATTTATGGAGATCCGAAGAGTTATGCCGCTATCCAGAAGCATCTGGAAGAGTGCGGTTTCGAAGATGTCGGCGGTGAGTTTACTTACATTCCGAACGACTTGAAGGATGTTACTCCCGAACAACGGGAAACCATCAATAAAATGGTAGAACGTCTGGAAGAGTTCGACGATGTGCAGACGGTTTATACAAACATGAAACCTGAAGAAGGTGACGAATAATACAATTTAAAAAATTGTTAGGCTTAGAACGAGGATTCTCGCAGATTACGCAGGTTATTTTCTATGGCCATTTTAAACAGGCTCTGGTTAATTCTAAAAATTTGCGTTAATCTGCGGGAATTCGCATTTTAATAGATAGATTGACAGGATTATGGTTATTAATTATACGACGCAGGGCACTTGCAGCACTCATATTGAGGTGGAGGTAGAGAACGGAATCGTGAAGAGCGTGCGCTATACGGGAGGATGCAACGGAAATTTGCAGGGCATCAGTGCTTTGGTAAAAGGAATGCCCGTAGAGGAAGTCATTGCCCGATTGGAAGGTATCCGGTGTGGGAATAAACCTACTTCGTGCCCCGACCAGCTTTGCAAGGCGTTGCGTTCGATGAAGGTATGAATTAAGGAATGAATGTATTGTTGCTTAATGCCAGTCCGCGTCAGAAAGGGAATATCTCCCGTATACTGGGTGTGATGGAGGAAGAAGCTGTAAAGTCGGGAATGCAAGTCACGTCGGTTCGTGTCTCTGATTTGCGTGTATGTCCTTGTAAAGGGTGTATGGCGTGCCGTTCCAGATTGGCTTGCGTATTGCCCGAAGACGATGCCCAGCGGGTGCTCCGTTTGATTCAGGCGTGCGATGTACTGGTAATCGGCGCACCTTGTTATTGGGGAAATATGCCCGGCGAATTGAAGGTGTTGTTCGACCGCATGGTGTACGGGATGATGGGCGAAAGCACAAGAGGCATTCCTCTCCCTTTGCATCGGGGCAAGCGGTCGGTATTGGTGAGCACGTCTACTACGGTTTATCCTTTTAATATTCTTTTCCATCAGACGCGGGGAGTCATCCGTGCGTTGAAAGAAATATTGAAGTGGAGCGGGTTCAAGGTCGTTTCTACGGTCGAAGTGGGAGGTACCAAGCAACGTCCCGTAAGTGTGAAAACATTGGAACGTTGCCGCCGGATTATCCGGAAGTTATAAGTGGAATAGTTATATGATGGGTAAGAAAATGAAGGAACAATGGTGGGTGAATCTGTTTTTGGGGATGATGGCATGTGCATTCCTGCTTTCTGCCTGTGGTGGAGGGCAGCATACGCAAGCCAGGATGTCTGAAGAAGGAGATACTTTGCAGATGGCGTATGCGCGTTATCTCACCATCGTGAAGCATGAGTCGTTTACGGAAGTTACGGTACACAATCCTTGGGATTCTGCACGTGTTTTGCATACTTACTTGCTGGTGGACAAACATAAGCCTGTGCCTCGCGTGTTGCCGCAAGGTACGGTGGTGCGCGTTCCGTTAGAGCGGATGTTGGTCTATTCGGCGGTGCATTGTGGTTTGTTCGATGAGTTGGATGCGATAGAGGCGGTAGGTGGAGTCTGTGATTTGCCTTATATCCGTATGGAGCAAATACATCGGCGTGTGCGTGAAGGATTGGTGGCAGACATTGGAAACAGTATGAGTCCCGATATCGAACGAGTTATCGCCCTGCGTCCTGACGGTATTTTGCTCTCGCCTTTCGAGAATGGTTCCTACGGGCGCATCGAAAAGCTGGACATTCCGTTGATAGAATGTGCCGATTATATGGAGGACTCGGCATTAGGACGTGCCGAATGGATGCGCTTTTACGGGATGCTTGCAGGGAAAGGACGTGAAGCGGATTCTTTGTTCACGGAGGTAGAGCGCACGTACCGGGATTTGCATCGTATGGCGGACAGGGTGATGGAAAAGCCTACAGTGTTGGCTGAGTTGAAACAAGGTTCGGCATGGTATGTACCCGGCGGCCGGAGTGTCACGGGGCAGATGTATGCCGATGCGGGCGCGCATTATGCCTTTGGTGCTATTGCCGAGAACGGTTCTGTGCCTTTGTCATTCGAAACCGTGTTTGCCCGTGCCCGTCATGCCGGCTATTGGTTGATTAAATACAATCAGGCGCACGACAAGACTTATGCCGAACTGGAGCGGGATTATCGTCCTTATGCGGGGTTTGATGCATTCCGTAATCGGAAAGTGTATGGGTGCAATACCGCGAAGGTCTCTTATTATGAAGAGACTCCTTTTCATCCCGAACGCTTGCTGAAGGACCTGATAGCCGTGTTCCATCCCGACTTGTTTCCCGATTACGAGACACGTTATTTCACGCCATTGGCGGAATAAGTATATGAAAACAGGTAAAAACTATATTTACATAGTGCTGCTGGGGATGACGGTACTGGCACTTGTTGCCGCCAATCTTTATTGGGGAGCCGTGTCGATTCCGGCAAGTGAGGTGACAACTATTCTTTTGGGTGGAGACGCTGTCGATTCGGGATGGACTTTCATCGTATGGGAGTCTCGTGTACCTCAGTGTGTTACGGCGTTGCTTTGCGGGGCGGCATTGGCTGTGTCGGGACTGATATTGCAGACCGTATTCAATAATCCGCTTGCTGATTCGTCCATTTTGGGCATCAGTTCGGGTGCCAGCTTGGGTGTAGCATTGGTGGTATTGACAGGTGGAGGGAGTATCGTGGCAGGGCAATTCGTGCTTTCAGGCTTTCTTTCAGTGGTGGCAGGCGCCTTTGCGGGTGCGATGGTGGTGATGCTTGCCGTTCTTTTTCTTTCCGTTCTCATCCGTAATGGGGTGATGTTGCTTATTGCGGGCATTATGATGGGATATTTGGCTTCGTCCGCTATTTCCCTGCTCAATTTCTTTGCCACCGATGAAGGGGTTCATTCGTTTGTCATTTGGGGATTGGGTAGCTTCGGAGGCATATCGTTCGTTCAGCTTCCCGCTTTTTCGGCGGTTGTGATTGGTGGTTTGGTGGCAGCCTTGCTGATGGTGAAACCACTCAATGCGCTTTTGCTAGGCCCGCGTTATGCAGCAAACTTAGGTGTCCGTGTACGTCGTGCGCGTTCATGGTTGTTGGTGATAGCTGGCCTTCTTACTGCGGTGACCACTGCCTTTTGCGGTCCCGTGGCTTTCATCGGGCTTGCCGTTCCGCACGTGGCACGTATGTTGTCGGGTACAGCCAATCATCGTTTCTTGCTTCCCGTTACGTTGTTGACGGGTTGTGCCGTGGCATTGCTTTGCAATTTGCTTTGCCTTCTTCCCGGCGAGCGTGGCATCATTCCTCTTAATGCTGTCACTCCCGTATTAGGCGCTCCTGTCATTATCTATGTCCTTGTCCGTTGGCGCAAAGGTAATGCTGGCTTTTGATTGGGTAATGGATTCAAAGCGGTTGGATGTAAAATCAGTTGACATAGTACAAGCTGGCTGCATAAAAAACGCAGTAGTACTTACTTGGCCGATGAAGTATATATCCATAGGCGGATGCAGTATATATTCATTTTTTGGGGGTATATATTGGTTGAATACGGACATTCCTGTTATCCTATATTGGGAAAAGGATTAGATTGTTGCGGCAAGACGTTTGTGCAAACTGAAGTTTAGATGCCGTTTGTTTTAAGATCAAGCCAAGAAAAACTTTTTGGAGAAATTCAAAACAGCTTCTAAATTGGAAAGGTCTGAACAACGCTTGTATTTTCCGGAAAGAGATGTATATAAAAGAACCGAAAGGGGAAGCTGATGGATGTTTCCGCTTACGGTTCTTAATAGATTCTCGTTTGTTTGCCAGTTTGTTATCCCTCGATATTCTGATAAAGGAAACGCTTGATGCTCTTTTTCGCCGTCTTTTCAAACTCTTCGGGGTAGAGGCGGATACGGGTGATTTGCGAATAGGCGGGAAGTTGTTTGTTCAGTTCGCCGCGGTTCACTTCCATCACTTGCTCTAATTGGTTATTGTTTAGTCCATGGGCGAAAGTTTCTTCGTGGTCGGGGTAGACCAGCGCGATAAGTTTGTCGCCAGAAAGCAGGACGAGCGATTCGCCTACGAATGGCAGGTTGTTCAGGCGTGCTTCGATTTCTTCGGGATAGATATTCTGGCCCGAAGCGGTGAGAAGCATGTTTTTACACCGTCCTTTAATAAAGATGTTCCCTTCCGCATCTTTTATCGCCATGTCGCCAGTATGGAGCCAGCCTTCCGCATCGATGGCTTGCGCGGTGGCTTCGGGGTTTTTGAAGTAGCCCGACATGACATTCTGCCCGCGGCATATCAGTTCGCCGGGGATGTGTTGTGGGTCGGGCGAGAGTACTTTGGTCTCCATATTCATGACGGTCTTTCCGCACGAAGTATAGAGTATCTCGTCCCACCGGCTATGGCAAATGAGCGGAGCGGCTTCGGACATGCCGTAAGCAATGGTGTAAGGGAAGTTGATTTTGCGCAAGAAAGCTTCCACCTCAGCGTTGAAAGGTGCGCCTCCGATGACAATTTCGATGAAGTTGTTTCCGAACACTTCCATGGCTTGGGTGCGTATCTGCTCCTTGATTTTGTCGCTTATGATGGGGAGTTTCAGCAAGAGTTTGCCTAACTTGTTGTCCACTTTCGGGAGGATGTTTTTCTTGAATATCTTTTCCACGATAAGGGGTACACAGGCAATGACGCGCGGGCGTATTTCGGCGAACGACTCGGCAATGATTTTAGGCGAAGGCATACGGGTGAGGAACCACAGGTGTACACCTGCCGTTACGCCGTAAAGGAAATCGAAGGTCAATCCGAAGATATGTCCTAACGGGAGCATTGACACAACGTTGTCGCCCGGCTGTAAGCCGACTTTTACACGGATGTGCTGAATGTTCGAAGTGATGCAACGGTAGGGTAGCATGACACCTTTCGAGTATCCCGTAGTGCCCGAAGTGTAGTTGATGACCGCCAGTTCCTCGGGGTCTTCGCGGCGGTAGGAGACGTTTTCGGCACGGAAGCGGCACGGATATCGTTTGCCGAATTCTTCATTCAGGTGCTCGCGGGCGTAAGTGAGTTGCTTAGAGCGCGATACGACAAGGTCGAAGTTCTTCAGTTCGATGATGCCTTCCAGCCGAGGCATGGCGGCTTCGTTGAAGTTCTCCCATACTTGGTCGCCTACGAACATCATGCGGGCTTCGGAGTGATTGACTATGTTGTGCACGTTATCTGCCTTAAATTCGTGGAGGATGGGTACCGCCACGGCTCCATAGGTGATGATGCTCAGGAATACGGCAGTCCAGTTGGCACTATTCCGTCCGCATAAGGCGATTTTGTCTCCACGCCGTATGCCCGCAAACTCGAAAAGGATATGCATTTTCTCTATTTTGCGTGCCACGTCGCGGTATTGCAGGGTGGCCCCTTTGTAGTCGGTCATCGCATCCAAGTTCCAATTTTGACGGATGCTTTGTTCTATTAGTTGGATAAGACTTTCTTTGGTTTCCATTGTGTTTATGGGTTGCACATTTGTTGCGTAATTGTGCGCAAAAGTAATAAATTTATGCTTGTCGGCATATAGGTTGTTGGAATAATTTCTATATTTGCGGAAGAATAGTGCGGAAAAAAGAATGATTTTGCCGAAAAGAATTAAGAAAAGATGGAACTCAAACAATACATTGAAGAAAACGAAGCGCGGTTTCTTGATGAACTTGCCAGCTTGATACGCATCCCCAGCATCAGTGCTTTGCCCGAGCACAAAGAAGATATGCTTGCTTGTGCCGAACGGTGGCGCCAGTTGCTTTTAAAGGCCGGAGCCGATGAGGCGATGATTATGCCCTCGGCGGGAAATCCGTTGGTTTATGCCGAGAAGTGTGTCGGTCCTCAAGCACCTACCGTGCTTGTTTATGCCCATTACGACGTGATGCCTGCCGAACCGTTGGAACTTTGGAAAAGCCAACCTTTCGAGCCGGAAATACGGGATGGGCGTATTTGGGCGCGCGGCGCGGACGATGACAAAGGGCAAGCCATGATTCAAGTGAAAGCATTCGAATATTTGGTGAGCGAAGGATTGCTCCGTCACAACGTGAAATTCATTTTCGAAGGTGAGGAGGAAATCGGTTCGCCCAGCTTAAACGCTTTCTTGAAGGAATATCGCGAACTTTTGCGCGCGGATGTTATTCTTGTGTCGGATACCAGTATGCTCGGAGCCGACTTGCCTTCGCTTACGACGGGGCTGCGTGGTTTGGCGTACTGGGAAATTGAAGTGACAGGACCTAACCGCGACTTACACTCCGGACATTTTGGCGGGGCGGTGGCAAATCCCATTAATGTATTGTGTGAGTTATTGGCGAAAGTGACCGATGCCGAGGGACGTATTACCATTCCACATTTCTATGATGATGTAGAGCCTGTGCCCGAAGCCGAACGTCGCATGATAGCCAGTATCCCTTTCGATGAAGAAGCTTATAAGAAAGCCATCGGAGTCAGGGCGTTGAAAGGTGAAAAGGGATATTCTACACTGGAGCGGAACAGTTGCCGTCCTTCGTTTGACGTTTGCGGTATTTGGGGAGGGTATACCGGCGAAGGGTCGAAAACGGTGTTGCCTTCGAAAGCATACGCCAAGGTGTCGTGCCGTTTGGTGCCTCACCAGAACCACGAGAAAATCTCACGTTTGTTTGCCGACTATATCCAAAGCATCGCTCCCGAATGTGTTCAGGTCAAAGTAACTCCGATGCATGGCGGTGAGGGCTATGTGTGCCCTATTACGCATCCGGCTTACCAGGCGGCAGAACAAGGATTTGCACAGGCCTTTGGTAAGCAACCGCTGGCAGTGCGGCGCGGAGGAAGTATCCCTATTATCAGCGATTTCGAGCAGATTCTCGGCATCAAGACCATCCTGATGGGTTTCGGGCTGGAGAGCGATGCTATCCATTCGCCTAACGAAAATTTCCGTCTTGATATATTCCGTAAAGGGATAGAGGCTGTGGTCGGATTCCATAAGGCATTGCGATTATGACCGGCAGGTGTAGGCAGGTAATTTATATAATAAGGAAGGTTTTATGGAAAACTTTAGTGAATTGATAAAGAAAAGGCGCAGTATGCGCAAGTTTACCGGAGAAGAATTGACGCAGGACGAAGTGGTGGCTCTGCTGAAAGCGGCTTTGATGTCGCCCACATCGAAACGGAGCAATAGCTGGCAATTCATCGTGGTGGACGATAAGCCTACGCTCGAACTCTTGTCGAAGTGTAAGGAGGCGGGAGCTTCGTTTTTGAAAGATGCCGCGTTGGGCATCGTGGTATTGGGCGACCCGCTGGCAAGTGATGTGTGGATAGAAGATGCGTCGGTGGCATCTATTATGGTCCAACTTCAGGCGGAAGACCTGGGATTGGGAAGCTGCTGGATTCAGGTGCGTGAACGATACACCGCTACCGGTATGCCTGCCGATGAGTTCGTGCATGGAGTGCTGGATATCCCTCTTCAGCTTCAGGTGCTTTCCATCATTGCCGTCGGGCATAAGGGCATGGAGCGGAAACCTTTCGATGAAAATCATTTGCAATGGGAAAAGATACACCTTAATAAATATGGGGGGCAATGACGGCAAAGGCTTCGAATCATAAAGATACGTATCGTGCCACGGCGGTGTTTCTCGCGCTGATGGGTATACTTTATCTGGTAGACCGTCTGATAGGCTTTGCCAGCCACGGGTTGCCTTGGGTGATGCAGAAAGACACGATGTTGCTCTATGCGGCGGTTGTTTTCCTTTGGTTTAAGGCGGACAAGTCGGTAGGGATTGTATTGGCGGGCATCTGGCTGATTCAGAACATCGGGTTGGTAGTTTCGCTTTTGGGGCAGATGTCGGGATATTTGCTTCCCGTAGCTTTGCTTTTGATAGGTGTTTTGCTTTATTGGTTATCCTCTCGATGAATGAAGAATGAAACATGGAAAATAAAGAATTAATTCATCCCTCCTTGTCTATTGGAAAAGTGGCATTGATTGGTGCAGGAAATGTGGCTACCCATTTGGGACAGGCGTTGTGCGAGGCCGGGTATCGCATCAGTCAAGTGTTCAGCCGCACGGAGGCTTCGGCTTCGGTGCTGTCGGAGAAGCTGGCTTGTCCTTATACGACGGATATAAAGGGAGTGACGTCTGAAGCCGACCTTTATTTGGTTTCGATTAAGGATTCAGCGTTGGCGGAAGTAATCCCGTCTTTGACAAGCCTTAATCCGAAAGCGTTGTTTGCGCATACGGCTGGAAGCATGCCGATGGATGTATGGCGAGGCGAGGCGGAACATTATGGCGTGCTTTATCCGATGCAGACGTTCAGTAAGGACCGTGTGTTGGATTTTGCTACGGTTCCTTTCTTTATTGAAGGTTCGGGTAGGGAAGAGGTGGATGCTTTGAAGGCTTTGGCAGAGCGGATAGGAGGACGTGTGTACGAAGCCACTTCCGAACAACGTAAATATTTGCATATAGCGGCGGTGTTCGCTTGCAATTTTACCAATCACCTTTATGCCGTGGCGCATCATTTGTTGGCGTCACAGGGGCTGCCTTTCGAGGCAATGCTCCCTTTGATAGACGAAACGGCGCGTAAGGTACACGAACTGGAACCGGTAAAGGCACAGACAGGACCAGCGCAACGCTATGATGAAAATGTGATAGGAAAACACTTGCAAATGCTTGCCGATGAATCTGAACTCGCCGAAATTTACGAGCGGATGAGCCGGGATATCCATCGGTATGCGTTAAACTTAAACAATCAGGAACAGGGAAAATGATAAACTATGATTTGACGAAGATACGGGCTTTGGTGTTCGATGTAGATGGGGTATTGAGTGCCGAAACGATTCCGATGAACACGGAAGGCGAACCTGCACGAACGGTGAACATCAAGGATGGTTATGCGTTGCAACTTGCCGTGAAATGTGGGTTGCACGTGGCGATTATTACCGGAGGGCGTTCTGAGTCCATCCGGAAGCGTTACGAGGCGTTGGGTGTGAAAGACATTTATATGAGTGCATCGGTCAAGACTAAGGAGTATGCCGATTTTCTTGCGAAGTATGATTTAAAATCAGAAGAAGTATTGTATATGGGTGATGATATTCCTGACTATGATGTGTTACGCTTGGTGGGGCTTCCGTGTTGCCCTGCCGACGCTGCTCCCGAAATAAAGTCGGTGTGTACATACATTTCCCATCGCAACGGAGGATACGGATGTGGGCGTGATGTAATAGAGCAAGTACTTCGCGCACAGGGCAAATGGATGTCGCATGCCGATGCTTTCGGATGGTGATGTTTTTGTGTGCTGCTTAAATTTGAATTGATTATGTTGGAAAATCTGAAGAAATATAAGGTGAAGCTCGCTTCCAACTCACCTCGGCGCAAGGAGTTGCTTTCGGGCTTAGGAATTGATTATGAAGTGACAGTGTTGCCCGATATCGAAGAAACCTATCCTGCTTCATTGCAGGGCGAAGAGATTCCGGTATATATCGCTCGGGAAAAAGCCGGTGCTTACCGTAAGGATATGAAGGAGGACGAGTTGATTATTACGGCGGATACCATCGTCTATATTGATGGCGAGGCATTAGGAAAGCCTCAAGATGAGGCAGACGCGTGCCGGATGTTACGCAAGTTGGCGGGGCGGACGCATCAAGTTATTACGGGAGTATGCCTTACTACGGTCGGGTTTCAAAGGGCGTTCGCGTCGCTGACCGAGGTAACTTTCGCTCCGTTGAGTGAAGAGGAAATCCGTTACTACGTGTCACGTTATCGTCCTTTCGATAAAGCGGGTGCCTATGGTGTGCAAGAGTGGATAGGCTATGTGGCGGTAACAGGCATTCGTGGTTCTTTTTATAATGTGATGGGTCTTCCCGTCCAGCGGTTGTATCAGGAATTGAGTGGTTTATAGGAATCATTTAGTCGCCCCGATAATAATAAAGTAAACTATGACGGGCGATGAAATCCATGTTTTCTTGTACCAATGTGTTATCCCTTGTTGCGGGAATATGCGCATCAGGGAGTAAACCGTTCCGAATGCAATAAGTGAGTAAGTCGGGCGGGCACAGCCCTTCTTCCGTCAGGAGGCGGAAAGCGTTGTCTTGCGCTTTTCCACGGTCGTACATCGGGTTTTCTTGATCTGCTATATATTCACAGATGTCTTTTGCCAATAGGATGCCTTTTTCTGGGTTTGTTGCCAGGATGAAGTTTCGGTGTGCCTTCATTTGTGGTAAGGTATGGCTTTCATCATCGGGCCATTGAAGGATATGCGTCAAGAAACGTTTAAGTGTTTCGTATCCGTTCAGATAAACGATGTTTTTCCCGCCGGTACCTTCGGTAAAGTTTCGGTAAATGGTTTGGTTTGTTTCTTTGATAGATGGTGTGGGTATGGGGGCTTCTGTGTACAATCCCTTTATTTTTTTCCAGTCGGCATTATCGGATAACAAGTCTATCCATTCATGTAAGAAAAGTGCCAATGGGCCTGTAGGCATGATAAATCGGTCGGAAGGAGCTATGCGGGCGGCATAAGGATACATTGACGGTTCGGTCAGGTAGGTGTGTCCGAAGAGCCACGTCAGTTTGTGGTTCGCTTCCTCTTCGTCCTCGAAGATTTCGAAATATCGGGTTAGGATTTCATTTTCGGGAGCATTCTCGTATGCTTTGTCCAATATGGTATAAAAGGCGGATGCTTGCTCTGTTATACGGGGTGTGAGTGGATATAGATAATGAGACGCAAGTCCCGACTTTTGCCAGGCGTTCCAAATCAGGAAGCAGAGGTCGGCTTCGTTCACTTCGTCCGGGTAATAATTGGAATCGGTCGGATAAAACGGGAGTGAAGAACCATAAAGGCGTTGATGTTCGGATATGAAGCTTTGCCAAAGCCCGAGTCCAGAGACCTGGTCTTCTAAGTAAGCCGCTGCATAGAGTGCCAGTTTTTTGCGGAATGTTTCTGGGAGTTCATGTAGGGTACATGCCGCGAAGAGGCGGTTGGCAAGTTCAATAAAGTAAGTGTCCGAAGGTCGGATAGCGGTGTACGGATGAATCTGTAACCAGTTGTTTGCGTAGATGGGTTTTGTTTTCATGAGTCTGTGTTGGTTAATGTTTAGCGAAAAGAGTGATAAGGAGAGAGAAACCTGCTAAGCAAGTGCCTGTCAAAGCGACTCCTCCCCATCCGGCATGATGCCAGGCGGTTCCGGCAAGGAATGTTCCGAAGGCTCCTCCGATGAAATAGGTGGTCATGAAAATGGTGTTCATGCGATTCGAGGCGTGAGGCTCCAGCGAGAGTGCACATGTTTGATTGCTTATTTGAATGCATTGCATGCCGATGTCTATTAGGATAATACCCGCAATGATACCCACATAGCTGTTTTGTAAAAAATAGAGGATACACCATGCTAAAATCATGATGCAGCACCCGATGAAGTTAAAGCTCCTTACTCCCAAACGCCGTACGTATTTCCCTACATGTGAAGCTGTCAAGGCACCTGCTATCCCGCACAATCCCAGCATCCCGATAATGTTGTTTCCTGCATGGAAAGGTGCTTCGCTCATTTTGAAAGCGAGGCAAGCCCACAAGGCGAGGAAACATCCAAAGCAAAGCCCTGCGCGGAAAGACACCAAACGTAACGTAGCGTTGCGTCGCACAAGGGTAAAGACTGACTTCATAAGTTCTGTATACGACCCCTTAAAATTGGAAGGCATATTGGGCAATGTCTTGATTATTACGATGATACATGTCAGCATCATTCCTGATGCAAGGTAGAAGATGGTGCGCCAGCCCCAATATTCACCTAAGATGCCGCTTACCACCCGCGAACCGAGAATACCCGTAAGCAATCCGCTGATAAGCAAGCCTACGTTTGGTGCTTTCTGTTCCGGACGGGAGAACTGAGCTGCTATTGGAATAAAAATTTGAGGCATTACCGAGCATACGCCTGTGACGAGTGAGGCAAGCAAGATAAAGCGGATGTCTCTGGCAATAGCGATACCCAAGAGTGACGCTGCGAGCAATAGGAAACATACGATGATGATATTCAGTCGTTTGTAGAGGTCGCCCAGCGGTATGATGAACAATAACCCTGCCGCATAACCTATTTGTGTGGCCATGGGGATGAGGTTGGCGGTAAATTCAGAGATATGCAGGTCTTCGCTGATGCGGTTCAGCAAGGGTTGGTTATAATAGAGGTTTGCTACCGAGATGCCCGCTATGGCAGCAAGTGTCCAAAGCAGTGAGGTAGGTATGCCTTTATTTTCTTCTAATGTTTGTTTCATTTCAAACCAATAGTTTTTTATTTTGTGGGCGCAAAGATAATGATTACAAACCGGATTTCCCCCGTTTTGTTGAACAAAAAGGCTATCTTTCGCTAGCACATTACAAACATAGGAACTAAATATCGGCTGGAGATTGAAAGATTATCACTATCTTCGCAAAAGGAACATTCATTTTTATTTATTCGTGTAATGGAACAGAAAACAACTTGTCGGTTAATTACTTCCCGCCTGCTTCTCCGCCCCTGGCAAGAATCGGATGCGGAAGTGTTGTACAGATATGCCAAAGACCCAGCTGTCGGTCCCGTTGCAGGTTGGCCTCCCCATACTTCTGTAGCGGACAGCCTGGAGATAATCCGTACGGTATTTGCCGCTCCCGAAACGTATGCGGTGGTATTGAAAGAAACAGGTGAGCCTGTAGGCAGTGTGGGAATCATGTTCGGGGACGGTCTGCACAGTGCGGAAATGCAGGCGGGCGAGGCGGAGATAGGCTATTGGATAGGTGTGCCTTATTGGGGGCAGGGGCTGATACCCGAGGCCGTGCGTTGCCTGCTGGAAAGGTGTTTTGAGGATTTGGGAATGACCGCCGTATGGTGCGGGTATTATGATGGCAACATGAAATCCCGGCGGGTCATGGAGAAATGCGGCTTCCGTTTCCATCATACGGAAGCGGGCAAGGTGTCTCCGCTTGGCGATGTCCGCACGGAGCATTTCATGCGGATGACGAAAGCGGAATGGGAGACTGTCCGGCAACTGTCCGTACGTGCGCTGACGGAACAGGATATCCCGGAAATGCGGGATTTGTTCCGCTCTACCGTGCTTCATGTCAATATCAAGGATTATACCAGGGAGGAGGTGGAGGACTGGGCTTCGTGTGGCGATAGCGTAAAGCGCTGGAAGGAGCTTCTTTCAAAGCATACTTATATAGGTGTAGTCGACAAAGAGGGTTGCATCGCCGGTTTCTCTTCCATGAATGCCGACGGCTACCTGCACTCCATGTTTGTCCACAAAGACTGGCAGAGGAAGGGAGTTGCGACGTTGTTGCTTTCCGAAGTGGAAAGGATGGCTCGCGGATATGGCGTACGCCGGATAGATGTTGAGGTGAGTATCACTGCCCTGCCTTTCTTCGAAAAGCAGGGTTATAGGGTGGTGAAGGAGCAGAAAGCGAAGGCCAACCGGCTTTATCTGACCAATTTTGTAATGGAAAAGGCATTATGAGCCTGCTGGAGTCTCTTCCGTGCTTGGCGTATCCGTTTTCCACACGGAAACGGATACGCCAAGCACGGAAAATTTTTGTAGAAGTTCAGAAACAGTTTCTTAGCTGAATTTCGTATTCCGCATATCGCCAGTTTCGGTGTATGCCAAGTGCATACGGAAAGCGTTTTGGAGCGACATGGGCGTGTGGCATTTGCCTTCCGATAGTTTCAGGTAATCCCAGAGCAACGCTTTGTAGTCGGGATGGGCGCAGTTTTCGATGATGAGCCGGGCACGTTCGGAAGGTGATTTGCCCCGCAGGTCCGCTACTCCTTGTTCGGTGACGAGGATGCGCACGTCGTGCTCGGTGCTGTCCACGTGGGACACCTGGGGCACGATGGACGAGATAAGCCCGCCTTTTGCCGTAGAGGGGGTGGTAAAGATGGAAAGGTAGGCGTTGCGCGCGAAGTCGCCCGAGCCTCCGATGCCGTTCATCATCTTGCAGCCCGACACATGGGTGCTGTTCACGTTTCCGAAGATGTCGGCTTCGAGCGCGGTATTGACCGCTATGATGCCCAGCCGGCGGATGACTTCGGGATGGTTCGTGATTTCTTGCGGGCGGAGGAGGACACGGTCTTTCAGTTCACCGATGTGTTCGTAAAGGAGGCTCAGTTTGTCGTCCGACAACGTGAGCGAGCTACCTGCCACGAAGCGGATGCGGTCTTTCATCATCAGGTCGATGACGGAGTTCTGGATAACTTCGGTATACATCGAGAAGGCGGGGAGGGCAGGGTTGTCGCCCAAGGCTCCGAGCACGGCGTTGGCAATGTTTCCCACGCCCGACTGCAAGGGGAGGAATTCTTTCGGGATAGCTCCCCGGCGGTATTCTTTTACCAGGAAGTCGGCCACGTTTTGCCCGATTTGCCTGGTGGTTTCGTTCAAGGGGGTGAAAGCGGCTATCTGGTCGCGTTCGTGGGTCAATACCACTCCTGCCACTTTCTTCGGGTCTACCTTTACGCTGATGCTTCCGGTACGGTCGTTTACCTTATATATAGGTATCTCCCGGCGGTAGGGCGGGTTGTCGAGCAGAAAGATGTCGTGCATTCCGGTCAGCTTGCCCGTATGTTCGGCGTTCAGTTCGATGATGATTTTATCTGCCACGGTCGCCAAAGTGGGTGAAATGCCTACCGATGTGCTCAGGACCAGTTCTCCTTCGGGGGTAATGTCGGACGCTTCGATGATGGCTACATCGATTTTCCCCAAGAACCCGTAGCGTACGTCTTGTCCTATCTGCGAGAGGTGGAGGTCGAAATATTGCACTTCGTTGTGATTGATGGCTTCCCGCATTTCCTTGTTCGACTGGAAGGGTGTGCGGAACGTAACGGCGTGTGCTTCGGCCAGCGCGCTGTCTACCTGGTTTCCTGTGGCTCCTCCGGTGATAAGCCCTATTTTGAAAGGTTTTCCTTCCTGGTGCAATGCTTCGGCGCGTTTGGCCAATGCCGCGGGTACTGCTTTCGGTGTTCCTACGGATGAGAACCCTCCGATGCCGACCGTTTGTTTGTCGGCTATGAGTGCTGCAGCCTCTTCGGCTGATAAAATCGGATATGTCATAAGCTGTTATTGTTTTTTTAATTGGCGCAAAATTAGATATTTCTTGATAAAATAGCAATAGGTATGGGTTTGTTTCTGACAAAAAATCCGGTATTTTGGCTTGTTTTGTAATATAATGATATTTTTATGCAAAGCGTGGCGCGTGATATCACATTACTTTATCGGGATTTCTAAACGATGGGCTCTTAAACGGACTCTTAAACGGGCTCTAAAAAACTTTCGAAAAAAAAATCCCGATTCCTTTTGTATATTCAAAGAAAGCCGTATCTTTGCATCGCTTTTCGAAAGAAGCATAAGCCGAAATAACTCAGTTGGTAGAGTAACTCATTCGTAATGAGTAAGTCGCGGGTTCGAGTCCCGCTTTCGGCTCCCTTCTAAAATGTATTGCAAGTGCTTTGAATATAAGGTACTTGCAATTTTTTTTATATGCATATCCGCATTTTACCCAATAACTTGTAGGGGCAGGGTTTTCCTGCCCGAAAACATCCATGTGGACGCATACGGGCGGGCAAACCCGCCCCTACATTGGCTAATTGCAGACATTCATTAGATTTTTTTCCGCTTCTTCCATTACTTTCTCCATGCACCGCAATACCGTTTCGGCGTGGCTTTGCGCTTCTTCTGCCCATTCCGTAGCAGAACGGTGGGCTTCCAGCCATTGCAGGGAGGGCAGGATTTCTTTGGCTTCTATCAGGGTGAAGGTGGGCAGCATCTTGTGGGCGGTTTCTCCTGCTTCTTGCAGGGATTTTGTCTTTACCGCTTGCGCTATCCGGGCGTGGTTTTTCCGGGTTTCTTCGAGGAACGTGCGGATAATCTGGCGTGTGGCTTCCGGGTCATCTTCCGAAAAGGCGGTCAATGACGAGAAGTTGAAAGGCGAAGTGCCGGAGAGCGATTGGCTTTCCTTTGGTGTGCCGGTCGCATCCCATGCCAGGTGTAATGTCTGTTGAAGCATTTTCCGTATTTCGTGTTGGTTGAACGGCTTGTAGAGGCATCCGGCAAAGCCTTGCTGGCGGAAATCGGCCTCGTCCATGTCGCTCCGTGCGGTAATGGCTATGACCGGGACAGTCCGGGCTTGGGGAGAGTCCAGCTTCCGGATGGCTTTCAACAGGTCGAATCCGTTCATGGCGGGCATCTGTATGTCGGTCAGGATTAAGTCGATGGCATCGGACCGGATGGAGTGGAACAATTCTTCGGGGTGGCTGCACGTGCGGATGACGGGCATACGGTGGTTTGGCATGGCGGCAAACAGGTTGTCCAGCATGGTTTTGGTCAGGGTCAACTGGATCGGGTCGTCGTCGATGAGCAGGATGTGCCATTGCTTGTCTGGTATGAAAGATAGCTCCGGCGTCGCGTCGGGAGTCGCTTTGGATAGAGGAAGGGGCATGGACACGTAGAACGTGCTTCCCGTCCCGGGGGTACTTTCGATGCGGATGTTGCCGTGCAGGAGTTCCACTAATTTTTTCGTAATGGAAAGCCCTAAGCCGAAGCCTTCTTGTCCTTGCGCGCTTCTCAGGCGGGTAAATGCCTGGAATACACGTGCCTGTTCTTGGGTGCTCATGCCGCATCCGGTGTCGCTTACTTGAAAGGAAAATTGGTTTTCTTTGTATGCGGCATGAAGTGTGACTTTTCCTTTTTTTGTAAATTTCAGGGCGTTCGACAATAAGTTTTCGGCAATCTGGCGGATGCGGAACGGGTCTCCTTCTACCGTCAGGTTGCGTGGAAGTTCTGTTTTGTAGATTAATTCCAGGTGTTTCTTTCCGGCGATGGGCAGAAAGCTGGTATATATGTGCTCGAATAGTTCGTATGGGTTGAACATGACGGGGTGCAGATCCATTTTCCCGGCTTCCAGGCGGTGGTAATCGAGGAGGGAGGTCACCAGGCCGAGCAGGTGGCGTGCCGAGCTTTGCATGTTGCGCAGGTAGAATAATTGCCGTTGGTCGTGCACCAGCCTGAGCAGCAGGTCGATATAGCCGATGATGGAACCGGCGGGGGCTTTGATGTCGTGGGTAATGGTGAGCATCAGTTTCTCGCGTGCCACGAGCAGGTTTTCGGCATATTGCTTCGACTTTTCCAGCTCGTGCCGGTAGTGGTTGCTCCGGGTAAGGTCGCGCCAGATGATGATGAAAAATACCAGCACGAGCAATACGGCGATGATGGCGATGACGGCCATGGTCCAGGCGGCTTGTTCCCTTATTCCCTGTTCGTGCTGGATTCTTCGTCCCATGGCGGCCTGTTCGTCGGCCTCAATGCTTTCCAATAACTGGTTCACCCGTTGGCTTAGCAGGCTTCCGGCTATGCGCAACTGGTTGATGCGTATGTCGAGGGTGCGTTGCCGCTCTTGTCGGTTTTGGAACACCTTATGCTGGATGGAGGTCAGCATGCTGGCTATGGTATCTGCCGGATTATAAGTTTCGTCGATGGTGTCGGTGTATTCTTCTTGTATGATGTTGTCCACTTGGGTAGAGTCCGGCTTGCCCGGGGCGAAGAGGTCGGCAAGGCGCCGGAAGAATTTCTTGGGCTTGTGGTGTATCGTGTACGAATTGTGGTGTGTGACCACGTGCCGGCGCACATGGGCGGTGTTCAGTATGGAGTCTTGCTGAAGGATGAGGCTGTCCAGTTGCTGGCGGTATAGTTCATCGGTAGGGTTTTCCTTGATGACTTCCAGTACCCTCAACATGTTTTGTTCTTTTTGTTTCAGGAGCAGGCGCACGGTGTCCAGCCGGGCCTGTTGCAGGGTATCGGTCAGTTGTTGTTGAAGGGAGTCTATCAGGATTCCCGCTTCCCTCATGGCGCGTTTATATTTGGGATATTCGTTCAGTTCTCCCGTGCGTAGGGTTTGCCCGATGATTTCGGCATTGTAGAGATGGGTGACAATCTGGTGCGTGGTTCTCCGGCGCGAACTGATGGTTTCCTCCGTCCCCGAAGGAGCGGTCAGCAAAATCATCTGCCGGTAGATGTATCCGATAGCCCCGAACAGAAGGGCTATTAACAAGATGTATCCGAACGCTATTTTGGTAGGAGTGGAGAACATGGCTTTATCTGTTGGGAAGTCGTTTTTTTCATTATAAGCTGTGTAGTCTGTGATGTATCTTATATCGGAAGCGGAGGTAATACATCACGCCGGCACTGGTCAGTCCGAAGGGGAACGCCATCCAGATGCCCGTAATGCCCCATCCGAGGGTGAAGCCGAAGATATATCCCAAAGGCAGGGAGATGATGAAATAGGCGATGAACGAGAAGAGCATCATCGGGCGCACGTCGGCTATTCCGCGGAGCGCATTGGCGAAATTGATTTGAAGCCCGTCGCCAAACTGGTAGAGCAGGAAAGGGATAATTACTTGGGGAATCATCATGCTGACCGCGGCATCGTCGGTAAACCAGCCTCCGATGTGGTTCCTCAAAAGGTAGATGGGGACAGAGGTACAGACAATCATCACCAGGATGATGTGGAATCCGGTGTTGGCTATCCGTCGGATATTGCCGAAATCCCGTTGCCCGAGGAAATTGCTGATGCGCACGGATACGGCGGCTCCCATGCCGTAGTACATCATGAAACATACTTGGGATACGGCTATCATGACCTGGTAGGTGGCAAGTTCGGTACTGCCCAGCCAGCCCACCATGATGGCACTGAGGCTGAATGAGGCGGTTTCCATGCCCATCTGGGCGGCAATGGGCCACCCCAGGCGGTTGAGCAGGGCAAAGTCCTTCCTGTTGGTTCGTCCGGAGAGGAATCCGGTGCGGAAAGGCTTGTAGCGGCTGGTAAGGAAAAACAGGACCAGATAGGCTATGACCATCAGGATGCGTGACACCAAGGTGGAGATTCCGGCACCCAGTAATCCCAGTTCGGGGAGTCCCAGCTTGCCGTAAATCAGGATGTAATTCCCGATGATGTTCAGTACGTTCCCGCATAAAAGAATCCACATGGACACCTTGGTGTCGGTGATGCCGTCGGAGAATTGCTTGAAGGCGTTGAACCACATCACAAAGGGAAGCGAGAGAAGCAATACGATGAAATAGGGGCGCATGTAGGGAATCAGTTCTTCGGGCTGACCCAGGCGGTGGAGGTTCAGGTAGAGTGTGAACATGATGCCGCACACGATAAGCGCAAGCAGGGTATTGGCGGAAAGGCTGTTCCGAAGGACTTCTCCGATCTTTTCCTTTTTCCCCTCTCCGAATAAGCGGCCTACTACGGGAGTCAATCCGTAGGCGAACCCGGTGCTGAAAATAATGGCGAGGTTGCACATGTTGTTTACGAAGCTGGCTGCAGCCAGTTCCGTGGAACTATGATGACCTACCATGAGGGTGTCGGCGAATCCCAGGATGATGACGCCTATTTGCCCGATGACGATAGGGAGGCCTAAAGAGAGTAGCGCGCGATAATGTGATTGCTTCATAGGATGGCTTTGTAATAAAGAATGGTGCAATTTTCGGGGACAAACGTCCGTTTGGCCATTTCCTGTATTTGTCCGGAGGTGACGGCACGGTATTTGTCCACTTCGGTATTGATATCTTCCGCTTTGCCTATCAGTTCATAGAAGGCAAGGTTGGTGGCTACATTCAGGTAATTGATGTTGTTGAAAATCTGTTCGCTTTCGTAGCGGTTTTTCACCTTTTCCAGTTCTTCGTCGGGTACGGGTGTCGTCTTCAGCTTATCCAGTTCTTCCCAGACGGCTTGTTCGGCTTCTTCCAGCGTGATGCCCGGTGCGGGTTTGCCCGTGATGTGCAGCAAGCCTTCGTCCAGGCTTCCAGAGATGTAAGCATCGATGGAAGTGAAGAGTTTCTTTTGCTGCACCAAGGTCTGGATAAAGCGCGAGGAACGTCCGTTGGAGAGCAGGTCGGTGATGATATCAAACACATGGTATTCAGGCGAAAAGCGGTTGCACATGTGGAATGCCATGTATAAGGCGTCTACCGGTACTTTCCGTTCCACGCTCCGGCGTCTGATTTGTGTCTGCGGCTTTTCGGGCGGCAGGTTGCGCTCAGGTATGGGGCGTGCCGGTATCGGTCCGAACCATTTCTCTGCCAGGCGGATGGTGTCTTCGAACGAAATATGTCCGGTTACGGATAAGATGGCGTTATTGGGCGCATAGAAGCGGTAGAAGAAGTCTTTCACTTCTTCCAGCGTGGCATTGGCGATGTGGCTGATTTCCTTCCCGATGGTAGGCCAGCGGTAGGGGTGATGCCGGTAAGCCATTTCGCGCAACAGGTGTGACGCGTCTCCGTAAGGCTGGTTCAAGTTGCGTTGCTTGAACTCCTCGATAACCACCTGACGCTGCACTTCCAGGCTTTGCGGGCTGAAGTCGAGGCTCAGCATGCGGTCACTCTCCAACCAAAACCCCGTCTCTACATTTTGATAGGGGAGGGTGATGTAATAATTGGTGATGTCATTGTTTGTCCACGCGTTGTTCTCTCCTCCCGCATTCTGTACGGGCGTGTCGTAATCGGGGATGTTTACCGAACCGCCGAACATCAGGTGTTCGAACAGGTGCGCGAATCCGGTATGTTCGGGGTCTTCATCACGTGCGCCCACATTATACAGGATGTTGAGCGCCACCATCTGGGTGGAATTGTTTTCGTTGTGCACGATGCGTAGCCCGTTGTCCAGCGTATGATGGTTTACCTTTATCATGTTTACCTATTAAATTATAATCAATCAGAAATGAAATGCGAAAAAACCGTGTGATTCTTTCTATTGAACACAAAGTCGCAAAGACACGGAGAAATAAATTCTATCCTTTTAAAAAGAATATAAAACTCTGTGCCTTCGTTTCTTTGTGTTCCATTTTATTTTCGCAACTCCATTCTGCTTTTCTATAAGAATGTCAATCTGGAATTAATCATTGATGACGCTTGCTTTCAGGATGCGTACGTTCTCTATCGGCCGGTCCGCTTTGTTGGTCTTCACGGCCTCGATGCGCGAAACGGCATCCATGCCTTCCACCACTTCTCCGAATACCGTATAATCGCCGTCCAAGTGCGGCGCTCCGCCTTCGGAGGTGTAAATCTTGATTTGTTCGGGAGTGAATTTGCGCAGTCCTTCTTCTTGTTGCTGTGCTTTGGCTTGTGCCTCCAACGTATCTTGCAGGGCAAGAAGTCCGGCGGTATCATCGGCTTTGCGCATCTTGAAGATTTCTTTCATGTGCTTGCGCGCCAGGTTTTGGAAAATGGTATCGAGGCGTGCCTGGCTCATGTTCTTTTCCATGGCGATAAGCTGGTCTTCGTTGAATACTTGTCCCGTCACGATATAGAACTGGCATCCCGATGAAGCTCGTTCGGGGTTGACATTGTCCGGTTGGCGTGCGGCGGCTAATGCGCCACGTTTGTGGTAGAGGGTGGAAACCAATTCGGCGGGTATGGTATAACCTACGTCTCCGCTTCCCAACTTAGCCGTATCGTTGGCGGTCTTGCTGGTGGGGTCGCCTGCCTGAATCATGAAATTCTGGATGACACGATGGAATAACGTACCGTCATATACGCCTTCTTTCACCAGCTTGATGAAATTATCGCGGTGTTTAGGAGTCTCATCATATAGCTTTACGATAATGTCGCCCATGGTCGTTTCCAGGCGCACCAATGTTTCGTTTGTCATAGAGTAATTTTTTTTACGATTGCCCGTGCAAGCGATGCAACAAGCTATCAGGGTTAATAAAATGATTGTTTTCTTCATGTTCAGGATAATTTTATCGTGCAAAGGTAACGATTTTCTTTCACATATTCTTTGTGCTTTTATATAAAATCACTGTTTTGAACTTCTCCAAAAAGTCAAATGGAAAAATATTATAAAGCTATTATATGAATAGAGATATATCACGAGAAGGTAATTCTTTTAATAAGTATGGCAGTTCTTGCTCTCAATGATTTGATTTTTACTCAATGGTGATTCTGTACTGCATAAAATAGTGCATGTTTTATGCAACATGCATTGCTGTTTGAATAAAAAATAGTAATATTGCACTTGAATAATAATATAGGAGATGAAAACAATTATTCTAAATCAGCGCAAAGAACGTGATGAACTGATGTCTCGTCCGTATTTGATACGTAAGAGCATCCAAGATACAGATTTGTTATTGAGCAGCCATCTGATCAAGTTGATAACAGGTCCTCGACGGGTGGGCAAATCTACTCAGGCATTATTGATGCTGCGAGACAAGAATTTCGCATATCTGAACTTCGACAATTATCAATTGCTGGAAACTTGGGATGCGAATCTGGTCATGCGGATGCTGGATGATGTCTATCCTGGGTATGAATATATCCTGTTGGACGAGGTCCAGAACCTTGAAGCGTGGGATTTGTGGGTCAGTGAATTATATAGGATAGGAAAGAATCTTGTAATAACAGGCAGTAATGCCAGAATGCTCAGCAGTGAAATGGCTACAGTATTGACAGGCAAGTATCTTCAGGTAGAGATGCTGCCTTTCAGTCTTGAAGAGTTTTTCGATTGGAACAAGCTTGATCTGCATATACTGAAACCGGAACACAAAACAGAATCTCTTGTGCTGACAGATGACTATTTGAGGAATGGCGGTTATCCGGAAGTAGTCGCTTCACGCCAATTGACACGCAATTATCTTGACACGTTGTTTGATTCCATTATATGGAAAGATGTGGCTAAGCGTCATAATGTCCGGAATGTGACAGATCTGAATAACCTGGCCATGTATCTTGTCTCGAACTTCTGTGATCCTGTTAGTGCTAATGAATTGACATCGGAACTTGACTTCTCCAGTGTCAATACGACTAAAAAATATATGGATTATCTTCATGAACCATACCTTTTCTATTATTTGTCACGCTACAACAATAAGCTTAAGCTGATGAAAAAAGCCCCAAGGAAAGTATATGTCGTTGACAACGGTTTTGTGGCATCAAAGGCATTTTCCTTGAGTGACAATTTAGGGCGACTGCTTGAAAATCAAGTTTTCATAGAACTTATACGCCGGGGCTATGATGTTGAAAAGACCATGTTTTATTATCGTTCACGGAATGATAAAGAAGTTGATTTTGTCCTTCGTGAAGGACCACGCATATTACGCCTTGTCCAGGTATGTTATGATATGAGCAGTCCTAAAACGGAGAAGTGTGAAATGGACAGCATTGTTGAATGTGCCGGAGAATTAAAGTGTGATAATCTTGTTATTGTGACTTATAATGATAAGCGCACAGTTGAGAAAGATGGTTATAGGATAGATGTAGTGCCAATCACAGAATTTTGAATAGATGGATATCCTGACGCATTTCAGAAGTATAGAAGAACTGACCAAAACACTCTCACGTGAGCAAAGATTGCTAAGCGAGATGTTTGAGAAGCGGAAGCTTATGAAGTTTCCGTCGGGGCTTGCCATTGACCTTGTCGGAGGA